>Ga0206914_1044_pt1 | contig 14297 bp, 11 predicted proteins | sample Alteio_BWOrgHeat_73_FD_152938 | JGI IMG/M metagenome (GOLD analysis project Ga0206914, IMG submission 152938) | Enriched cells from forest soil in Barre Woods Harvard Forest LTER site, Petersham, Massachusetts, United States -... | ecosystem: Environmental > Terrestrial > Soil > Temperate forest >... | reverse complement strand
AAACGATTGCTGTTTGCAGTAGGCTCTTAGCTGTTTACTTAAGTCGGCTGTTACATGATTATCTGCAGAAGTTAACAGAATAATGGCTCTGGTTTTGCGTATGTTCATAACCATTTACCTCCTTTTGCTTCTCTCTTTTCTTTTTCTGCGCACATCGCCTCAACCGCTCTTAACTGGTATGTTGCCTCGGTAAGCAGATCAAACATCGGCCTCTTGTCCAATATTAGCTCGTCTTTTTCATAATCCTTGCTATAGGTATGAATCACTGCCAGCTGCATTTCTTCTAGAGTGCCAAGTACCGAACAGCTCATTATACATTGTGGGAACAGGGCGGTATTGCTGTCAATTACTACTACAGGCGGCTTTTTCTGGCTGGTTATGTATTTGATGATTTCCTTATATATCCCGACATCATGCTGCTTGAAGTGATAGATTACAGTCATCACACTAAGATTGTGAGAATTGCAGATTTTTTTTATTTCGTATAACTCGGCTGAGTTAAACTTATCTAGCAAAATTATTGCTTCTTGGTTTTCTTTGGTGTTTTCAGATTTAATATTATCAATACTCATAACTCCTCTCCATTTAGGATTAAACAAAAAGGCCAAGAGCAGACCATTCTGCTCAAGACCATTGTTTTGACCACCTGAGGGAAATGTAAAAACTTTTCTTGAATATTCCCCACAGATAGCCGGGGAGTTAATAGAACCGCCAATGACAGCTACAATGACCTTTAGCCCCAAAGAGCCTATTTCATACGTCATTATCTCCCCGACCATTAGTTCGAGGATTACACCTTTTGAACGGTTGATGTATAAACCGCATTGACTGGAGGCTATTAAACCCCGGAACGGCAAAACCACCGTTCCATTTGCTAGTTTAACGTTATCGCTGCAGAAGTCAAGCCTGTTGTTTATTTTGCTATTCATTTTTTGTCTCTTTTTCATTTTCTATTCTGATTTCAATATCAATGAGCTTCTGGCAAAAATTGATTAATCTCTTTGCGCCTTGCCTTGCTTTCTCTTCACTGATACCGTTACCTGCTATTTTATGGACCCTTGCAGCTATATCGTTAAATAACTTATTTGCTGCAGTCTTGGTGTTATTACTCATCATGATATCCCTCTAATTTCCAATTATTTCTTTAGTTAAAACAAAATCCAGCAGTGCAAGCGCATCGGCCTCGTTATCATCTTCGGGCTCAAAGCCTTTAGCTTGAATAGCTGCCACTACTTCCTGCTTGGAAGCGTTACCTTTACCGGTGATATGCTTCTTGATGGTGCCTACCGGTACGCCTTGATATGGTATGTCGTGATGTTCGCACCATGTCGTTAAGTGAGCCATGAAGCCGCCATAGGCATGCGCTGCTGCTGTGCCTGCGTGCCTCCTTACTTCCTCAAAGTAAACTGCATCTATCGTCCCCGTACTATCTGCACAGTTCTTGATTTGGGTTAGCCACTGCTTGAATCTAAGGTAAATCATGCCGCCACCTTCAAACCTTTTACTGTTAAATCTAGCTACGCCCGAACTTATGGTTGTATTGCTGTGTCTAATCGCCCAGCCTGTGTTACTGCCAAGATCAAGAGCTAAGATTGTGCTGTTGGTTTTGTATGGGTGGTTGTGACCGCTTGATAGTAAACAATTACTTTGAAGTGTAGGTGGTAGGTTTTGTATGTTTTGATTAATTTCATTAATAAGGGGCAAGTTTGTACTTGCCCTATATATATAATATATACATCTTGCACGAACATTTGCACAAAACGTGTATCCCTTATAAAATATGGCTTGTAAATGTGCAGAAGGGTTTTTATTTGCACGATTGTTTTTTTTCTTATTTAAAACCCTGTAGTCGTTTATATATAAAGGATACAAATGTGCAGCCTCTTTTTTTCTGCACAATTGCACGAATGAACATTGCACGATTGGAGTATCATCTATTGTTATTGTTTTAATCATTTTTTTTCCTCACTTTTTTGTAAATTTTCAATTGTTAATAATTCGCCGCTTAAAGGGCACTTATAATGAGTAGGATAAACCTGTAATGACCTTTCAGTTACTTCGCCGGTAGAGCTATCCATGATTTCTCCCTTGAGCAACGTATTGTCTGTACAAAGATATCCGTAACGGGATTTTCTGATTTTTAGGCCGTACGTGCTTGGATTGTTAAAGAACTTGAGATAGCCGCAAGTTGCAGCAACAGATAATCTATCAATAATACTGTGCTTACTCCCGAAGCCGTAGCTTTTATGTTTTCTGTCCTCAAAAGTTTCGGCGAACTGATTGGTACTGTATACTCTTCCTTGAGCAGCCTCATAATCTATCAGCTTTAACATCAGCTGCGTTTTACGATCCCGCTCGGCAGTATTCCTATTATTTTGTTTTTTACCTGTAATAGGTTTTAAACAACTAGTAGAATCAAGAATTATAAACGCACCGTTCTCCCATTTAAGGCATTCCTCTGTACCTATTCTTGAGTAATTGGACTTTACCTTTAACAATATGCGATGATCTTCAGTTAACTGCCCGGCTTCAGGACGTTTTAAATACCATCTGGAGCGGACAGTATTATTCCATGCAGTAGAGCCACCGGAGCCTGTACCTTTCTGTATACCGCTTTCTGAAGGATGAGCACATAGCAATACTGCTCCGCCTGTGTTTCTTGCTATTTTGGCGCAAGCACTCTGGATGAACTGCCGAACTTGAGGGCGATTATTTTCATTACCTCCGAACATATCGGCAGCAGTATCCAGAATAACCAGATCAGGCCTATATTCTGCAATATCCTGCTCAAGCTTATTAAAGAACTCCGTAAGTTGCCCGGTATCGGAATTGGCAAAGGTCATCAGTAGATTATTTGCACCGACACGAGAAACGAGGCGAATGTTACCGAGCATGCTCATATCAATATTGTAATGTTTATTGATATCAACCTGCCGTCGCCACAATTCGTTTTCATCATCTTCGCACATTAAGGCATAGACACGACAAGGCTCTGTTTTGCCTCCCAGGAATTCCCTACCTATACTGAGTGCAGTCACTAACTGCTGGGCAAGTAGTGATTTACCGACACCACCATCGCCGTATAAAGCCGTAACATAGCCGCGAGGCAACCAGCCATCAATAAGCCATTGACGCTTAGGTGGACGTCCTTGCCAATTACAGGGGCTGATTGCTACGATATTATTATCTGATATATTGGCCGTATCTGCTGCGTCTGTTCTTAAGGTCTTAGCTTCTCCGTTTTCTATTAAATGCTTTTTCCATAGTCCTGCAATCATCTGCTGCAGGCGATCATCAGACCAAGGAGGAACAACATTAGCAAGGTTATAGGAGTATATCTCCTCTATGGCCTGCTCTCTGCTGATAGTTCCGTCATGATACTTACGCAGCCAAAAACCGGCAACTTTCTGTAGATGATTGAATCTAGTTGCTTCTCCTTCAGCCTCTGCAAATACTTTGCTGGTTAGTACTTGCTTAAATGGTATATGCGAGATTTTATTTTCATCCTTTCCAACTTTTGCAGTATTTTGAAGTAAAGCTTTGACCCCCTCTATCAACTCCTCAAGCTCGTACTCTATAGGCTCATAAGATCGGATTTTAACTAGCTTGCTACTACCGCCCTTGTGATAGACGGAGCCGGCCACACGTATGGGTTGATGGGCTGATTTGAAGTGAGTATCTCCACCGACAGTTATTGCTATTTTATTCCTTAGTTCCAGCAGCTTCTTTAAATCATCGACGCTTACCGCCCTCCATAATTGCCAATAGAGATGTAGCTTTGTTTGTCCTTCAGCAGTGATGCCACCGGATTCAACTATCATTGTAGGCGTGCCTATAGCATTACTTAGAATGTTAAGCTTTTCCTCCGTATTACCGCTATCAATATCAATCAGCAGGGTTTGCATCTGTTGTACGTGTTCAGAACTAGCCTGCCCCTGTTCCTTAACAGTAGCAGGTATTACATAAAAGGCAGTTGCAGCTTTCGCTGCTTTATTAGCAAATTCCATCGCATTAGTTACCACATGCTCATCAGCTGCTATCCAGATGTTACGGGGTGGTTTTGGTGGCTTGGTTTTATCCGTACCTTTTTCAGGAAACGACCTACAGGCAATAAGATCGGAGCAACCGCTAAATAGCACGTGCAAGAAAATCCTCATCTGATCTCGGCAAGGTTTTATCTCAGTCATTTTCTACCTCCCAACATCTGTTTTGATAAGAGCAATATTTACATTCGTAAAAATCAGGGCTTGCAGCAACTCTCGGCAATAACTCCTTAGCTTCAGTAGCTTTAATGATATTTACTGCCTTATCACTCATTCTTTGGGCAAGGTGTGTATCAAACGGGATCAGTTCATGATAAAGCTCGGCAGTATCCTTATTAATGGCAGTAAATAGAGCAGGATGTTTTGAGATACCGACAAACTGCTCCTCCATATAAGCTTGATAAAGGGCAATTTGTGCAGCATAGATAGGCTTTGATAGAGTTAAGCCCTTTTTTACCGTCTCCTTCCAAGAGCTTGCTTTCATTGATTTTACTTCCCACAGGGCGGGGACTTGCATGTTTAGCGAGTCGGGAGCGGCGGTAATAATTCCGTCAACATGACCTGCTATTTTGCCTCTAGCACAAGTGAAACCGTATTGCTTACCTTTGGAATCCTTGGTTAACAAAGAAAAACCTGCATTTTGCAGCCAGTTAATAGCCATTTCCTCAAAGACATGTCCAACCTCAAATACTCTAAGTGCTTGACCTGTAAACTCTCTACCCTCGTCTTTGGGGATATTCCGGTATTCATATTGCAGCATACGACTACATGATGCGCCAAGACGAGAAGCGCCCAGATATGAGCGCGACTTTTCTTGTTTACGTTTTGCAATAATTTCAGAGTCAATAAGCTTATTTAGCTGCTTGCTGATATTGTTGCTATTTAACTGATCATTTATGTTATTGTTAGTTCTTCTGCTATTAGCACCACTATTAAAATCCAACATCACTACCCCCAAAGTTAGCTTGCCCCAATCTGGATTGTCCTGACATTACGGCTTGATAGCTTCTATGTGCAGGCGTTATAGCAGTTTTAATTACATTTTTATCGGTACCGTCCTCAGTTGTTTCAATATCAATCCTTGCAATAAACTCTAAGCCGTCTAAATCAGCAAAGCCGTTAATTGTTCTTGCTATTATTGCCTCTTGATCATTATCCTTATCAGTAAGACCATGCACAGAATTAAGAATACCCCGAATGAAAGAACGCCCCATGTCCCCCCACTGATTATTATTCTTGCTGCTATAGAGTCCAATCAACGACCAGACTTTACGCCCCCGATATTCACCCTCTACAATGGTGTATTCACATAATAAATAAATAGAGCCAGTATTGTCGTTTTGACTGGCATAGTCTTCAGTCCAGCCCTTGGACTCATCGTTATAACCTCCTCGCTTTATTCGCATATGAACTTTAGCAATGGTACCTTGTGGCATTAAATCAAAACTATTTTGTGCCTCTGCACTGTTGAAATCGTAGTAACTCATATTAATTCTCCTAATTTATTGTTATTTTTTATTGTTGTTTATGTTGTTGTTTGCTGTCATTCCCCCCAAACCACCGCTGGGTAAGTCATAACTAAAACGCCCCTTCTCAGGATTTAGCGGCAACTTAATCTTCTCCATCAGCTTCGCTAGATGCGGCTGCTCCAACATATCTAAAGCCCCTGATCTGTCCTTAGCCGGAAAGCCGAAAGGGTTGATGGTATGGTTGATAAAAGCTCTGGTACTGCTCCCATCTTTAGACCGGACTTCAGCCATGGTAATAAGCTGATCTACAATTGCAGGTAATTCAGCAGCAGTTTTGCTGCCGTCAATCTGAATGGAAAAACTTTTGTGGTTATATTCATCGGTTTTCTCATCCAGAACTCCAACAAACCAGATATTCTTATCTCTGACATGCTGCAAGTGAGTAAGCCAGCCAATCATCTCCTGACCATGCAGCCCATAGGCAGCTCGCATATCTTCCTTGCCGCTGCGTTCGCTAAAAGACTGAGGTTGACTCTTACACCATTGCAAACACAAACGCCCTGCAACTGTTATTGAATCAATGAATATGGTGCTGTACTTATCCAGAGAAGAGCTATCGCCGAACTTATGCACTACATTATCATAATGAGCTTTGCTATATGGTTTATCAGATGTAACTGCAGCATTAGCCCCTCCTAGGAACACCGCTAGATCACGACATTGCTGCCAAGTTTTAGGACGAATGGAATCACCACCCCAGCCTTTAACTGCCAAGTCCCCAGCTTCAAGGTCAATAAACAGGGTAGAGGCAGGCTCAAGCGTCCACAACAGACTAGTCTTGCCGATTCCTGCTTTACCCAAAATACAGCCCTTAATGCCTCTGGTTTCAGCTAGTCGCTCATCGGCAGTAATTATCGGTAGTCTTGCGTCTTTACTCATAGCTTACCTCCGCCTCATTATCTAGCTTGGTAAGCTTGTAAGTACTGCTACCGACACCGACAACTCTTGCAGCTGCAAACATATGCTGTATAGGATCAGGCCAACTCTTATATTTAAGCTCTGATACTTTATAAGTGGTGATAATATAATCATCTACATTAGCACCCTGCACCAGCAGCTTAGCGATTACCTTCTTCAGCTCCCTTTGATCCCACTCCACCTTTTTTGCCAGTTCATGGGTAACCTTAAACCCTTTATCTAAAACATGGACTGTACCGGTATCCTTGCCAAGATTCCTCCTTTGCTCCCTGATAACATTCTCATACTTCATGCTGATTGCTTGCTGTATCCAGCTTTTAATCTGTTTACTACGTTCAAGCTCAGCTTCCACCTCTGAAAGCAATCTGCACAGCTCATCAGGGTTGTTCCCCGACAGCCCACCTATAGGCACGTGCAGTATTCTATTTAGGGCATTTTGTGTATTATGATTCTTCATAAAAAAACTCCTTTAAAATTGAAAAAAATTAAACTCATCAGGAGGCAAAAAATTTGCTCCTATATATCTACGTCAAGATTGAGAAGAAAATTGTTCAGTTTTTTTTAAATTTCTTTTGTTTTTTAGATTTTTTTTTGCAAGAATATAGCTATATCCCTTTTTACAAGCCACTTTTGAGGTGGTAATATTTTTTATGTTTTTTTTAGAATTTTTTATTTTTTAAGAACGATCAGCTAATATTTTTGATATTCTACTTTTCAGTATTTCAAATTTTTTATGAATGGTGGTTCGTGATTTACGTGTTACTTTTGCAATTTCGGTAATGTTCATTGTCTGCGTTAATCGGTACAGCTCTTTCAAGTCATCAGGTAGTTTGTCAACCATGAGCTTTATATCAAGGTCAAATTCCATTTGCTCTACAAAGCTTACTTTCTTATGCTCACAAAAAGTGCTGTTTTCCGTTATGGTATCTATTAATAAATAATCTTCATTATCGCCTATGGAGTCATGCAGTGAGCGTATGGATACGTCCTTACCTTGTTTTTGGGTTTGTGCTTTTTTAATTAGGTTGATAGCCCTTTTATTTACAACATCCTGTGCAAAAGCTTGCTTGTTAATAATAGGTTTCTGTGCTAATTCATAAGCCCGCATCGCCTGCCATATAGCAATAAGTAGCTCATGCTGCAAATCTTTAAAATCATCTGGAGAAAAGAATCTATCACTTATTAGTTTGCCGGCTTTTTTCTCTGCTATCCTAACAAGATCAGTAGAAAGACTTGCACCTAAATAACGATTGCCTGAGGTCATAAATACGACCTCTACTTAAACAGGCAATATCTAGAAAAATGATTTAATTGGTAAACAAGAAATAAATTGAAAGTAGCGGATTACCGGTAGAACTGCAAATCTATGGTTAAGGCAAAAACGAATGTATATTTACAATTTTTAGTTGATATTAATAAAAAGATACTGTAGTTTTCAACTTAAGATATTAAAATCAATGTCGTTTGCAATTTTATACAAAAGAGCTAGTTATGGCAAAAGCAACAAGTTTAGAACAGTTTTTAGCTAATCCCAGTGTTTTTACAGAAATTAATTTAAGCTTTAAAAAGATAGGAGATGAGGAAGCAATTGCTTTAAGTGAATCTCTGAAGAATCACAGCAACTTAGAGAGACTCTACCTCTACAACAACCAGATAGGAGATGAGGGAGCAATTACCTTAAGCGAAGCTCTGAAGAATCTCAGCAAATTGAGTTCGCTCTACCTCAACAACAACCAGATAGGAGATGAGGGAGCAATTACCTTAAGCGAAGCTCTGAAGAATCTCAGCAACTTGCAGGGGCTCCACCTCAACAACAACCGGATAGGAGATGAGGGAGTAATTGCCTTAAGCGAAGCTCTGAAGAATCTCAGCAACTTGCAGTATCTCCACCTCCACAACAACCAGATAGGAGATGAGGGAGCAATTGCCTTAAGCGAAGCTCTGAAGAATCACAGCAACTTGGGTCAACTCCACCTCTCCAACAACCAGATAGGAGATGAGGGAGCAGTTGCCTTAGCCAATGCCATGAAGAATCACAGCAACTTGAGTGAGCTCTACCTCAACAACAACCAGATAGGAGATGAGGGAACAATTGCCTTAAGCCAAGCTCTGAAGAATCACAGCAACTTGCAGACGCTCCTCCTCAACAACAACCAGATAGGAGATGAGGGAGCAGTTGCCTTAGCCAATGCCATGAAGAATCGCAGCAACTTTAGTGGGCTCTACCTCAACAACAACCAGATAGGAGATGAGGGAGCAATTGCCTTAAGCCAAGCTCTGAAGAATCTCAGCAGCTTGCAGTATATCAACCTCCACAACAACCAGATAGGAGATGAGGGAGCAATTGCCTTAGGCTCAGCTCTGAAGAATCACCGCTATTTGAATGCGCTCCAACTCAACAACAACCAGATAGGAGATGAGGGGATAAATGCACTCAAAAGTAATTTTGGAAAATTGGGTAATAACTTAAAGATTTCAGATCAACGCCCTGTAATACAAAAACAAAATGTTGATCAAATAGAAGTCATTGACACAGATGCAGTTGCACTAGGGCAGAGCTTGGCTAAAAGTGGTAATATAACCAAACATCATGATGAGATATTAAAAAATTTCACTTCATTGGAAGAAAAGGTGGAAATTAATAATAGTTTAGATAAGAATATTCAAAAAGAATTGCAACAAAAGGTACAGAACACAAGAGTTAAGCTTGAGTCTAATGATGTTATTCAAAGCAATCAGTATGTAGCAGAAGCTGTATCTAATAAATTAGCAGAAATTCTGTCTGAATCAGCACTAAATAAAAGCTCAATAGTTCAGCTATCTGATGCTATTGATAAGATAGTAAAGTATGTTGTGATTTTAGAAATAAAGAATGAACAATTCAGGGTTGAAGTGCACGTATTGGAAGCAGGAATAGAAGGTAATAATGCTCTAAGCAAAGAAGATATAGACCAATTATTAGAAAGCACAAAAAACCTAGAAGAAACAGTTACGCAGTTACCTGAACTCGGATTAATAAATAGCATGACGGATAAGGTAAAAGAATTGGCAGAAAATGATGAGTTTAATACTTCTCAATTTGATTATATGTATGAGGAAATTAAGAAGCTACAAGATCAGGTACAAGAGATGCATAAGCATATAAGAGAAAGGGAAGATATTATGTCAGTAATTACCGGTGATTATATAACAGACCCAGCTATAGTTGAGGAGTACATGGTTGTCATACAAAATAATCCAAAGCAACCCCAATTATATAGGGATTTAGGTAGGTTATTTGAAAAAGGGGAAGAATACGAAAAAGCTATAAAATGCTACAAGATTATTAACGATAGTTTTGGAATAAAAAAATGTTACAAAAAATTACTAAACAATAATCCAGATAATCCTGACATAATGATGGCAAAGGCAGATCACTTCGCTTCTATCGGTGTGTTTAATAGTGCAGTAAAATACTATAACCATGCAACCGGCATAAGCCTAGATCATGATTTTAAGAATTTAGCGTTATATAAAATAGCCGATATTTTAGATAATCAAGTTATGTTAGCAGATCAATATAGACAAATGGCTAATAACTATGATTACTATAACTTTGAAATGGTAACAGATGAATTTGTACAGGAGCTAATGGGTAATACATAGTTTTGCCTATGGTATTTTGTCCAAGTGGTTATATTTGCTCAATCCTGACGGTATATAACTGCTCAGCCATGAGTTTGTTATTAACAAGATGCGGGCTTACAAGCGATTGCAGGAGGCCATGCCGGCAACCTCTACTTAAAAGCAAGATAAATAAACTTAAAGTAAAAGAACTGCTAAAAGCTGCAAACCAATAATTTAAAAAATTAGTTGAGTAAGATGAGTATTGCTGGTAGAGCAAGTCTGTGATTTATGGCAATGGTCAATCATTGAGTAGCTAACCTTATCATCCCTAAGTTTTACAGCATCGGTGGTTATTCTGCTTGTAAAAATAAAAAATACAATTTATGGTTGATTATTAAAAATTAAATGCTATCTTAGCAGCTTAAGAAAATTTTAAACTAATATCTACAAATACATAAACAAAAGCAACTTAGTTAATCAGAGGGGACTAATCATGTCAAAAGCAATAAGTTTACAGCAATTTTTAGCAAATCCTGATGGTTTTACTCAAATAGGGCTGGTAGGTCAGAATATAGGAACTGAAGGGGCAATAAGGCTGGCACAAGCTTTAAGACAAAATAATAATATCACTGACATATTGCTCAGCAACAACCAGATAGGAGATGAGGGAGTAATTGCCTTAGGCCAAGCTCTGCAGAATCACAGCAAGTTGAAGCAGCTCCACCTCAACAACAACCAGATAGGAGATGAGGGAGCAATTGCCTTAAGCGAAGCTCTGAAAAATCACAGCAATTTGCATGCGCTCTACCTCAACAACAACCAGATAGTAGATGAAGGTGCGGTTGCTCTGGCTGATTCATTACGAAACCTCAGAAAATTAAACACACTCGACCTCAGCAACAACCAGATAGGAGATGGGGGAGTGACAGCGATCAGTCAGGGCTTGGCACAGAATCAGACATTGAGCAAACTCTGCCTCGGCAGCAATCAGATAGGAGATGAAGGTGCGGTTGCTCTGGCTGATTCATTACGAAACCTCAGAAAATTAAAATTTCTTATCCTCAACAATAACCAGATAGGAGATGGGGGAGCCGCAGCGATCGGTCATGGCTGGGTTGAAAGTGGTAAAGTAAGAGCCCAACTTCATCTGCAGGATAATTATATTAGCTCCAATATGGTAGAACAATTACACCAGCAATTAGAAAATGTTGGTATAAATCGGAGTTTTATACAGCTAGGAAATCAATTGCCTGTTGACCAACAACCGATGAAATTCAATTCACCTGATGATATATTGAGAAATTTCGCTTCACCAGAAGAAAAGGTAGAAAGTAGTAATATATCAAATAAGAAGAGATTAGATAAGAAGACTCAAAAAGAATTGCAAATAAAAAATGTTGATAAGAATCTGAATTTAAAGATAAAAAATCAATTACCTGTTGACCAACAGCCAATAAAATCTAATTCGCCTGATGATATTGACAGGATATCGAAACATGTAGATGATATCTTAGAAGCAAAAAATGAAGAATTCAGGAATGTAATACAGGCATTGGAAACCGAAATACAACATAATAATTCTCTGAGCGGAAAACAGATAGAAGGGATATTAGCCAGAATAAAAAACCTAGAAGAATTAGTAACACAGCTATCCCAGCCTGAGTTGATAGACAGTATGATAGAGAAAGTCAAAGAATTATCAGAAAGCGATGAATTTAATACAGGGCAATTTGCAGATATATACAATCTTATAGAACAGCTTCAGTCTGAAGCTGGGCAAATGCATGATGAAGCTAGAGAATTTGAAGATAGGATGTTTATAGATCAAGGATCAGTTTCAGCACTAATAGTTGATTACTACATACCAGCTATAAAAGCTAGACCTGAGCAGCCAAAGCTATACGAAGAACTGGGTAATTTATTTCGTGATCAGGGTGACTATGCAAAAGCTATAAAGTGCTATAAGGTTGTTAATAATAATTTTGAAATAAAGCAATGTTACAAAATATTGCTGAAAGAGAATCCACGTAATCCGGAGATAATGATCCATTATGGCGAACATCTAGAATCAATTGGTGAGTTTGGTGATGCTAAAAAACATTACAATAATGCAGCTAGTGTTAGCAATGATGTGACGTTGAAACAGAAAGCCTTAACGAAAGTAAGAGACTTGCTTCAGAATGAGCAAAGCTTGATTGCAAAACTTACTGAAAGGATAGAGCTAAGTCACCAACTAGATCAGAATGCATTTTATAACTTTGAGCTAGTAAATGATGAATTTATACAAGATTTACTGGGTGATGCGACCTAAAAATTGTATGTTATCATATGTACATATCAACTCTCATATTTAATATCACTGCCTATTACTTTGGTGTCGGACATTCGCGGGTGTTCATCCGGTAATATTTCTAAAGCCAATAAATCGTCTAAATTTACTATTTCTAGATTTACGGCTTCTTTCTGTGCCTCTACCTCGAATTGCCGGGTGCTATCGATAATTTGCACATTCCTGCCTAAATATTCCTCAACGATCTCTTTATCTACCGCCAAACTACAATTCCAAAGCTCTATAATAATTTTATCGTCCAGCATTCCGCTTAGTGAACCCAGTGTTTGTATAACGGTATCATCGATATTGCAATTTATTAACTTGATCAGTTGCAAATCATGGAATTTATTTACCTTAATTCCTGTATCAATACTACCAAATAACAGCTTTTTCAATTGATCTGCATTAATGTTATGCAAAGTTAACTTTCGGACATAATTTAATTGTGTGCTTAATATATAAAATATAGCATTGTCTGCAGGATTAAATTTACTGAAATCAATTACAGAAATAAAATTTGATGCTTCATGCTCAATAGTACTTCTGAATATTGACTTAAACTGTTTAGGTGACAAAATTTTTGACTGTAAATCCTCAGCCATTTCTTCGTCATCTGCTGCATATAACTGCTTTATTGCATCAAATATTTCATGGTGGTTTTCTTTAATCTGTTGGTAAAACTCGCTTACTTCAGGATAGAGCTTTTTAAATAATGTATTATGTGTGACATATTCATTGCGTTCTAATATATGGATTATATTTGCCAGTTTGTGATAAATTGCTCCGGCTGTTCCTTCTCTTAAATAAATCGGTAGTTTTAATAGTTCAAGGTCTTGATGTGTAAAATCATGATTTAACATATCATAATACTTATTATTCTGCTGCCATAAAGAGCCAAGCCATTCTGATACTATCCTTTCAGCTACAAAATTGTCCGCAAGGAATTCGGCCTTTAATTTATTACTTACCTTCTCATCCATTTGTGGAAATAGATAAAGTACATTAAGTAGCATATCAGGATATACTTTATTACCTTCAGCTAACCTATTGAGCTCCGGTACACCGTCACAAAACGATATATCATTAGCTACTGATATTATTTTTATATTATCAACTTCCCCACTTTCTTGAACATTGATCCGCACCATGAAATTATCTAACTTAGCATCCCCGGAAGAAGTAAGCAAGCTGGCTATGACAATAGCTGAGAAGTTCTCCATATCAATTTTATTTAGTAAAACAGGATTCTGTAGTACATATTGTAAATCCATTCCATCAATAGCTTTAGAAGCAAGATAAATTGCACTTTCTCCGGTAAATTGATTATACAATTTGATAAGCTTTACCGGTGGTGTAATATTATCTAGTATTATATTATACAAATTGTTTACAGCAAACTCTATGCCAGGAGCATAAGGTATATACTTATAACGCACGCCGTCATATTCAACCACAGCATGAGTGCCTTGGCTTACTGCAGTTTCCGGCCGGCTTATGGTCAAGATTTCATACGCCTCTTCACTTAAAGCAGCATCAATGCCGTCTTCTGTAACTAGCCGTATTGCTTCTCTAGAAAATATTGGAGTTTTTTTTGCTGCCAAATCTGATAAAGCAATGAGATATTCTTTGTCTGTATTAAATTGTTGCCGGTAAGTTGAGCCATAACCATACTGCTCTATTACCTTTTCTATATATAAGTGATAGTAGCCGATTACCCGATCAATTAATTCTTGCGCAATATCAAGCTTCTCCTCAGTTATGTTTGAATCGTTAAAATTTTCTGATTGTTTATTTAGTTGCTTACTTAATTTTTTCAGGTCAGTAATAATGCTATTAATATACTTAAAATATTCATGCTCAGCTTTCAAA
>Ga0206914_1043_pt1 | contig 14504 bp, 11 predicted proteins | sample Alteio_BWOrgHeat_73_FD_152938 | JGI IMG/M metagenome (GOLD analysis project Ga0206914, IMG submission 152938) | Enriched cells from forest soil in Barre Woods Harvard Forest LTER site, Petersham, Massachusetts, United States -... | ecosystem: Environmental > Terrestrial > Soil > Temperate forest >... | reverse complement strand
TTACTCTCCGCCACCTGTTGAAAATGCTTGTCAACGTCCTCCTGCGAACCAAAGAGAGCCTCGTCCAACTCGCCGTTAATGCCGTGCGTGGAAGTGTACGGTTCGGCTTTGACAATCTTGAAGAGCTGGGCGCTTTGATCTTCGGTCAGCGGACTGTCGCCCAATTGATTATCCAGCTGTGTGACGGTGGTCCGGGCCGGTGTTTCCTGGTTAAATTCCTTATAGCGCGCGTAACCCGCCGGGCCCAACAGCATTTGCAACTGATCTTCGTTTTCACTGTAGGCCTTCGCCATGGCCTGACGCGTCGCCACGGGGTCCGCATTTCCTGACGCAAGCAATGAGCCCATGTCGGAGCCTTTCAGCCACTCATCGCCGATCAACTGCGTGAATTTGTCCACGTCGTCAGGCGTGAGAGCCAGCTCGGTGAACAAGGGAGCGAATCGTTCCTTGATCATTTTCAACTGCACCTGATGGACGTACTCTTTCATCTTCGGGTCCTTCATCATGTTGGCCAGGCCTGTAGAAGACGAACTGGTCGGACTCCCACTCGAAACAGACTGCTGCGAAGGCCCTCCCGCTCCGCCCTGCGATTGTGAAAGACCGGCCACTTTCTGACCGGACTTCCATTGTTCGTTCTCCCCTTGCACGGCGACTAATTGGGTCTTTGCATCATCACGTTCATGCTGCAACTGTTGAATTTGCTCGTTTAGCGGCGCTTGCTGTTGTTGCAGGGCTTGGATCTGATCTTGCAAAGTTTGCGCCTGATCGCGCAGGGTTGACGCTTGACGGGCTTCGTAGAGCCCTGCGCCGACGGTGACGGCGAGGGTGGCGACGATCAGGGTCTTTTGCAGGGTAGTCATGGCGATGGCCTTGGTGATGGTGGCGGTTGTGGTGGTGGCGACGGCTGTGGTTCCGGCAAGAACGACGGTGGTTGAAATCGCGGCGGCCAGCCCGGCTGGCGCGGCCTGGACGGCGTTGGCAGAGATCGCGACGGCAAGGCCGGCCGCGCCGATAGCGACGCCGCGTTTGGCGAAGAATCCGCGGAGACGATTGACGGCGCGGCTGACGCGTTTTTGTGCGGCATCCTCGCTGGTGCCGAGGGTTTCCCCGAGTTCGCGCAGGGATTTGTTCTCGAAGTAGCGGAGCAGGACGGCGGTGCGGTCCGTGTCGTCGAGCGCGTGCATGGCTTCATCGAGGAGCGGTTCGACGTGGGTCCAGTCGGCGGCGGTGGCGTTCATGGCGGTAAGTTCAGAGGCGACTTGTTCGCGGAGTTGACGACGGGATTCGTGGCGGATGACATCGATGGCCGTGCGACGGGCGACCTGGTAGAGCCACGCCGTGAGAATGGTGTCTGGTGTGAGGCTCGAGGCTTGGCGGGCGAGATCGGTGAAGACGGATTGGCTCACTTCCTCGGCCAGTTGCTGCGAGCGCACCAGGCGCAGGGCCACGGAGTACACCAGATTCACATGACGGCTGACCAACGTGGCAAAGGCTTCCTGCGAACGTTTTTCCGCATACTGGCGCAGCAGATTTCGGTCGTCGATTTGCATCTTTCAGTGAGTATATCGCCGCTGGTGGAGGAAATCCGACAGGAATGTGCCCTACCCCGGATCGTAGTAAATGATTGAGGTTTTCGCCTATTAAAGCTACACTTCAGGCCATGTGGCGGGCCGTCAATCGGTGGCTACGGTGTTCTCTACCGGGCATTCTTTGCCTGGCGGCTTTTGATCTGCGTGCCCAGTCGCCAATCCTGGATCTTCAGCTCGTAGCCACCGGGCTTACGAATATTACCTCGATCGCCTCCGCGCACGACGGGTCCGGACGACTTTTCGTGACGCAACAAAACGGGTTGATTAAAATCATCAGCGGCAGCCAGGTTCTGCCCACGAATTTTTTGAGTATCGCCGCCGTGATCGAAATCGACAATGCCGAGCAAGGGCTTCTGGGGTTGGCGTTCTCGCCCGGGTACCGGACCAACGGACTTTTCTACATAGCGTATACACACCGCAATGGGGACGTAGCACTTGGCCGGTACTCCGTATCGGCGGATCCGAACGTGGGCATATACCCCGGAGAGGAGTTGTTGGTTATTCCTCACCCTACGTTTGGCAATCACAACGGAGGACAACTGCAATTCGGGCCAGATGGATATTTGTATATGTCTGTAGGTGATGGCGGCTCCGGTTGCGATCCGTCCAACAACGCCCAAAATCTCGGGGTGCGTCTCGGCAAAATCCTGCGCCTCGACGTCAATACGAACGTCAGCTACGCCGTACCGCCGACCAACCCCTTCGTCGGTGTGCCCGGCGCGGCCCCGGAGATTTGGGCGTACGGTCTGCGCAATCCGTGGCGCTTTAGTTTTGACACGACCACCGGTGATCTCTACATCGGCGACGCCGGCGAGAACACGCGCGAGGAAATCGATTTGCAACCCGCCGGGGATCCCGGTGGGGAGAACTATGGCTGGCGATTGTACGAAGGGTTTTTGACGAACACGTGCAGCGTAACCTTCAGCAATGTTCCCACCACGCTGCCCATCTTTGATTACGGGCACACCAACGGCAATTGTGTGGTGGTGGGAGGTTATGTCTATCGCGGTTCCAAGAACCCGCCGCTCGTCGGGAAGTACGTGTATGGCGATTTTTGCTCGGGCACGATTGCGGCCGCCATGACCAATGGAGCCGGGGGCTGGTCCGAGACGCAATTATTTATGACCAACCTGGAGTTCAGCACCTTCGGTCAGGACGACAACGGCGAACTGTATGTGGCAAGTTACTCATCCGCCAGTCTGCTGCATATCGTGCCACGGAATAGTGTTGGCGACGCCATCCCCGATTGGTGGCGGGCGCAATACTTCGGGGGGAGTGGCGCGACGACCAATTCGACATCCTGCGCCACGTGTGACGCTGACGGGGACGGAATGTCCAATTACCAGGAATTCATGATCGGCACCGACCCGACGAATAGCGCCTCGTCGATCCACATCACGGCGATAAGGCATCCGAGCAACGACGTTTGCGTCACGTGGACCACGGTTGGCGGCCTCACCAACATCGTCCAAGGCGGATTCGGCGCCGCCGACGGGAGTTATTCCAATGACTTTGTGGATCTCAGCCCCGCTATTGTCGCCGCGGGCTCCGGCCCCACGACCGCCAGCTACTTGAGCGCTGACAGCACGACCAACCCACCCGCCGGGTATTACCGGATACGGATACCGTTACCGATCGCAGACGACGCGTCCGACCCCGCCTACAATTATGGTTGGGCTGCCGGCGCCAATGGCGGGACCGGGTTTACCCCCTGGACATTCATCGTCTTAAGCTCATTCAACAAAGGGCTTTTTTTCACCGGGCCATCCACCAGCAATGGGAATGGAGATTCGCCTGGCATTGATATCAACGGCAAATCCTGGGGAATCTCCGGCAACGTTCCTTCCAGCGCAGCATTTCGCTCTTTCGCCGGTGGCCCGCTTCGGGTGGGGCAATCCTTCGCGATCAGCCTGGATACCGGCAATATCGATCCAACGTTCACGTGCGGGTTTGCGCTTCGTAACGGTAGCTCCCAGCGGTTTGAGATCGATTCCACGCGCAACGCGCGGTTCCAATTTCTCTACAACTCAAGCGATCCCACCAACAGTTATAAAGTCGTGGATGCCGCCGGGCAGTATAACATTGGTGTGCCGTTTACGGACACCGGTTTGCGATTGGTCTTCACACTAAACAGTGTCGACACTTATACGTTGTTGGTGATCGATAATGCCAGCGGCGCGACCAACGCGACGGTCAACGGCACCCTGGCGACAGCGACCGGCAGCACGTTGGATAGCTTTGCGATTTTCAATAACCACAATACGACCGCCCAGCGAGACACTTTGTTTATCAATTCCCTGAGCGTCACCGGTCCATAAGCCAGAGCAGACTCTTCGAGCCCCCCTCGCCGCCATAGCAGTCTACTTATCGTAATTTGATTTTTTCTTGGACATCGTATTCCGATAGTGCTATCTTGCGCGTATGGCAATAAAGAAACAAGTGAAAGCCGACGTGATGGCGGGCGATTGGTATTCCGGCGAGGCCTGTCTGGTGACGACACTACAGCCGTCGCCAGCGCCATGGCGAACGAGACGAGGGTTGGAGAGAACCGCGAAAGAAGCATGCCATTGTGCGAAACGAACCCGAACTGTATGAGTATTCAAACAGGATTTAACCACTTGAATGGTAATTATATACCGCTGGAAACTTGTGAGAGGGGATTCGGGTTCGTTTTTCCGGAATTGCGGTTCTTTGGCGAATCGGCTGTACGACGGCAACGTGGCTGGTTGCCCGACGATACGGGGGGTAGCACGCCGACAGAGCGGCGTGGCTACACGACAAAATGATGAGTGGGGGTTTTGATTGAAATACTTGGCTTTATGCGGTAGAAAGATAGTGAATGAGTGAGCCTATTGTAGCGGAAGTGCCTAAACCGAAACGCGTTAACCTGCGACGGCCCGACATTATGGTGGGTGTTCGCGAGCAGGTACAGTTGCATTATCGCAGCCAGATCGTGGAAAAGCTGCGGCAGCGCGGCGGCGAACTGGAGGCGGGCGGGTTGAAGGTGCGCTTGGCGAAGGAATTTGGGTTCTGCTACGGCGTGGAGCGGGCGATTGATTTGGCATACGCGGCGCGGAAGGTGTACCCCAACCAGCCGATCTATATTCTTGGCGAGATCATCCATAATCCCGAGGTCAACGAGCAGCTGGTTGCGATGAGCATCAAGTTTCTCTCGGGCCCGATCAAGAGCGCGAGTATCGACGACCTCCAGCAAGACGACGTGGTGATCATCCCCGCTTTCGGCGCGGAAGTGGCGACGATGGACAAGTTGAAAGCCAAGGGCTGCCAGCTCGTGGATACGACTTGCGGCGACGTGAGAAGCGTCTGGAAACGGGTCACGCAAAACGCGAAGGAAAGTTTCACCTCGATCATCCACGGCAAAGCCAAGCACGAAGAGACGAAGGCCACCAGTTCGCAAGCCACGTCGAATAATGCCGGTCATTATCTCGTGGTGCTGAACATCGCGGAGACCGATTACGTTTGCGATTACATCCGTCACAATGGCAACAAGGCGGAGTTCCTGGCGAAATTTGCCGGCGCGATATCGCCGGGGTTCGATCCCGACCTGCACCTGGCTTCCATCGGCGTGGCCAACCAAACAACGATGTTGCGCAGCGAGACCGAAGAGATCCAGCGCCGATTGCGCAAGGCGATGGTCGACCGTTACGGCGAGGCGGAGATCGATCGCCATTACCGGATGTTCGACACCATCTGCGGCGCGACGCAGGAGCGGCAGGACGCACTGATTCAACTGCTGCAGGAACCGCTCGACATGATGATCGTCGTCGGCGGGTACAATTCCAGCAACACGTCGCACCTCGCCGAGATGAGCGAGGAACGCATGCCCACGTTCTTCATTCGCAACGCCAGCAAGATTCTTTCGGACAAGGCGATTTTGCATTTCAACCTGCACAAACAGGAGGAAGTGCTCACCGAGAACTGGCTGCCGGAGGGCGAGTTGTACGTGGGTATCACCGCCGGCGCGTCCTGCCCGAATAATTTGATCGACGACGCTATCCGCCGTCTTTTCAACCTGCGCGGCGTGGATGTGGATGGCATGATCGCCGCCAGTGAAGCCGCCGCGCCGAATCCGTGATGGCCCGCAGACCCTGCCGCGGATGGTCCGGCGTATGGCATCCTGAATGCTCAAACAAAGCGGATAATTTATGGATAAAGCGCCTTTGAAATTCCGTTCGACATCGATGGCGGACATCGAGCTGCCCAAGGAAGTTTCGGGACTCCGCGAACTTGCCTACAACCTGTGGTGGACATGGAACCCGCACGCGCGCCGCATGTTCGCGCACATTCAACCCGGGCTGTGGGCGATCTATCGCAACCCCGTCGAGCTGCTCATCAACATCGAGCCCGCCCACTGGGAAACGCTGCTCGAGGACGAGGTGTTTCTCAGCATGTACAAGTCGGTGTTGCGCGAATTCGAGACGTACATGAAGTCGCTCAACGACACGTGGTTCTCCAAGAACCATCCCGGCTACCAGGGCGGACCGTTCGTTTATTTTTCGACGGAGTTTGGTTTCCACGAATGCCTGCGGATTTATTCCGGCGGCCTCGGCGTGCTCTCCGGCGATCATTGCAAATCGGCGAGCGATCTCGGCATCCCGTTCATCGGCATCGGCCCCCTGTACAAGCACGGGTACTTTGAACAGGAGATCGAGCCCGACGGTCGGCAACAACATTTCTATCCCGCGTACGATTTTTCGCGCCTGCCCATCCAGCCATTGCTCGGCGACAACGGCCGGCATTTGACGATCAGCGTCGATTTCCCCGATCGCGTCGTGCACGCGCGCGTCTGGTTGGCGCAAATCGGGCGCGTGCCCGTGCTGTTGCTGGACACCGACACGACGAAGAACAATCCCGCCGACCGCGCGATCACGGGACAGCTTTATGTGAGTGGACGCGAGATGCGAATTTGCCAGGAGATCGTCCTCGGGGTCGGCGGTGTGCGCGCGTTGCAGGCACTGGGCATTGAGCCGGCCTGCTGGCATATGAATGAGGGGCACAGTGCCTTCCTGGGGTTGGAGCGCGTTCGTAACGCCATTAAGGGAGGCGCGAGCTTCCCGGATGCGTGCAAGCAAGTCGCCAAGAACGCCATCTTTACGACGCACACACCGGTGCCGGCGGGCAATGAGGCGTTTGATACCGGGTTGATTCGCAAGTACTACAAGAACTACTGCGAAGACATCGGCATCAAGATGGACCAACTCATCGACCTCGGTCTTTCCAATCCTGGGCAGGGCAATCAGCCCTTCAGCCTCACGGTGCTGGCACTGCATCTCTCGACTTTCTGCAATGGGGTTAGTCAGCTCCATGGCCACGTCAGCAACGATATGTGGCGGCATATTTTCAAGGATTTGAAGCCGGGCGAAGAGCGGATCAAGGCCATCACGAACGGGATTCATACGTTCACGTGGATGGGCTATCAGATGGCTGAACTTTTCGACAAATATCTCACCCCGGCCTGGCGCGAGAATCTGATGGACGAAATGTTCTGGAAGCGGGGCGTGGCCAATATTCCCGACAAGGAATTGTGGGCCGTCCACAACCTGCAGAAGGAAAGTTTGATTCGCTTCACGCGGAGTCGCGAGCGCGCGCATTTGGCGCGCCACGGCGCGTCGCCTGACGATTTGCGGAGCGTTGAGGAGTTGCTCGATCCAGAGGCCCTGACGATTGGCTTTGCGCGTCGGTTCGCCACGTACAAGCGGGCCGATTTGCTCTTCCGTGATTTTGATCGTCTTCGCGCGATCCTCAAGAACACGGAACGACCGGTTCAAATTGTTTTCGCGGGCAAGGCGCATCCGGCGGACAAGCCGGGGCAGGAATTGATTCGCCGGATTTTTGAAGTTTCGCGGCACACCGATTTACATGGCCGCATCGTTTTCATCGAGAATTACAATATGCGGGTCGCGCGCATGCTCGTCCAAGGTGTGGAAGTCTGGTTGAACAACCCGCGCCGGCCCCATGAAGCGAGCGGTACCAGCGGCATGAAGGCGCCGGTCAATGGCGGCATCAACTTTTCCATCGCCGATGGTTGGTGGTGCGAAGTGCAGAATCCTGACGCGGGCTGGACCATCGGCAAGCCCGAGGAAAATCCCAATCCCGATGCGCAGGACCACGAGGACAGCGAGTCGTTCTACGATATCCTCGAGGAAAAAATCGTCCCGCTCTTCTACGAGCGCGATGCCAATGATCTGCCGGTTGGTTGGATCAAGATGATGAAGGCCTCGATCGCCTCCGTGACGCCGCGGTTCTCGACTGCGCGCATGGTGCGCGATTATACCGAGCAAGCCTACCTGCCGGCAGCGAAACGCGGCGGGGCAGTCACGACGGCGGCAGAACAGACGTGGTAGCAGGTGCAGCCGTACGACGGGAATTTAGGATTTCCGCAACGAAAAAGGCGCCGAGCAGCAGCACTCCGTACAATGGAAGGTAGCTGACGACAAATTCCATCCACGGACTTCGCCAGTCGCCCATCAAGTTCAACATCAGGAGCGAAGCGGCCAGCATGATAATCGACCGCGATGTTAGCCGGTGTGCGACGCGAGCCATGGCGATGGCGGCCGGGAAAATTAGCAACACAAAGTAGTGACCCCACGCCTCGGAAATCCCGGCCAGCATGACGGCGCTCAACAAACAAAACTCGGACTCGAAATCCATGTCAATATTCTCACGTCCATTCTTCCAGCAGATGGCGTAGGCGAAGACAATAAGCGATAGACCGATGACGACGCCAATATTGGCCCACGCGTGCAGTTCATTCCACTCAGGGTCGAAACCGTGAAACAACCACGCCATATTCTTTACGAAAGACGGCACGGTAAAGTTGAAGTGACGTTGCCAAAGAATCCAGTCCTTCACCACTTTCAGTCCTTGAGTGTAAAATTGCTGCCAATGCTTCAAACCGCTGGCCAGGACCAGGACTACGCCCCACACCAGACTCGTAGCGACACATTTCCAGCGGGTCTTCCACTCTCTTGAGGAGCGCCATAAAAACCACGGAAGCAGCATCACCGGGAAAAGCTTGAGTCCCGTTGCGGTCGTTACCGCGAGGCAGGCGGTCATGGGCCGTCCCGTTCGCAAGCACGCGTACGCCAGCAGAAGAATCGCGGTAATCAGCAACTGGGATTGCGAAAAAAAGAAATGCCAATAGACGGGCGCGGAAGCAATCACCGCCCCGCATACCAGGCAGCGTGCCGGCAGTGAAAGCCGGTTGCCTACGAGCCACCCAGTAAGCACCAACACGTAGCCCAAGCTGAAAATCTCCAACACCACCCAGGCCCAAAATGCCGCAGCAGGCGAGAGTCGCGCGAATGGCGCGAAGAAGGTAACGAGCAGCGGCGGATTGGTAGCCGTCGGAATCGGATGCGTGTAGCGGAATCCCCAGCGTTCGTATTCCGGCTGTAACGGCGTGGAATAAAGATCGGCATCCGCCAGTAGCAAGCGACCGGAGATGTAGTAGTGCGCGAAATCGTTACCGGTAGCGCGCGACGGGAGAACCCGGGCGATGTGCCCGACTCCCAACAGGGTCAAACCAAGCGCCAGCACCGTCAACAGCCACGGACACCACATTCGACACTTCGTCTCCATAATTAATTAATTTCAAGACCGAGAAGGAGGAGGCACCAGCCAGTAATCTTTCAGGAAATAGTTTCGCCACTCCTCGACCCCCCGCGCTCGCGCTGTTTCGTCGGCGGAGGGATCGAACACTGTCTGCTTGCTGGTAAGCTTGCGGAGTTTTTCGTCCGCTTCACGCCGTCGGGATTCGATGCTCGAAGATAACTCCCCAAACAATACCGTGATCCTCTTGAATTCGACAAATCTTTGACGGACGCTTTCAACGTTCGGCAGATCCTTCTCGGCAAAGTTCCCCAGGTTCTGCTGCAACACCGACGCCACATCCACCCCGCGCTGCAAGGCCATCGACGCCAGCGCGTACAAGCACGAGTAGCGGAACTTTCCGTTCGACGTCCCGAAGAACAGCTTCGCAATTGGCAGCACTTCCGCTTCGCGTCCGCTCGTTCCCAACGCCAACACCGCCTGCTCCTGCACGAAATCCGGCGCTCCCAGCAATGGCCGCAGCGCCGGAACCAATCGCGCATCATCCACAAATCGCGCGGCGAACGCCGCGGAACGCTGGACGTGCGGCTCTTTGTCATCCAGCGCCCGGAGCAGTACCGGAACCACAACATCATTCTTCGCGTCAGGATGCTCCCGAACCGCAGCTTTCTTCAGGGCGTTTCCCAGCACGATCAAAATCAAATCTCGCGCTTCCGATGGTAAGGTATTGTCGCTCGCCTCCTGCAGGCAAATCGGAATCGCGACGGCTCCCATGTCCGCCACCCAGGACAAATTGAGGTTGGTGATCGAACCATGCAACAACGTATCAAGACGCGCGAGCCGGTTGCTCTGCAGATCGGTCGGCTCCGGAAACAACGGTGCCGATTCGATCGCCAACGGCGCCGGTTGCGCCGATGGAATTTTTTCAGTACTGCAACCGAGAAGCAGGAACGCTACGAGCAGCAGCGCACCAAGTTTTTTCAAGCGACGCCGTGCCTCATCTTGGCGGCCCGGACAGTATTGTGCATGAGCAGGGCAATGGTCATCGGCCCAACGCCGCCTGGCACCGGCGTGATGAGCGACGCCTTCGGCACGACGGCGTCAAAATTCACGTCTCCCACAAGGCGATAGCCATTCTTGGCCGCCTTGTCCTCAACACGGTTGATGCCCACGTCGATGATGACAGCGCCCTCGCACACCATCTCCGCCGTCACAAAACGCGGCGCCCCGATGGCAGCGATCAAAATATCAGCGGACCGGCAAATCTCCGCCAAATTCCGGCTCCGCGAGTGGCACACCGTGACTGTGGCATCGGCGTTCGGCGCTTTCTGCGAAAGAATCAAGGACACGGGGCGACCGACGAGGTGGCTGCGGCCCAGAACCACAACGTGCGCGCCGTCGATTTTCACCCCACTGCGAATAAGCAACTGATGAACACCGGCCGGTGTACAGGGCGTAAAGCCGGTCGGATCGCCCAGCGCAACTTTTCCCACATTGAGCGGATGAAAGCCATCGACATCCTTGGTCGGATCGATCGCCGTAAAAATATTCCGCGCCGAAATCTGCGGCGGCAAGGGCGACTGAACGAGAATGCCGTGGACTTCACGTTTAAAGTTCAGATCGTTGATGATCGCGAGCAGCTCGCCCTCACTCGTGGATGCCGGAAGATTGACGCGCTCGGAATGAAGCCCCAGACGGGCGCACATCTTGTCCTTGCTCGAAACGTACGCGACGCTGGCGGGATCGTCCCCCACCAGAACCACCGCCAGCCCCGGGATCAGCCCGCGCTGCTCTTTCAAGCGTCCGATCTCAGTGACAGTCTCGGCGTTGATCGCCTCGGCGATCGCCTTGCCGTCGATGAGTTTCCCAGGCATCGTGCAAGGATTACCAAACCATATCGACACGTTCGACAGCGATGACCGGGTAGCGCTCACCCTTCTTCCAGCGCTGCGTCCCGACGATGCGAACGTGTTTTCCCTGAAATCTCTTCAGATTCGTGTCGCCCGGTTCCAGGTAGGCGACCCGAAAACTAAGGCGGTCCACTTCCGTGGTCCGCAACTCAAAGGCTGACGGCGCGTTCGATTCCGTGACCGCACCCACGTACCCATCCTTGATCACGTATGTGACCAGGATGTCCGGGTCGGCATTCACGACACTGACAGCGGGCGCCGCCGGGATCGGCGCAGGCGGCACGGCAACCGGCGGCGTCACAATGTCCGATGTACTGGCCGATGGTGCCGGACCGCGTGGTGCGGCTTCGATGTCCACCAGTTCAGCCGCGATCCAACCACTGCACTCGGGTGTCGGCCGGATTTGCGCCCACTCGCCCTTCTTCTCGACCACCTCAACCCGTGTGCCTTTTGACAACTTCCCAATCTCGCGGTAGTTCGAGCCCGGGCCGCAATGCACATTCAAATTCTCGGTGTTGACGCCGCCGTCCGCCAGGTGCTTGGCGCTGACGAAGCATTTCGCCGTCGGCGGCAACGCAATGCGCAACCAATCCATTGGCTTCTCCCGCACCGTCACCGACTTGTGCTCTAGCACGTCCACGGAATCCCCCTTGTGAAGCTGGGTAATGACCTCCGAGTTCAGGCTCGGGCGCGAACGAACATTGCTGTGCTGGCCTTTGACCGTGCCCCGGCCCGATTCCACCGCTGGCGGCGGCGTCACCGGAGCGACCGCGCCGGAATCAGCGCGAGCGACAGACGCCATCGCGAGCCCCGCGCCGGCGAGCACGCTAAGAACGAACAGTTGCCGACGAAAATTTTGTGAGTTTGTCCACTTCCTCATGTGTCAGATGCCTCCATTGTGATATTGCCAGATTCCCCAACTCGATGGGTCCGACCGCGAGCCGCACCAGGCGCTTCACGGGGTGTCCCACCACTGCCATCATCCTGCGAATTTGTCGTTTCTTTCCTTCGCTGAGAACCAGCCGCAGCGCCGTGTCATGACCCTGCGCGCGCACCTGGAAGATTTCCTCGGCGCGCAACAACTCGCCGTCACTCCGGACCCCTTCAACAGGCGTGCGATCTCAGCCTTCTTCAGTTCCCCCTCGACCTCCACGAAATAGGTCTTGCGCATCTTGTAACGCGGGTGCGTGAGCCGCAAGCTAAAAGTGCCGTCGTTCGTCAGGAACAACAGCCCTTCGGAATCCTGATCGAGCCTTCCGACTGTATACAATCGCGGCAACGAACGGGGCAATAAATCCACCGCGCGCTTGCGCCCATGCGTATCGGAATTGGTGCACACGCAACCGGCAGGTTTGTGTAGCAGGATGTAAACCTTGCGCTCGATCGCCACCCGCTTCCCACCCACGGTCACGGAATCGCGCTCGGGATCGATCTTGGTGCCAAGCACGCGGCTGGGTTGGCCGTTGACCGAAACCTGGCCGGCTTCGATGAGTTCCTCGCAACGACGTCGCGAAGCTACGCCCGCTTCCGCAAGATACTTTTGCAGACGGACGAGCACGGCAAGGTGGCCGATTACTCCGGCTTCGTTTTGGGCAGGCCAAACACGCGGTCGCCATCTTTCCAGCGACCTTGCTTCTTCAGCGACTCGACGCGCTCGAACCGCTTGAGAACATTGCGGCGCGCCTGGATTTTGTTGGCCCCTTTGAGACTTTGGTGCTGTGACATGGTAACTTCCTAAGTTAAGGCTTATTGGATGACAGTTTTAGTGCTTCAATTTTCGCGGCCACTTCATCGCGATACTCGATAGTCCTACCAGATTGCAGATACTTTTGAAAGTTCTTTATCGCCTCCGTGGCGTTGGTGTCCTCGTAAAACAGGCCCAGCTTGTAATACACCAGGGCGTAATCCGGCCGCATTTCCAGCGCTTTGTGGTACGCAGTCAATGCTTTGTCCCGTTCGTTGAGCTGCGCGTAGGCGTCGCCCAGACCGCTGTAGGCCATCACATAATTCGGGTCCTTTTCAAGCGCCTTTTGATAATAAACCAGCGAAAGATCCGGCCGCTTTTCCACCAGGTACGTGTCGCCCATGGCGTTATTATAATGAGAGACGCTCGGGTCGGTATCGATTGCTTTCTGCAGTAGCAGCTTGGCATCCTTGTCACGCGATTCCTGCAGATACAAAATGCCCAGGCTGTAATAGGCATCGCCATCCTGTCGTCCCGCCTCTTCCTCCAGCTTCACAAATTTCGCCAGATGTTCCTCTGCGCCCTTCAGGTCGCCATCCTCCTTCAACAGCACACCCAGGTTGTGATGGGCGCGACCATATTTCGGGTTGATGTCGAGCGCCTTCCCGTAAGCGTTGCGCGCTTCCATCTTGCTGCCCGTCTCATCGTAGAGCACGCCAATCTGGTTCCAAACATCCGCATCGTCCGGCTTGATCTCCAGGTAGTGTTTGTACTGCTCGATCGCCCCGCTCTTTTCCCCCAGCTTCTCGCAGACCACGCCGAGGTTGTAATACGCGTCGAGGTACTTGGGATAAATCTTGATCGCCTTCTCGTACTCCTGCTTTGCGCGCGGCAACGAACCCGCCTCGACGAATTTATTCGCGCGCTCAAAATATTTGGTGGCTTCCGCCACCGCCCCGCTCGCCTTCGTCTCCGTATCCGCCGCGCGCACCGGCGTCACCGTCACCGCCGCCAGCACCAGCGCCACAAGAAATCCTTCAATTACCCTTTTCATTGGCCCCCTCTTTCGCCTTCAATTTATCCAGCGCCGCCTGCGCGCTCTTGGCAATGGAATTGTTGGGAAACTCCTGCAACAACTGCTCCAGCCGCGCCCGCCCTTTTTCCTTCTGCCCCATCGCCAACTGGCTCAGGCCGAGGCAATACAACGCCTTGTCCTTGTCCTTGTACTCCGGCCAGCGCTCCAGCAGCTTCTCAAAACTGTACGCCGCCTGCGAATACTCGCCGCGCTTGCCAAGCGCAAACCCCAGCGCGAACATCGCCTTGTCCGTGTACCCGTATTGGTTCTGCTCGTCGTGATTAATGACGTTGCGCAGGTGCGGCTCGGCCAGGTCCTCGTGCCCTTCCTCCAAATACGTCTCCGCCACTTTCCAGTTCGCCTGCACGTCCGACGGATTCTTCATCGCCAACCGCCGCGCTTCGCGGAAGGTCAACTTACTGCGCTTCGCCTCCTCCAATTTGGCCAGCAACTGCTCCTTGTCCACCAATCCCGCCACTCGTGACATTTCATTGCCCTCGCCGTCCAACAACAAAATCGTCGGCGCGCCGCGCACGTCCAGCTTGCGCGCGTCGTCCCCCTGCTTCGCCGCATCCAACCGCACGCAAACAAATTCCTCGGCCACATCGATGACCGCCTTGTCCGCCAGCAAACCTTCCTCCAGCTTCTGACAATACTCCATCGTGCGCTGGTCG
>Ga0206914_1040_pt1 | contig 14841 bp, 14 predicted proteins | sample Alteio_BWOrgHeat_73_FD_152938 | JGI IMG/M metagenome (GOLD analysis project Ga0206914, IMG submission 152938) | Enriched cells from forest soil in Barre Woods Harvard Forest LTER site, Petersham, Massachusetts, United States -... | ecosystem: Environmental > Terrestrial > Soil > Temperate forest >... | reverse complement strand
GATACCCCGCTGAAGTTGCCCAATCCGGGTTTATTTTCCATAAGGCGTCAAGGAAATGACCCTCATAAGCGGTAAACGCGTCATTGCCCTTCGCATCTTCTGGCCCCGGGGCATTTTTTTGGCACCCGATAAAAAATGCTGCAGAAAGTATAAGAAACAATAACTTTTTAACCATTATGAATACTTGTTCGTTTGTTGTATATACTCGCGGCATTTTTTCGCCCCTCTCAGCAAGAGTTCCTATTTCAACCCATGGATAAAATCAATCACACCAGTTACTAATTCGGAGTTTAAGGGCAGATCGGGCTGGTTGTAGGTTGCCATGTTTTTATCCCGCTCGGGGGGGGCATCTTTAAGCACATGATTCATGCCGTGTATAATAATTTCATTGGCGCTTGATTTCCCCTTCTTTAATTTGTCGGCATTAAACCAAATGGATTACCACCTACTTCAAAACCAATTAGAGTATGCTAACTGGCAGATCGTACAATTAAAATCGTATGAATGGAACCCCACCCACTATAACGTTATCCCCGCATTTGCCCATATATTAAACGAAAACTATGCACCTTTAACCAAACGCCTGCGTAATTTTTATGAAAAAATGGCCGACCTGCCGGCTTATTATAAAGAAGTTGAAAAGCAGATAAAGAACCCTGTAATTGAACTAACACAACAGGCAATTGAGCAGCAAACGGGCGGCACCAGCGTAATAGAAAAAGACTTTACCGATTCGTTAAAGAAAACAAATATCCCAAAGGCCCAACAAAAACAAATGACAGATAGGGCGCAAACGGCTGCCGAAGCAATTAAAACGTATATAACCTGGTTAAAAAATTTAAAAAATGATCATCCGCGCAGTTTCAGGCTGGGCAAGGAGTTGTATGAAGATAAGTTTAAATACGAAACGCAATCTGCCTATAACGCGCAGCAATTATTTAACTCAGCAACCGAGCGAAAAAAGCAGGTACACCACGAAATGGCCAAATTAAGCAGGCAGTTATGGCCCAAATATTTCGGCAAAAAAGCTATGCCTGCCGATTCACTCGAAATGATAGGCCGGGTGCTTGATACGCTTTCAGGCAAGCACACCATGGCCGATCAATTTCAGTTGGCCATTGAAAAACAGCTGCCCAAATTAGCCGCGTTTGTAAAAACAAAAGACCTGGTTACCCTCGACCCAGCCAAACCTTTGCTGGTACGTAAACAGCCCGCCTATTTTGCGGGCGTGGCAATTGCCTCCATGAGCGCGCCAGGGCCTTATGATAAAAATGGCAATTCGTACTTTAATGTGGCCAGCCTTGCAGGGCTGCCCCCCGAAAAAGCCGAAAGTTACCTGCGCGAATACAACCAATATATTTTGCAGATATTATGTATGCACGAGGCCATACCCGGCCATTATGTTCAATTAGTGTATGCCAACAAAGCGCCAAGCCTTATTAAGTCGATTTTTGGCAGTAGTACCATGATTGAGGGTTGGGCAGTTTACGGAGAACAAATGATGCTGGATAATGGTTATAATGATGAACCGGAAATGAAACTAATGTGGTACAAATGGCATTTACGTTCGGTTTGTAATTCGATTTTAGATTATGCCGTGCATTGCAACAGCATGACCAGGGAGCAGGCCATTACGTTTCTTACCCGTGAAGCCTTTCAGCAGCAGGCTGAAGCCGACGGAAAATGGAGGCGTGTAAGCCTTACCAGTGTGCAACTGGATTGTTATTATGATGGCTATAAAGAGATTATGGACCTGCGTGAAGCGTATAAAACTAAAATGGGCGATAAATATAACCTGAAAGATTTTAACGAAAAGTTTCTGAGCTATGGCAGCGCGCCTGTTAAATATATTAAAATGTTGATGACGGGGAATTAAGTGGTGAGTGGAGAGTAGTGAATGGAGAATAGTTTTTTATTGTTATGAACAAGCATAGAGACAAACATTTATAACATACTATGGTAACCCGATCTAATAACAATTGGCCGGAACTAACTTTTGAAAAATTAAAAGATACCGTTGCCACCGTTCAGTTATGGACACAGATAGTTGGAAAGATACGCATGAAAAACATGCCCTGGCTTAATCATTCATGGCACGTTACTTCATACGTATATCCGCGGGGGTTAACTACCGGCAACATTCCTTACGGGGATGGTAGTTTTCAAATAGATTTCGATTTCATCGCGCATGAGTTGCTGATTTTTTCAAGTTCCGGCGAAAGCCAAAAAATGGAATTATACCCACGAACGGTAGCCTCATTTTATAATGAACTTTTCGAAAAATTAAGGGCCCTGAATATCAATATAACTATTTATGCCCGTCCGAACGAAATAGAACCGGCCATTCCTTTTGAAAAGGATACAGTGCATAAATCGTACGATAAAGAACAGATGAGCCTGTTTTTTACTGCATTGTTAAAAATAGACGCAATTTTCACTAAGTTCAGGGCAGGGTTTAACGGCAAGTGCAGTCCTGTCCATTTTTTTTGGGGCGGGTTTGACCTGGCCGTTACCCGATTTTCGGGCAGGCGTGCGCCATTGCATCCCGGGGGTATACCCAATATGCCCGACCGGGTAATGCAGGAAGCCTATTCGCACGAGGTAAGCAGCTGCGGTTTTTGGCCGGGCAGCGAACAGTTCCCGCATCCTGCTTTTTATGCTTACAGCTACCCTACCCCGGCCAGTTTCGGCGAACAGCCCGTTAAACCGGCGCAGGCATTTTACAGCACAGAAATGGGCGAATTCTTTTTAAAATATGAAGATGTTCGCCGGGCGGCCAATCCTGAAAATAATTTGCTTGAATTTTTAGAAACCACTTATATAGCCGCCGCCAATACCGGTAACTGGGACAGGAAAGCATTGGAGTGTGATTTTTCATCGTTCGAGAGCTGACACCAGTAATAGAAACTAACCCCGGTGTTGGCATTTTATACATTTATCATCATAACATCAATTTGCATATCTGCACATTCGCACATCTGTACATTATCATTACCTTTGGCTTAACATTAACTGACCATTATGCTTAAAGGATTTTTTAATGTTCCAACACCGCAGAACGAGCCTATACTAAATTACGGCCCCCGCAGTGTGGAACGGGCAGCGCTTAAAGTTGCCCTGAACGAAGCACGCGCGCAAAAAATTGATATACCCATGTATATCGGCGGCAAGGAAGTGCGTACCGGCAAAAAGCTGGAGATACGTCCGCCACATGATCACCAACATCTGTTAGCCACCTTCTCTGAAGGCGATAAAAGCCATGTAGAAGCTGCGATAACAGCCGCATTAGCCGCAAAAACCGATTGGGAAAACCTGGCCTGGGAACAGCGCGCGGCCATATTTTTAAAAGCCGCCGACCTGCTTGCAGGGCCTTACCGCGCAAAAGTTAACGCAGCCACCATGCTGGGGCAATCAAAAAACGCCTACCAGGCCGAGATTGATTCGGCTTGTGAGTTGATAGATTTTTTGCGTTTCAATGTATATTATATGACCGAGATATACCGCCAGCAGCCACCCATATCGCCCAGGGGCATATGGAACCGTGTGGAGCAGCGCCCGCTGGAAGGTTTTGTATTTGCTTTAACGCCGTTTAACTTTACTGCCATCGCAGGTAATTTACCAACTTCGGCAGCTATGATGGGCAACGTGGTAGTTTGGAAACCGGCTTATACCCAGGTATACGCCGCTAATGTGCTGATGCAGGTTTTCCGCGAAGCGGGAGTGCCCCCGGGCGTAATCAATTTGATCTATGTGGATGGCCCTGTTGCCGGCGAGGTAATATTTAACCACCCTGATTTTGCGGGTATACATTTTACCGGTTCAACCGGGGTATTTCAAAATATGTGGCAAACCATTGGCAACAATATCCATAAATACAAAACCTACCCGCGTATAGTGGGCGAAACGGGTGGCAAAGATTTTGTGCTGGCACATGCAAGCGCCGACGCGGATGTTGTTAATACCGCATTAATACGCGGCGCCTTCGAGTACCAGGGGCAAAAATGCTCGGCTGCTTCAAGGGCATATATTCCGGCGTCATTATGGCCCGCTGTTAAGGAGAAAATGCAGCGCGACATCGCGTCATTTAAAATGGGCCCAGTTGAAGACTTTGAAAATTTTATTAACGCCGTTATTAGCGAAGTATCTTTCGATAAACTGGCAAAATATATTGATGACGCTAAAGCAGATAAACGTGTGGAACTGATAGCGGGCGGAAATTACAATAAAAGCAAGGGCTGGTTTATTGAGCCTACCGTAATTAAGGTTGATGACCCGTATTACGTAACGATGTGTACAGAGCTGTTTGGCCCTGTATTAACCGTATATGTTTACGAGGATGAAAAATTTGATGAGGTATTAGATATCGTAGATAAAACATCCATTTACGCCCTAACAGGCAGCATTATAGCTCAGGACAGGGATGCCATAGCTAAAGCCACGCACCATTTGCGCAACGCCGCAGGTAACTTTTATATTAATGATAAACCAACGGGCGCGGTTGTAGGGCAGCAGCCGTTTGGCGGGGCAAGGGGGTCAGGCACTAATGATAAAGCCGGTTCAATGCTTAACCTGCAGCGCTGGGTATCGCCGCGAACTATAAAAGAAACTTTTGATCCTCCAAAGGATTACAGGTATCCGTTTTTGGGGAAAGAAATTTAAGTTTTCAACTGCAATCTCCGTTGTACAGGTTCACAGTGTCAATTGCATAGCTGCGACAATAGTTGCAATATGTATGCTTTTGCATTTCATTTTAATAGCGAAATATCTTATTTTTGCATTTCAAAAAAATAAACGCTTATGTCATCAGTAGAGACTGCTTACACCAAATACAAAGTAAAAGACTTTTCATTGGCCGAATGGGGCCGCAAAGAGATCGGGTTAGCCGAAGCTGAAATGCCGGGCCTTATGGCGCTTCGCAAAGAGTTTGGCGCGTCAAAACCATTAAAAGGCGCACGTATTGCCGGCTGCCTGCACATGACCATACAAACTGCTGTTTTAATTGAAACATTGGTTGAATTGGGCGCCGAGGTAACCTGGTCGTCATGTAATATATTTTCAACGCAGGACCACGCCGCCGCCGCTATAGCTGCCGCGGGTATCTCTGTTTATGCCTGGAAAGGTTTGAACGATGTTGATTTTGACTGGTGCATTGAGCAAACCCTATTCTTCGGCGAAGACCGCAAACCATTGAACATGATACTGGACGATGGCGGTGACCTCACCAATATGGTATTTGATAAATATCCTGAACTGGTTAGCGGTATCAAAGGTCTATCAGAAGAAACCACTACCGGCGTTCACCGTTTATATGAGCGTATGAAGAATGGCACTTTAGCGGTTCCTGCCATTAACGTAAACGATTCGGTTACCAAATCAAAATTTGATAATAAATATGGCTGCCGCGAATCATTGGTTGACGCTATACGCCGTGCTACCGATGTAATGATGGCCGGTAAAGTTGGCGTTGTTTGCGGTTATGGCGATGTGGGTAAAGGATCGGCCGATTCATTGCGCAACGCCGGTGTGCGTGTTATTGTAACCGAGATCGATCCTATATGTGCCCTACAGGCCGCTATGGAAGGTTTTGAAGTTAAAAAATTAAGCACTGCTATTGCTGAAGCTGATATTGTTGTTACCGCTACAGGTAATTTAAACATTGTTCGCGAAAAACACTTCCGCGCGTTAAAAGATAAAGCCATTGTTTGTAACATTGGCCACTTTGATAACGAAATTGATATGGCGTGGTTAAATGGCGCTTACGGTAAAAGCAAAATAGAAATTAAACCACAGGTTGATAAATACACTATCGACGGTAAAGATGTAATTGTTTTGGCCGAGGGTCGTTTGGTAAACTTAGGCTGCGCTACAGGGCACCCAAGCTTTGTAATGAGCAACTCGTTCACCAACCAAACTTTGGCGCAGTTAGAGCTTTGGGGTAATTCCGCAGCTTACGAAAATAAGGTATATACTTTACCAAAACACCTTGACGAAAAAGTTGCCCGTTTGCACCTGGCTAAAATTGGTGTTGAACTGGAAGAACTGGAGCAGGTACAGGCTGATTATATTGGCGTACCGGTTAACGGTCCGTTTAAACCGGAGTATTACCGTTATTAAGCTTAAAGGCGAAAGCATAAGGCAAAGGGCTTGGTTTTAGGACCAGGCCCTTTTTGTTGCTCCTGGTTAAATTGAGATTTAAGGTATGAGTCGGTAAATCCAACTACAAAGAATTCCCAAAAGGCTATTACAAATGATAAAAGTAAAAAGGTTTCTAGGAAACAATAACAAGTTAGCTTGCTCAATCATAATCGAATTAAAGTGAAATTGTACCAATAACCAATTCATGAAGACTAATAATGGGATGCAAATAATCGCGATAGTTAGGCTAAGGAAAACTTTTACCTTAGCGACAGTATATTGTTTTGGAATTAAATAATGGGTTATTTGCCAAAATAAGACAATGGATGGTATGCCTAATAATATCTCAAAAGGGATAGATACAACTGATGTTATATATGCAATAAAGGCAAATTCACCGAAATTATTCATTGATACAAGTACGATTGAAAATATTATTGGGCCTACCAATAATACAGTCAGCCAAACTTTTGTGCTATATATAAGCGCTTGTTTCATGATTAAGATACCACCAATATACAACAGTTTATATAAGACCTACTAAGTTTTCAAAAGCCTCACGATTTTTTCACTTATCCAAAAGCCCACTAATATCCGCTGCCTGTACTGTTTTTATTCCACCCAGGGTAGTTTTATAATTCGTTTTACCGCCAAATACATACAGTATATTGTTAATTACGGCCGCGCCGCCGGCGCGGTGGCCTGTCATGTTCGAGTTTAGTTTTACAAAAGTGTTATTGCTGGTATTGTAATAGCCCAAAAAGGTTTCCTCGTTATAATCGCCCACCACAAATATCAGATCGCCGCATACAGCAACCGCGTTGGATGATATGCCCCGCGGTAAAGTGGCTACGGTTTTCCAGGTATTGGTTTTAATATCGTAGGCATTAATATTTTTCGACTGGGTATTTAAAAACTGATCGAACCCGCCAAATGTATATAATACGCCGTTTACTATTGCTCCGGCTGTTTGCACACTTTCGGGCATATCTGCCAGCCGGGTAAATTGTTTGTTTTGCGGGTCGAAACTATACATAGAGGCTATAGTATGATCGGCATTTTGCGTCCCGCCAAAAACATAGATGAGTTTATCCCAGGCTGCCGCGCAGCCGTATACCGTTGGCATGGGGTTAATAATCCCAAGGTCTTTTATTTCGCCTGTATTTGTATTTATGCTTTCCACACCGGCAAATATTTTCCATCCGCCATTCACTGTTCCACCAAAAACGTAGATGTGGCTATCAGTTGGCGACCAGGCAGCGGCGGCCTGTATTTTTTTGCTTGCAGCGGTACTGGCAACCGCCCACTTAGCGGTTTTGGGGTCAAACCTTATTACAGCAGTAGTAATTCGGGCACTGGTATATGGGTTAACTACATAAACATATCTTCCATCGGTGACGGTGGCTGGCCATTCCAGCACCGTTGGCAGATCATTAAGGCTTTGAAATTTAAGATAAGGCGCATCTGTTTTTTGCGCGCTGACAATTGAAGCATCAGCAACAAACAGCGTTACGGTGAGTAGAAGGTTGAAAAATATTGATCTCATAAGATTAGGATGATGCCGCCAAATTACCGCATAAAATAATTTTTTTCAAATTAAATTTATAAGGCGTTGCTTAGATCAGATTTACGAAGTCTTGAAAACTTCGTAAATCTTCTGAGTAACCTAACATCCGCCCGATCTCCACATAAACATCCTCCGCCGTTTTCCCCTGCTCACGCAAATATTTTATTGATGTTGCCCCTGCCGATTTGGATAGCTTTTTTCCGCCCGGTTCCACCAGCAACGGGTGATGATGAAAAGTGATATGTTGAAAAGCATCTTTTTTCAATACCGATGCAAGGTAATGCTGCGCTATGGTTGATGGGTACAGATCCTCCCCTCTCACTACTAGATCAACGCCAAAATATAGATCATCAAGCAGTGAAGCTACCTGGTAGGATGGGAAACCGTCTTTCTTTCTCACTATAAAATCTTTCATTTCAGCGGGAAGTTTTGTTTTAATTATACCATCATTTAGCATATGGATATTTAATTCCTTTTCATCTGTATAAAGCCGCCAGTTAGTGTTTGGCATATCAAGCGGAATAGCCAGGTGGCGGCAAGTTCCCGGGTAAATACGGCCGTCTATTTGTTTTCGTGAGCATTGGCAGGCAAATACATCTCCCTGCTCCTGTAACTGTTGTAGCGCGCTTTTATAACTATCGGCCCGATGTAGTTGCGACCAATTTTTTTTATAATCCGCAACGTCGCGAGGGCCCTCGTCCCAGGGGATGTTTAAAAAAGTAAGGGTATCAAAAATATCCTGCACGTACATAATGTTTACCCTTTCCTGGTCAAGGTCATCTATGCGCAGCAATATTTTAGCGCCGGTTTTGCGGGCGAGCGCGGCGGTAAGGGCAAATGATAAAGCATTACCTATATGCAAAAACCCGCTGGGGGTTGGGGCTATACGGGTTTTGTTAAACTGCAGCATTATTTTATTAAATATGGTTTATCCGATTTAGCAACAAATGTTAATAAATGATTAAAATAGTTAAAACATGTGGCTAACCTTTTTCGTTAATCAAGGTAAACATTAACCTATGAATACGATGCTTAACCTGCACGCAAAGGTGCATAATTGGACGGATACTATTGGTTTTAGGCTCAATACATCACAAACCAACAAAAAAAACAGGGTAACAACCAATCATTATTTTTTTGAAACTTTTAACTTTTTTGAAAGAAATAAAGACGGTGATACAAAAAATTCAAAATTTTTGTGCTTTGATGCTTATGGCGAAAAAATAAATGTAAGATCGCTTTTAGACTTGCAGACTGCTTTTTTCGAGAATATCAGTCAGCTTTAAGTACGGTATATTTTTTAGATCCTTCTTTTCAGGATAAGGGGTAGCCTGTAATATTGCTTATCTTCCGCCCGATAAATTACCAGCACCAATACGTGCCCATCTGACGATTTAAATAAATTGTCGATTTGCTGGAGCGACATTTTTGTTACCGGCCTAAAGTTTATTGATACCAATTCATCTCCTTCCTCTAACCCAATATTATCAGCCGGCGAATCCTGATCAACCTTATTTATAATAACATGGTTATAATCATCCCCTGCCGAGTAATAGGATAACCCACTCATATCATGTTCGGCGGGGGTTTTGAAATCAGCATTGGGCCTCAAATACATCACACTGTCGGGATAATCAAATATAATATCAAACTTCTTTAGCAGGCCCATACCCAGGTTACCGTCACGTTTTATAGTTAATGACCGGGTATCACTATCCGGAAAAGCAGCTATCAGGTGTCTCATTTTATATTTCCCTAAATCAACTTCAGTTATACGGCTAAGCGATCCGGTTATCAATCCTTTAATACCCATTCCCAGGTTTGCCCTGATCGATTTTTTTTCAAACCGGGTTTTGTTTTCTACATTTTCCATTGATATAAAATGCCCCGCACCGAGGTCAATTATTAGCTTGCTGCTTTTTTCTGTACCATCGGCATAAACAATTTTTGTGGTGAAATATGGTTTGCGGTCCTGTATACTTATGGGTATCCGGGTTCCTCTTTTAAAAAAACGCATATCTTTTGGATCGGCAACATTAATAGTGCTGTCAGAAAAATTTACCCTAACGGCCAGGCGGCTAAAAAACTCATAACCCAGCAAACCATCTATTTGCATGCCGGCATAGTTAGAAAGGTTAAACAGGTCTTTTTTTAATATTGAAGCAGTTACATTATGGCTCACCAAGCCGGGTATTTCAACTTTTAATGGCGGGGTTGTATATGCTTCAAAATCCTTACCCTCACCAAAGCCGGATATTTTTATGGTGCGTTTATTAATAATATGAATAGAGTCGGCCAATGAAGGTTCCGTTATCAGCATAAAGCCAACACCGGTATCCAGCACAAAATTAAAATGACCTTTATTGTTTATTTTTAGCTGTATTACTACCAGGTTACGTACCAGTTTAAACGGAATAGTTGCATGCCGGGTACTATCCATGTCAAAATATTGCGCATTTGCTGTTAAGTAACAACAACACAATAAACAAGCTAACCATGCGGTACCGCTACGCTTTATATAATACAAAAAGTGAAGCAAAATATTTACAATTAGTTACCTAATTTACGTTATTATTATGCTAAAAAATACGATGATCAGGAAACCTTCTTCTCTCGGGGAGTTTCAGGTGTTTTAAGTTTACCCTCCAGCTCGGGGTTTTGAGCGGGCAGGGTATTTACTACCGTTTCAATTTCTGTTTGCTGTACAGATACCGCGTATTCCGCAGGTTCAATACGGCTGCCTATAGCTTCGGCATACACCTGTGTAAATTCTGCACCAAGATATAATATTACGGCAGTATAGTATATCCATAGCAGCAATACGATCAATGAGCCCGCAGCGCCATAAGTAGAGAGGCTTTTGGTTGAAACATCAATGTATAAACCGATAAGGTATTTACCCAGCATAAAAAGTATAGCGGTAAAAAAAGCGCCCGAGCGTACATCCCTCCAGTGTATTTTCGCATCGGGCAAAAATTTAAATATGATACCAAATAAAACCGATGTTACTATAAATGCCATTCCTACATTAAGGCCGTTTATTAACCAAATGGTAACTCCGGGTATAAAATGCGCTATTTTATGGCTTAGTGACAGGATAAGCAGGTTAATAACGAGCGAAACTAATAATAAAAACCCCAGGCTGATTATTAATGAGAAAGATAAGAAACGGTTTTCAAGCAACTTAACCCAGCCGCGTTTTGGCTTTGCCTTAACCCGCCATATGATATTTAATGATTCCTGTATATCAATAAACATGCTGCTGGCGCCTAACAATAAAGTGGCAATTCCAATTATAACAGCTATGCTAGTTTTACCTGATAACTGCAGGTTTTTTAACATCTCCTGTATTTGAATAGCCGCTTCGCTGCCTACATAGCCTTTAATTTGCGGGTATAAGGTGTCGGTGATAGCAACATCGCCCAAAAACAACCCCGCCAGCGAGATAGTTAAAATTAACAAAGGCGCTATTGAAAAAACGGTATAATATGCCAGCGACGCGCTTAGTTTTAAGCCGTTATCATCAACAAAGCCGTTAAACGTGGCTATTAAAACTTTTCCTATCCTCTTTAGATATTGTTTACTAAAAATTGTCATACTAAATCGGCCATATTGTGTCAGGTTTTGTTATTACTTAGCAATTTTAATGCCCCTTTACACAAAAGGCCAGTACGGGCGGAATATGTCGGCGGGTCCCAAACTCAAACCAACAACTATTGGTGGTTTACCGGTGTGAAACAATGAGCAGGTCAAGGTCTTTACAAGGCAGCGAAAAACGTTCGCCGATATGCTTATTGGTTAAATGGCCCTGGTAAATATACACAGCCTCGCGCACGCCCGATTTTTGCCATATCACATTTTTCATCCCGCCCTGCTCGCCAATCTCTAATAATATTGGCGTGAAAATATTGGTGAGGGCATACGTAGCCGTACGTGCCACGCGCGACGCTATATTGGGCACACAATAATGTATTACATCGTACTTTCGGAATACCGGGTGGGTGTGATTGGTAATTTCAGACGTTTCGAAACAGCCGCCCTGGTCAATGCTTACATCAATAATTACCGAGTTAGGCTTCATACGGCTTACGGTCGATTCGCTTACTATACAGGGGCTGCGGCCATCTTCGGCACGCATGGCGCCAATGGCCACATCGCAGGTAGTAATGGCTTTATCCAGCACGATAGGCTGTACAACCGAGGTAAATACCCTGCTGCCTATATTGTTTTGCAGCCTGCGCAGTTTATAAATAGAGGGATCGAAAACCTTTACTTCGGCGCCTAATGATATGGCTGTACGCGCGGCGTACTCGCCTACCGTACCTGCGCCCAGTATTACAATTTCTGTAGGCGGCACACCGGTTATACCGCCCAGCATTAAGCCTTTACCGTCAAACACATTGCTTAAATATTCGGCAGCTATGAGTATGGATGTCGCGCCAACTATCTCGCTCATAGCCCTTACTACGGTTAATGAATTGCCTTCATCACGCAGATGTTCAAAACAAAGCGCGGTTACTTTTTTATTTAATAATGCTTGCAGGCACTCAGGTTGCAGTGTTGATACCTGCAGGGCCGATATCAGTATCTGGCCGGGTTTCATCAGTTCAATTTCCTGCAATGTAGGTGGGGCAATTTTTATGATTATGTCAGCCTCGTAAACCTTTTTGGTGTCGAATACTATTTGTGCGCCCTGCTCCGCATAGTCCTTATCTAAAAATTTTGCCGCCTTGCCTGCATTGCTTTCCAGCATTACCTCATGGCCATTATTAATTAACAAAGCAACGGATAACGGGGTTAACGGAAGCCTGTTTTCCTGGAAGGAAACCTCTTTGGGTATGCCGATATAGAGTTTGTTTTTTTTGTTCTTTACCTCAAGCATCGATTCCTGGGGCTGCATCATTGCCTGTTTGGCAACGTCTGAGAACCCGCTGTATTTCCCTGAACTCATACTGTATGATTTTTATGGCTGATGAAGGTAAGAAAAATACCTTATATTTTTTCAACTATTATCTCGCGGCCATTGTCATTTAAAACCTTTATGCTGATGCTGATATAATGTGCGGGAAGCATATCAGGTATTTTTTCGGGCCACTCAATAAAACAATAATTGCCCGAATAAAAATACTCTTCACAGCCTATATCCAACGCCTCGGTTTGGTTTTTTATACGGTAAAAATCGAAGTGATAAATTTTAACATTAGCAGCTGTATATTCGTTTACCAGGGCAAATGTGGGGCTGGTTACCACCTCTGTTGTACCTAAACATTCGCATAACGATTTGATGAGCGTGGTTTTGCCTGCGCCCATATCGCCGTGGAAAAGAAATATACGATCGTCACCACCAAAAGTTATAATTCGCGATGCGACAATTGGGAGCTGGGTTACAGATGTGGCGGTTAATATCATTTATAAATTCTAACTCATCTTCCTTATACCGGCCCCGCCATTTCCTTACTCAAAATATCCAAAACATTTGGCGTAACATTCCCAAAAAACGATACGCCCGACGCGCCGTTTTTTAAAGCGACCCTTATCCCCTCGCGTATTTCATCATCCGATTTAAAATCAGACAAATAAAGGCCGGCATAAAGCGGGAACGAGCCTGCCAAAAAGTGGATGCCCTCGGCAACGGCGTCGCCTATCCAGCTTACTTTTTCGCGGTAAAAGCCATGATAGGTCATGGGGCAAATGCCATCCAGTTTCCAATTGGTCCAGTCCTGCCGCACATTACGGCGCGCTACTTCGGGGGTTGGAAATACCGCTGCGGTTATCAGTTTTTTATGCTGTTTCGCCACCGCCGATAAACTATTCACTATTCGGGTGATATTATTATACCTGAACAGCCGCCACGAAAGGCTTGCCTCGGGGTATTGAACAGCCGAAATATCGGTTCCGTATTGCTCCTTAAATTTGGCTTTGCAAACTTCGCAGTAACAATAGTCATATTCGGGCAGTTCTTTGGTTTGCTCTATTTTATAATTTGCCCATAGGTTTACGGGGAGTATCACGTCGCAATAACGCACATAATCCAGGTGGATACCATCTATGTAATCCTTATCCAGCTCATCGCTCACCTGTTTTTCCAGGTATTGCTGCACTTCGGGGCGCGAAGGGCATAGCCATCGGTAATTATTTACATAGGGCGGTTTATCGGCGCACGAGTCGCCTTTGCGATTCTTGCTATACCATTCTAGATGGGTGGTTACCAGGTCAGGTCGGTTCATGGTCCACATCCAGCGGTGCGCCTCTAAGCCTGCCGCTTTAGCCGCCCTGAAATGTTTTTCGCTGTCATTCTCAATAAACAACCCGGTTATACCGGCCGCTTTAAAGGCAGTATAGCGGATTTTCAGGTCACTCTCTGTATCCTTTTGGTTGGGTATTACCCATACCCAGTTTTTATGTTTCGGCTTTTTTTTATTTACCGCTGCCGCGCTGTTTAAAGGCAGCTGCGCTGCCGCGCCCATTAATAATCCGGCTTTTAAAAACTCGCGTTTATTCATCTAACCGGGTATTAGTTATTACTAATTTCTAAAATACGGTCAAACTCCTCGCGCTTTAATCCCATTACCGATAATCGCCCCTGCCGTACCAAATGAATATCCTGTAGTGGTTTATCGGCTTTTATTTCCTCCAGCGTAACCGGCCTTTTCAGGCTTTCAACAGGCGCGAGGTCAACCACCACCCAGTTTGGGTCGGTAGTGGTGGGGTCCTGGTAAAACTCTTTTACCACTTTGGCAATGCCTACTACCTCTTTGTCCTCGTTGCTATGATAAAACAGCACCGGGTCGCCCACCTTCATTTCCCTTAAATTATTACGTGCCTGGTAATTACGCACGCCATCCCAAAAGGTACGGCCCTCTTTATTTAGTTTTTCCCAACTGTATTTTTCGGGTTCTGATTTTACAAGCCAGTAGTTCATGGTTGCGTATATTGTTATGTGGTAAAGCTATTAAAAAGTGTAATAAATAAAAAGAATGCGGATGTAATGATTTTAATGGGTAAGGCTCAAATTCAACTTTGCAAATAAATTTTTCACACGGTGAATATATTGTATATTAGTTCATTATACTAAACATTTATGCGTTACTTTCTTTGCCTCATTTTACCGCCGGTAGCCGTATTAACCACAGGGCGGA
>Ga0206914_1038_pt1 | contig 15250 bp, 11 predicted proteins | sample Alteio_BWOrgHeat_73_FD_152938 | JGI IMG/M metagenome (GOLD analysis project Ga0206914, IMG submission 152938) | Enriched cells from forest soil in Barre Woods Harvard Forest LTER site, Petersham, Massachusetts, United States -... | ecosystem: Environmental > Terrestrial > Soil > Temperate forest >... | reverse complement strand
ATAAGTACGGAATGCTGCAGGTAGCGCCGGAAATGGAAGAAAAAGGAGGACAAACAGATATCAGCATTTCCTATATCTCGCCATTATCACGAGCGCAGAAATCATCGCAGGTCAGTTCTATTGAATCAGTGCTGGGATTTTTCCAAAGAAGCGGTATAATCAACATGTTACCCGATATTTACGATAATATAGATTTTGATGCAGTATTTAAGAAGTTCTTTGATTTAAGAGGCGCACCGCAAGAAGTGCTACGAAGCAATGAGGAAGTAGCGCAGTTAAGGAGGCAACGGCAAGTCATGCAACAGCAACAAGCAGCAATGCAAAATATGGGAGATATAAGACAATGATATTAACAATTGATTTTAAAACAGAACAAAAGCAGCAAGATAGAGAGCAGCTATACAAAGCCTACAGGCAGCTTTTTACTGGCGATGCAGGCAAGGCAGTTTTAGAGGATTTAGCCAGTATGAGCGGCATGTATCGCTCTAACTTCGTGCAAGATAATGCCAATCATACCAGCTTTTTAGAGGGGCAACGCAGCTTGTTCTTATATATATGCAGTCAGATTGAAAATACACAAATAACTAATATTGAGGGCAGAGATTGATATATGCATATTATGTTATTAACAGTTAAAAATTCAATTGTAGGTTAAATAGAGTAATGGTATGCTTACTTACCCCATGTTCAACTGCTAAACTAATAAATAAAAATAGGTAAGACTCAATGAAAACGTTTGAAGAATTATTATTTGATATTGAAAACAATTCGATCACTGAGATTAAGTATTCATATAGCAGTGTAGGGGTTGAAGGAGCAAAAGCATTAGCCAAAGTATTAGAAGCCAACAACTCGGTCACATATATTGACCTTAGTGGGAACGATATAGGAGAAGAGGGAGCAATCGCCTTAGCTACAAGCTTAAAAGGCAATGACACGCTCATCTCCGTTGAACTCTGTGGGAATAATATAGGGGTTGCAGGAGCAAAAGCATTAGCTGAGGTATTGAAATACAATAACTCTGTTACAGCTATTGACCTTTCTAGTAACAATATAGGATTTGAGGGAGCAATGGACTTGGCTGAAAGCTTAGAAGTCAACAACTCGCTTACATCTATTGACCTTTCTATTAACAATACAGGAGATGCAGGAATAAGAGCATTAGCTAAAGCACTAAAGGTCAATAATTCCGTTACCAATGTTAAGATTCACTGCAATGGCATAGTAGATCTTGGAGCGAGAGCTTTGATTGAAGTATTAAAACATAATAGCACTATTACCATGCTTACCTTTGCAAATACCTTTACTGGTGGTTATAGGGTAGAAGGGGAGTATATAGCACCAGTACGAAAGGAAGTATCTCTCAACAAAAAACAGCTGGACAAAGTGATAGAGTTTATCACAACATTTGAGCAAAGTTCTAAAGTAGATGATACCGAGCTAAATAATATTCATTTAGTGTTTAGATATGGCAAGCGATTGCTAGAGGAGCAATTAAAAACCTATTTAGATAAAAATAATGTAGAGTATAAAGGTTGTACAAGGCTAGAAGCTCAAGATTTTTTATATACTACTAAGCTTTGTAACATGGACCTCAAAGTTAATTTTTTTGCATCAAATCTAATTTGTAAAGATATAACAAATTCTGATAGTGGTTTTAAAAAGCTACTTATAACAGATATTATTAACAAAATACTCATTGATGATTGGGTATATGTTGCAGAGAGTGAGAATGATCCTTTGTATTTGGGCAATATAGAACATATTGGTGACATTTAATAAATAAAAATCAAAAGAGCTAAAGGAATGACAGAAGAAACAATAATAAACAACGACGAAACTGCAAACACAGCAGAAACATTAGCAACCGCCTCATGGCTTGAGTCTTTGCCGCAAGAGCTAAAGGGCGCAGAGTCTTTAACGAAGTTTAAGGATGTAGGGCAATTGGCGCAAAGTTACCTTGAGGCAGAAAAGGCCTTGAGTAGCAGGATAGCAATACCCGATGAAAAAGCCGATAATGAGGCATGGGCAAAGTTTTACCAGCGGCTGGGTTTGCCTGAGGATAAACGCTATACAGAGAAACGCACTGCTGAAGATGAGCAATATTTGCAGGCTTATGAGCAGATGTTTTACGATAATGGTTTGAGCAAAAGGCAAGGCGAGAAGCTGCTTAATAGTTTGTATGATTATTCCAATAAAATTGAGCAACAACAGCAAAAGCAAAGCACAGTAGAGGCTGAAAAAGCAAAAGGTGAGAATCTACAGTGGCTGCAATCTAATTATGGCAATGAATTTGATGCTAGAATGAGTGGAATGCAGGCAGCTCTCAAGGAGTTCGGCAGTCGTGAACTTGCCGAGATGCTGGAGGATTCGCTATTTGCACCTGCGCTGGTTGATATGCTGGCAAAAGTTGGCGCAACACTTAAATCAGATTCGCTGGTAGATGGTAATGCGAAAGCTCCGATTAGCAGTAAAGAGCAGGCATTGCAGGAGATAAAAAAGCTTGAATCCAGTCCTGATTTTGTGGTAAAATTAAGCAGTAAAGACCACGGCGAACATGCAGAAGCAGTGGAGCGTATGCGGGAATTACATAACATTGCTTATAATTAATGTAAGTAATAATTTGAGGTGATAACTTCTTTTGAGATTAATCTCACAGGCTGCATATTCATGCAACAACCTACTTAAAAAAAAGAAGCCACTAAAAGGATAGATGATAGGGTTAAGCCTCTATTATATTTTTATTGGTGTCAGACTTAGTCTGTAAATTTAAGATAGGTAAAATAAAAAATGCAACAAATTACAGAAGGATTAAAGGAGCAGTTTGCAAAAAACATTCAGCTGGTTATTCAGCAGGAAGGCTCAAAGTTACGCAAGCTGGTAACGAATGGCACACAGGATACTGATGTTATTAGCTTTGAGTCAATGGATACGCACGAAGCAGAAAGGCGGAACAAAGTACCGGAAGCTCAAGGCTCAATGTTTGGCCATTATGCGGAGGAGAATGCACCGGATCAACTAACACGGGTTGAGTTTAGAACGGTTAGCCTCTCAAGGCGTTATTTAACAGCTTCGGCATATCATTGGAATTCAACACTTGATAGTAGCGATAAGATTAACTTGCTGAGCGATCCGACTTCACATTTTCCGAAGATGGCGGGTTGGGCAATCGGACGGCAGCAGGATCGTGTTATTATTGAAGCGTTTGCTGCGCCTGTTAGAGCGGGACGATCCGGCAACAGAGTGATTAACTTTGACGTTTCGGGTAGTGTTGTGCCGGTTGGTTTGGAAGTTGCAGACGTGGCTCACACTTTAAATGCACAGGTAGCGGAAGGCGCAAACGCTGAAATCATGGAGCAAAAGAGAGCGGGCTTAACTGTAGAGAAGATAATCAAAGCCCATCATATCTTAAAAAAGCGCTCTTACGGCATGTATGATAAGCTGTACTTACTTTGCTCAAGCAGCCAGATTGCCGAGCTCTTAAGTGATCCGCAAATTACCAGCCATGATTATAATACTGTTCGGGCATTAGTTACCGGTGAAGTTAACAGCTTCATGGGCTTTAATTTTATTGTTAGCGAAATGCTGGGCGGTATTTATGATGTTACCGGCAATGCCGGACGTTTTGCAGTACGTGATTGCTATGCCTTTAATGAGAGTGCTGTGCGGTTTAACACGGTTAACGGCTCAATCAAGCGAGTAATTAAAGAGCTGGAGGAGTATCATTTAGCGACCTTTATGTATTATAGTGAGCATTTTGGTGCAAGCAGAGATAGTGAAAAAGCCATTGTTTGTATTAAATGCTTAGAGCCATACGATGCGAATAGCCATGTGGGTGGTTTATGGCAAGAGGTACTAGACGAACAACACAAGCGAGGTGTGCAGGCATCAAGCGTGCCTTGGCAAATGTTCGGCGATGAAGTGCGGGACACTACCAATGATAATGTTATTAATGCCGACGCTTTAGCAGCTATTTGTAACAATAATATTGCCACGGTTAGGAAGCCGTTGGTAGTAGTGCAAGCCCAACCTTAGAGGATGATTATCAGCTATGAGCCTCAAAAACGAGATAATCCGTAAATCGCTGGTATTAATTGGGGCGACCACTAGTGGTGGTGCTAGTGGTGCAGGCGGCATAAGTAGCAGCGGTAATAAAACATCCAAGGCTGAAGGCTTGGCAGTTGAGTTTGTAGAATCTGCTATTGAAGAGACGATGCTAGCAGTACGTTGGGGTTTTGCTCTGAAGCAGGTACGGAATATTGACGCTAGTGTCAACGACACACGTGTCATTGATGGTAGCAATAACAAAGAATTTAGCCAAATTGCTGATATTACCGATTGTTTAAAAGTTGCAGTGATAGTGCCGTCTAACCTTGAGTGGTACGTTGAACAGGGGAAAATATATTTTTTGGGCAAGAAATTAGAAACTATATTTTATTACTCGGCTGAACTATTAGAGCAATTACTTTCAAATGATCAGCAATTAATGCAGATTGTACCGTCGGGCTTTGTTAGTTTAGCCGCCCTTTCATTAGCGGCTGCAATAGGTTTTGCCCTGTATAGCGATAGTGTTTTCTCCGATGGTCTGCGTCGTCAATATTTATTAAAGCTGGAAGAAATGCGGCAGACTTACTCAATTGATTATAATCTGGTTAATTCCGGTGTAGTGTAGGAAGAAAATGGGGTCTTGCTTAAATTAGAGATGATAAAACCCGCACACTTAGAATATTGTTTTTTAACTATCTTCAGGTGAATCAGCATAATCAAAATAGCCTCCCATTACCTTGATATGTACGTTTAGTATATCCTGAAGTCCATCGGGCGCGGTTCCATACCAAACATTCAATAATTCATCAAATACATTTAACGGAAAAGAGTCAACACATGTAAATACAAAGTCTGTAAACATATGATTGTCTTTATTTTCACCTGCCTTCAGAGGAGGTAAGATTTCACAGGTAAAATTATACTCACCGGAATAAATGTTTTTTGAAAAATGTATAGTACCATCTTCGGTTGGTGTTTCCTTTATTTCATCGGTTTTATCGGTATTTAATAAGTCTTCCAGAAAAACATAATTTACTCCGCTTTTCCACAGAAGAAAATCAAATAGAATATTACTATTTTTACTGTCTAAAACAGCAGCATTTTTTTGGTCTCCTTGAAATCTATAGTCATAAGGCAAGTTACTGCTTAGCTTGCCTTCAAATGCATCATTAAGTAATACTGCACCGCTAACTGCTCCTTTCATAGCCATAGGCATTTGCGTGGATATTTCCGCAAAATCATATTGCCAATTAGCTGTCGGACCTAACCTTTTGGGCATAAAATTCTCACTTGCTAACTCAAAAAACATTGCATGGGTTAATAGTGCTGAAGAACTTCTTATAGCTTCAATCTGATGCAAAGTTTTAAATACTTCTTCTTTTTCTACAGCGGAATAACCATTACAAAAAAAGTCTTTGTAGTTTTTTAGTGTTTCGGTATTATTTTCTCCGATAGTTTTATATGACCCTAGTTCTCCTAGAAACAAAGTAGCGCTACCGCCTGTGGTGATTTTAATAGTAGAATTAATACCAGGCGGTATATTTCTTTGTTCCGCATTTCCCTCTACTAATACGGTTTTTTGTAAATCTCTACTTATTTGCCTATAAGCCAATGTTTGAACTAAAAAATCTTCCTTGGTTAATGACGCCAAATAATCAGGATAAAGCATATATGCAGCCACACCTTGCATAGTGTTGTATATATTCTGCTCATTTTCCGTTATATAATCTCTTACCTCAGTTTTAATTACCTCAGGATTTGTTGCGTTTATATCAATGTTATGGACTTTACAGTATTTTATAATGTCATTTTGATTTGGTTCCCTACCAATTACTCCTTCTATCTTGTTTTTGAGGGGACCTGTTGTTTTTGCAAGATACCTGGTACCATTACCTGATTTATGCACCGGAACACCAAAAAACTTTACTATCTTGTCATTATAAGAATTAACGCCCAGATGCTGATCTTCATCCAGGAGAATAGAAAGTGTAGTCCGTAAATTTCCAATAATCTCTTGTTCTTTGACATTATCTACATTCTTTTGATAGTTGCTGGTAAACGTCTTTGTCAGGCGTCTTTGGGCAAAAGGGAAAGCACCCTGTAGCTTTTCATTAAGATTTTGTCTGTTCTCAAAAAGTAGATTTATATGTTCTAGTTGTGCACTAATATCAAGAAGTTTATCGTCTATGTTTTGTAATTCTAGCGTAGTTTCAACTTCTTGCTGAGCTTCAATCATGCTCTGTAATTCTTTGCGAATAATTTTATCTAAGCTTTCGTTGTTTGCTAATTGTTGGATAGTATTTAAGTGTGTAGCAGTAATTGATCCTAGCTTAGCAGATTCATAGAGTGTCTTATCATCATACAGCTTTTGCAGCATAAAAGCTAAAGGATCACCTATTTCGGAATATCTACTGAGTTTTGTTAGCAGCAGCCTATTACCTATATCAGTTAAGATATATGAAGCAAGGTAATCCCCTTTTGCACAAGAATCCTGTAAATGTTGAATATAAAATGACGGATCATCTATATCCATTACAGAAGCTTCTTGACTGCCGAAAACTGTAACAGAAGATGAGTTCGACTTTTTTATTGTTGATTTGTTGTCTCCTTGGGTAATTTTTCTTTTCACAATCCAAAATCACTTAAATTTTATATTTCTGCATCATAGATTTCCCCTATTGCATCCACAATATCGTTGAAATCTTCTTCTCTTAGTCCCTGTAACCCATATAACAAATTGTTTAGAACAACGCCAAATACATCTCTATTTGTGTGTACTATTTTTTCTTTTATAGATTCATCTTTTAGGCAATCATGTATAATTTCCGCTGCCGTAACAATCTTCTCGGAAATGTCTCTCTGAATGTTATTATAAGGAAAGTTGCCATATGAAATTTTTGCACCTTCTTCTTCAGCAAAGTCAGTTAATTTCCATGCTTCCTTTATTCTGCTATAAACATCCTTATAAATTTCTCCATTTGCATCTATTATCCGACGAATTTCGTTACCCTTATCATGGTTATAATTAACTTCGCTATTGTTTATATCTCCGTGCTGACTTTTCATAATATACCTCTTCATTTTATTAGAAACCCTATAATGTTGTTTAACTCTAATACGTATTAATTAATTTTGCAAACTGTTTTTTTAACTCAAATAATACAGCATTGCTAGTTAATGGCTATTTTGATTAAAATTATAAGTGGCAGAAATTGCTTAAAAATAGTACAATGAGGGCTTGAGTATTAAAGGTTTCAAGCATGTTTGATTTTTTAAATTTCTTCGGTGGTGGTGCAAGTATATTTGCAACCGGTACGTCTTTGTTTAACACGTATGCTAATCTTAAGGCTGGGCAGGAACGGAGCAAGGAAGCAGTACGGGAGCGGCAATTTATGTTGCAGCAGCAGAGTGAGGATATTAGGTTTGATAAGCAGCGGTTGCGGGAGAGTCTGGCCGAGTATTCGGCGATTTCAAATTATCAGGTAGACATGCTGCGGCAGGATCAGCTCTATAGAAGGCAGCAGCTCGGTTATAATATTCTGTCAAGCGGGGTGGGTATTACTCCGACGGATAGTGCAGGACTATTATTGCGTCATCAAGCCTATATGGATGAAATGCATGCAAGAGCAGCTGAGACACAAATGCAATATAACAGACCAAAGTCAAACATGAATTACCAAGCCTTGCAAGGAAGAGCAGAGCACATTAAGGGCGATATGCGCAAGTTACGAAGTGCGCAACCATGGCAGCAGGCAGGCTCTTTGGTTAGCGGTCTGCGTGATTTAGCTTCAATTGCTAGGATGGGGGAATAGCGCTATGAAATGGCAAGCCATCGCCAATGTCACGGGGCAAATCAATGAGGAGGCTAAGAATTATCTTGCCTTGAAGTTGCAGAAGGATGCAGCGGCGGAGCTACCACATTTATGGTCAGACTTTATTACTGATACGGGGCAGTCTTTGCATGAATCACAAAGTCACTTGCAGGTTGATAGTGACGGCAAGAATGGTGGGCTTGGGGTACGGTTGAAGTTTGATGAGCTGCATAGTGATTTTAACAGAAACAATCAATCCTTGCTTAAATATTCGCTTAATAAATATGACGAGCGGACAAAAGAATATTTAAGCAGAGCTAAAAACCCCTATAGTCGCAAGTTACTGCAAGAGAAAATCGGCAACTATAGAATCGGACTTGCTGATAAAATCAATAATATTGAAATATCGCTGATTGACGGCAAGCGACAAAGTATGTTTGTTGACGCACAGGAAAAACTGGCTAAGGCCAGCTATAAAAACCCCGAACTATATGCAGAACACCTGAATCAATTAGCTATTTCCTTGGATGCTTTGCCGTTGATGCCTGATAAAAAAGACGAGATGCTAAAAAACTCAAGCGAGAAACTGGCAATTGCCGCTAGTATGGGGATTATCAAGCAATCACCCCGTGAGTTCTTAAATGGCCAAGGAACAGAGTCATTGAAACAGGCATTACCTTTAAATATGCGAATCAAGCTGGAAGGGCGAGCCGAGAATATACTGCAGCATCAACGGGCGATGCTACAGAATCAGATCAAGGCGTTAGCGGGCAGTCATTTCAGTGCAATATTAAAAACAGGCTCCGGCATAGATGGATTTAAGCAGCTGGCGGCGACCTCTTTGGATGAGGCGGCATATAAGCAACTTGAACAGCGGGAGCAATTATATAAACAGGCTCATATAGTATCGGAGCAGTTAAAACATGCGCCTTTTGCGGATGGAGCGGCAATATTAAAGAAAATCAAACCCGACATCGAGAAGTTTAAGAGTACTGCACTCGGGAACGGTAACCTTGAGAGTGCTGCACTTAAGAATAATAATTTTTTAGCAAAAGAGCAGTTATATAACATTCTGGAAAAACAATTCCGGCAGCAGCTAAAGGCAGCCAAAGACGATCCTGCTAAATTTGTGGAAGGGCTATTTGTTGATGATATTCCGCAAGAATTGCCACTGGCACAAAGGTTGCTACTACGCAAGCAGTTACAGAGGCAAAAAGGTATCCCTGCCGACATACAGCAATATTTAACGGCGGATGAGCAGGACGAGTATTTACGCACAATACAGTCAGATGACGCTAATGTGATTAAAAGCCGGCTGGATGCAATTATGGCAATCGGTACTGAGGGCAATAGTAATGGCAGCTATCAGATCGGGTTAGAGTTACTTGCTGAAATTACTAAGGGTCTAGACCCTGCGAGTCGCAAACTAAGCATACCGGTGCATTTTTATGCCGAGAATCATCTATATGCCGGTAATAACAGGACAAGACGAGATTTAGCCAATATGTTCGCCCAAATTATTCCACAGTGGGAGCGATTATTCAGCTCGGCTGGTGATGCCGAGAAGAAAGAACTGGAAGAAGCAATCAGCAAAAATAAAATATTCAGGGAGTGGCAGCATGAGGTAACTTTCCAACAGCCATATAATCTGGAAAATGCGCTAACCATGAAAGAGGGCATAAGGGAGCTTAGCAGATTCTACCAAACAAGCCATAAGATGGGGCTGGGTCAGGCTGTAACAAAGGCAACCAAGCAAATGATTGAGGGTTGTTATATGCAGCCTGTAACAGGTTTGTATATCCCGAGGGAAATAATTAGCGATGGTGCAATCCATAATTTAGAGGAGGAATATATTGCAGGCTCGCTGAATTATTTACAGAGTGCCATACTCAAAGGAGCTATTAGTTATGATGCACAAAGTAGTTTCGGGCATGATTACAACCAAGAGCCAGCTGCAGAAAAAATTCAACAAGCTTTAAAAGAAGGCAGATGGTTTTTAACTCCTGATCAAAAACAGGTCTATTATGCTTATCAAATGAGGGACGGGGGCTACCAAGCCTTAATGATTAATGCCAATGAAAAACTAACGTTTAACCTGCTTGACTTAAACGAGCCGGAGACACAAGCAATGAAACAGGCAAGACAAGAGGAAGAGATGCAGGAGCTGGTTAATTTGAGCAAAAATTTAAGATATGGTATAAGATAGCAATGTCATTTTTATGGAACGACGCTGAGCCCTTTATACATAAAAACTTAAGCACACGAAGTGTGTTTGATAATTTGGGCAGTACAAAAATGGATGTATGGCGAGCGGTGGGACGTGAGGCTCTGCTTGATAATCCCGAGGCTTTGCTGGGGAATATCGGAAAAATAGAATATCAAAAACATTTTAATGATGAGAAAATCTCTAAGGAAGAGTTTATCCGAGATTATGGCGACTCTGGCTTAGAATATGACCAGAACATGACCAAGGAGCTTGTCACCTATCTGTTAGAACGTAAGAAGCAGCGGCAGATTAATGAGTATATTATCGCAAGTGGTGAAGGTGGACTTGTAGAGGCAGCGGGTTTATTTGGGACGGCGGTGCTATCCTCCTTTGCCTCACCGACTAATATTGCCCTGTCATTCGTGCCGATAGGCGGGCAATTGCGGTGGGCGCAGTTTGCAGCTAAATATGGTAAATTAGCGGGGGCAGTGGCAAGAGGTGCAACATCCGGTGCAGTGTTTCAGGCGGGTTTTGAGCCGGTAATTGCCTATTCAAGGAACTTAGAGCAACGAGATTATACATTAGAAGACTCAATCACTAATATCGGAGTAAGTGCTACTTTTGCCGGTATGGTTAATGTTGGAGCTTATGGGATCGGTAAATTAAAAGATACGCTAAAAAGTAATTTAAGTGATATTAATTTGCGTGATGTGTACATGGCAAGAAAGCAGCTTGATGAAGGCAAACATATTGATCTGGATGTTCCACATAAGGCCAAGTCAATATATGAAACCGGCAGAAATCCTGAACTACTGGAGCAAAAACCCGAAATTTTAGAGCCAAAACCTGAACTGTTAGAGCAGGACCTTGACAAGGCAAGCCTCAATGTAGCAGAATCACCGGTGCCATTAACCCCAATAAAAGCAGCAACCGAGTTCATAGCAAAACACCAAAGTAAGAAGATCGGCTTTAAGGAATTTTTGCGGCAAACCGAATTAAGAAGCAAGACGATAGCAAGCGAATTGCTTTGCGGTTTTATGGCTGATTTAGAAAAAGCGGATATTGTCTATGCTTTTAAGACAAGGTTTTTAGGCAAAGCTCCGTATCAAGATGACATGGCGAGGGAACTTGCTAATCTTACCACAAAAGAGCATCCGGTCGGCTTTACAGGCTCTAGAGCAGCAGCCGAGCTAGCCCAGATAGTGCATAAATGGCAAACCATCGCCTTAGAAAGAGCAAACAAGGCCGGTGCCCATATTAACTCCCTTGACGGCTATATCACAAGACAGATGCATTCAGGTACTGCCATTCGTAAAATGGGTTATGAAAAGTGGCGAGATTTTATTGTACCGCTACTTGATTTAGAGAAAACAACTGCTGCTTACGAGGGGAATATAGATTTTAGGGAAATATTTAATTCTTTGGCAACCGGCATTCATCAAAATAGCGGTATGTCTGATTATTTAGGGGTTAATTTAGCAAAAAAAATCTCAGCGGAACGTAAGCTGCATTTTAACTCTGCCGATCATTGGCTGATCTATAATGAAAAATGCGGTCAATATAATTTATCTGATTCCATTTTGCTGAATCTGCAGTCACTCGGTAAAGCTATCGGCCTGCTTGATATGCTGGGCGATAACCCGCAGCACAGCTTTATCAGTTTAAAAAATACCTTTATAGAAGGTTTAAAAGCAGAAGCTGCAGCAGGCAATAAGTACGCTATCAGTGACATCAATTATCTACAGAGTAAAAAATCAGACAATATTTTTGATTATATCCACGGTATGCATAGGTCTGATAATCCTAGCCTGGCAGCGATTGGTCAAGGGGTGCGAGCTGTTAAGTCAATGAGTAGTTTAGGCTCGGTGGTGATCCGATCGCTTCCTGATATTGCTACATGGCTCGGGGAATTATCCAATCAGGGTATACCGATTTTACAAAGCTATCGGCATTTACTAACTGATTTGCTGAAAACAATGTCCTCAAAACAACAAAAAGACTTTGCAAGAAACCTCGGTATTGCTTCGGAGTCAATGCTGGGTTTTGCTTATGATCGCTTAAATGTTGAATCCCAGACGCTCGGCGTGATCTCAAAAATGACCAATCTATTTTTTAAGCTTAATTGTATGGATTGGTGGGATAATTCCTTTAAAAGTGCGATGGGTTTGGTACTATCAAAGAATTTAGCTGCTAAGGTCAATAAGCCATTCAAGCAATTACCGTTAAGGCTACAAAATCAGCTGGCTAGATACGGTATAGATGAGTCTAACTGGCACTTATATAAGCATTTTAAACAAAAGGCAGGGACTTTAGAGTCAGGCAATGATTATTATTTAATTCCTGATTCTGGTGTCTTTGACTCCGGTGTTTTAGATGCTGATATAGCAGAAAATCTGGCGAATAATTTAAGGCGATATTTTGCCGATCGGGTAGACACCGCCATAGCTACACAACAAGCAACTGAGAAAGCAATAACTATGTGGGGGACTAAGAGCGGCACCGGCGTTGGTGAGTTTGTGCGTTTTTTCATGCAGTTTAAATCCTTCCCTATTGCCTATGTGATGCGGTCGTTAAATGCTGCAACTCTTGAGCGCATACCCAAGATTAAAAGAACGGGCATCTTTAGCGAAGATTTAAAGCTGTCATTACAAAATACCGGCACAATAACCGATATGACTCATTTGCTTGTAGCAAGCACGGTACTTGGCTATCTGTCAACATGTGCCTATAGTCTGCTTAAGCTGGAAGAGTTACCCGACCCTGAAGACCCAAAAGTCTGGGTGGCATCCGTAGTCAAAGGCGGTGGACTCGGCATCTTCGGTGATTTTATCTTTAATGAATATGACCGCTACGGCCGCACCTTCATGCAGGAAGCATCAGGGCCGGTAATCAGCGATATAAACTCCATTGCTTCCATCGTTGCCAAGGCTAAGAGCGGTAACATCAGCAAAGCTGAACAGGAAAGCCTGAAGCTGCTACTCCATAATATCCCGGGGCGCAATCTTTTTTATCTGCTGCCGGCTATTACCATGATTGAAAAAGAATACGACATAAAAATATAAAAACCCTTCAAAAAAAACTCTAAATCCTAGAGAAATAAAGGCAAAAAAAGCATAAAAATGCTCTAAATTCTCTTTCAAAACAAGCCGTTTTGTGGTAAGATAAAACCACATTCAAGCCCTGATATTTAAAGGGATTGCAGGGTAATAAATTACTTAAAAAAACAAAGGCAAAAATGAAGAAAATTTCTATTAGATTTAACTCAATTAGCAAAGTACAGAAGCTAAAAAAGATTTTAAAGAAAATACACTCAAAAGGTACTGATCAAATAAAAGACATAGCCAAATTTACCTTGGCAAAAAATATCATTCCACAAAATGTTGACCATGCGGAACTGGAGCTTTTTAGCAAAGACAGCAGCGAGGTGGTTACTATAGCAAAACAATCACTTACTTTTATGTCCGGCGATAATGCAGTTTTGACCAAGATTAGCAGTGAAGATACTACCGAGCAGCAATATATTGTACTGCCGTGGAATTTAAACAGTCAGACCGACAAGGACAATTTACGTGAGCTGATTGGCAAAATATCGTCAAAGACTAGAGCAATAAAATATACTATTTATGTTAATAATCTTAAGATCAATACCGGCGTTACCAATTTCGGCATTGATGATTTTAGCGAAAGTGAAAACTCCATTACACAGCTTGAACTGTCCGAGCTCTCTTATGGCGGCCATATGGAGGAGCTACTGGATAAAATAGAGTTGCTTGAGCGTGATGTAATAAAGAGTAACTATATTATTAATGAGCATGAAATGCTTCTCAAGCAGAGAGAAAACAGAATTAGTGACTTAAGCTCTGAAATTGCCAACTTAAACAATCAGGTAAATCAAAAACAGGGGCAGATAAGTAGTTTAACTACTCAGGTCAATAACCTAACCAATCAAACTAATCGGAGTCAAGGCCGAATCAATAGCTTGAATGGTCAGGTTAGTAATTTGACCGGACAAGTGAATAATTTAACAACGCAGCGAAATACTTTACAGAATCAATTGCAGACTCATGAGACATGGAGTGTGACACTACCAAGGCCATTCGTTGATAATATTACCGTACCGAACAGAATATTTTTTAGTAAAACAGCAAAAGGTTCAGGAATAACAACTCACCTAACGGTTAATAATGTACAGGGCAATGTTACATTAGATATTCCAACAAGAATGTTAACAGTTGTCGGTCATTGCGGTGTGGTAAACGGTTATTAGGATAGAAAAAGAGAAAAATCATGATAGCATTACTAGGTAGTTTAGCAGGATTTACCAGCGCCTTTATTCCGGAGCTGTTTAATTTTCTGAAAGATAGGAAGGACAAGGAGCATGAGCTTAAACTGATAGGGTTGCAGATTGAAGCAATGAAATCTGGCCAAAACGGTAGATTAGAGGAAATATATGTAAGAGCTGACACACACGAGAGTCGGCACTTATATGATCATGCAAAGCCAATCGGTATTAAGTGGGTAGATTCACTTTCTGCCCTTGTGCGTCCGACTATTACTTACTCATTCTTTCTGCTGTATGTAGTATTAAAGCTACTGATATTTTCCGGTTCTACGCAAGGCGTCTGCATGCCGATCTGGACAGAAGAAGACGAGGCTATGTTTTGCGCAGTAATCGGCTTCTGGTTCGGCTCAAGAGCTTTTGCTACTGCATTATCCCATATCCCAAAGACAGGAGAAGAGCTATGGGATTTGAGCTGCCTAAAGCTTGCGGTTTCAGATTCCACTTCTGTTAAAAATAGGTCTCTTTCTGCTGCTCGCCTTCTAACCAATCCACGCAGTTTGATACCGCCGGCATGTACCCATTTACTGAATTCATCGGCAGCTAGAATATACTCGCCACGGTTGAGTTTTTGCCGCAGGGTTGAGGATTGGAAAGCACCGGCTCCTAAATTGAAGATAAAAGAGATCAGCGCAGCTTCTTGCATTGGCGTTAAAGGTACATGACAATAGCGGCGTAGAGCGGTTTGCGCTATTTTAACATCCTGATCAAGTAGAGCCTCGGCCTGCTCTTTTGTGATGCTATCAGCTACCTGCTCATTCGGCCTTATTACATGACCGTAGCCGATAGTTGGCAAGCCACCGGCGCATTTATATTGAGAAAGTCGCAAGCCTTCAAACTCTTTGA
>Ga0206914_1037_pt1 | contig 15939 bp, 14 predicted proteins | sample Alteio_BWOrgHeat_73_FD_152938 | JGI IMG/M metagenome (GOLD analysis project Ga0206914, IMG submission 152938) | Enriched cells from forest soil in Barre Woods Harvard Forest LTER site, Petersham, Massachusetts, United States -... | ecosystem: Environmental > Terrestrial > Soil > Temperate forest >... | reverse complement strand
GATTCTCAACTTTGATAAAATCAATATTGGCGGCAGCAAGTTTTGTCAGTAGCATTGTGATCTGGTCGTGCGTAATGGAGTCTGAGTCTGGCATAAACCGGCAGCACCAATGGTCAGAATCCATTTTATAATCGTCGTCTCTCGGCCATAATTTTAGGCCTTTGCAGGTAATTGTTTTTAAGACCAGCTTACCGCCGTCAATCGGATTGATTTTTTGTGCTATTTTTTCTGCAGAATCAACATGCATATCCACAAATATATCAACACCAACTAGCTTTTTCTCTTCTGAATTATCGATCTTATAACTAAATTGTTTAGCCGTTGATTGATCGGATACATAATCAGCTATACTTAGCTTAGCCGGTTTTTGTCCCAAACGTTTTACAACTTCTTCAGCAAACTCTTTAGTGCCAACTTTTTGTTTGGAGGTTTTTGCATTATAGATATCAGCAGTATGTATGCCGTCTTCAATTGTTTTTTTCCAGGCATTTTCGATGCTTGAGGCAATGACTCCTTGACCGATATGTACTAGCATCATGATTGCTGCGTTTAACAGGCCGGATGGATTGGCAATATTTTTGCCGGCAATATCAGGGGCAGAGCCATGGATGGCTTCAAACAGTGCATAATCTTTGCCTACATTGGCAGAGCCGGCTAAGCCGACAGAACCTGAAATTTCAGCAGTAACATCTGAAATAATATCTCCGAATAGATTGGAGGTAACAATAACATCAAAAATTTCCGGGTTAGTTGCAAGCCTAGCTGTGCCTATGTCAACAATATAATGCTCATTTGCTATTTGTGGATATTCTTTAGCAATTGAGTCAAATACTTGATGAAAAATACCGTCGGAAAATTTCATAATATTATCTTTGCTAAAGCAGCTTACTTTTTTTCGAGAATTATTAACTGCATATTCAAAGGCATATCTAACTATTTTTTCACAACCGGTGCGACTAATCAACTTTACGGATTCCCGCATATTTCTGGTATGGCGATATTCTATTCCTGCATATAGATCTTCTTCATTTTCACGAATAATTACGACGTTTATATTGGGATGAAGTGTATCTACAAACGGCCAGTATGCAATAGACGGGCGAACATTGGCGTATAAACCGAGTGCCTTGCGTAGTGTTACGTTGAGGCTTTTATAGCCGCCACCTTGGGGCGTAGTGATTGGTGCTTTTAACAGCACTCTAGTGCGCTCTAACGATTCCCATGTATCACTTGCTATTCCTGACGTATAATTCTTATTGTAAAGTTTTTCGCCGATCTCAATCATTTCCACTCGAATGTTAGCTTCAGCCTTTCGTAATATATGCATTACTGCGTTCATTATTTCCGGTCCTATACCATCACCATATGCAACTGTAATTGGAACTATGTTGGACATTTTAGTAAACCTCTTTTTGGTTATGAATAATCCTATTGTATGAGTTTGGTATAAGAAACCTACTTTTTCACCCGTCATTTTGCGATGCGCAGGAATCCATTCGTACAATCTATATTGCCATGGATCCCTGCTTTCGCAGGGATGACAGGTAGGAACTAGGCTGGCTTTAAGTACTAATTCAGTAGCTCCAGCTAGGTTTCTTATGCCAAGTTCAGGCTATACTAAACCAACTTTGCCAAACGGCCAAACATTAACTGATTATTCCCAAGGCGATTTTTATTAAAGGTACGGTGATTTTGCGCTTATTTTGCATAGCAAATTTGTTGATTTTTGCCACTGAGCTAATAATTTCCGGAAATTCTCGGGGTAGAATTTTAATGAGGTAATGTAGCACTTCCTGGCTAATGACCACAGAATGATTTGAAAATAGTTTAAAGATCAGCATCTTTATCAGTTCATCATCCGGCAGGGCAATCTTTAGCTTATTGGATGCATTTATTCTTGATGCTAAATCCGGCAGTTTTATTACAGGAATTTTTGTTGTGGTAATTAGCAAATATTTGCCGTTTTCATGGATAGCATTAAAATTATGTAAAACCTGTTCTTCATTCCAACTATTATCAAACCCATCTATAATGAAAGTTTGATGATTAGCTAGCAAGCACTCTGTAAGCGCTTGTGTTTTTTCAATAAATAATGCACCGGATTTTGCTGCCCATTTTTTTGCAAGAAAGGTTTTTCCGGAAGATTTTGCAGCTTGGATAATTAAAGTTCTGCCGTAAGGCTCTGTTCCCCAACCGCTTGGCCAATTGATTATAGCATTATAAGCAAAACTGTTTGATGCTGATTCAATATATTCAGTTGGATCATAAGCATTGCTACTAGAAAATGAAAATGTTGTTTGTTGCATCTGCCTTGTTAATTCTTATACATCTGACTAGATTTATAATAGTCAATTAGATAGGTGAGTAGCACTTTAACTATGCCGGCAATCGGTATTGCAAATATTACTCCGACCAATCCAAAAACACTACCGGCTGCGAATACTGCAAAAATTATCCATACGGGATGGAGGCCTATCCTATTACCGATAATCTTAGGCGTTAGTAGGTAGCTTTCAATAATATGACCAACCAGGTATAATATTATTGTATATATTAGCTCAATCCTTAAGCCAAAAGTAATATAGCAACTAAGCATCACTAGTGAAAATGAAATCATTACACCAATAAACGGGATGATAATAAGGAATCCGGAGATAAGACCAAGTAATAAAGCCAGATCAAGTCCTATCAGATTTAATCCGACAATATAATAAACTGTTAATATCAGGCAAATGTTTAACTGCCCCCTGATATAGGCTGATAATAGTTCATTGATTGAGGTAAGTATTGTTCTTACTTTGCTTTTTCCGCGTATTGGTAATACGGACTCTACACTCTTTACCATTTTCGGCCAATCACGCAGGAAATAGAAAAGAATAACCGGTACTAATGCAATAATTGCAAAAAAGTTTATTGTAGCAACAGTATACTGCCATATATGATTAACAAATGAAGCAAATACGGTGAATGCACTATTAATAAAACTATGAGCTGAATCAGAAACTTTATTAGCAAGTTCCGGATCTATATCACTTAATTTTTCCAACAATGAGGTTACCCCAGTTTCAAAATTACTCTTATATTGCGGAATTTTTTTTACAAATATCGAGAGTTGTTGATAAATTATCGGCATAATCAGCACAATAATCGTGATAAAACCACTTAAAAATAGAGTAAAAACTCCAAAGGTAACAAAGCCTCTTGGTAATTTGAAGCGGTGGCAATTTGCTTCTATGGCCGGTTGGAGCAAATAAGCAAAGATAAAGGCAATAACAAATGGTGCCAAAGTGGCCGATAGTAGATAAACCACGGAAGCAGCTATCAGTAATACAATCCCCCAGGAGATGATTCTGTTCATAAATGTTATTTGCTCTTTGCAACAGTTACTGCAGCGGGTCTGATTAACCTGTCTTTTATCCGATAGCCGGCTTGCATGGTACTTACTACAGTACCATCTTCAAAATCATCTGTCACTATTTGTGAAATAGCATGATGAGAATGATAGTCAAATTTATCACCTGCCTGTGGTGCAATTGACTCTAGTGAGTGAGTTCTGAAGACTGATTCTAGCTCATCCTTAGTCATTTTGATACCTTCGACAATATTTTGCATCTCATCACCTAAATTTTGCGGTAAATGCTCAAGAGCTCTTGATAAATTATCCATCACCGGTATTAAATCTTTAGTAAATCCAAAAATGGCATAATCCCTAGCTTCTTCTATCAGTTTTGTTGAACGAGTACGGATGTTTTCTGACTCTGCTAATTGACGAAGTAGCTTATCTTGGAGTGTTTCTACCTGTTCAGATAAGACAGCGATAGTTTTTTCATAGTCATCTTTAGTGTTTTCCGGTTCTTGATCAGTTTTAGCAGACTCTGTCTGTGCATGTGTTTCTACAGATTCTTCGTGTTCTTTAGGTGTTTTTTTGTGTTTTTCCATATCAATACTCTAATTGTTTGTGTATATTGCCCTGAGCAATCCCCGACCGTCATCCAGAGGAGCACAAAGTGCGACGTAGGGATCCAGTTTTACGTTGTTTTTTTCTGGATCCCTACGTCGGCCTACGGCCTCCTCTGGATGACGGGCAGGAATTGCTGTATTACCCTTAACGTAAAATATAGAGTGAACTATATAGAATGCAAGATATAAACATTAAATAATTTATGAGACCATCTAAAAGAACACCGGATCAATTACGGGAAATTTCCATTGAAACGGGAATATTGAATCATGCTGAAGGCTCCTGCCTGATTAAGTTCGGCAATACTCATGTAATCTGTAGCGCCAGTCTGGATAATTCTGTTCCCAGGTTTTTAAAGGGAAAAAATCAGGGGTGGGTCACAGCAGAATATGGCATGTTACCACGCTCAACTGATCAGCGGATGCTCAGAGAGGCAACAAACGGTAAACAAGGCGGTAGAACTCTTGAAATTCAAAGATTAATCGGCAGATCAATGCGAGCAGCAGTTGATTTAAAACTATTGGGAGAACGGCAAATTCTTATTGATTGTGATGTAATCAATGCTGATGGGGGGACTAGAACAGCAGCAATTACCGGCAGTTATGTAGCTCTGCATCTGGCAATCCGATCTTTGCTTGACAAAAAAGTCCTACGATCTAATCCTCTTAACACTCAAATTGCAGCAATTTCTTGCGGTATATATAAGGGTCAAGCTATAGTAGATTTAGATTATGCTGAAGACAGTAAGGCTGAAGTAGATGCAAACTTTGTCTTTAACCAAAAAGGTAATTTGATTGAACTGCAAGCAACGGGAGAGGGCGGTGACTTTACCGCTGATCAACTTATGCAAATGATGCAACTTGCTTCTAATGCAGCAGCAGAGTTATTTAAACTACAAAATAAAACTTTACTTGATTTTATATAGAATATGTCGGTTTTTCTTACTTTTATAAAGGGATATGGTATTAGTTCAGGGCTTATCATGGCCATTGGAGCCCAAAATGCTTTTGTCTTAAAAAAAGGCATTACCAAGTCACATGTTTTTGTTGTTGCAATATTATGCTCAATTATCGATGCTTTAATGATCACTCTTGGAGCATCAGGTCTTGGAGCTATTATTGCAAATAATGTATATCTGCTTGATATTGCACGGTATGGTGGGGCTGCCTTCTTATTCTGCTATGGAACAAAATCATTTTATTCCTCTTTCTTTTTAACACGCTCAATTGAAGATGTAATCTCCGATAGCTCAAATAACCTAAAGGCCACCATAATCACTATATTAGCGGTAAGTTTTTTGAATCCACATTTATATCTAGATACCGTCGTACTGCTCGGGAGTATTGGGGCTCAAATTGTGGAGCATGAGAGAGCATATTTTACTATTGGGGCTATTTGTGCGTCATGTTTGTGGTTTTTCGCACTTGCTTATGGTGCCGGCTATTTATCACCCCTCTTTCAAAAACCCATTTCATGGAAAATTCTAGATGGATTTATTGGTGTAGTCATGTGGAGTATAGCAGTGTCTTTGATTATGGAGTGAGATACTCAGAACTCCGTCATCCAGAGGAGCGCGAAGCGCGACGTAGGGATCCAGAAAAGAGATAAAACTGGATCCCTACGTCGCGCTTCGCGCTCCTCTGGATGACGGAGTAGGTGTCTGCGGCCTCCTCTGGATGACTGGGGGAATTGCTGTTCTCTACTAAAGTTGCAATAATGAACAAGATTCATCTTATCATTTTTATCGCACTCCCTTATACTAAACTCAGGCTACATTAACAATTTCCCCTAGCTGATAGGGGCAAAGTTTGGTACAATGATGTTTGTGAGATCATGAAATCATTATACCAATGCAAAACTTACCTTCTACATTTTGGCGATTTTTCTGGCATTTTATCAAGAAGTGGCCGATTAGTTTTGCGTTATTCTTTTTGACTCCTTGTATTCTTATCCTGAATGTTACAGTTATTCCATATTCACTGAAATTAATTATTGATGCCACTGAGCAGCATCTTAGCAGCAGGGAATTAATTGTTCCGGCAATTACTCCGGCTTTGTGGATGCTGGCGATTGCATGGCTGTCGATCCTAATCTTAGCAAGAGCGCAAAACTGGTGGCAAGGATATATTATCCCCAAATTTGAAGCAGATATACGAATGTCGGTGATGGAATATTTAACCCATCATTCTTACCAATATTTTTCCAATAATTTATCAGGTCAGCTTGCTACCAAAGTTAATAATTTGCCTCGGACAATGGACTCAATACGCATGATAATTTCCTGGAATATTATTGCTACTATTTCTATTGCATTAGCATCGTTAATTATGGTCTATACTGTCGCCCCCATATTTGCCTACATAATGTTTGTATGGATTGCGGTTACTAGCTCGATATCCTATTATTTATCATTTTACGTGCAGAGAGCTGCAATTGAGAATGCCAATGACTATACTATTCTTAGCGGAAAAATAGTTGATATTATTAGTAACATTATATCTGTCAAGCTATTTGCCAGCAGAGGCACTGAGCTAACTTACTTGCATAAGACTCAAGATTTAGAGGCTACAAGTAATAAAACCCTAATTATAACTTTAAATTTTTTGCGAATAACAGTAGAGATAACCTCCGTGCTGATGCTGGGGTTTACTCTATATTATCTAGTTACGAGCTGGCAAGACGGCAAAATTAGTTCTGGAGATTTTGCTTTAATATTCAATATTTCTTTTGCCCTTATGGATCAGCTATGGTATTTGGGGCAAGCGCTTGCAGATCTAGCCAAAGACATTGGTACGGCAAAGCAGGCTCTAGAGTTAGTGAATAGGCCGCATGGAATTAAGGATAAAGAAAATGCTCAACAACTAAAAGTAACTAGAGGGCTTATTGAATTTGAAAATGTCACATTCAGCTACAAAAATAATGGTAATATTTTCACTGATACCAACCTAATTATTGAAGCTGGTCAAAAAGTTGGTCTGGTTGGGTTTTCAGGTAGTGGCAAAACTACTTTTGTTAATCTTATCCTAAGGTTTTTTGATATCAATAGTGGAGCAATTAAAATTGATGGTCAATCAATTGCTGAGGTTACGCAAGATTCGCTAAGGCGGAATATTACGGTAATACCTCAAGATACCAGCCTATTTCATCGTAGTTTGTTTGAAAATATTCATTATGGAAATATAGAAGCATCTGATGAGGAAGTATATGAGGCTTCAAAAATGGCTCATTGTCATGAGTTTATTCAGAAACTAAAAGATGGTTATCAATCATTAGTAGGGGAAAGGGGGGTAAAGCTCTCAGGTGGTCAACGTCAACGTATTGCAATAGCAAGAGCTATTTTAAAGCAATCCCCCATTTTGATTTTGGATGAAGCAACTTCAGCTCTTGATTCTCTTACTGAGAAATATATCCAGGAAAGCCTGAAAATCCTTATGGAGAAGAAAACGACCATTGTCATAGCACATCGTCTTTCAACGCTTGCCGCTATGAATCGAATTTTAGTATTTGATAAGGGGCATATTGTTGAAGATGGTACTCATGACCAGCTAATAAGGAAAAATAGTCATTATAAGAAATTATGGACTATGCAAGCGGGGGGCTTTCTGCCGGAGCAAGATGTTGAGGGGTGAAGAAAGCACTTCACCTCGCCCCTTGTGGGAGAGGTCGCCGCAAAGCGGCGGGTGAGGGGTATCTCGAGGCGAACTCCAACGCTGAAATTTGCCTCAAGGTCACCCCTCACCCGCCCCAACGGGCGCGACCTCTCCCACAAGGGGCGAGGTGGTTTATTAATCCTTAGAAATGGGGTTCAGTTGTGGTAGGGTTGACTCTTTATTTGCCGGTTTTTTATTTTTGCCTTTCTTAGCTAATTTCAAAAGTGCTTTGCATTCTTTTTTGATTTCAGTAAGATAAAAATCATTATCGGAATATAAGATACCTTCTATCTTTTTCATTAGCAAGTTATGGCGATTACCTTTAATTTCCGGTGAATTTTTTTCTAAAACGTCAAAAATTCTCCCAAGCGATGCATTTTTTGCTAATCCAAAATTGACGTGGGTATAATTTCTTAAAAATTGACATAGTTCACTAGCAGATGATACGGACTTTAAATCATTTATAGCAAATGTTGATTGACGTTTTGAACTTATTATAGGTTTTGTTTTTAATAATGGTTTTATAGTAGGGCGCAATTTAACCAATTTATATATTGTAAATGCGCCGCCAAAACACAATAATACTACAAATATTACTAGCCATGAACTGCCTGATTCTTCGGGGATCGTGGCGTTGTTTTTGTCTTTGATATTTGATTCAGGCAGTTCTTGCTCTTCAGAACTAATGTTATTTTCAATATTAGTGCTTGCTATATCACTAGGCTTTATTTGTAGTGTTTTAGCGGGTAAAGTGGCATGCATAAGTTTTGACTCCTTTACATTCCACCACTTAATATCAATAGGTGGTAGAGTTATTTTGCCGGATTTTTGTGGAATAATTGTATAAATATCTTTGCGCTGGCTGCTAATTATTTTATTTTCAACATGGTCGTTAATTTCAGGGATTTCTGCATATATTTTATAATCGTCGCTAGATGTCAATTCGCTATCAATGGCCGGTAGTTGATTACCACGTAACCCTAGAGCTTTGATGGTTATTATTCTTTTAATCGGCTTACCGACCATCATATCCCCTTGCTCAATATTATCTTTTATATAAAGCTCTTTGGCCGGTAGCCATGGGGTAATATTTGCGGCCGGCGGAAGTATTTCCAGCTGAAATTCTTTACTTTGTACGGTAAATTCTTTTGATTTACTAACAACATTATTACTCCTTGCATTTTCAAAAATAGAATCAAAAAGTCCGGAAAAGCCGGTGCTTTTATGTGTTGTATATATGCCAGTAATTTTGGTACCGGGAATAGTAATTTGTCCTGAACGTAGCGGCGTGACAATATAACTGAGCTCAATTACATGAATGGGGTTACCATTGTAAGTACTGGGATATACCTTATATGCACCGTTAAGTTTTACAGTTAGCCCTTCTAGTTCTAATGGTGAGAAGATTACATCTCTGACGTCATGGGTGGTAAAAAGTTTGACTGTATAAATGAACGGTTCAAATTTATATGGTTTTTTGTTGTCTACAGAGCTTTCAGTGAAAATGCCGCTATTTTTATCAATAGTAGAGGTTGGCTCAGATGCAGCAATTTTTACCGCTATAGCTTCAGTGCTTAATTTACCGTGACTAGTATCAACAGTTATTGCGGGAATAATAGCATTGCCTTGTGCTTTTGGTTTGAGGGTTAAGTGCCACTCTGTACTACTGGAAGATTTTGTATTAATTATGGTTGTGTTAGACGCTTGAGCGATCCCTACAATGTCGAATAACTCTTTTACTCCGGAGAAATCCGGCGAGGATTTTGCGGTCGTATCTGACAATTTTATTGTTAAAACCAAACTATTATTAAGTGCTAATTCAGTACGGTCAACACCGGCAGAAAATTCAGCAGCAAGGGCGGAGGAGCATAGAAGAATTATGAGTAAAGCTAGCTTCTTTACCAATGGTAATTTAAAAGCGAGCTTCGATGTCATTTCTGCACCCTCGATGTCATTCCCGCGTAGGCGGGAATCCAGATCAAATAATCTCTTCATACAAATCTCTCCATTGGGGATTGCTTTTCTCTATCAAATGTAATTTCCATGCTCTACTCCATTTCTTTATGCATTTTTCTCTGTGAATCGCCTCATATATATCTTGAAACTCTTCCGCATAAACAAGCTTGGTAACATTATAATTTTTTGTAAATCCCTTAATTGTTTTCTCCCTGTGTTCATAAATACGCCGTACCAAATCATTTGTTACTCCAACATAAAGAGTGCCATTTCTTTTTGAGCATAGTATATAAATCCAATATGATTTCATAACCTTATCATTTTCGCTTTACCGCCCTTAACCAGCCTGGATTCCCGCCTGCGCGGGAATGACATCGATGGAGGTTTTTAAATTTCCCTTAGTTACCATGGGTCACTCATTGGTTGTGTTTGATTCTTATATGATTCAATATAGAACTGATTTTGTAAAAAATTCTTATGGTTATTTGAGATCAAATCTAGCATTTGATCTATTTCAGCTTCACTTGGGGAATCTGAGCTGCCACCACCATTGCCATCTTTAGGATCGGCTTTGTCATCATTTTTATCCTGATCTGAGTCAGATTCCTTGTTATCTTTCTTGTCATCGCCTTTATCCTTGGAATCATCGCTTTTATCTTCTTTCTCATCGCCTTTATCTTTAGAATCTTCACCGTCATCACTGCTCTTATCTTCCTCCTTATTGTCACCATTCTCATCCTCTTTATCATCATCGCCTTCACCTCCGCCACCACCAAGGAGATCGCCCTCATTCTCCGGATTCTTTTTTTTATGTTCTTCCTTTTCTTTTTCTTCAGTAACTACAATCATTGCCTGCACTACTCCCATATTATGCCTTGTTTTTTCGTGATTTGGGTTCTCCTTTAACAATGTTTTATAAGTTTCAATGGCTTCCTCTAATTTATTTTGATGCGCCAAAGAATTTGCTAAATTATATAAGGCACTTTCTCTAACTTCCGGCCGAGTATTTTTACGAAACTCTTGCTCGGCTTGTTTGAATTTACCGGCTTTATAATAAGCTACCCCACGTTTATAAGGATCATCAAATGTAGAAAGAGCCGTATCTACATCGTCAACTTCTTCAAAGGCTTTTTTAGCAAATTGTTCTTTATTTAAGAAAAGACGATCTACTTCATTTAATGCTTGCGCTTGATGAGATGGGGTTAATAATATGAGTAAAATAATAGGAAAAGCGAAGCCTTTGCGAAACCATAATAATATAATCAATAATACCGGAAAGACAAAAATGTAAAATCTTTCTTCCCAGTGGCGGATTTGATGATATTCTTCTCCTGCACCGAAGGTTCTATTTTTAATCAGTTGCAATAATTTTTGAGCATTTGTATTGGTATAACTCGTATCAAAATATTGTCCGTTGGCTGCAGCACTTAATGCTATTAATTTATCTTTCTCTAACTTTGAAATCATTACTTGATCATTACGTTTAACTAAAGAACCGTCCGGGTTTAAAAAATTCACTCCCGCATCTGTTGCCACACCAAGAGTATGGATGATGATTCCTTTATTGGCTAGCTCGCCTGCAAGCTCTAGAGCATCTGGGTCTGCAAAACCGCCATCAGTAATTATTAGAATTGACTTATTATTACCTGGTTCTGCTAAAAGCATGGATTGAGCAGTTTTTAGAGCTGGTGAGATCTTTGTTCCTTGTACAAAGACTAAATCAGTACCAAGCAGTGGCAATAAATGTCGGATGTTATTCATATCATCGGTAATTGGTGCAATCATGTGGGCGTCTGCTGCAAAACCTACTAGTCCGATTTTGACTCCCTTGCTCATGGTAATAATATTTTCAATCTCCTGCCGCCCACGGATTAAACGGGACGGGCTGATATCAGTAGCATCCATTGATTTTGAAAGATCTAGTAGAATCAATAGTGACTGATCTTCTTTATAGCTGCCTACTTCCTTGAAATCCCATCTTGGACCGGCCATAGCTGCCATTAGGCAAGACCACAAAACCGAACCTAAAATTAATGATCTCCATACAGAAATTTGCCCGGTCTTAGAAGTACGGAGCAAATGGGGGATTAAATGTTTGTCAGCAAATTTTTCTAAGTCCTTAGTGTTAGCATTAGTTTGGTAATAAAAATTATATAATAACCACACAATTGGTATGATAAGCAACCCTAGAAACCAATAATTATTTTCAAAATGAAAGTGGCTATAATCCATATTTATTACTCCTAATAAGTGGCATCAGGCATAACATAAGGAATAATATGCAAGCGATTCCTAGAGGGTATCTGTATAATGGTTGCCTTATTCTATATTCCATCGTGTCTATTTTGACTTTTTCTAGCTCGTTAATTTTTTGGTATATGGTCGTAAGAGCGGCATTATCTGTTGCCTTGAAATATTGCCCACCTGTGATATCAGCAATTTTCTGCAATAATTCTTCATCCATACCGATCTCAACCATTGATATTTGTCCAAACTGGTTTGGATATGGAACAATTCCGCCGGTACCGATACCGATTGTATAAATACGAATACCATAATGTTTGGCAATGTTAGCTGCCTCAAGTGGGGGTATATTACTGGAAGTATCAGCGCCATCAGTTAGTAAGATCAGTACTCTTGATTTTTCTGATCGCCCTCTTATTTCCTTTATTGCAATACCGATTGCATCACCAATAGCAGTGGATGCGCCGGCCATACCGGTTGCTGCATTATTTATCATTTTACTGACAGCCATAGTGTCAAAGGTCATTGGCATTTGCAGATATGCGTACTCACCGAATAAAATAAGCCCTAAACGATCACCCTTTCGCTCTAGGGCAAAATTGCTGACTACTGACTTTGTTATATCAAGACGGCTCACGCGGTTCTCTTCTGTAGCAAAATCCAGTGCTTCCATTGATCCGGACACATCAACTGCCAGCATTATGTCATAGGCATTCTTATTGGTGAATTCCATTTGATCTAGCCATTGTGGACGCATCAAGGCTAGCACTAAAAATATCCATAAAAGCGAAAGTATAATGACAAACCATTCCTTTGATTTACTAGCGCTTGGTTTTCTTGCAGTAAAGGCACTGAATAGGCGTCCAATATAAGGGAATAAAAGTTCAGGTGATGTATCAGAGTTAACATTCTTATTTGCCGGTAAAAAATACCAAGCGATGAGAGGGAGAGGTAATAATAGAATCATCCAAGGCCAATAAAATGTGAACATTTATCTTACCCAATCTTTTGTTGCGTTAATTAAAGTATTCAGCTTGGCAAGTCGAAGATTTTTCGTTGCAGGTGCAAATACTTCTTCAGTTAAGATACTGCCGTTTTTTACCCAATCAAACTTTTTTTTATCATGCAATTTAAGCCATTTAAGCCAATCTTTACCAATTAGGGTTCTGCACTCAGCTCTTGAGTATTTATGCATAGCGATTCTTCTAATAAGGTTTGCTAATTTTATGAGGGTATCATGAGCATTTTCCTGATTCAGCTTGTGCTGCATTTGCTCTAATACCATAAAAACCTTTCCCTTCCAGCTACGTCGCCAAGCTCGCCTTTTTAGGTAGTATACAATTAGTGTAATAAAAGTGATTACAAACAGGCTAATTATTACCCACCAGATCGGCGCTAATGGCCACCAGTTAACTGAATCAAGCCCGTCAATATCACGCAAGCGCCCAAGCATCATTTCATTGACTTGCGTGGCTAAATCTTTTTGTAGCTCCTTATTGTTGATGATATCTTGCATTTTATTACTTCAACCCTTGTAATAAATCATAATATGCATCATTATCTGTTCTAACGGCTATAATTTTAATACCTAAATTTACTGCTATTTCATCCAATTTTGCCCTGTTGTCAAGCCATTGCTGCCTATAAGTCTTTCTACCGTCATCGCTATCTGTGGCAATATGTAGTTTTTGCCGTTCATTTGCTGCGAACAAAATATTTCCGGCCTTAGGAATATCCATATCAGCCGGATCATTAACTGATATTAATACCACTTGACATCTTCTTGCCAGATAACTTAATGCTTGAGAAAATGCTTCATCTATATTGATAAAATCACTGATAATAAATACCAAGCTTCCAGCGCGGATATTCTTATGCAGAAATTCTACCGGCTCTGATAACGGTACGTAGTAATTTTTAACCGATTCACTTGGCTTAGCTAGAGTTTTTAACATCTGCCATAATGAATGTTTGGAACGTTTAGGGCGAAAAAATACCTCTTTTTCTGCTAAATCACCAAACAAATATGCACCGACTGCGTCACTATTATTGTTAGCATACCATCCTAAAAGACTTGCGCACCTAGCAGCTTGCACAGATTTGAAGGTGCCTCTAGTGCCGAATCTCATAGTATAGTTCATGTCTACACATAGCAGCACATTAAGCTGCCTGTCTTCCTTAAATAATTTGATGTGCGGCGTTCCGAGTCTTGCAGTAATACGCCAATCTATTTTTCTAATATCGTCGCCAATAACATATTTTCTTACTTCGTCAAATTCCATGCCCTGCCCACGGAATGAAGATAAATAATCGCCAGTTAGAGGAGATTTAGCTTTTTGCTTAAATTCTAGCTTATTCATACAAGCTTTGGCTCTTAACTGCACTAACTCGTCAAAGTCCGGATATAACATCTTTTAGCCTCAGGGAACAGCCACTACTTCCAGCAGTTTTGCAACAATGTCATTTCTAGAAATCGCCTTAGCTTCCGCTTCAAAAGTCAATATGATTCTATGCGCCAATACATATGGTGCCATTGTTTGAATATGGGTTGGGGTGACGTACTCATCACCGCGAAGCCATGCTAATGCTTTTGACGTACGAATCAAAGCCAAAGTAGCACGGGGTGATGCTCCGTACATGATCCAACTAGCTAGTTGCTGATCGTATTCCTTTGGTTGACGTGATGCGACCACCAAAGTTGCAATATATTCCTTTAAACTGTCGCTAATGTGTATTTCTTGAACGCTTTTGCGAGCCTCAAATATTTCCTGTTGTGACGTTGCGGCAATCAGCTTATTTTTTTGACCTTTACTTATTTTATTTGTATCCAATTCGATAATTTGCAATTCTTCCGCAAAAGTTGGATAATCAACAACAATATACATCAAGAAACGATCTAATTGCGCTTCCGGCAGTCTATATGTTCCCTCCTGTTCAACAGGGTTTTGGGTAGCAAGTACCATGTATAATTCCGGTAATTGATAGGTCTTGTGACCTACTGTAACTTGCCGCTCTGCCATTGCTTCAAGCAGTGCCGATTGAACTTTCGCAGGGGCGCGATTTATTTCATCTGCAAGCACTATATTGTTAAATAAGGGACCTTCTCTAAAAACAAAAGATCCGGTTTCATGAGTATAGATTTCTGTGCCGATAAGGTCAGATGGTAGCAAATCCGGCGTAAATTGTATTCGGTGGAAGTTTCCCTCCATACCTTCTGCGATTGCTTTGGCTGCTGTTGTTTTAGCAAGCCCTGGCATACCTTCAATTAGCATGTGACCGTCAGCTAGCAAGCAGACTAGCAAATTCTCAATTAAACTCTCTTGGCCGATAATTTGCTCTTTAATCGTGTTTTTTAGAATGTTTAATTTTGTATTGTTGTTACTGTTTTTATTCATATCTAAGGAATGTTTTATTGATTATTATCAGGTAGGAATTATAAAATAATTATAGTTAAAGTTCTATAGTTTAATATAAATTTAGTATAATTTTTTAAAATAAAATGTCAGTAACCACCTTAAGTAATTAGCGAATTAAATTAATCTTACAATTTAGATCAAGTTTTAACCAAACTCTATCCGCAGTATAAATCGGATAGCCAGTTTCTAGTCCAAGCGCAACACAAGCTCTATCGCCTAAGGACAAACCAATAGTTTTTGTTTTAGTAATAAGCTCAGCAGATGAGTAAGCATGACCTTCATCAAAAGGGATAACTTCAGAAATTAAAGTTTGTATAGAATTAATAGTAGATTCTTTAGAGAGTTTATGGCGATCAATCAAAAATTTTGCAACTTCAGATACATTAACGCTACTCATAATAGAATGAGCAACAACTGAATATACTTTCTCACAGCCTTCTTCTTGAGAGATAAGAGCAATCAATGCAGAAGAGTCAAGTATTACCTTGGAATAATCCATTATTATGTCTCTTTCTTTGCTTCTTGACGTCTCTCAGCAATAAATTGATCTACTGAACCAGGGAATTTATTACGTTTTTTTATATAGGTTTGTATATCATTAACAGCTTTTTTCAAACTAACTACATGTAATTCATCATTAATTACTCTTAAAACAAGAGGGTCGCCTGGTTTATAATTTAAATCATTTCTCATAGCAGATGGTATTAGTAAT
>Ga0206914_1034_pt2 | contig 16138 bp, 17 predicted proteins | sample Alteio_BWOrgHeat_73_FD_152938 | JGI IMG/M metagenome (GOLD analysis project Ga0206914, IMG submission 152938) | Enriched cells from forest soil in Barre Woods Harvard Forest LTER site, Petersham, Massachusetts, United States -... | ecosystem: Environmental > Terrestrial > Soil > Temperate forest >... | reverse complement strand
ACTCCGCAAGTGACTAGAGATCGCTTTCATAAGTATGACACTTGACCGTTGTGGAATCGGAATCCCTCAACAGGTGCAAGAGTGCGGTCGTCGAAATGAGCGAGAGGGCTTAGGAAGTAGGTGGAAACACCGGCCAAGCGTCATCGACTGATTTGATCTGCCATATCGCATGATACAGCACCACCGCCACCGCCGTCGCCAAATTCAAACTCCGCGCTTGCGGGTTGAACATCGGAATCGTGATCGTCGTCTCCGGATTTGCATCTAACAACGCCTTCGGCAAACCCGCCGTCTCTCTCCCGAACACCAGATAATCATCCACGCAGTAGCGGGGCTGCGTATAAGGCCGTTTCGCCTTCGTCGTGACATAATAAAACGTCGACGCCGTTCCCGCCTTCCGAACCTCCGCCTGCAATGCTTCGAGCGACTCCCAGCACTTCCACGTCACGTGTTCCCAATAATCCATCCCCGCCCGCTTCAACGTCTTGTCGTCCAGCCGAAACCCCAGCGGCCCGACCAAATGCAAGGTCGACTGCGTCGCCGCACACAACCGTGCCACGTTCCCCGTGTTCGGCGGAATTTCCGGTTCAACGAGCACCACGTTCATCAGTAAAACACCCGCCAGAGAAACAAGCCATGCGCCGGCGCCGTCTCCACCAACGCCGTCCGCTTCTTCGCTTTCAACTGCGCTTGCAATTCCTCAACCGTCAGCCGCCCCTCGCCCACCTTCACCAATGCACCGACAATCGACCGCACCATCCGATAAAGAAACCCGTCTGCCGCTACCGAGATGGTAATCAAATTGCCTTCCTGGATGACCGACAACTTCGAAATCGTCCGCACCGCGTTCTCCACGCGACGCCTGGGCTTCGCCGACACCACCGAGAAATCATGCCGCCCCTTCAACAATCCCGCCGCCCGCCGCATTGCCGCCACATTTAACGGCCACGGATGATGCCACGCATACGCCCGCAAAAACGGATCAGCCACAGCGCCGCAATCGATCTGGTAACGGTATTCCTTCCCCCTCGCCGAAAAACGCGCATGGAACTTTGCGTCAGTCACCTGCAACCGCAGCACCCGCACATCCTCCGGCAGATTCGCATTCAACGCCTTCAACAAGATTGGCACTTTGAGTTGCGTCTGCAGTACGCAATTCGCCACTTGCCTCCGCGCATGCACCCCGGCATCCGTCCGCCCCGAGCCGTATACGCGCACTTCGCGCCCGTCGATCTTCGACAGCGCCGTCTCCATGACTTCCTGCACGGTTTTGCCGTTGGGCTGCAATTGCCACCCGGCATACTGCGTCCCATCATATGCGACGGTCAGCTTAAAGTGCCGGGGCTTCGGTTGGAGGGAGGTTCGTGGCATCGAGATAACTCTGCAACATGATTTGCGCGGCAAGCTTGTCGATCTTCTCTTTGCGTTCGCTGCGCCGCACGTTCCCTTCGAGCAACGCGCGATTCGCCTGCACGCTCGTCAGTCGCTCGTCCCATTTCACCACGGGAATCGTCGTCGCTGTCTGCAACTCCGCAATAAACGCCAGCGTATGCTCCGTCTGCTCGCTCCGCGTTCCATCCATGCGCAACGGCAGCCCCACCACAATCTTCCCTACCTGTCGCTCCGCGCAGATTTTTGCAATCTCACGGCTCGCCGCCGCCATTCCGCCGCCATCGATATATTGCAGTGGCGACGCAATCGTGCCGGTCTCATCACTGAGCGCCAGCCCAATCCGTTTGTGCCCGAAATCAACGCCCAGAAAACGCATTGCCTTACAGCAGTCGCTTATATTTCTTCTCCGCCGCCAACTTCTTCACGATTTCGCGCACTTTTTGCGACTGGTCACGATGACAAATCAGCGTGGCATCGTCGGTATGCACAATCACCAGGTCCTTCACGCCAATCGTCGCCACCAAATGCTTCTTGTCACTCAAGACAATGCAGTTGGTCGAATCCAGTTCCACGAATTCACCACGCGAAACATTGCCGCTGCCATCCTTCTGATAGTGCCGCCCAATCGCCTGCCAGTCGCCAACATCGTCCCAATCGAAATCGCCGTTGGCGACCACCACATTCTTCGCCTTCTCCATGATCGCGTAATCGACCGCGATCTTTTCCATCTTCGGATATTCTTTCGCCAACGCGCGGACAAATGCCTTCGTGCCCGCCGCTTTCTGGATCCGTCCGCAAGCGTCCCAAAGCCCCGGCTGAAATTCACGGAAAGCTTCCGCCACCGCGCGGTACGACCAGACAAACATCCCCGCGTTCCATCGATAATCCCCGCTGACAACAAATTCCTCCGCCGTCTTGCGATCCGGTTTCTCGACAAATCGCCGCGCCTTCCAAAACTTCGTCGCCGACTTGTTGGCAAGTTCTTCGCCGACCTGGATATACCCATAGCCCGTGTGCGGCCCGCTCGGCTTGATGCCGATGGTGACCAGAACATTCTGCGCCGCCGCCAACTTCAACGCATCGCCTACCACCCGCCGATACGCATCCATATCCGGAATGTACGAGTCCGCCGGCAACACCGCCATTACTGCATCCGGGTCCTGCTTGCCAATAAACGCCGTCGCCACGCCAATCGCCGGCGCGGTATTACGGCCCATCGGTTCCGCAATAACATGCTTCACGCGCGGCAATTGTTTGCGCACCAGCGGCGCCTGCTCCTGGTTTGTCACCACCACGATCCGCGCATCGCTCACCAGCGGACGCACCCGTTCGACCGTCTGCTGGATCATCGTCTTGTCGCCGACAATCGGCAGCAATTGCTTCGGTTGCTTGCGCCGACTTCGCGGCCAAAACCGTTCGCCGTATCCGCCCGCCATGACGACTGCCCAATTCATGTTACTTTCCCTCTTTCTTGACCGCCCGCACCATCGCACCGACGAAACGACCCACCTTGGCCGCCAGTTGCCGATGCGTTCCATATTTCGCAATCTGGTTCACAATCGCGCTGCCCACCACCACCGCATCCGCCGCTTGCGCCGCCGCGCGTGCCTGCTCCGGATTAGAAATCCCAAACCCAATCGCCACCGGCAACTTCGAGTGTTTGCGAATGGTCTTCACGTGGTTCGTCGCCGACGATGCCAGTTTCTTCTGCATCCCCGTCACGCCCTCGCGCGATACATAATAAATGAACCCACTCGCATGCCGGCTGATTTTGCCGATACGCGCCGAAGGTGTCGTCGGCGCCACCAAATAAATCGGATGCAATCCCCCGCGCCTCATCGCCGCCTCATACAACTCCGCCTCTTCCGGCGGCAGGTCCAACGCCAGCACGCCATCCACTCCCGCCGCCACGGCATCGCGCACAAAATTTTTCACCCCGTAGTGGTGCACTACGTTGTAGTACACGTAAAACACGATCGGCACCTTGAACCCACTGCGTCGCAACGTCGCCACCATCTTCAACACCCCGCGCAGCGTCGTCCCGCTGCGCAATCCCCGCTCCGCAGCCAGTTGGTTTACAACCCCATCCGCCAGCGGGTCGCTAAACGGCACGCCGAGTTCCAACACATCCACGCCCACGCGCTCAAACTCCCGCGCCAACGCCGCTGTCGCGCGCAGGTTCGGATCGCCCGCGCCAATGTACGCGACAAAACCCTTTTGGCCTGCGGCGCACAACGCGTGAAACTTGGTATCGATTCGATTCATTATATTCTCACCGCCAGTGCGAATTTACGCGGCGCGGTTGCGCAGGTAGATAAACCGCAGCCCTTCGAGGGTCAACAACGGATTTACGTGTTCAATCTCCGTAATCTTCTTCGCAATAAGTTCACCGTAACCACCCGTCGCCACAATCACCGCTTTCTCCATGCCGCGCTCGCGCTTCAGCGCACTGAGAATCTCCTTCACCAACCCGCGATACCCAATCACCGCGCCAATCCGCATCGCCGCGACCGTGCTCTTGCCAATGACCGATACCGGCTCCGCCAATTTGATACGCGGCAACAACGCCGTGCGCTGGTAAAGATAATCCGTCACCGACGCCAGCCCCGGGGCGATGACGCCGCCCACATATTCACGCGAAGAATTCACAATATCAAAAGTAACCGCCGTCCCGAAATCCACCACGATGGCCGGCGTGCCGTAGAGCTTCGCAACTCCCACTGCATTTGCGAGTCGATCAGCGCCAATCTGCTTCTTGCTGGGATAGCGAACACCAACTCCCAGGTCTATGTCCGCGCTTACAATAACCGGTCGCATCGGCAATAGTCGCAGCACGCGCTTCGTCATCTTCGGTACCACCGATCCCAACACGATTCCCTCGAACGCTGACTCGCCAAAAGGAATCTTCCGCACTTTTGCCGTCGGTTCTTTGACAACCCGCAGGATGCGCCGCGAATTCGCCAGCGCAAAACTGGTGTTCGTGTTGTTGATGTTCACCAACAGGAAAGGACGTTCCTTCTTCATGCGCGCTCCACCACCACGTCGCCGCCCAAAATTCTCTCGATCTGCCCGCTGTCACGCCGCAACAACAACGCCCCGTCACTGTCCAGCGCCTGCGCAAATCCCTCGATGCGATTCTGCCCCATCGTCACCACAATCTGCCGTCCCACCGTCGTGCAAAGCTTGGCCCATTCATCCGCAACTGATTCAAAATCCGTAAGCGCCGCCTGGTAGCACTGGTCCAACGCGCTCAACACCTGCGCCGCCAGCGCCACCCGATCCTGCGCGCTGCCAGTCTCCAATTCCAAAGACGTCGCAATGTCCCCCAACTCCCCCGGAAAATCCTCCCGCTGGCAATTCACATCAATCCCAATCCCAAGAATCGCCAACAAAATCTCATCCGCCTCCGCCCGCAACTCCGTCAGGATACCGGCCAGCTTCTTTCCATTCACCATCACATCATTCGGCCACTTGATGCGCGCATCCACGCCGCAATTCTGACGAATCACCCGCGCCACCGCCACGCTCGCCGCCACCGTGATCCGACTGGCCGCGCTCGTCGGCAACGTCGGTCGCAACAACACGGAGAACCACAACCCCTTCCCGCGCGGCGAAGCCCACGCCCGTCCGCGCCGACCGCGACCGCGCGTCTGTGATTCTGCAAAGACAACGAGCCCTTCCCGCGCCCCCGACTTCGCCAGATGCTCCACCACCTCATTCGTTGAAGCCGTTTCTTCAAAAACCAGAATCTCCGAGCCGATCATCGAAGTCTTCAACCGCGCCTTGATGTCATCCGCGGTCAAACGATCCGGTGTGCCCAGCAAGCGAAACCCAAAATGCGGATGCGACTCAATCGTGTACCCGACCTTCTCCAGTTCCGCGATTTCCGCGTTGACTGCCGCCGCCGGCAACTTCAACCGCCGTCCCAAATCATCCACGCGGACAAACTGCCCCGCCGCCTGGTAAAAGGTCTCAAGGATTGCCGTACCCGCCTTCATGGTCAGACAACTGTAACGACGCCACGCGCGAGTCGTCCAGATAATAGAGGCGCAGCCCAACCCGCATGGTTATTCACTCCGACAAGTCCGTGTTCCACGAGTTCTTGTTCCACGGACTGTTCGGGTCGTCGGGATTCGTTAACAACTGAAATATGTAATCCAATCGCGGATCGCGGCCATGGTTCCAAATTTCCCGCCCCCGTAGATAATCTTCGCCCATTTCGCGCCACGAAGAGTAGCTCCCCTGGATCGTCCGCGCCGCCGGCATAATCTTCTGCCACGCCTCTTCTTCTGTCAGGTATCCCGCTACGTATGACGTACCGGCCACCCAAACCAGCCGACAATAATCCCAGGCCAAATACCGCGTCCGCCGTTCCCCTTTGCGACGCGGTCGAGTGTCTTTTTCCTGGTACCCTTCACGATGTCCGGAGTCCTGCAACCACTGGAGCATATCGATTGCCTGCTGGTGAGTCTGAACGCCCCACCATTCTCGCAAATCTTCCTGCGCCCAAACCCGGCCCGATGTCGTCTTCGGTTCCAGTGTTTCATGGCTCTGTCCGTTGTACTGGTCGAGCAGCGCTTTCGTAGCCAGCGCCCACAGCCGGGCTGACGGCAGCGGCTTACCCGGGGAAGAACTCACTCCGATGAAGACATTCGTCTTGGTCGCCCCGTGTTGCTTGAACAACTCCACCATATCGCCGTACCCACGCCGACCCGCGGCCACAAGCGCCGTCTCGCCTTTCTTATTCTCCAGGTTGATATCCGCCCCGGCATCCAAAAGTTTTCGGACAATTGCCGGCCAGCCGCTCCGCATGGCGCAGATGATCGCCGTGTCGCCAACCGCGTTCGTAAGATTTAGCGATGCGCCCTTCTGAATTAGGTACGTCACGGTCTTTTCCTGCCCCTCCTTGGCGGACCAGATGAGCACCGTGTCCCCGATATCATCTTGCAGGTCGAGATTCGCACCATGTTGGACAAGCACATCCATAATGGCGGGATAGCCATACCAAACCGCTTCCATGAGTGCCGTATATCCACAGCGGCGCTCGTTCACGTCGTGGCCCGTCATCAAATAATACCGCACCATAAATATGCGACCATGGCAGGCCGCACACGGCAAACAATTGTCCCACGACCGCCAAAGTAAAATCGCGGCAGTAATCGCCAGGAAAACAATCAAGGATCGCACCACCCACAATCGCCGTCCTCCCGGCCCGCCTCGCCGGGCATTGATTACTGGTGGCTCCCCTGTCCATGGCTCGTCCATTCAGTCCCCGTCTTGAATCTCCAATGAAAAATCCACGGCGCGCGCCGAGTGCGTAAGCGCCCCGACGGATATGTAATCGACACCGGTGCCGGCGATGGCGGTCACCGTATCAAGGCGCACGCCGCCGCTGGCTTCGGTCTTCGCGCGACCTCCAACCAGTGTCACCGCTTCCCGCAATTCATCAGGCGTCATGTTATCGAGCAGAATATGGTCCGCACCGGCAGCCAGGGCTTCCTCCACTTGCTCCACATTATCGGCCTCAATAATAATCGGCGCGTTGGGGCGGTTCTTTCGGACGGAAGCGACGGCATCACCCAGTGCCTTCGAACCAAGTCGCGCCAACACAACGCGATGGTTGTCCTTGATCATCATCGCGTCGAAAAGACCCATGCGATGATTGGTCCCGCCGCCGACCGCCACCGCATACTTCTCCAAAACCCGAAGTGTCGGTGTAGTCTTTCGCGTATCCAGAATCTTCGGCTTCACGCGCACCGAAGCCTGCGCCACCTTGGCGACGAACTGGTGTGTCAGCGTCGCGATTCCCGAAAGTCGCTGCAAGAAATTGAGCGCCGTCCGCTCCCCCGTCAAAACCCCCCGCGCCGGACCCTGGATCGCGCACACGCGAGTCCCGTCCTTCACCACATCGCCTTCCTTGGCCAACAACGTGACGGTGATTGCCCGGTCAATCTGCGTAAACACTGCCTCGACCAGCGGCAATCCGGCCACGACACAGGCTTCCTGCGCAACTATCGCAGCTTCCGCGCGCTCGCTCGCAGGAATCGCCGCCTCGGTCGTGATATCGCCCGCACCGATGTCCTCCGCCAGCGCGGTCTCGACAAGATTGTGGATGAATTCTGGCGGCAACGTGTTCATGACGTCTTCGCAGGACGATTCTTCTTCATCACATTGACCTTCAGTTTCCGGTCGTACTTCACCTGACGACGCACCGTCGCCTGCTTCGGTTTCGAATCTCCACCGGCTACGCCCTTCTTGAGTTCATCAATCTGGTCGCGCAGGATCGCCGCCTTCTCAAACTGTAAATTCTCCGCCGCCTCCAACATCTCCGCTTCCAATTCCCGCAGCATCTCCGCCGTCTGATAACCACCGGGCGCTTCGCGAAGAACCGACGCTTCCACCGCCCGCGCCTTCGTTAAATCAGCGAGGCTGAGCTGCAATTCGCGCTTCACCGTCTTCGGAGTGATGCCGTGTTCTTTATTGTAGGCCAGTTGCTTGGTACGGCGATACTCCGTCGTCGCGAGAAACTTCTTGATCGAGTCCGTCATCACGTCCGCATAAAGAATGACTGACGCATTGATATGTCGAGCCGCACGACCTGCCGTCTGGATGAGCGATGTGGCGCTGCGCAGGAACCCTTCCTTGTCCGCATCCAAAATCGCCACCAGCGACACTTCCGGCAAATCGAGCCCTTCCCGCAACAGATTGATGCCCACCAGCACGTCGAAATCCGCCGCACGAAATCCGCGCAGCACCTCGACGCGTTCGATCGCATCGATTTCACTATGCAGATACTTTACGCGAATACCGACCTCACGCAGGTAATCGGTGAGATCTTCCGCCGTGCGCTTCGTTAATGTCGTCACGAGCACGCGCTCCTGTTTCTCGGCCCGCTCGCGGCATTGTTCAATCAAATCGTCAATCTGCCCCTTGAGCGGCTTGATGGTCACCGCCGGGTCAATCAACCCCGTCGGACGAATAATCTGTTCGGCAACCACGGCGCTGCGGCTGATCTCATTCGGTCCCGGTGTAGCGGAAACAAACGTGCACTGATTGATCAGACCGTCGAACTCCGTCGAGTTCAACGGTCGATTGTCGAGCGCCGAGGGTAGACGGAACCCATGTTCCACCAATGTTGTCTTGCGCGAGCGATCACCCGCATACATCGCGCCGATTTGCGACACCGTGACGTGCGATTCATCGATGATCAATAGGTAGTCCTTCGGGAAGAAGTCAATCAACGTAAACGGCCGTTCGCCCGGCGAGCGATTGCTAAGATGGCGCGAATAATTCTCGATCCCGCCGCAAAAGCCCATCTCCTTCAACATCTCGAGGTCGTAGGTGGTGCGCGAATACAACCGCTGCGCCTCCACGAGCTTGTTCTGCGATTCGAACCACGCGACACGGTCTTTCATCTCCGCCTTGATCGCATCAAACGCCCGCACAATCTTCGAATATGGCAAGACCCAGTGTTTGGCGGGATAGATGGAAACCGAATTATTGCTTTCGATCTTATGACCCGTCAGCGGCTCGAAGCGCGTGATCTGTTCCACCCGGTCCCCAAAAAATTCGATGCGCACCGCCTCCTCGGTATAGCTGGGACAAATCTCAACCGTATCGCCGCGCACGCGGAAATTGCCGCGTTCAAACGCCACGTCGTTGCGGTTGTATTGCATGTCCACAAACTTGCGCAGCAAATCCTCGCGCCCCATCTCGCTTCCCACCTCGATTCGCGCCATCATTTCAAAGTAATCCTCGGGCGAACCCAGGCCGTAAATGCATGAGACGCTGGAGACCACGATCACATCGCGCCGCGATAGCAAGGAACTCGTGGCGGAGAGTCGCAGCTTCTCGATCGTTTCATTAATCGCCGAGTCCTTCTCGATGTAGGTATCCGTCTGCGGAATGTACGCCTCGGGCTGATAGTAATCATAGTAGCTGACGAAATACTCCACCGCGTTGTGGGGGAAGAACTGTTTGAATTCGCTGAAAAGCTGCGCCGCGAGCGTCTTGTTATGCGAGATGACCAGCGTCGGTCGGTCCAAATTCTGGATGACGTTCGCCATCGTAAACGTCTTGCCGCTGCCCGTGACGCCGAGAAGCGTCTGAAAGCGGTTGCCCGCCTGGATGGATTCGGTCAATTCCTTGATCGCCTGCGGCTGGTCACCGCGCGGCTTGTATTTGCTGACAAGGTCGAAGGGCATTGGTGACGAATCTAACACAGCCATGGCGAACCGCAATATCGTCTACAGAAAACGCTGGCAGCCAAACCAATCTTGAGGCAGTCTCCCACCTTGTCGGACGGGACATCAACTCGGCAAGCTCTGGAGATGAAAATGTTCAATCGCACTCGACATGATTTTCCGAAGGTGGTCGCGGCTTCCGTAATGGCACTAGCATTGTCTGGAATCGCCTCCGCAGAAACGAAAGAAGCGCGTCCCGTGGGAGACATCACGGTCCGTGTTACCGCCGCCGATAAACGTTATGCGCTCGCTGACCCGTTGCACTGGCACCGGGCTTCCGGCAAGCCGGGCACGAATACGATCGTAATTCTGCCGTCGAAGAAACAGCAACCCGTCCTCGGTTTCGGCGCAGCCTTGACCGATGCCGCCTGCTATATGATCAATCAGATGCCCGAAGCGGATCGTGATAAATTGCTCCAAGAGTTATTCGACCCCAAGCAAATGGGTTTCAGCCTCTGCCGCCTCGCGATGGGATCGAGCGATTATGCCAAGACGATGTACAGCTTCGATGAAGGCGAGCCCGATCCCGAACTCACGCGCTTCTCGATTGACCACGACCGCGCGTACATCCTGCCGATAGTCCGTCGCGCACGGGAGATAAATCCCAACCTCTACCTCTTCGCATCGCCATGGAGTCCACCCGGCTGGATGAAAGATAATAATCACATGTTCGGCGGCACCATCCGCAAGCATTACCTCGAAGCCTACGCGAACTATTTTGTGAAGTTCCTCCAAGCGTACAAGGATGCCGGTGTGGAAGTTAATTCCGTCAGTTCCCAAAATGAAGTGGATACCGACCAGGACAGCAAAATGCCCGCGTGCCTCTTCCCGCAGGAAATCGAGGTTGGTTTTGTAGGCCAGGATCTCGGACCAGCCCTCGAAACCGCCGGTCTCAAAACAAAAATCTGGTTGCTCGACCACAACTACAACCTCTGGGGCCGCGCCATCGCCGAACTCGACGATACCAACGTGAACAAATACACCAAGTGCGTCGCCTGGCACGGTTACGTCGGCAAACCGGAATGGGTCGAGAAAGTGTTGGCCGTGCATCCCGAGGCGGAAATGTATTGGACGGAAGGCGGCCAGCATTTCGACGATGAGGACTACGCCACCTGCTGGGCGAAGTGGAGTTCCAAATTCACCGCAATCCTGAACAATGGCATGCGCGGCATCATCGGTTGGAACATGGCCCTCGATGAGACGGGCAAGCCGAACATCGGCCCGTACAAGTGCGCGGGTTTGGTGACGATTAATTCCCAGACGAAAGAGGTCACGCGCAGCGGACAATTCTGGGCCTTCGCCCACTATGCACGTTCGATGCAATGCAATGCCGTGGTAATCGGATCCGAGGGAGAAATCACCAACGTACAGCACGTCGCGGTCGCAAATCCCGACGGTCAGTTCGCCGCCGTCTTGACCAACAACGGCAAAGCCCCGTCCACCGTACAATTGCGCGACGGATCCAGTGCGGTCAAAGTCGACTTGCCCGCCGATTCAGTTACGACCCTCACGTGGAAATAATGCACAATCGGGTGAAACAAATAATGGACGAAGAAAACTACATCACGTTCGCCTGCCCAAAATGTGGGAATTCAGTCGAGTACCTCGAAGAGTACGCGGGCACCGCCCAACCCTGTCCTTACTGCGGCGAAGACGTCGTCGTTGCAAATGCCGACGCGACGGAAGGTCACAGCCTGCCACTACCATTGTCTACCCCACGCTTGATCGTGCGAAGGCTGACACCGGAGGACCTGGCGGACGTATTGGAAATCGTAACCGATCCTGAAGTGTACCGATACGAGGAACGTGGCCCACTGGATGAAGACGAAGGAAAAAGGTGGCTGGAGGCCGCTCTCAAGAAAAAGCTGTCGGATAGTGAGGGCAAGTTGTTTCTCGGAATCACCGAGCAAAATGGCGGCAAGCTCATCGGCATTACGGGACTCGAGTACAGTGATCGGGATCGACGCCAGGCTGATCTTTGGATTCAGATGAACCGTAGCTATCAGGGTAAGGGCTTTGGATCGGAAGCGGTGGTCGCCCTCTTAATCTTTTGTCTGCGCGATATCGGTTTGCACCGGGTAACCGCCGGCTGTGATTGCCGTAATGTCGCCTCCGTGCGCTTGCTAACAAAAGTCGGCATGAGAAAAGAAGCGGAATATCGGAAAGACCGGTTCGTGGATGGTGAATGGGTTAGCAGTTACCGGTTCGCAATGTTAGACGAAGATATTCCTCGCCCGTAATTAATGTCCCTGGCTACATCGTCTCGCCAAGCCAATCGACCGTCTCGGTGATCACACGGTTTTCCCAAATGTGCTTGTTGAACGTGTGGTCAGCGCCGGGAATGATCACCTTCTTCACCACGCGCTTGTGCGCCTGAAGTACACGTTCGTACATATCCCCGTGTTGCGCCGGCACGGTTTGGTCCTTCGAACCATGGACGATCAGCACCGGACACACGGACTTCACCACCTCACGCAAGGGCCGCATATCGGCAAACTGCCGTATGAACGCCACACCAATCAAATTGCCGTCGTGATCCGTAATGCCGGTTTCAGCCAGCGAGGAAACTGCCTCGGGCGTGGAGAGTTCATCCAGAATTCCCTCGCCTTCCGCAACGGGCGCCAGGAGCACGAGCGATTTGATGCGATGTTTCTCACGGGCGACCACATGCGCGGCGATCGCGCCACCCATGCTCATCCCGATCAGCGCCAACCGTCGCGAGTTGATGCGCTTGTGACGCGCCAGAAACTTGATCGCCTCCAACGCGTCGCCCACTTCCGACCGAATCGTCATGTCCTCGAAGTCGCCCGCGCTGTCGCCCGACCCGCGAAAATCAAAACGCAGGCTGGCAATGCCGTGCTCGGCGAGGGTCCGCGAGATTTTCACGAACATGCGGTGCGGTTCCACCTTCGTACCGGTAAATCCGTGCAGCAACAGCGCTGCCGGAAAGCGGCCGGTCCCCTCGGGCAGGTGCAGCATCCCGACCACTTGCTGGCCCTTGGATTCGAAGACAACGGGTGTTTCCATGCGGCGTGATAGTAGAAGCGGCCAAAGTCATTGTCAACGCGGCGCTCCGCCGTTACAGTGAACGCATGCCCATTCAGTGCGACTATCACATGCACACGCCGCTGTGCAAACATGCCGCGGGGCCGATGGAAGCCTACGTCGAGCGCGGCATTGAACTCGGCCTGCGCGAGATCGGTTTTTCCGACCACAATCCCCTGCCCAACCAGCTCAGCCAAAACGTCCGCATGGAAGAAGCGGAACTCGACTACTACGTGGAACGCGTGACCGAGTTACGATTCCGTTACCGCGGCAAGATCGACGTGATGCTCGGCCTGGAGATGGACTATATCGAGGGCCTCGAGGATTATCTGGCTAAACAGATCGCCCGCTACCCGTGGGATTACGTCATCGGCTCGATCCACTTTCTCGACACCGCCTGCCGCGAGCCATCGTGGCCACGCCCGTTCACCGGCGACCGGCACGCGCACTACGCCCGCTATTTCGACCGGGTGCGTCAACTGGCGCGCAGCGGCCTGTGCGACATCATCGCGCATTTCGACGTGGCCAAACGTACGGGCCATCTGCCGGGCGAACGCGAAGCCGAAGACGTCACCCGCACGCTGCAAGAAATCAAAACAGCGGGAATCTGCATGGAGATCAACACCTCCGGCTATCGCCATTCCGAACTGCCCGAGCCGCAGCCGTACCCGATGCTTTCCATCGTCGAAGAAGCGCTCGCGCTGGGCATTCCTCTCACCGTCAACTCCGACGCGCACGCGCCGGATCAAGTCGGGATCAAATTCCGTGAAGTGGAAGCGTTTCTGAAGAAAAAAATTTGCCATAAATTGGCGAAGTTCGATCGACGCAAACGCGAAATGTATTCACTGTTGGAAGTGACCAACGCCGCCCTACGGTGAAACCGCCGGCTGGCTCTTCCGCGCGGCTGCGTCTCTCCGCCACGAGAGGATGATGTACAAACCCACGCCCACGCAAATCGCACTATCGGCCACATTAAATGCTGGCCAGTGATAAGGACCAATATAGAAAAAAAGGAAGTCGATCACGTACCCCACACGAATCCGGTCGATAAGATTGCCAATGATCCCGCCTACAATCAACCCAAGGGCGATGCGCGAACCCCAGTGTGTCAATTGGAAGGATCGCCGGAACAAATACAGCGCCAACACCGTGACCAGCGAAATCACCGCCAGGACGAGATTGTAGTTCTGGAACATCCCCCACGCCGCGCCGGTGTTGCTCCAATTAACCAGATTGAAGAAACCATTGATCACCACCTGCGACTCTTCCGAGCCGATGAAGCGCACCACGACCCACTTCGTCAGTTGATCGAGTGCGGCTACCGTCACCGCGATGAGCGCAACCCATTGCATGGTACGCCCGGACCTTACTCGTCGGCGTCCTCCGCCTCGCCGCCTTCCCCATCCGAGTCCTCGGTAAACATCGGGCCCTGCGGCGCTGGTCGTCGATGGTCCTTCTCAATCTCGGACTGGCAATTCACGCACAACCGCGCAAACGGCACCGCTTCCAGTCGCGCCTTCATGATGGTCTTCTCGCAGTTGCCGCAAACGCCATACGTGCTGTGCTCCAACCGACGAAGCGCTTCCTCAATCTCATACAGTGCTTCCTGTTCGTTCGAGACCAGGCTCAGCGCGAAGTCACGGTCAAAATTATCCGTGCCCGCATCCGCCATGTGCAGGCTGTAGTTGCTCAATTCCCCCGAAGAATCGCGCTGCGTCCGCTTGAGATTGTCGCTGGCCAGGAAATTCACGCCGTCAATAATATGATCGCGCAAATCGAGCAGCAACTTCTTGAACTTCGTCCCGTCGTCCTTGGAAAGTTTCAGCGTCTTCGCCGGGCGGTTTTCTTCCGCTTCCAGCGCCGCTGCTGCGGCCCGCTTCTTCGCTTCCGCTTTCGACACCTTCTCTTCAGGCGCTACTTTGACTTTTGCAATCGTCCCCATGGTCCCCTTTTTGGCAACCGCTTTCGGTTTCTCTACCTTGGTTTTCTTAATTGGTTTCTTCATAAACTTCCTCATCCCCACTGCATTTTTCAGGCCCGTTGTTTCACCACTTCTGCGCAACGCCCGCACAACTCGGCATGCGTCGCGTCGATTCCTACATCTTCCGTCCACCGCCAGCAGCGCACGCATTTACGACCGGCCGCGGGGCCGACTTTCACGCGCAGTTCACCGCCCACCGACGGGGCGACCTGAACTTGCGACACAATCAACACCGTTTCCAGTACCGTCCCCAGCTTCTGCAGCAACTCGCGCGTCGCGTCGTTGTTCGCCTCGATTTCCACCCGTGCTTCGAGCGACTTGCCAATCGTCTTGCTCTGCCGCGCTTTCTCCAACTCCAGCGAAGCGATGCGCCGAACATCCAGCAACCGCTCCCAGCGCGCTTCCAAATCCGTGTCGCGCAACGTCGTGTCCACCGTCGGAAACTTCGCCAAATGCACCGACTCCGTCTCCCGCCCCGGCAGGAAGCTCCATACTTCGTCCGCCGTGAACGGCAGGATCGGCGCCAACACTTTCGCCAGCGCCGCCACCGTCTCAAAAATCGCCGTCTGCGCCGACCGCCGGTCCGCCGAATTGGGCGCAAGCGTATACAACGGGTCTTTCATTACGTCAACGTAAAAGGACGAGATTTCCACCGCACAAAACGCGTTCACCAAATGGTACACGCGATGGAACTCGAACTTCTCGTACGCCTCGGTCAAATCCGCGAGCAGCGCCTGCAACCGCGACAACAGCCAACGGTCGATCTCCGCTAGTTTCTCATGCGGCACCGCGTGCTTCGCCGGGTCGAAATCGTAGAGGTTCGCCAACAGGATCCGCAGCGTATTCCGCACCTTGCGATACGTCTCCGAAACGCGCTCAAAAATCTCGTCCGACAGCGGGACGTCATTGTTGTAGTCCTCCGACATCACCCACAGCCGCAAGACATCCGCCCCGTACCGCTTGAAGTAGTCTTCCGCGAGAGCGGGTTTGCCGGCCGACTTCGAAATCTTTTGCTTCTTCCCGGTCTCCGCAACCTGCACCACCAGGAAGCCATGCGTCGCCACCGCGTGGAACGGCACGACGCCGTTGCCCGCCAGCGAAAGCAACAGGGAAGATTGGAACCAGCCGCGATGCTGGTCGCTGCCTTCCAGATACAAGTCCGCCTGCCACCCCGGGTGTTCGGCACTCGCTATTTCATGTATAAGTTCTGGTCGCCGCATCAGTACCGCCCGCGACGATGAACCAGAATCAATCCAGACGTCGAGTGTGTCGTGCGACTTGGTGACCGCCTCAGTGCCTTTCCAATCTTTCGGCCTTAACGCCGACCACAGTTCCGCGACGGATTTTTCAAACCACACATTCGAGCCGTGTTTCTCAACGAGGTCAGCCGCGCCCCGGACAATCTGCGCATCGAGAATCGGACCGCCCTGCGCATCGTAGAACGCCGGGATCGGCACGCCCCACGCGCGCTGTCGCG
>Ga0206914_1030_pt1 | contig 17433 bp, 18 predicted proteins | sample Alteio_BWOrgHeat_73_FD_152938 | JGI IMG/M metagenome (GOLD analysis project Ga0206914, IMG submission 152938) | Enriched cells from forest soil in Barre Woods Harvard Forest LTER site, Petersham, Massachusetts, United States -... | ecosystem: Environmental > Terrestrial > Soil > Temperate forest >... | reverse complement strand
ATCACCACCGTGCCGCCCAGGTGGAGCAGCGGCAGCAGGATCGCCACCAGGCCGGTGACGTGGCTGATCGGCACGGCGAGCAGCGAGCGGTCCGCGGCGGTCAGGCCGAACGCGTGTTTGAAATGCAGCACCGAGTGGATCAGGTTCAGGTGGGTGAGCATCGCCCCCTTGGGGCGGCCGGTGGTGCCCGAGGTGTAGAGGATGACGGCGGCCTGTTCCTCCGGGGGCGCGGCGGCCGGGGCTTCGCCGCCGGCGGCTTCGAGCTCGGCATAAGGGGTGGCGCCGCTCACCGCGCCGCCGATCGCGTAGCGTAACTTCAGCGTGGGTGCGGCGGCGGCGCCGGGTACGCGATCGGCGACTTTTATGGACTTGCCAAGGAGCAGTTCGAGCCCGCCGCCCTGCCCGCGCGGCTCGCCATGCTGCGTTACGCGCTGGCCGAAGTGACGCGCCGCGCCGCGACCGGCGCCCTGCCCTACGCCGGCATCGATACCGCCCGCGTGGTGCTGGCCGGCTTTGACCTGGGCGCGCAAACCGCGGCCGGCGCCTTGAGCGACAGCCAGTTGCGTGCAAGGGTGAGCGCCTTGCTGTTGCTCGGCCAGGTGTCCCTGCAGACGCGCAGCGCGCTGGCGAACGCGCGGCCCCTGCCGGCCGATGTGCAGCTTGCGGTGCTTTGCCTGACCGGGGTGCTCGACAACGACCCCTATGAATTCGGCAGCGGCCCGCAGCAACGCCAGGCCGCCTGGCAGGCCTGGCCCGCAGGCGACAAATACCTCCTGATGCTGGCCGGCGGATCGCATGCGCTGCTGGCCGGCGTCGGCGTGAACGACCCGGACGCGCCCGTGCCCTTTTCGCGCGAACCCACGGGCAGCCAGGGCAGCGGTTCAGGCCGCCGCGGGCGCAACCCCGGTGGCGTCGGCTCGGTCGGACGCGACGCGACGCGAAGCACCGGGCCGACGCCCACCCTGGATTTGCGCCAGATCGCGGCGGTGCAGAACATCAGCGCGGCCTTTCTCGATGCCTTCGTGAAGTCGAACCCGGCCGCGCGGCAGTGGCTGGACCAGCAGTCGCGGCAATGGCTGGGTCCGGCGGGCACCCTGAGCGCAAGATAGGCCAGGTGGTTTTGCGGGTGCGTGCTAGCCGCGCAAGCGGGCGTCCTGTACGAGCGCATAAACCTGCCGGATTCAGCTTCACGCAGGAATAAGCAGGCCCGGCCTGCGGTAGTTTTTGCTACCATGCGCCTCGTGAAACTCCGACTCTTGCACCGTCGCCGGCTGGCCGCCTGGATCGCATCCATCGCGATCGCGCTGCAAGCGCTCGCTCCGGTGCTGGCGTTTGCAAGCGCGCCCGCGCGGGGCGCGGCGGAAATCGAGATTTGCACCTCGCTGGGCATCGCGAGAATCAGCGTCGGCGCGGATGGCCAGGCCGGCAGCTCGCAAAACAACCTGGACCAGCACGTCCACCACTGCGTGCTGTGCCATTCCGGCGGCGGCGCGCTGCCGGCCGCTGGCCTCGTGCCCGGCTCCGCCGCGCCGGTCGCGCCGGGCGCGGCCGCGGCCCCCGCGTCGCCGGTCCAGCCACCCAATCCCTTCCTTGCCTGGTTCGTGCTGCACAAGCACGGGCCGCCCCAGCCAGCCTGATCGTTTGTCGCACCGGTAGCACCCGCCCGGCGCGGGTGACCTTGCGTGCATTGCGTCTGCGCGTGCGCGCCAACAAACATCTGGTTTAGGGAAGCAACATGAAAAGCAATTCATCCGCAGTTTCGGCTCCGCCGCGGCGCATCGGCGCGAGCCGCCTCAAACGCAATATCCTGGTCGGCGCTTTGCTGGCCGCGCCGCTGCCGGCCCTGGCCTGCGCCAGCTGCGGCTGCACCTTGAGTTCGGATTGGGCAAGCATGGGCTATTCGGCAGCGCCCGGGCTCCAGACCGATATCCGCTACGACTATCTGGACCAGAACCAGTTGCGCAGCGGCAGGAACACGATCTCACCTCAAGCCGCCAGCCAGATCGTCACCAACGGCAATAACCAGGAAGTCGAGAAGTACACCAGGAACCAGTACTGGACCCTGGGCGCGGACTATGTGTTCAATCCGAATTGGCGGCTCAGCGTCCAGGTACCCATTACGGACCGCGCGCACAGCACGCTCGGCACGCAGTCCGACGGATCCACCGCCGGACCGGGTGGCGGGCAATACGACTCCAAATACACCAGTCTGGGCGACGTCAAGGTGATCGGCCGCTACCAGGGATTTACGGAGCAGCATAACTTCGGCATCCTGTTCGGCCTCAAACTCCCGACCGGCAGCCACACCCTGACCGGCACCTCGACCGATCCGACCGCGCCCGGCCCGGTGCCCATCGACCGCGGCCTGCAGCCCGGCAGCGGCACCACGGATGTCATTCTGGGCGCCTACTACTTCGACACCTTGAGCAAAAACTGGGATTATTTCGCCCAGGGCATTTTTCAAGCGGCGACGGATTCAAAGGATCAATACCGGCCCGGCAACAACGTCACATTGACCGCTGGATTGCGCTACATGGGCTTTGAAGGCTTCACGCCGCTGCTTCAGGTCAACGCGAGAAACGTGGTGCACGACGGCGGCATTAATTCAGACCCGGTGAGCACCGGCGGCACGCTGGTCTATATCAGCCCCGGCGTGGTGGTGCCGCTCGGCCAACGCGCATCGGTTTACGGGTTCGTGCAGTTGCCGGTCTATCAAAACGTCAACGGCGTGCAGCTCGCCCCGCGCTATACGGCCTCGATCGGCCTGCACTATTCGTTCTGAGCGCCCTCCTGCTCAGTCCGGCTTGAGCAGGGGCGTGACCACCTTTTCGAGAATGGCGGGGTCGACCTTGGGGTCGCCCTCGCTGCCGTCCTTGCGCAGGATGCCGGCACGATCGATCACAAAGGTCATCGGCATGCGCCAGATGCGCCCGTAGCCCTTGAGGTTGGCGTCGCGCTTGTAGGCCGCCGGGTAGCTGAACTTGCGCATCATCTCGGCCACCAGCGGGTCCTTGGAAGCTTCGTCCATGGTGACCGCCAGCACGCGCAGGCCCTGGTCCTTGTGCTGCTGGTAATACGCGTCGATGGCCGGCATTTCCTCGCGGCAAGGCACGCACCAGGTGGCCCAGAGGTTGATCAGCACCACGTGGCCTTTTTCGCTTTCCAGCGTGTAGTGCTTGCCGTCCAGCGTGGTGATGTCGAAAGCGGGCGCCGGCTTGCCTTCGCCCATGTCGGCGGGCAATGCCGCGGGCGTCAGAAAAATCGACAGGATTGCGCCCAGAAAAAGCCTTGTGGTCAGATTCATGACATGCCAAAGTCGAAAGTTCAGTGCGTATCATACATTCACGCAATTGCCCGGCGGGACGATCGCCAATCGCGATGGCCGCCTGGCTTGCGGATCAAACCACGCGGTTGGACAGGACGCCAATGCCTTCGACTTCCAGCTCGACCGTGTCGCCCTTTTGCATGTATCGCGCGTGCTCCAGCCCGCAGCCGTCGCCGACCGTGCCGGAACCGAAGAACTCGCCCGGGTGCAGGGTCTCGGAGCGCGAGGCGTGGGCGATGCAGTCCTCGAACTTCCAGTGCATGTCGCGGCTGTTGCCGCGGCCGCGTTCCTCGCCGTTGACCCGCACCCGCATGTCCAGGCGGTAGGGGTCGGGCATTTCATCGGCGGTGGTGAGGCACGGGCCCATCACGTTGGCGCCGTCGAAGTCTTTGCCCTTGCCGGGGCCGAGCTGGCCGCCCATGTCGATGGTCTGTTCGTCGCGCGCCGAGAAGTCGTTGAATATGGTGTAGCCGAAAATGTGCTCGCGGGCTTTTTCACGCGGTATGTCGCGCCCGCGCTTGCCGATGTAGCAGCCGAATTCGAGCTCGTAGTCGATCGTCTTGCTATACGCCGGCCAGTGCACGTCCACGCCAGTGCCGATCACGCAAAAGCGGCTGGGGTGGTAAAAAATCGGCCGCTCGTACCAGACCTTGGGCACGCTGAACAGGCCCTTTTGTTCCATCTCCTTTAAGGCCGCGGCGGGGTCGGGGCTTTGGCTGGCGCGCATGCGCCTGATCTGCTCGAAACCCTGGATCAGGTGTTTTTCGAAACACAGGAAGTCGCGCATCTGCGGCGGCTCGGGCACCGGCGCCAGCAGTTGCACCGCGCCTACATCGAGCATGGCGCTTTTCATGCGCCGCAGGTTTTTCGCCAGCGCCTGCGCCAAATCGACGGCGCTGTCGCCGGCTTCTATCATCGCCAGCACGCTGGCGAGCAGGCGCGAAGCCTTGCCATAGCGCGCGCGGTGGGCCGCCTGCAGGTCGAGCACCCTGGCCCCGCCTTCGACCAGCGCGCCGGCGCGCGCCGCCCCCTTGCCGACCTGGAAAGTCACCAGTTTCATTGTTATTGGCCCCTAGACCGCGACGCAGCAGCCGGCAATTTGATAGCATGGCCCCCCCGCAAGTCAAGCCTGCGCGAAGCTTCGATTTGGAATTTGGTCTATATGTGGCGATGCATGTCGCATGGCGGCGTTGCCGTTTCGTAGCTGTTACGTCATGAAATCGACTGGCTCCGCCAGCGATTTCATGCAAACCAGTCCCGGCAAAGTAGGTTTGTACTTTTGCCGGAATCTCCAGCCGGGGGCAGCATGGTGTGGAAAATCCGCAGGGTGGTGACCGGGCACGACAAGGCAGGGCGCTCGGTCTTTTTGCAGGACGCCAAGGCGACCAACATCAAGGAGATGGAATCGATGCCGGGCCTGGCGCTGACCGACCTGTGGGAAACCACCGGCGCTCCCGCCAGCAATGAAGGCGCCGAGGACGCCGCCACGCGGCCGGTGCGCCTGGAGCCGCCGCCCGGCGGCACCATCGTGCGCATCGTCGAGTTCCCGCCTGATTCGGCCTGGCGCGACAAGGCCGACGCCAACGCCGCGTTCGATTCGATCGGCGCCGGCCACGCCAAGGACAAGGCGAACGCGGACCCGATGATGCACAAGACCGCGACCGTCGATTACATCATCGTGCTCAAGGGCAGGATTTTCGCCATCATGGAAGACGGCGAAAAGCTCCTCAAACGCGGCGACATCCTGATCCAGCGCGGCACCAACCACTCATGGAGCGTGCGCGGCAAAAAGCCTTGCGTGGTGGCGGCGATCCTGGTGAGCGCCAAGCCGGTGAGCGCGCCGAAAAAGGCTGCCAAAGGAGCGAAGAAGCCAGCCAGGGCTGTTAAAAAAGCCGTCAAATAGCAGGGCGCCGATTCGATTTGCCGCGGCGCGTTTGCCATCGGTTCCCGCGAAGCGGGAATGACAGGCGCCCCGGCAGGACCACCCACCGGCGCGCGCCACTATCCGGATCGCCGACCGCTGGCCCGTTCTTTGCTAATCTGGTTCCTGACGGATTTTCTTCGCGGCCCGCGGCTGCGACCGGCCGCTTCGCAATGCGCGCCGGGCCGTCCCCACGTCAAAGGAGCCAAGCATGGCAAAGGCCACCCGCAAGGGCCGCAGGAAAATCAAGGTCGCCTTCACCCAGCAGCAGTGGGAATTGCTCGAGCGGCTGAAGGCGGAGAAGCGCTGGGGCGGCAAGCGCGAAGAAATCGTGGTCGGCGTGTTCCGCGACTATGTGAAACAGGAACTCGGTGAATAGGGGCGCGCGATGAGCAAATACGGCAAGCGGCGCCTGAAGATAGTGTTCCAGCCGGTCGAGGGCAAGGCCGTGCCGATGCGCGCGGGCGAGGTCCTGCGCATCACCCAGCTGGGCAACGGCCAGTGCGTGGACTTCAACTGCTTCAACCTGCACGACTACAAGGAAATGCTGTCGGTCGGCTTCACCCGCATGCACAGCTTCCGGCCCAAGCAGGGCGACTTCCTGTGGAGCAACCCGCCGCGCAACAACCCGATGATGGCGATCCTGGAGATGCCGCCGACCTGCCTCACCGATACCCTCCACGCGCGCTGCAACGCCTACCTGTTCGAGGACTACTACGGCTTTCCGCTGCACACCAATTGCCAGGACACCTTTGCCGCGGCGATCGGCGAATACCGCCTCACGCCCGATGATGTGCACGACTCCTTCAACATCTGGATGGACACCGGCTGGGACGACCAGGGCACCACTTATATCCGCAGGATCAGCGGCCGCAAGGGTGACTTTGTCGACATGATGGCGATGATGGACGTGCTGGCGGTGCCCATCCTGTGCGGCTCCGGCGACGTGCAGCCGACCGCCGCCTTTTTCCCCAAACCGGTACAAGTGGAGGTGTTCGAAAGCTCGGCAGCAACCCGGCGCAAGGCGGCGGAATGGAACGCCCGGCTCAAGCTGTCGAACAACCGCACCGTCGAGCAGTTTGCCGTCAAGGAGATCCTGGCCACGCGCGAACTCAAGCGCGACCCGGACTACAAGCCGAATTTCGTCAATTATCCGCTGCAGTCCACCACGGTGGAAGTCGAACTCTCCGAGCGCGAGTACGGGCAGTTGCAGCGCCTGCGCTTCGCCGACTACCAGGGCGACGACGAAATATTTCGCGAAGCGGTGATGCGCTGGGTGTTCAGGAACCGCACCCGGCGCGGCAAGCTGAAGGCATCGTCGGCGTCGAAGTAAAGTCCGCGTACGCCTATCGGTCGCCGAGCAGGAAAAAGCGGCGCAGCACCGAAAACATCTGGAGCACCGGCTTGACCGCTTGTTCACGGGGGCCAGGCCCGGGGTCGGCCTGGCTGTTGGTAGCCGCGATCGAACTGATCAGGCTGTCGACACCGCCTTCGCGTATCGATTGGGCGAAGCTGGACCGGTAGTTCATCACCAGGCTGATCCCGGCGATCTTGATGTCGTCGGCCTTCCAGCCCGCCGCCGTCATTTGCATGTCGTAGTCGATGCTCAGGCCTTCGGCACCGGGCTGTTTCACCACCGATTTGACCGTGACCTCGGTCTGGCCGGGTGCGATGTGCACCGGCTTGTATTCGATCGAGCGATCGTAACTGTTGGCCAGGGCCATCGAATAGTTGCGCAGCAGCATGGTCCGGAACTCGGCGGTGAGCGTTTCTTGCTGCTGTGGCGAGGCGCGGCGCCAGTTGTACGCCACCGCGCGCTCGGTCATGCGGCGGAAGTCGAACAGCGGCAGGATGGTCGATGCCAGCAGCTCGTCGAATTTTTCCGGACTCTCGGACTGCAGGTTCCGGTTTTCCTTCATCTTCGCGGAAAAAGCCGTCGTCGCGGCATTGAGAAGCAGGTCCGGCGCAGGTTCCCGCGGCAGAACGATGCGATTGGCCGGCGGGACATAAGGGTTGGGCCCGGTGCGTGCCAGCGCAACCGTGGTGCCGGCCATCTGTGGTATCGCCGGTCCTGCCCACTGGGCCAGACCTGCGAATATAGCGAGATACGTGACCAGCCGACTGCGCTTCACGGACTACCTCTTTGACCATCATCCGGAAAACGCTTTGAGTCCGGAAAAATCCAACGATTACCTGCCTTGAAATATTCTTGCAGCCGGCACGGTGCACGTATGTCCTGTGCTGTCCGTTGTGCGTGTCGGACGCTTGCCTACAGATGCTTTTCCATTAAGTACAATGTCATAACCTGACTTGATTATCACCGCTCTGGCGCCGCCCACCGTGCGTTGGTGCACATAGGCGCAGATATTTTTATGACTAGGGTGTCGTTGCGGGGTGGCGGCGACCATGGTGCCGAACGCCCTCGCGGACCTTCACACGTGGCCGGGAAATCAGAGCCTAGCCGCGGAATTCCCCGCGCGGCATCGCCTTCCTGAGGGTCTCGATCAATACGTCGGCCACTGCCGCGCGCCTGACGCCGCGCGGCGCGATGATCGACAGATACGGATGCTCGATCAGGCGGTCGTCGAGCGAAACAAAGCAGAATTCCCCGGCGCGCACCTCGGCCGCGACGTCCAGCCGGGTCAGGAAACTCACCCCCAGGCCGGCGCGCACCAGCGACTTGACCGCGACGATGCGGTTGCTGGTGGCGACGCTGCGGCAAGGGCCGGCCGCCGCCAGCGCCAGGCGTATCGACACGCGCGCGGCCAGCGGCTCATCGGGCAGGATCAAGGGCTCGCCCAGGCATTCCGCGAGGCGGATCGCCTTGCGCGCCGCCAGCGGGTGGCCGGCCAGGGTCACCAGGCCGGTCGGGTTGCCCATGGTCCATAGCGAGCGCGCCGGCACCGCTTTGGGCATGTTGATGGCGAGTCCTACATCGGCCGAACCGCTGGCGATGCTCTCGAGCACCAGCGCGGTGTCGCCCACCTGCAGCTCGACGCGCACGCCCGGCATGCGCCGGCGCAGCGCGGCGATCGCCTGCGGCGCCAGTTCGTAGGCGGCCACTTCCACGGTGGCGACGCGGATCGTCTCCTGGCGCACGCCCGAGAGGCTGCGCACCGCCTCGCCCAGTTGCTCCGATTCGCGCTCCCAGCGCCGCAGGTAGCCCAGCACGGTTTCCCCGGCGGCGGTCAGATGCAGGCCGCGCGGGGTGCGGTCGAACAGCGGCACACCCAGTTCTTCCTCGAGCTGCTGCACCGCGCGGCTCACCGCCGAGGGCGCGATATGCAGCGTGTCGGCGGCGGCGCGCACCGAGCCGCTGTGCGCAACGCGCTCGAAATAATGGATGGACCGGCGAAAGGCGTACATGCTGCCGAGAAGTTAGAGAATCAGGTGTTGCCCAGATTAGAACACAGTGATGCAAACTCTATCATGGACGGCAACGCAGCAGCCGTCTAAGATGGCCGGGCAATCACCTTGCGAGGAGCCACGCATGGAAATCAGGTTCATGGAACGCGCCATCGAACTGGCGCGGCAGGGCACCGCCGGCCCGTTCGGCTGCGTGATCGTCAAAAACGGCGACATCGTCGGCGAAGGCTACGCACGGGTGTTCGAGGACAAGGACCCGACCGCGCACGGCGAGATGGTCGCCATCCGCGCCGCGGCGCGCAAGCTCGGCACCCACGATCTTTCCGGCTGCGAGATGTACAACATCGCCGTCTCCTGCCCGATGTGCATGGCCGCGCTCTACTGGGCGCGCATCGCCAAGCTCTATTACTGCTGCGTGCCGGAAGACGCCGCCGCCGCCGGCTACGGCAATCTCACCCTGGCACGCGAACTGGAAAAGCCGCTGCACCAGCGCTCGCTGGCGGCAGAGCAGATAGTGCAATTGCGCCCGCGCGCGCTCGCCGCCTACCAGGAATACGGCCAGCGTCCCGGCAGCGTGATCCAGTCGGCCGTGCCCTCGACCCCACCCTCCTCCTGAATACCGAGACCCCATGAACCTCGCGCCCTCCCGCCGCGCCGCTCAAGCCCTTGCCGCCTGCCTGCTGCCCCTGGTCCTGCTCGCGGCCGTTCCTGTCCGCGCCCAGACACTGGAAAAACCCGACGTGCGCATCTCGCTGGGCTGGACCTTCGTCGCCAGCCAGGCGATGTTCACCTACGGCGTGGACAAGGGGTATTTCAAGGCCGAGGGCCTGAACGTCACGGTGGACCGCGGTTCCGGCTCCGGCACGGCGATCCAGCGGGTGGTCGGCGGCGGCTACGACTTCGGCTACGCCGACGCCGGCACCCTGATCAAGTACAACGCCGAGAACCGCGGCAAGATGCTGCGCGCGGTGTATATCGTGGAGGACGATTCGCCGCTGGCGCTGTTCGCCCTCGAAGGCAAGGGCATCACCAAGCCCAAGGACATCGAAGGCAAGCGCATCGGCGTCTCGCAATTCGACGGCGCGCGCCAGATGTTCCCGGTGTTCGCCAAGGCCAACAAGATAGATACCAGCGGCCTGGTCTGGAAGACCATGGATTCGCAGTTGCGCGAGGTGATGCTGGCGCGCGGCGAAGTCGACGTCATCACCGGCTTTACCACCACCTCGGTGCCGCTGCTGGCCGGCATGAAACAGAAGGCGGTGGTGCTGCGCTACCCGGACTTCGGCGTCGACGGCATGGGCGAGGCCCTGGTGGTGTCGCCCGACTTCATCGAAAAATACCCCAATACCGTGCGCGCGGTGGTGCGCGCGCTGAACCGTTCGGTGCGGGAGATGATCGCCCATCCCAAGGAAGCCGTCGCCAGCCTGCAGAGCCGCGACCCGGTGGTCGACCTGGAAACCGAAGCCGGCCGCATGGACCTGGAGGTCAAGCAACTCATCCTCACCGCGCACGTGAAAAAGGATGGCCTCTCCAACCCCGATCCGAAGCGGGTCGCCGCGATCATCGATTTCATCCTGCAGATCAGCGATTCCAAGGAGCCTCTGGAGGTGAAGTCGGTCTACGACGACCGCTTCCTTCCGCCGCTGGCCGAACGCAAGGTGCCGGCCTACCCGCATTGAGCGCCGGCCCGGAGCAGCCCATGCGGCACGCCGATTTCATGCGCCGCGCCATCGAACTGGCACGCATAGGTAGCGCCGCCGGCCACGGCGGCCCGTTCGGCTGCGTGGTGGTGAAAGAAGGCGTGATCGTCGGCGAAGGCTACAACCAGGTGCTGAAAAATACCGACCCCACCGCCCACGGCGAAATCGTCGCGTTGCGCAACGCCGCCCAGCACCTCGGCACCCACGACCTCTCCGGCTGCGAGATCTACAACATCTCGGTGCCCTGCCCGATGTGCATGGCCGCGATGTACTGGGCGAAAGTGAGCCGCATCCACTACTGCTGCACCTCCGCCGACGCCGAAGCGATCGGCTTCGGCAACGCCGAGGTCGACCGCCAGTTGGCCAAGCCTTTGCACGAACGCTCGCTGCCGGCAGTGGAAATGCCCGAGCTGTATCCGGAGGCCTGGGCGACTTATGAGGCTTGGGCGAAAAAGGCGGGGCGGCAGCTTTACTGAGCAATCGGCGAAGGCCACCCGACTCCCCATCACGTTCCCATTCGCGGTGAGCTTGTCGAACCGCGCCGTCAAACTGAGGCGGCCCCTCCTGTTTCTCCCGTCCCGCCCATTTAAACGCATTGCGGGCTCCGCAGAGCGTGATTGGCCATTCCATCCATATTCAAGCTAAAGTGAGCACCAACCTTCGGTGCGGTCACCCGCCTGAAGAGAGCCTCCGCAACAAATCGGACTTCACCATAGATTCCGTTTCCAGCAACCCCATATGCCAAAAACCATCCTCATTACCGGTGCCGGCACTGGCATAGGCCGCGATACCGCTTTCGCTCTCGCCGCCCGCGGCCACCATGTCATCGCCACCACCCTCGATGAAACCCAGGCCGAAGCCCTGCGTGCAGAGTGTGCGGCGCGCCAGTGCGTGTTGGAAGTATTCAAACTCGACATCACCTCGCCCGCCGATCGCGAAAAGGTGCTTCCGCTGACCCTGGACGTCCTGATCAACAACGCGGCCATCGGCGATTCCGGCTCGCTCGCCGAAGTCGATATCAACCGCGTCCGCCATACCTTCGAGATCAACGTCTTCGCCACCCTGGAACTGACCCAACTGGCACTCAGGGGAATGATCGCCCGCCAGAAGGGCACCGTACTTTTCATCAGCTCCATCGCCGGCCGCGTGCCGATGCCCTTCCTGATGCCCTACGCGATGACCAAATTCGCACTGTCGGCCGCCGGTGCCGCGCTGCGCGCAGAAATGGACCAGCTGGGAAAAAACGTGCAAGTGGCCCTGATCGAACCGGGCGCCATCCACACCGGCTTCAACCAGGTGATGACCGGCAAGAAATACGCATGGATGGAAACGCGGTCCTACTTCAGCGCGCAGGTAGCGCGGATGAAAGCGAAAGACGCCCAAATGTTCGGCGTCGTCGAAGCAAAGGACACCGGCTCGATCGTGGCGCAGATCGTCAAGGCGGCGGAAGCGCGCCGACCCAAGCTCCGCTATGTCGCGCCGTGGGCGCAGGGCGCGGTGGTCAGGCTGGCGCGCATTTTCGGGGTGTAAATTCCGGCCGCACTGGAACGGGAAATGACGGTTTCAAGTTTCTTCCGGTGGCGCGCAGCGACCCAGGGTGAACGCAGCGCCAGCACCTCCAGAACTGAACCATGAAGCGCCGGCCGCCCGACCAAGGATGCCAAGGACGCCAAGAGTGCCAAGCAAAGTTGGCATCCTTGAATATGTTCTTGAAAACATGTCCAACCGCAAACGCCGGCCTAGGCCCGAACCTGCTCCCCATGCCCAAGCCCAGTTTTGACAATTTTGACAGTTTTGACAGGGCTTTTTTGTTGTCGAAACTGGACGGACCTGTCAAAACTGTGCATCCAGCCCACCCTAAGCCGAGCAAGAGCGCCAACTACCCCAAGAGCGCCAACATATTGTGATTGGCGCTCTTGCTCGAAGTTGGCGCCCTTGGGCCCCAGCGGGGTTGGCGGCCTTGCAAGACCGCCAAATTCCCCAAGGCCGCCAACGATTTGTATATGGCGGTCTTGGTCGGGGTTGGCGGTCTTGGGCCCCGAAGATCTTCTTCAGTCCGCACGGCGACATCCAGCGTCTCCCGCTGCCTCCGGCTCGCCGGGCTACCGATCCAGCAACCCACCATGAACGCGCGACAGCAGCTGCGCCCGGTTGGCGACATCGAGCGCGCGAAAAACCACCGAACAGTGGGCTTTGATCGTGCTTTCGGCGACCCCTAGCGCATCTGCAATCTCCCGGTTGGATTTCCCGCTGAGCATCAATTCCATAACGCCGACTTCGCGCAGGGAAAGCCCCTTATTGAGGGCCTTGCGCGTTTGAGCGGGAGTGAGGCGAGGCGTTGCGAATTTGCTCCCACCGCCACGCAGCCCCTTCGAGCGCGACGCAAGCTTGGCCCCGGGCCGCTTCTCGATCCTAGACTGGCCCCGGATCACGCGGGCCATGACGTGATCAAGGACTTCGCCCTGGGAACTCAGGCCGGTGACTCTTTTCAGTTTGACAATGCGTTCCAGGGTCGCAGGGAGAATCGCGACCCGGATGAACACCGTCTCGACCGTCCTGCGAGGGCGCCCGCGCTTTTTCATTTCCTTGGTGGCCATACGCTCGGGCTTTGTCCATGTGCTGTGAAGGGGGATCGTGCATTCGGTCAGCTTGGCACCGATGGGCGTTCGCCGGCCCATCTACGATAAGGGAGATATTTTAAGTCCTTTGTAAACTGACTCGACAAGTGTCAGCATTGAATTTTTCAGACACATCGATATCCCGATGTTCAATTGGCAGGACCATCTATACATCTCTTTCCCTCGGCTGGATTCTCCAAAAAGCAAAAGCCCCGCACGATGCGAGGCTTTGTCTGCATTCGATATCTGACTTGCTGGTGCCGGGAGCGGGAATCGAACCCGCACTCTGTTTTAGCAGAACTGGATTTTGAGTCCAGCGCGTCTACCAATTCCGCCATCCCGGCTAGAGGTGGGGCAGGGCGGATTATAACCGATGGGGGTGCGGGATCGGAGGTGGGCGCGGCTACAATGGCGGCCCATGCAATGGACCATAGACGACTTTGATTTCGCGCTGCCGCCGGAGCTGATTGCGCAGTTTCCGGCGGCGGAGCGGACCGGCAGCAGGCTGCTGGTGCCGGACGCTGCGGGCTTCGCGGACCGGCGATTTGCGGAGCTGCCGCGATTGCTGCGCGCGGGCGATTTGCTGGTGTTCAACCAGACACGGGTGGTGAAGGCGCGGCTGTTCGGCGAGAAGGCGACGGGCGGCAAGGTCGAGTTGCTGATCGAGCGCGTTCTGGGGACGGACCACGCGCTGGCGCATGTACGCGCCAGCCATGCGCCCAAGGTGGGGGCGGTGCTGCGCATCGCCGGGACCGAGGCGGTGGTCGAGGAGCGGCTCGAGGGCTTGACCCTGCTGCGGCTGATGGGTGGTGGGTCCGTATTTGAATTGATGGAGGCGCACGGCGCGATGCCGCTGCCGCCTTACATCGATCATGTGCCTACTGAAGCGGACGACGCGCGTTACCAGACGGTGTATGCGCGCACGCCGGGCGCGGTGGCGGCGCCGACGGCGGGCTTGCATTTCGATGAGGCGCTGTTACAGGCGCTGCGCGAGATTGGGGTGGGAACGGCGTTTCTCACCTTGCATGTGGGCGCGGGGACTTTTCAGCCGGTGCGGGTGGACAAAATTGAAGAGCATGTGATGCATGGCGAGTGGTACGAGATTGCGCCGGAGACGGTAGCGGCGATCGAGGCGGTGAAGGCGCGCGGGGGCAAGGTGGTTGCGGTGGGGACTACCAGTGTGCGGGCGCTGGAAAGTGCGGCGCTGCGCGCGCCGGCGGGGGCGCTGCTGGCGGCGGGCGCTGAGGAGACGCGGATTTTTATTACGCCGGGGTTTGAATTCAGGGTGGTGGACCGGCTTGTGACCAATTTTCATTTGCCGAAGTCGACCTTGCTGATGCTGGTGGCGGCGTTTGCGGGGTATGACTTGATGCGCAGGGTGTATGCGCATGCGATTGCGGAGCGGTATCGGTTTTTTAGTTATGGGGATGCGATGTTGCTGGATCGGGCGGTAAGCGGGGGTTAACCCCATCCCCAGCCCGATAACATGCGGCCCGTTTGCATCGGGCCGCCGCTCGGCCGGCGGGCGGCATGCCGCCCGAATTCCCGGCCTCGCCCCCTTGAAACGGAGGGGACTTGCTGAGATGGGTTGGGCCGGGTTTTATGGCTCCTGGTTGTCCAGCCAGATCGCGAGGCCTTGGGCGTTGAGTTCGTCGTCGACTGAGAAGACGTCGATCAGTTGTTGCTCGGTGAGTTTCCAATTTTGATGTTGCGCTTCGTCGGCGACCAGGCGGCGTACGCCGGCTTTGAGGCTTGCCTGGCGCTCGGCGCCGCGTGCGCCGCTCGCTTGCACGGCCCTGGCCATGTCCACGTGGCCGTCGATCAGGCGGTGCAGGTCGGCGGCGATGCGCGGCACGTCGTGAATCTGCGCGTAATGGGTGAGGTAGACCGCTTCGGGCTGTTGGCCGACGATGCGGTCTATGGTCTGGTGCAGCCGCGGCGGGTCGAATTGCGAGGGGCTGGAAGTGGGGAAGGCGTAGCGCCGGCCGTCGGCTTCCAGTTCGGTGTAGGCCAGGCCGAAACAGTCGCCGACAAAAAAATGGCCGCTCAAGCTATCGCGGATGCAGACATGGTGCGGCGCGTGGCCGGGGGTGTCGAAGAATCGAAGCTCGCGCCCGGCGAAATCAAGCATGGTGCCTTCCGGGGTTTCGATAATGCGCTCCTTCGGGATCGGGATGATCTCGCCGTAATTGCGCAGCGCCCTTTCCAGGCCGTAGACCGCGACCGTGGCTTGCCACAATCTGGAGGGGTCGGCCATGTGGCGCGCGCCGCGCGGATGCACGGTAAGCCGCGCGTTGGGGAACAGCTTCATCATCTGGCTGGCGCCGCCGGCGTGGTCCAGGTGGATGTGGGTGAGGATGACATAGTCGACATCATGGGGGCCCAGGCCTTTGGACTTGAGGGCTTCGAGCACCAGGGGGACCGAGTGGCTGGTGCCGGTGTCGATCAGCGCGGCGCGGCCGTTTTGGACCATCAGGTGGATGGCGTCCAGGCGCGGGCGCACAAAGCCGGAGTCGATGGCGCTGATGCCGTGGTCGTAGTCTATGAGATCGAGTTGCATGCGGGTGTGAGGGTTTCGGTGGCGGGGGCTGCACAGTTGGCCTGCCGTTCGCGGTCCGCCTGTCGAATCGCGTTTTGTTGCGCGGCGCCCTTCGACAGGCTCAGGGCGAACGGGTTGGGGTGAAGAAGGCTGGAAAGCAGCTGTGATTTTCGCTGATAATTCGCGCTTGCGCTGGCTTGTTCCGCTTGTTCCTTTCCCACCGATCCATTCCATGCCCGACCAGATAGGCTTGTTCGGCTCCGACGACGCCGGGCCCGAAGAGCGGCCCGGGCATGGTGCGCGCGGCATCGGGCCGGCCAAGGTGGAGGATGGACTGCATGCCCTGGGCGCGAGCTTGCCCGGGGAGATTCATCTCGGCACTTCATCATGGTCGTTCCCGGGCTGGGCGGGCATCGTCTACGACAAGCCGGCGTCGGAATCGGCCTTGTCGAAAAAAGGGCTGGCCGCGTATTCGCACCATCCGCTCCTACGCACCGTCAGCATCGACCGCGGCTTCTACCAGCCGCTCACGCTGTCCGAATACGCCGCCTACGCGCGCCAGGTGCCCGACGACTTTCGCTTCATGGTCAAGGCGCCGTCCTCGATCACCGACGAAATGCGCCGCGACGACAGGGGCGCGGGGGTCGATATGAATCCGCGCTTTCTCGACGCGCAGGCCGCCTTCGACGAATTCGTCAAGCCGGCGATCGCCGGGCTGGCGGAGAAGGCCGGGCCATTGATTTTCCAGTTCTCGCCTCTATCGCGCCGCACCCTGGCCGACGTGCCGGCCTTCGCGGCCCGGCTGCATGCCTTTCTCTGGGCCATCAACCAGATGTGCGCGGGCTTTTCGGTCATGCCGCTGCTGGCGGTCGAGGTGCGCGACCCCGAGCTGCTTTCCCGCGAATTCGCCGCCGCTTTGAAGGACGCGGGGGCGCGCTACTGCCTGGGGGTGCATGCGCGCATGCCGGCGGCGGCCGACCAGTTGCCGCTGCTGCGCGCGCTCTGGCCCGGCGGCCTGGTGGTGCGCTGGAACCTGCACGCCGGCTTTCGCTACGCGGACGCCAAGGCGCAGTACGCGCCCTTCAACAAGCTGGTCGACGAAGACCCGGAAACCCGCGCCACCCTGGCCCGGGTGATCGCCGCCACCGCGCTGGCGGGGTATCCGGTCTACCTCAGCGCCAACAACAAAGCGGAGGGTTCGGCGCCGCTCACCTTGATCAAACTGGCCGAGGCCATCGCGGGGGAATTGCGCGCCAGGAGCGCGTAATCCTGTGTGCGTTATCGCGCTTAGCGGCCCTTCGGCGCGCCTGCGGGGAACTTAAACACGGGCTTTGCCTGTCCAATTCGGGTAACATCACGTCCGGTATCTCCCAAGAAAAAGGATTCCGCCGAATTCCGGCGCCAGGAATGCAACTCCAGCACCGCATCGAGACAAGCGGCGCAGGCCTGGGTCCTGGCGCTGGCTTTACGGAAAATAACTCTGCATGCTGCTCAGCAAACTTGGCTATTACGCCGATTTCGTGGTCTTCCCCTTGCTGCTCCTGCTGCTGGCGCTGCCCCTCGCCTGGGCCGGCACCCGGCACCAGGAAATGGTGTGGATGGCCGGCGCCTGCATCGGCATCACCGGCTACTCGCTGCTGGAATACGGCCTGCACCGCTTCGTGCTGCACCACATGCCGCCGTTTTCCCGCATGCACGACCTGCACCATGCGAACCCGACGGCGTTCGTCGGCACGCCGACCTGGATGACCGCGACCTTCGCGGTCAGCGTATTCCTGGTCCTGTGGCTGCTGTCAGCGTTCTACCTGGCGTGCGGCCTGACGTTCGGGCTGGTCCTGGGCTATGTCTGGTACGGCTTCGTGCATCACGCCGTGCACCAGTGGCCGGCGCGCAGGGGCACCTTTTTTCACCGCGCCAAGCGCCGCCATACCCAGCATCACTATTCGCGCCAGGCCTGCAACTTC
>Ga0206914_1029_pt1 | contig 17553 bp, 15 predicted proteins | sample Alteio_BWOrgHeat_73_FD_152938 | JGI IMG/M metagenome (GOLD analysis project Ga0206914, IMG submission 152938) | Enriched cells from forest soil in Barre Woods Harvard Forest LTER site, Petersham, Massachusetts, United States -... | ecosystem: Environmental > Terrestrial > Soil > Temperate forest >... | reverse complement strand
TGCTGAGTTGGGTGTGCACAAGGGATATTTTTCGCATTCGCTACTAAGGCATCTGGCCCCGAAAAAACTTTATTTGATTGACCCGTGGTATTTGCAAGGGACAAAATGGTCCTGGGGCGAAGGGAATCGCCGCGTTGTGGACGCGCTGTGCCGCATTATGCGCGAGCTTGAAGATGATCTGGCTTCTGGCAAGCTAGTTCTTTGTATAGCCGATGACATCGTTGCACTAAATCAGTTCCCAGATCGCCATTTCGACTGGGTTTATCTCGACACCACACATCAATACAACCATACGAAGTATGAGCTTTGTCTTTTGAAGCAGAAGGTCAGATCGGGAGGAATCATCGCAGGGGATGATTGGCAAGTTGATCCGTCTCACCGCCATCATGGGGTATGTAGAGCAGTGCGGGAGTTCGTCGCCGCTCAGCATGGGTCGCTCTTACATGCAGACGCTGACTCGATGCAATGGATCGTTAAACTGAAGTAGGGGGAAAAGCTCCGAACGCGACTGAGGGTCAGCACCAGGAGCTAATGTCGAATGGGTTCCGAAGTTCGGGTATCGGTCGTTACACCTACAAAGAATCGTTTAAAGCTCCTATGCGAGACAATGGATTCCGTTCGCGTCCAGACATTTGGAGCATGGGAGCATCTGATCGTCGACGACGGATCGGACGACGGTACCGCCGAGGAGGTGGAACGGCGAGCCCAGGCCGACAGGCGTATCCGGTATATCCGACGGAAAGGGCAAAAGGCCGGCGCGAGCGTTTGCCGCAATCTTGGAATCAAGGCCAGTCGGGGGGACTTTATCGTTTTTCTCGACTCGGATGATCTGCTCGACCAAGGGTGTCTCGCCCGTCGCGTCGAGTTGATGGACCGCAATCGGGATCTCGATTTCGCGGTGTTTCAAACGGGTGTTTTTCTCAACCAACCCGGCGACTTGCAGCGTCAACTTGATCCTGAAATCCTCGGCGATGACCTGCTGCGCTTTTTGTATTTTGAGCCGCCGTGGCAGACCAGCGCGCCGATATGGCGGCGCCCAGCTGTGGATCGTCTTGGCGGATTCGACGAGGCGCTGCCAAGTTGGCAGGACGTCGATCTTCACGTCAGGGCGATTGCGCTGAATCTGCGCTATTTGCGCTTTCCGAATGTCGATCATCATTTCCGATGGCAATTCGAACCGACCAAGATCAGCGTCGAGCAGCGTCGAAGTCCTCGGCATCTCGACGCTGCTCTTGCAACACTTGAGAAGTTGGAGCGGACGGTGCGCTGTGGGCCGGGCATGAACTGGAATCGGCAGCGTGCGCTCTGCAGCCTGTACTTTTTCGTCGCAGAGCAATGGGTCGCTTTGAATCGTCGCGCCGATGCGTTGCGAACGTGGCGGCGTGTGCGTGAGCGCTCGCTAGGTTCGCGATTCCTACATCTGAGCGGTGCAGCGCTATTGGCCATGCTGTCCTTGCAAGATCCGGCGAAAGGGCGCGTTGGACGGCTGGTCCACAAGTGGAAAGGCATCATGCGCTTGCGCATGAATGCGGAATTGGTCGCGCGTTGAGCGACGTCGACTGCATCTATGTCGCAGCAAGCGCCCACGACGCGCGCTTCGCCCGCATTTGCGTCGCTAGCATTCGTTACTTCTATCCCGACCTGCCCATCCGCCTGCTCGCCGGCGGGGACCTGCAGTCGGGGCTGATCGAAGAACTGCGCTCGGCCTGGAACGTGCAGCAGGCTGCCGTTCCGCATGGCGATTATGGCTGGGGTTTTGTGAAGCTCGAACCGCTGTTTCTTTCCCCGGGGCACCGGTTTGTTGTGCTCGACGCGGACACGGTGATTACCGGTCCTATCCTTGATCTTATGAAAGACAGCGACGCTTCGTTTATCGTGGATGACGAGACGCAATCCCAAGAAGACACCGTGCGTCTTTATTATAATTGGAATGGACTTCGTGCCATTGATCGTGAGGCGCGCTCGCCGCTTTTTGTCTTTAACTCAGGCCAGTGGCTGGGGAGTGCTGGCATTCTGACCCGCGACGATTTCAGTCCGTGGATTCGATGGGACATGCCACGCTCGCTCCGGTACCCCGAACACTTTATGGGGGGAGAGCAGGGAGTCCTGAATTATGTCCTCAACCAAAAGCACGCGTCGAGTGGATTGCGCGTCGAACGCCGTAGGCTTTTGCGTTGGCCAGGACATGGGATGGACGGACTGAGTGCTGAGCGTGTCATTGACCGAACTGCACCGGCACTTGTCGTTCATTGGGCGGGAATGAAGCGCAACCGCCTGCAGGACATGGTCGGCGCCGATCTTCTTCAATTCTTTGAATCCTATCACTATCAGCGAGTTTATGCGGGATCGATACGAAGGCTTGTAGCGCTTTGTCGACACTTTGTGACGCAATGGCGCCGGGCCATTGGCGTGCACATTGTGCTCTCTTATAGAAGAATGGTTAGAGATCCGCTATTGAAGCTTCGACGGGTACTGTGATCCTGCAGTTGACCGACCTCCGATGGGAGCGCCGTTGATGCGGACCAGGCTGACCTCCGCGATCCGCGGTATATTGCACCGTCTGGACTATGTGGTCTGGAAACGTGAATTCTTGCCTTACGGCTTGTCGCCACATCTTGATGTCCAGAGGTTGAGCGCCGTCTGGCATAGTTCGGTTACCTCCTATTTTGACGTTGGCGCCAACATAGGTCAGGTTTCGAAGAGTGCTTTGGCCGATTTTCCGGAAGCAACCGTCTTTGCATTCGAGCCGCATGCCGCTACCTTTGCTCGCCTCTGTTCAGCTGTATCGGACCGGCGATTTAAAGCTTTCCCGATCGCACTATCCGATCACACAGGGGAAGCACCATTTTTTGAGTACGGCACTGAGGGAGATGGAACGCTCATCAACAGCTTGACTGAGGCTGCGCGCTTTCCCAAGCGCAATGGCTATCGATACCGACAAGATGCTGTTCGCTGCGAGACCTTGGATGAGTTCTGCCAGCATCAGGAGGTAGATCACATCGACGTCTTAAAGATCGATACCGAGGGGCACGATCTGAACGTGCTGTTGGGCGGCAGAGGGATGCTGGAAGCCGGACGTGTCAAGTTTGTTTACGTCGAATTCAACGATCTCGTGCCTGAGGCGGGCGTTGTCGGGGGGGCGTTGCTTCCCATTGCGGAGTATCTACGACCATTCGGGTTCAGGCACATTGCGTGCTACACCGACTTTGTCCTACCGGATGGCGATTTGCACGTCTGCGCCAACGCTATGTTCGCGAGGCCGCAGGAATTCGCGCGATGAAAGTGGGGTGTCTGTCAGCATGGACGCGAATAGCGGGCCGGCGCTTCGTCTATTGACGATGACCGATCGATTTTAGCGACATTTAAATCAATGCCGGCGATATCGGTAGTCATCTGTACTCACAATCCGCGCAGCGCCTATCTGGCGCGCTGCCTTGATGCGCTGCGTCGACAAACGTTTCCCCGCGACCGATGGGAATTGCTTGTCGTCGACAATTGCAGCAACGAGCCATTGGCGGCGCGAGTGGACCTGTCTTGGCATCAGAATGGAAGGCTGGTTCGTGAAGATAAGCTCGGCCTCACTCCTGCGCGGCTGCGCGGCATTCGCGAAACGACGGGTGATCTATTGGTATTCGTGGACGACGACAATGTTCTCGACATCGATTTTCTCGAGGTCGCTGCTCGAACCGCCACCGAAAGACTATTCCTTGGATCCTGGAGCGGCCAATGCCGGCCGGAATTCGAGCAGTTGCCGCCAGATTGGACGCGGCGCTATTGGGGCAACCTGGTTATCCGGGCATTCGACCGGGACGTTTGGTCCAATCTACCGCGGTTGGGCGAAACCATGCCGTGCGGTGCGGGACTCTGCGTTCGGCGGGATGTCGCGCTTCACTACATCCATCTGCATGAGTCGGGACAGCGGTCGTTTCAGTTTGATCGCACGGGCACATCGCTGAATTCCGGCGGCGATAATGATCTCGCCGGTTGCGCCTGTGATGTCGGCCTCGGGGTCGGGTTGGTCTGTTCGCTCAAACTCGTCCACTTGATTCCGCGTGAGCGGCTGACGGAGGACTACCTAGCTAGGCTTAGCGAAGGAATTCAGTTCTCATCCATTTTACTCGATTCGTTGCGTGGCATCGAGATGCCGCGTCGGGGCCTGATCGGCCGCATCGCGGACGGTCTCCGTCTTGCTCGGATGGGCCAGCCCCATCGTCGGATTGCAAGGGCGGCCCACCGTGGCCGCGACCGAGCCGTTCGCCAATTGGTGCGGGCCAATCTGGTACGTTGACCATCCCTGTTCAGCGCCCATCGCAAGCGTGCTTGCGATGGGAAATCTTGTCGCGCTAGAAGATTGATGAGAAAAGTCCTTCACGTCGTCGAGGATCTCAATCGCGGAGCGGTTGAGAACTGGCTTGTTCGCATGCTGCGACACGCTCGCAGCCAGGGTCAGCCGGTCGATTGGGATTTTTATTGTGTCTCCGGTTCGAAAGGCGTGTTGGATGACGAGGCCCGAGCGCTGGGTGCGAAGGTCATCCATTCGCCGGTTCAAATCGGCGAAAAGTTGGCGTTTATGGGTGCCCTACGATCGCAGGTAAACGCAGGTCAATATAACATCCTTCATTGTCATCACGACTTGGTCAGCGCCGCCTACCTAGTCGCGTCGCTCGGTACTTCGGTGCGATGGCGCATTGTCCATATTCACAATGCGGATGAACAAGTACTAACGCCGAGCGCGCTCAAACAACTTCTCTATCGTGGGCCAATGCGTCACGCCTGCCTTGCAATAGCGGATCTGGTTGTCGGCAACTCGAACCACTCGCTCGACCACTTTCTTTCGGGCCGAAGACGGAGGCCGGGTCGGGATCGTGTGCATTACTATGGCATCGATCCAGCGCCTTTCGAGCGGCGCGAACTCGCTCGCGATCGGTTTCGTGCCGAACTCGGCCTTGCTCAGGATGCGCAGATCCTTCTGTTTGCGGGTCGCATGGTGCCCGAAAAGAACCCGCTGTTTTCGGTCGATGTATTGGCGGAGTTGCATCGGCTCGACCCCAGGGTGGCGGGTGTGTTCGTCGGGGCAGGCTCTCTGACCGAGCCTGTCGCGCAACGAGCGTCCCAAACCAGCCTCAATGCAATCTTTCGACATATGGGTTGGCGGGATGATATCCCCGATATCATGGGCTGTTGCGATTGGTTTATCCTGTCGCGGCCCGACGGGCCGATGGAGGGTTTCGGCATCGCGGTGGTGGAGGCCCAGCTGGCGGCCCTTCGAATGCTGCTCTCCGACAGGATTGCCGACGATCCACTCCTGCCTTCGGCATGCTTCAAGCGGTTGCCGTTGGCAGCGGGCCCGGCAGCATGGGCCGAGGCAGCGATTGATTTACGGGAGTACACAATGCCATCCCGGACCGCTGCATTTGCCGATTTTCAGCGGTCGCCTATGGCGATGAGTGCTGCTTTGAATGACTTGCTGACCCTGCATGACTACGATCGGAAGTTGGCGTGAGCAGTGCCGCCTTAGACTACCGCGCACCTGGTTTTCGTGTGTCGCTTTCGACGTGGAGCAAATTTCACTTCTTTGACTTGGCCCGGTTTTTCAATGAACGAGGAATGCTCGGACAAATATTTACGAATATCCCGCGTTTCCGGCTTGCGCATGAGGGAATTCCGCAATCTCTGATCGAATCCAAGTCGTTTCCCGCGCTGCTGAACTATGGTCTCAAGTATCTTCAACTGCCTTGTCCTGCATGGATCGAGCGGCCCTTGGCATGGGCCATTGACGACGGCCAGCAGCATTTCATCACCCGACGGCTTAAGGAATGTGATGTCTTCATCGCATTGTCCGGAGCCGGCTTATTTGGAGGGCGTGTGACACAGAAACGGGGAGGGGCGTTTATCTCCGAGCGCGCGTCATCGCACGTCTTGTGGCAGCGCGATATCCTTAGCGAAGAATTTGGCCGGCACCGGCTAGCAGCACCATTCTTTGACCAGCGGATGGTCGACAAAGAGCTAAAGGAATATGCTGAAAGCGATGCTGTAGTCGTACCGTCTAGCTTTGCTCGTCACACCTTCATCGAGAAGGGCGTGGATTCAACTAAGGTCATCGTAATTCCCTACGGCGTCGATCAAAAGGTCTTTGGTAAGGACGTGGTCGACCGAAATGACGGCGAATTTCGCGTCCTATGGGCAGGTCAAATTAGCCTGCGCAAAGGCATCCCTTATCTGCTCGAGGCATTTTCGAAGCTCAAGCATCCGCGAAAGCGCCTCCGCATGGCTGGAGCCGTGCATCCGGAAATGCGAAATATTCTGCGGACATTACCTTTGGACAACGTCGAGTTCCTAGGCGTCCTGGACAAGGCCAAACTCAGACGGGCCTTCAACGACAGCGACGTGTTTGCAATCGCAAGCATCGAGGAAGGACTCGCTTATGTGATTGCACAGGCATTGGCTGCCGGTCTACCCATTGTCGCTACCGAAAACAGCGGGGCAGCCGACCTCATTACGAACGGAGTGGAGGGCTTTATAGAGCCGGCGCGCGATCCATCGGCCCTTGCCGAGAGGCTGCGGCAGCTCAGTGATGACGTCGGTCTGCGGCAGACAATGAGCCAGGTAGCGCTGACGCGTGCGGCTGCCTTACGAGGCTGGTCTCAGCACGGTGCGCGGTATTTGAGATTGGCGACGCACCTCTCCCATGCCCGCAATAGAAAAGTGCCGTTCGGGGGCTGATATTGGAACCGCTCGGTGAGCATGCCACCGCGAAGGCGGATGTTGTTGTCGTCATCGCCCATCCGGATGATGAAATCTTTGTGTCCGGTACGATTTGCCTTTGCACCGAGAGCGGTCTTACGGTGACGTTGGTCTGCGTGACCGATGGACAGGCGGGAGCACGGTGTCTCTTGTACGATCGCTCCTGTCTGCAGTTGAAAGATGTTCGCCGTCGCGAGCTGTTGCTTTCAGCATGGGTGCTTGGGATTCGCGAAGTGATTTTTCTCGAACAAGAAGACTCGGCAGACGTGGATTGGCGGCAATTGGACGCCATTGACCGTGACGCAGTAATCGGCCGTCTGGAACGTGTTATGCGACAATCCACTCCGAGGCTCATTCTTACGCACGGCCCGCTGGGTGGATACGGTCATTCTGCCCACAGGAGCGTCCACGCTTGTGTCATGGCGGCGGCACGGAATTCGGATTTTGCGGGCTCTATATTCTCATTTTGTGGAAAGTCGCAGGGTGCGTTTTTCTCGTGGCACTTTGATCAGCCCAGCACGATTTGTGTCGACGCCCGCAACTTCGACCGGCGACGAGCGGCCAGCCTGAATTATCATCAAACTCAGTCCGAATACTTTCTCAGCCCGTACTTCCCCCGAACGTTTCGCAAAACTGCTTCCGCTCTCTGTGGTTATGCCATGGCTTGGACCGAATGGGGCCGCAAGAGGGTGCCGATCGGGACCGCCGAGCGTTTTTTCATGAAGTACCCGGTCGAGGGACTTGTGTTGCAACAGCCCCCAGCTGGAGGGCGTCCGCACTTCTTTTTGGAGCAATTTCCCGGTGACAAGCGCATTCAAGGAACTGGCGGCGCGATAGCTCCAAGGTCGAAGACCACATGAGCGCAATGACTCACAGGGGTGGGATGCAGACACACCAGAATTATCGCGGTGTGCCCATTCACGCCGCTGACAACGTACATGAGGTAATCGCGGCATTGCTAAAGCAGCGGCTGCCCAAAGGCGCAAGAGTGGCGGACATCGGTGCCGGCCACGGCGCTCTTAGCCTACGATTACAGGACATGGGTTTCGACGTTAAAGCGTTTGACCTGGACTGTAGCGATTGGATGCTGGATTCCATGCTGTGTCGCCAGTGCGACGTGAATGAATCGATCGGCCCTGTCGTAAAGGAGGGGCCCTATGATGCCATTTGTGCGATCGAAATGATTGATCATCTCGAGAATCCGCGGCAATTCTTGCGATGCTTGGTCGAGAACGCAAAAAAGGGCAGTTGGATTATCGTCTCAGCACCAAATCCGCTCGATACGTTCTCTTGCATCGCGATGTTCAGACGCGGGACGTTTGCCTGGGCCAGTCCGGAAAAGTATTTTGGCGGAGGCCATATCTCGCTCCTGCCGCATTGGCTTATCGAGGAGCATCTTAAATATTTGGGCGTTGTCGAGCAGGAATGGCATTTCCTAGCACCGTATCGGCATCCTGCGGCGTCGAAGAAATTGTTTTATCAGGCCATCGCGAAGATGCGACAGCTCCTAGCGCGAGGTCCAGGTCAGCCGTTCTTTGAAGGGCAAACGGCCCTTGTTATCGCTCGAATATCCTAGAGCGGCGAAGTCAATGTCGTTGCAAGGCGGCCGCCGGCTGAAAGTCCTCCACATCATTGACACGCTCGGCATGGGGGGCGTGGAAACATGGTTGATGGAACTCCTCAGGTTCTGGCGCAAGAATCCGATGGACGCGCCGCAGATCGACATTCTCTCGGCCAGCGGCAATGCAGGCCTGTTTGACGAGGAGGCCCGCGGTCTCGGAGCAAATATCATCTATCTCCGATATAGCCGCTCCGATTTGCTCTCCTTCATACCGCCGTTCAGGCGCCTTCTACAGCACGAGAATTATAACGCCATCCATGATCACCAATGGTACACGAGCGGTTGGCATTTCCTGATGGGTAGTGGTCTGCTGCCACCGGTACGAATCACTCACGTCCACAATCCTTCGTTCGAGCTCGGCAATCTCCCTTATTTTCGCAGCCAGATCGCGGCGATCGGCAAGCAACTCGTTACTCTTTACTCAACGCACATCACCGGTACCTCGCGACAACTAATCACCGAATTCGGATTCGATGCACCTCAATTTCGGCATATCCCAAAATTGGCTTGCTACTGCGGTTTCTCGCCGCAGAGGTTCTTGGGCGATGTGGTCAAGGCCAAGGCGGCTCTCTGCAAGGAGTTTAATTGGTCGGCTGACAGCAAGATCGTGCTGTTCGCGGGGCGAATGGACCAGTCGGCCGACTTCGGCCATTGTGGGAACCACAAGAATTCGGCGTTTGGCGTAGACGTGGCGATCGAGAGTGCACGTCGGGAGACTCGGCTCCGCGCAATTTTTGCAGGAGCACCGAGCGCTGCTTCGTCGGTCTTGAACGATCGGATAGAGGCGGCAGGATTGGGCGACCGCATTCGGCTTGTTGGCGTTAGACAGGAGATTGAATATCTAATGTTAGGGAGTGATGTACTGCTCTTTCCCTCGAGAGGTGAGGGTCTAGGGATGGTAGCTGTGGAGGCGCAGTCATCGGGCTTGCCGGTCCTGGTGTCGGATACGGTGCCGCACGAATGTGTGGTGATCCCCGAGCTCGTACACTTCAAGCCGCTAAGCGCTGGGATTACATCCTGGGCCGACGATCTGCTGCGGCTGATTGATCTGCCGCGCAATGCAATCGAGGCCAACCGCCGCGTGGCAAACTCAGTGTTTTCAATCGCCAGTTCGGCCAAGGCGCTGACTGAGCTTTATCGATCTGCGGCGAAGGTGAATGGTTAATCTCACAAGTAGAGAAGGCGCGAGGACTAGCTCGTCGGCGGTTGGCAAGCGAGTACTGGTTGTTGATCTTGCTGGGAGTCTGTGGGGGTCGGAAAGGGCACTGCTCGATCTGCTTCGCTATATGGATGATGTCCGCGTCACTGTTTGCTGCCCTCCAAATCGACCGCTCATCCACGAACTCGCTAAATTAGGTATTCCTTGTATTCCCTCCTACGTCTACGAAACTCACAAAAAAACACGCTGGCACCGCCTTTGGGCGGCAATTGGTGTACTCCGTGCGTGTTTAATGACGAGGCCGAACGTAATCTATTTGAACCAAAGCGGGGCCTATAAGGTGGTTCTGCCCGCAGCCACATTGATGAATATACCCATTATTTCACACGTCCGCATTCACGGGGATGCGAAATACATCGCGGATATTAAGTCTGGCGCCAGTCGGCTTAGATTATTGATTGCCATCAGCGTGGCGATTCAAAAGGAAATCCGGGAATTCAAAGCTCTCGACAAAGTTCCTGTCCAGCAGATCTACGATGGCTACCGATTTTCGATCACGGATTCTTTGTTGCCATCGGATCGGTCATCCAGGCGCATAGCATTTATTGGGCGATTGGTGCCCATGAAGGGGCCTGACGTTCTCATTCGCGCGCTCGGGGTTCTCCATCGTGAGAAAAGCGAAATTGATTGTCTTATCGCTGGTGACGGCGAAGCGGACTATGTTGCCGAGCTCAACGCATTAGCGGCGAAAGAGTTAGGAGCGCAGCCGACGATTAAGTGGATCGGTACTATCCGCGACGTCTTCCCGCTGTTGCGGACATCCTCCTTGCTGATCGTCTCTTCAGACCGGGAAGCGCTTGGGCGAGTGATTTTCGAGGCATGGGATGCCGGTACGATACCTGTCGTATTTGCCGGAAGTGGCGGCGCGGCTGAGGTCGTCAAAGCCTCGAAGGGAGGCATTCTTTATTCTGAGCAAACTGAGGAGTCGCTTGCGCGCGCGATAGAGGACGGGCTTCGGCTTTCCCAAGAAGAAAGAGCCGAGCTCGTTGCGAACGGCCGCCGCTGGCTCAGGGAAAATTGCGATGCAGCGCGCTACGCTCACTTAGTGTCGGGCCTCATCAAGCGCCAATTGAGCTGATGATTGCAATCGATGAAGGTTCTTTTTCTAGGCGAGATTTCTCCGGGCCAGACGTCCTACATGCGCATGCGGGCCCTGACGCGCCTGGGCCATGAAGTTAAAGGAATCAACACCATTCGGCCCTGGCTGCAGGCGTCTTGGTTGTCTCGGCAGATTCAGCGTCGGTTACAAGTCGGCCGGGTGATCGACATCATCAACGACGAAGTCCTGAAGCATGCCCGAGAATTCCGACCGGATCTAGTTTGGGCTGAGAAGCAGGAGTTCCTGCGGGCAGAGACATTGACCGAATTGCACCGGCTTCGGGCCAAGACCGTGCATTTCACTCCAGACCCATATTTCACCATCGCTTGGAAGCGCACCCGCATCATGGACGAAACGATCAGCCAATTTAATCTGCTTCTGTATTGCAAGTCTTACGAGAAACGGTCTTATGAAGAGTTGGGTAAGCCGGTCTTCTATATGCCGCTAGGCTACTGTGACGAAGCTCACCGTCCTATGCCAACTGATGATGCACAGTGGTCGTGCGCCATCGGCTTTCTTGGTGGATGGGAGCCGCTTCGGGAACGGGCGCTCCACGCCGTAGCGGGTGTCGGCGCTGACCTCAAGATTCGGGGCGCGTATTGGGATTTCTTGTCGGATGGCCAATGGACCTTGCGCCGCCAAATCATCCTCAAGCAGTTGGCTGGAGACGAGCACTTTCGCATCCATTACGATTCCTTACTCGCGAAAGCATGGCAGGGGGGTGAAGTTTATGGCGATGATTATGCTCGTGCTCTCACCGGGGCTCGAATAGGGATTGGATTTCTACGCCGGACTTGGCCAGATCAGCACACGACACGGAGTTTTGAGATTCCAGCGTGTGGCAGCATGCTGCTTGCGGATCGAACAAAGGAGCATAACGAGTTTTTCGAAGAGGGGGTGGAAGCTGAATATTTCGGCTCGACCGAGGAGATGCTGGATAAAATCGCGTATTACACCTCCAACGAACCAGCGCGTCGCAGAATTGCGGAGGCAGGCTATCGTCGGTGCATCGAAGGACGATATGCGTACATCCATCGAATTGCAGCGGCCCTTGGACACATTGCGCGGGCCTGACTTTCCGTGATGAGACGCACCTCCTTCGCAGAAAGAGCGTTGGTTTATTATGGCCACCACTTTCCCATTCGACGGGGAAAGCTGCGGGTTATCAACGCGCTTTGGCGACTGGCAGTGAAAGGTCGTGACTTTCATCGTATAGCTCACTTGAAATACGGCGGGTTTCAAATGCCCTGCGATATCAGCGAGATGTTGCAGCAGCAATTCTACTTCTCAGGCACGTATCTGACCGAAGAACACATCCTCGAAGTATGGCAGATACATTCGAGACACTCCCGGATCATATTCGATATCGGCGCCAACGCTGGAATATACAGCCTAGCAAGCTTGGCAGTTCGGCCTGACGCCGTCATACACGCCTTTGAACCGACGCCGGAAATCGCCGAGCGCCTCCGGCAAACTGCAATGCACAACAACCTCTCTCAACTCCTAGTGCATGAGGCTGCTGTCTCAAGCGAGGATGGTCGCGCGACCTTGATTCGCGCTCGTGGTGAATTCGGGACAAATGAAGGAATGAACTACATTGTTGCCGGCTTCTCCGAGCGGGCAGAGTCCGTTACAATTACGACTCTCGACCGGTTTTGCCGGGACGAATCGATCGAGCGTATTGATCTGATGAAGCTCGATATCCAAGGCCATGAGCATTTGGCGCTAACCGGCGCCCAAAACCTTCTGAAGGCTGGACTTATCGGCATGATCTTCATGGAACTTAATTGGAACAGAAGTGACGGCGAGCTGTGCCCAGCGACACATTCGGTTCGGCTTTTGAAAGATGCCGGCTACCAGTTTTCCGAGCCGTCAAAATCTCCAATCTGGCGAGAAGCAGGCGATTGGTTAAGAGCTCATGACGATATCTTGGCTTCGCCTGTGGCTCTTGATAGTCGCAGCGTAATTCCGGCGCGATAGATGCTGCTTTCCCTACTCTCCTGCTTGGCCGCTCTTCTGGTGCTCCTCTGGTACTTGCGCTACACAGGGGCCTCGTTCGGCTTGCCGTTGGGATATTTGATCTCGCTGCTGGTCATTCATGTGCCCGGCGCATTCGCTCACTACGTGAGCCGAGGCATCCTTGTCGACGATGATGTTGCTGCGCTTGGAATTCAATTGACGGCGATTGGGGCTGTTTCATTCGTTGTTGGCGTAGTCATATCTCACTGGTCGCAAGGCCAGAAGAGCGAATCTATGACGCCAATTTCGATGACGTTCTGCATTTTTTGTTTTGCGGGCGGCTGGATGGTGACGTTGGTCTCCGGCGCCTTGGAGACTGTTCCCAGTCTCGGCGCTGCCGTGGTCAGGGCGTCGGTCATATGGATGCTTGGGGTTGCACTCGGCCTGCGAACGGCGTGGCAAAGCAACAACATCAGCTGGATTTTGCTGTGGTCGTGCGCGCTCCTGATCTATCCAATGTTCGGGTTGTTTTTCACGGGCTTCTTGGCCGCGGGCATGACTATGGTGATCATCGTCAGCTCGGCTCTCGCAATGGTTATGCGAGGCTATTGGCGCATGGTGATCGGGTTGGGTGTAGCCACATTCTTCGGTATGACTGCCTTCGTCAACTATTATGCCAATCGCGATGAAATTCGAAATTCAGTTTGGGGTGGCGAGTCGTTGACGCAACGCCTCGATTCGGCCGCTGGCCTGGTTACAGAGTTCAAATGGTTTGATTCTGAAGATCCAGCTCACCTGATTGCTCTCGACGAGCGTCTCAATCAAAATTATTTTGTTGGGATTGCGGCGCAAAGGATTGATTTGGGCATCGTCGATTACCTTTACGGCCGCTCCGTTTGGGAAGGTATTATTGCCTTGGTCCCGCGGTTCCTTTGGCCGGACAAACCGGTGTTCGGCGGCAGCCCAAAAATTGTTGTCGATATGACAGGATTAGAGCTGGAGGAAGAGAATACGTCGTTTGGTGTCGGGAACGTGATGGAGTTTGACATTAATTTTGGAATCCCAGGGGTCATCGCAGGTTTCCTTGTACTCGGATGGCTGATCGGCAGGCTCGACCTGATGACGGCGATGGCCGAGGCACGAAGGGACTATGGAGCGCTCATGTTGGGTTTTCTTCCCGGCGTCGCACTCATTCAGCCCAATGGTTCTATGGTTGAGTTGACGGGCGGTGCAGCTGCTGCGGTTGTTGCAGCCTATGGATGGCGCTGGGTATGGGGCTTTTGGCATGCCTCCTACCGACCCGCACTTCGGTGATTTTCGCTTGAAAGTTCTGCTCACCGCGGCAAGTTTTAAATCAACATACGGCGGACCAGCAGTATCGGTCTCGCGGCTGGCGGAGGCCTTGGCTGGTAGCGGGTTGCGCGTTGGTTTATGGGCCGCCGATGGATCGGCTCTCCACGCACCAGTGAGTTCGGGAATGAAGGGTATTCGGTTGCTGGCCGGGCCATTAGCAAGTGCGATGATCAGCTACGGCCTGGCTGAAATCATTCACGACAATGGAATCTGGCGATCCCACAATCATCACGTCGCGCGTCTGGCTGCCAAGCATCGAATCGCTCGCCTCGTAAGTCCGCGAGGTATGTTGGAACCGTGGGCGCTGAATCACAAATGGCTAAAAAAACGTTTGGCGTGGGCAGCCTATCAGCGAGCTGATTTGAAGCGGGCAACCTGCGTCCATGCAACGGCCGATCTGGAAGCCGATCATATTCGCCAGATGGGATTGGGGGTGCCGGTACGAATCATTCCGAATGGCGTGGACCCGGCTCCATCGAATGTCTTTCACGGGCTTTCAATGGCGACCTCGAACCAGCCAAAGACTGCGCTATTTCTAAGCCGGATTCATCCTAAGAAGGGTCTGCTGTTGCTGGTCGAGGCCTGGAAGCGGGAGCAACCCAATGGCTGGCGACTTCGGATCGTGGGGCCGGACGAAGCAGGGCATAGGGATGAAGTCGAGCGCGCTGTTTCGCTCGCGCAGTTGCAAGATGTCATCTATTTCAGCGGCCCCGTGGAAGGGGAAGCCAAGGCGGACGTTTTCGCGAATGCTGACTTACTCGTGCTGCCCAGCTACTCAGAGAACTTCGGGATGGTAATCGCTGAGGCGCTTGCCCATGGCCTTCCAGTATTGACAACAACAGCAACGCCCTGGTCTGCGCTTGCGACGCGTGGGTGCGGATGGTGCGTTTCGCCTACAGTCGAGGGCATTTCTGAAGGCTTGCGCCAAGCGACCTCATTGCAGCGGGATGCGCTGCGGCGCATGGGCGCTCGTGGTCGCGAATGGGTCGTCAGTGACTTCGGATGGAATGCTGTTGCTAAACAATTCATCGACGTCTACGAGCAAATGTTGATTGTGCATTGATCATCGTAATGCGTTTGATGATGACGTCACCAAATTAGGAATAGCATGCAGTTTTCGAGGCGCGATGCACTTTGCCCTGTGATCGCCGCAGGAATGTCAGTCACGGCGGCCGCATCTGCGATTGCGCAAGGAGGCCTACCCATTGCAGACACGATCCTTAACGTCAAAGCGTTCGGTGCCAAGGGCGATGGGGTTGCGGACGATACTGCGGCTATTCAAGCCGCTGTGAACGAGTGCTTCGGGACACGACTAAGTCCACATTCGTGGCCCAAGGCTCACACGAACCGACCCTTGTTCTTTCCGGCAGGGCTTTACCGCACGACCGCGTCGATCGATCTGACCGATATCCGGGGAGCTCACATATTCGGCGCCGGCCGCTTTGACACAACGATCATCAATTCTGCCGGAAAGTCGGTATTCCGCACCAACGGCTTTGAATACTGTCGTGTTGAAATGATGCGGCTCACGTCTGAAGGCAGGAGTGCGGACGTTTTCGACCTCGATTGGACGGGCGGCGGCAAGACTGCGCTGCAATCGAATACGTTTGCGGACATGTTTTTCGACGGCGGAGCTGTTGGGGTCAATATCGGCAAAAGCGGATTCATGGGTTCCGAGAACCTTTTTATCAATTGCTTCTATGGCCCTTGCTCGGTCGCCGGAATTAAGACGTCGAACTTTAACGCGCTACAAAACACCATGCTGGGAGGCAATATACAATCGTGTTCGATCGGGCTTTGGGTCTTTCGCGGCAGCTTTAGCGTTTACAACACCGGATTCCAGGAGAGTGGCACGTGCGACATCAAGATCGACAATTCGGCCAATGACACAACCGTCATATCGGGCGCCCGATCAGAAAGCCCGAGTTTTGTGCGATTGCGCAATGGGGTGACAGCTCACATTGTCGGATGCGCTCATCTCAGCGCGAACAAGGGCATATTTGCAGAGATCGACAGCTGTCCTGCGGTAATCGACAGTTGTGTTTCGCTTGGCGGCGCCCTTAAGGGCAGCGGATCTGTGCTCATATCCAACTCGTCATTTGGGCGGGCCGATTGGCTCGACGCAGATTCGATTCGAGCAGGCTCCTACGAGTTACGGAATTGCTACGTTGGCGGAACGCAGAACAGCAACAAGGACTCCGCGAAGTTCATCGAACGAAAGACGATGAAAGCCTCAGGCTCGGAGCGTCAGATCTATCGACGGTCGATCATCTTACAAGTCGGATCGAATGCCGCAAGTATGACAATAGCCGCGGGCACGCGAATCCAGCGAATCTCGCTCGTGATCGACAAGCCTGCATCCTCCGGTACCCTGCAAGTCGGGGATCGTGCCGATGCGGTTCGGTTTTTCGATGGCGCAAAACTCAGCGGGGGCACGATCATTAGCCCGGTCATCGAACGCAAATATGAAGCTGCGGATCTTCTAACGGTGAAATGGACAGGTGCCGAGGATGTTATCGGACACGTGGCGGTTGATCTTGTGGATGAATCCTGATTTCGCAGCCGTCGTGTCGGCCTTGCTTGAGCTTTAATGATGGAATCGAATGTGGGACCGAACGTCTGAGGAGTGCATCTCCTGATTATTCTTGGACTTAACGCATTCCACGCCGACTCCGCGGCGGCAATCATTCGCGACGGTGTGTTGATCGCTGCGGCGGAAGAGGAACGCTTCCGGCGCATCAAGCATTGGGCGGGGTTTCCCTCCGAGGCGCTGAACTATTGCCTAAAGCAAGCGGGAATTGGCTTGGACAAGGTCGATCACGTTGCGATCAATCAGGACAGCCGCGCCAATCTGCTTCCCAAGATTCTCTACACCGCGCTCAATCGTCCGAGCCCAACGCTGTTGCTCGATCGCCTGCGGGTACGGCAAAGCCGCAAAAGCATTCCGCGCCTGATCGAGGAGGCGCTCCCGGGCCAGAGTTTCCGGGGCGACTTTCATCGCGTTGAACATCACATGGCTCATCTCTCGTCGGCATTCCATGTTTCGCCGTTCGATGAGGCGATGGTGGTTTCCGTCGATGGCTTTGGTGATTTCTCTAGCGCCGCCTGGGGTATGGGGCTGGGAACCCGGATTGACGTGACCTCGCGCGTGTATTTCCCGCACTCCCTTGGAATCTTCTATCAAGCCATCACCCAGTTTATTGGTTTTCCCCATTATGGCGACGAATACAAAGTCATGGGGCTCGCGCCTTATGGGCGTCCGGCTTTTCTCGACGAGATGCGAAAAATCGTGCGACTGACACCGGACGGGTCGTTCGAGCTTGATTTGCGGTACTTCAGGCATCACAGGGAAAAGATCTCGTTCCAATGGTCCGAAGGATCGCCTGAGTTCGAGGATTTGTTCGCGGTAGCGCTTGAAGAACTCCTGGGTCGCCGAAGGATGCCAGGTGATCCGCTGGAAGATCGTCACAGGGACTTGGCCCATTCTGCGCAGAAGATGTACGAAGAGGCGTTTTTTCACATTCTACTGCACGCGCAGAGGCAGACCGGCGCAACCAA
>Ga0206914_1028_pt1 | contig 18409 bp, 14 predicted proteins | sample Alteio_BWOrgHeat_73_FD_152938 | JGI IMG/M metagenome (GOLD analysis project Ga0206914, IMG submission 152938) | Enriched cells from forest soil in Barre Woods Harvard Forest LTER site, Petersham, Massachusetts, United States -... | ecosystem: Environmental > Terrestrial > Soil > Temperate forest >... | reverse complement strand
GATAAGCTATACATTACGTAATTCAATATGAATCCTTTTCCCAAGTGCAATAGCAGCTTTTTCCATGCTCATTAAATTAAGACTGGTATTGTCAGGGTCAAGCAGACGATTAAATGCAGCCCTACTTGTGTGCATCAGCTTTGCAACTTCAGTTTTAGTTAAGTTTTTTTCATCCATGGCGTGTTGTAATTCCCAAGCTAGTATCTTTTTTAGTGCCAAAGCTTCCGATTCGGCTAATAAGTCATTTTCTTGAAGAAAACTGTCAAAATCACTGCCAATATTTTTTTTATTAATCATCTTTTTATCTCCTCATAACGTTTTTTTGCAATATCTAATTCTTGTTTCGGTGTTGTTTTGGTCTTTTTTATAAAGCCATGCAGAAGAATCATCATTGAGCCTTCTATAGTAAAAATAATTCTGACAATTCTGTTAGAACTTATGCTTGAGCGTACTTCATACAACCCTTGGCCAAGAGGTCTGCATGTAGGCATCCCAATAGGCCAGCCGAACTCAACTGTTTTAATATCAATTCCTATTATTTTTTTATCGGATTTATTCAGTTTTTTTAAAAAATCCAATACTGGCTCTTTGCCATTTTCTGATTGATAAAAATGCACAGTAATTCTTTTCATAACACTAATGTATCATTTGTGGTACGTATTGTCAAACAGTCTTTAACTTATACAAACTTTTAAATTACCCTAAGCTTAGGCATTAAATCCCTTCAACTCCTCAAGTAAATTTTCAGCTTCTTGCAGCAGTGTGTCCGTTTGTAAGGTTTTTATGAATATTAATTTATTATCCGGTTTGATTTTGGCATGTCTTGGATATTTTTTGACAAATTTTAGCACCATATCGGCTACATTGAAATTTTCGTTAAATTTCATCACAAAGCCATGTGGGCCGCTATCTAGACTTTCAATCTTCAGGTCAAGACAGGTTTTTTTAATTTTTACCATATCAAGGAGATTATTAAATTCATTAGGTAATACCCCGAAACGATCAATCATTTCCTCGCGAAAATTTTCAATTTCCGTGTAATTTTGCAAGTCTCCGGCACGCCTATAGATTGCAAGGCGCAATGCCGAATCTTCAATATAATTAAATGGAATTAATATTGGGATTGAAAGATTGATTACTGGAGTAAAATTTGTGGTTTTTTCGCTAGTTTGATTAGTTTTTAACTCATTAATAGCTTCATCTAACATTTCCTGATAAAGCTCTGCCCCAACTTCTTTTATATGCCCTGACTGCTCAGAGCCTACCAGATTGCCAAAGCCCCGAAGATCCATATCATGCCCTGCTATGGTAAATCCCGCCCCTAACGAGTCTATATTCTGTAATATTTCTAGCCGCTGCAGTGAGTGTTTTGTAGTTTTTTTATAGTGTGCTAAAGTTAAGTAAGCATAACCTCTGACTTTACCACGCCCAACTCTGCCCCTTAGCTGGTAGAGCTGACTAAGACCCAACATGTCCGATCTGTGAATAATTATGGTATTCGCTATTGGAATATCAATTCCAGACTCAATTATTGTTGTTGATAGCAAGATGTCAAATTTCCCGTCACAAAACTCATTCATTACCTTATCAATCTCAGATGCCGGCATTTGGCCATGCGCTATTTTATATTTAAGTTCAGGTACGAATTGTTTTAACTGCTTTTCCACCCATTCAATGTCTTTAATTCTAGGTACTACGTAAAAGCTAAGACCGCTCCTGAAACGTTCACGCATTAAGGCATCGCGAATTACCACGGAATCAAACGGCATCACGTTAGTTCTAACAGGTAGCCGGTCAATAGGAGGAGTAGCAATCAAGCTTAAATCTTTGATACCAACCAGCGACATTTGCAATGTACGCGGGATAGGCGTTGCTGATAGCGATAACACGTGAACGCCGGTTTTTAACTGCTTTAGATGTTCTTTTTGTGTAACACCAAAATGCTGTTCTTCATCAATTATTAGTAATTTTAAGTTTTTAAATTTAATATTTGAAGCAAGAAGTGCGTGGGTGCCAATTATTATATTTAAATTGCCTTGCGCGATTTCATGTTTAATTCTAGCGCTTTCAGTAGAATTAACTAGCCTTGATAATTGTGCAATCTTTAACCCCATATCTTTGAATCGTTCTAAGAAGGTGGTATAATGCTGTCTGCATAATATGGTAGTGGGGGAAATAATCGCTACCTGCGGCGTATCATCATTTACATCATAGGCAGCCATAAAAGCAGCACGCATTGCAACTTCTGTTTTGCCAAAGCCTACATCACCACAAATTAGGCGATCCATTAATTGACCACTTTCTAAATCTTCTTTAATATCATTTATTGCGGAGATTTGATCATCAGTTTCGTTATAAATAAATCTACGGCAGAATTCTTGGTAGGTCACTGGATCAAACTCTACTGGTTTTGATTTAGCAAGATGTCTTTCTGCAGTTACTTTGATTAACTCAAGGGCAATATCTTTTATTCTATTTTTAAGCGCCGACTTGCGCCTCTGCCAATTAACTCCGCCTAATTTATCAAGTATAGCCTCATTGCTACCATATTTTTTAATTTGATCAATATTCTCAACTGGTAGGTATAATATATCATTATTAGCATAGATGATTTTTAAACAATCATGCGCAATATTGTCTACATATAATGTTTGAATTTGTTCAAACATGCCAATACCGTGCTCCTTATGTACAACAAGTTCACCTTCTGAAATATTATCAAGTTCAGTTAGAATATTTTGCAGTTTCTTTTTTGATGTTTTATGACTTTGAGTACTAAATTTATCCCCGAAAATATCTTGTTCTGCGATGAATAAATATTTTGCGGAAGAAAACCCATGCGTAAGTGGAGCAATTGCCAGATTGATAAAATTCTGTTTCGCCGAAGATAACTTAGTTATTTCCTTGGTTATGTATTCATAATCTGCTGCAATGTTCTTTATCCGTTCTCTACCGCTATATGATGAACATAAGATAATCGGGATCTTTTTTTTGTTCTCGGTGATGATCTCAAATAATTTATCAAATTCAGTTTTTTTCTCAATTCGTGCAAGTGCGATAATATCGGGTAATTGAGTAAGATTTTGACCGGAGCCGGCTTCTAGTAGACTTCTTGTATAACCTCCTTCCTCGTCATTTCCTTGCGATGCGCAGGAATCCATGGCAACACGGATTGTACGAATGGATTCCTGCGCATCGCAAGGAAATGACGGCGAAGAAGCAAGATTTTGGTTAGTGCCAGCTTCTAATAGAATGTGGTTATCCCCTGTAAGGATTTCTTTGGCAGATGCACTGCTATTAATTAATTTCTCAGGAGCTATGGCAAAATAAAAAGATTCCGGGTTAGCTTTGTTAGATAACTGGCGTGCTTGATAAAAATCATTATAAGTGTGTTCATACTCCAATATTGCCTGGATGCATAGATTGTCGTATATAACGGTATGATCCCCTAAATAATCATGAATCAAACACATTTCTTCATAAAATAATGGTATCAGGTGCTCATAGCCATGAAATTTTTGTCCGGAAATAATTGATTCATATATAGGACTTTTAATATGGTTTACACTAAATAATTTCAAGAAATTATTCTTAAAATTAGTAATTGTTTCTGCATTTAACAAAGTTTCACTAGCAGAAGTGAGAGTAAGTTGCTCTAGAGAACCTTTTGATATTTGGCTATAAGTATCAAATTCTTTGATAGTTTCAATACTGTTCCAGCCAAAATTAATACGGTAACCGAAATTGTCATAAGTAACTAAATCAACAATTTCACCCCTAATGGCAAATTCACCGCTATCTACTGCGCTTGCAGACCTGCTATAACCATTATTTACCAAAAAATTTGCTAAATTTGCAATATCAATTTTTACTCCTGCACTCAAAGAGATAGTACTATTAGTAAAAGTGGAAGGGAGCGGTAGCTTGCCCAGTAGATTACATGCCGCAGTAACAATTAATTTAGGAGCATCACTACTCGCAAGTTTGGTCAAAACATCAGCTCTTTTAGATAAGATTGTGCCGCTCGGGGAGACTCTATCATAAGGCACAGTATCTAAACTTGGAAAGTGTAAAATCTTCGCAGTATCGCTGTTTTCGCCTGCAAAAAAGAGTAACTGCCTGTAAGCGCTAATTGTACTTTCTTCATCACAGCAGCATAATAAAATATTTTTTTTGCTGTGATTAAAATGTTCATAGGCAAAGAAACACCTAGACACTAAAGGGATTTCAAACTTTTTCATCACTTAAATAACCTGCCTTTCTCGTCATCTCCTTGCGATGCGCAGGAATCCATTCGCACAATCCATATTGCTATGGATCCCTGCGCATCGCAAGGAGATGACGAGGGGGCGAGAGTAATTAATTTCTTATCCATAATTCAGGTTAAATTGGCTCAAATTTTAGAATCTGCGTCATTATAGCAGAGGAATGCTGGGGAGGCACAGGCTTTTTCTTTGTATACCAATCATATATATCCGCATCTGATAAATGCAATATTTGCTGAAAAATTTGTAAGTCATTATCACTCATTTTATCAAGATAAAGCTTTGCAAATTGACCAATAATTAAGTCAGTTTCCTTGCAGCCTCTATTGCAACTTTGATAAAGTAGTTTTTTGATATATTGAGTCCTATTTTCAATATCCATAATTATGACCTTGCAAAAATTTAATGATAATATTATTGTCTCTAATAACGCAATTGATCCGCTTGGATACTATAATTGCACTTAAGCTACTTTCCTAATCTTTTATATAGTTTGAATAAAATGAAACAGCTAGATTATGACAATTCTGTAGAGCGAGATGTGGGCTATTATGCCAACCTTTGGGGAAATGTAATTCGTGACCTCGTAGCTCATTATGGCGTTGATTTATATAAAAGCTGGTTTAGTAAAATAAATTTTATTGAAGCTCAAGGTAACTCTTCGGTTATTTTGTCTGCTCCAAGTAATTTTGTTAGAGATTGGATTAAATCAAATTATTTTGAGATGATCTCTGGTCTCTGGTTACATCATGATTCTAACATAAAATATGTTGATATTATTACAAGAGAAACTCAAAGCTTACCCCAGACAGATGATATATATACTCAAAGCTTTCCTCAGCCAATCGCGCTAGCTGATTCTAGCAATGTGCTAGACGGTAATAACAATATATTAGCATCGCTTGACCCTCGGTTTACCTTTGAAAATTTTGTAGTTGGTTCGCCTAATGAGCTTGCTTATGCGGCGTCATTAGCTGTAGCTGAATCTGACCAGGTGGTAGTAAAATCTAATCCGCTTTTCTTATATGGCGGGGTAGGGCTTGGCAAAACCCATTTAATGCATGCTATTGCCTGGCATTGTCATGAAAAGCACCCTAAAAGGAAAGTGCTTTATATGTCAGCTGAGAAGTTTATGTATCGATTTATTAAAGCGCTACGCAATAAAGACATAATGTCCTTTAAAGATGAGTTCCGTTCCGTTGATGTTTTAATGATTGATGATATTCAATTTATTTGCGGTAAGGAAAGTACGCAAGAAGAGTTTTTCCATACCTTCAATGCAATTATTGACAATAACAAGCAGATGGTGATTTCTTGTGATCGTTCACCAACGGATCTTGATAATGTAGAAGATAGGATAAAATCAAGGCTTGGCTGGGGGTTAGTTGCTGATGTTCATCGCACTACCTATGAGCTACGTGTCGGTATTCTAGAATCAAAGCTAGAAAAAATGAAAATTACTATTTCAAAAAATGTAATTGATTTTTTAGCATCAAAAATAACCTCAAATGTCAGAGAGTTAGAAGGGGCCCTAAACAAGGTTATTGCCCATTCAACATTAGTAGGGCGTGAAGTGACTTTAGAAACTACCCAAGATATTTTACGTGATTTGCTACGTTCTAATGAAAGAACTATCAATATTGAAGAAATTCAGAAAAAAGTTGCAAGTCGTTATAACATTAAAGTTGCTGAAATGTCATCAGCAAGACGTCTTAGATCAATTGCTCGTCCTCGGCAAATTGCCATGTATTTATCAAAAACCCTTACCTCTAGAAGCTTGGCTGATATTGGCGCAAATTTCGGCAAAAAAGACCATACAACAGTTATGCATGCTGTGAAAAAAATTGAAGAATTGATGACCAAAGATGCTGAATTTCACGAAGAAATAACGCTACTTACAAGAATTCTACAAAGTTAAAAATTAAGGTAGGTATATATGCCAAATAAAAAAGGAAATATCGGTAATTTAGAATTAGTAGTACAAACTAAAGATTTAGTACATGCGCTTAGTTTTGCAAGTTCTGTTGTTGAAAAAAGGAATGTACTATCTGAACTTAGCAATATTAAGTTAGTAGCTAGGGATGGAGTGCTTGAAATCGGCGCTACGGATATGGATTTATACTTAAATCAGACTATCGGTGCAGAGGTACTATCAGCGGGTGAGACTACTGTTTCAACGCAAAATATTTCAGAGATTATTCGTAAAATTCCAGATGCTCAAATAAGGCTAAAGCAGTTAGCGGATTCTGATAAGCTGGAAATTACAGGCGCAAAATGCCGCTTTGAACTACTAACATTACCTGCCATGCAGTTTCCTGCAATGGAAGATATAGATTCTGCCTCTAGCCTCGAACTTGCTTGTAAAGATTTTGCCAGAATTATTGAATATACCAACTTCGCCATGTCAACAGAGGAAACTCGCTACAATTTAAACGGCATCTATATGCATGTTAAGGGTCAAGAGTTTTGCGGGGTAGCAACGGATGGACACAGATTGTCAATAGCTTCAATTACCCTTAATGATCAGAGTGAAGAATTTGGTGTAATCATTCCCCGTAAGACCGTAAATGAGCTGCTAAAAATCGTTAAAGATTCAAGGCATATTCAATCGGAAATCCAGATTTTTCTCTCGAACAATAAGGTTAAATTTAAATGTAATAATTTAATTTTGATTTCAAAGCTTATTGACGGTACTTTCCCTGAATATTCTTCATTTATTCCAAGCGATAACCAAAATAAATTGATTGTCAGTACAAAGCTATTGGCTGATGCTATTGACCGAGTGGCAACGGTAACGGTTGACAAATTTAGAGCCGTTAAGGTAGCTATTGGCAATAAATCAATTGACATCACCGCATCAGGGGAAGCCAAAGGGGCCGCTTTAGAGAATCTGAATTTCTCTGAGGAAGAGAATGATTATTGTAATTTTTCCGGAGCGGACGTAACCATTGGCTTCAATCCAAAATATATCAGTGATGTTCTTAGTGCGCTTGGTGAAAAACAAGTTGAAATATATTTAAAAGATGCTTTTTCGCCCGTATTAATAAAAACTACAGTGAATCCAAACGATAGCTTTGTTATAATGCCTGTTAAGGTGTAAATCCTTTACCTCTCCCCTTGTGGGAGAGGTCGCCCCGAAGGGGCTGAGGGGTATTTAAAATCTTCTCTAAGTAGAGCCTTATGAAAATGATAAGATGATCATTAAGAGTCACCACAAACACCATTAGTGAGGAAGAGTCAGGTGAAAAATAAAAAATACGATTTTTTGTGTACAACATTAACCTTTTATTAACCAGCAAAACCCAAGGAATATCGGCTAAAGTGGGTTTTTTAATGATCGAAAAAGTTGTACACATGTACACCTTTTTTAGGAATTGTGTACAACATTAACTGTGCTCCACATGGCATAGGGATTTAAAAGTCCTCACCGGTGTCATTCCCGCGAAGGCGGAGTACGACGAAGTCAAATCCAGCTTGTACTCTAGGTTTATATGGTATTATTAATTTTCAAAAGCAATCTTTGTTTTTAAATTATAAAAATCGGTAAAAACCTTAAGTTCTTACTGGATTTGACTTCGTCGTACTCCGCCTACACGGGAATGACATCGAGGCGACTTTTAAATTACCCTGCACAGTGCAAGTCAGAATTACCATTGACTCCGCTGATAAAATTTATTACACTAGCTTCATCTTTAAAACGTAAGCAACGTAATACTAGATGTATAATTCGGCTACTATATCCGGATCTCTTCTCATACTTCCAGCAAATCTGCTGGCAGCGTAGCTGCTGTCAATATCTAATTTCTAAATTTACATTATTATATTTTTTATGCCCATTACTACGAAAATGGCTGGGATTTTTAAGTTATTATTAGAGGAAAATTACAATGAAAGTTGAAGAAAAAAATAAATTTATCTCCATATTAGTATGGTCGTGCATAACGGCATTTTATTGTTATCAATATATTATCCGTCCATTACCTAATATTATTATGCCTGATATTATGAGCAAATATAATATTGGCGCTTCTGAATTTGGCTCGTTTGCCGGACTTTATTATATAGGATATATTGCCGTACATATTCCAATTGGTGTAATGCTTAGCCGTTTTGGTGCTAAAATCATATTACCGATCTGTATCGCCTGTACCTCCCTTGGTCTATTACCATTGATCTATTTTGATTCATGGTGGGCGGTTATAGCTGGCAGGATGCTAAGTGGCATGGGTTCATCTGCGGCTATCGTTGGTGCATTACAGATTTTTCGTGTGTTATATCCTAATAAATTTGCACGAATGCTTGGGATAATGGTTTCATTCGGTTTGCTAACAGCTGTTTATGCCAGCACGCCACTTTCTGGGATTATCAAGTCAATTGGCATGGAAATTACTATTAGCGTTTTGTTATATTCTGGTATATTTTTAGCAATTGCAACCTATCTCTTGATGCCAAAATCAATGGCGGAAACCTCTCGCAGTGATATTTGGACAGATATTAAAGTCATTATTTGTAATTATAAATTATTATTTGCCAGTATTTTTGCCGGCCTTATGGTCGGGCCTCTTGAAGGATTCGCCGATGCTTGGGGTAGTGCGTTTATGATCAAGGTCTACGGTATAGAGAAAATAGAGGCTGATTCTATAACATTATCAGTGTTCTTAGGTATGTGCGGAGGTTGTATTGTACTACCATATATAGCAGATAAAACTAGGGCATATTTCGGGGTAACAATTGCCTCCGGAGTTATAATGATTCTTTGTTTTGTTTATATATTAAGCCGCAATGCAAATGCTAATTCACTGTATTACACTTGCGCCCTTATAGGAATATGCTGCGCTTATCAAGTGGTTATAATTTCAAAGATTGCAACCTTTGTATCAGAGGAGCGTAGCGGTATGGCAGGTGCAGTTGTTAATATGATTATTATGACATTTGGCTGGGTATTCCATAATTCTATTGGCATGACCATGGATAGGTTATGGGATGGTGCAATGGTAGATGGCATAAAATCATATAGTGCTGATAGCTTTATTACTAGCATTTCAATAATTCCGGTAGCGATGGTTATTGCTATAATAGGCATGGCAATACTTGCCATTATAAATATAATTCATGCTAGGTTACTGAGGAAAGCATTATGACGTTTTTTTATTTTTACCTTGAACTCAAAAATATTTTATTCCATACTCAAAGTTACAAGTTGTAGGTTGCAACTTGAGACTAATTTAATTAATCAGGAGAAGAAAATTATGTTATCTACAAAAATAAGCAGATTTATTCTTTCATTAATCATTGCAACTATAGCTACCTTTAGCTGCTCCGTAGTTCTTGCGGATCATGTAGAAGATGCAGCTATAACGGCTGAAGTAAAATCTCGATTAATGAGTGAACGAGATATTCCGCATAATAATATAGAAGTCTCAACCCTAGACCGTATAGTGACGTTGAGAGGCAATATCGATACCACTCTGCAGGCCCACCAGGCAGTAGAGATTGCTTCTAGTGTTGATAAGGTAGTCGATGTAATAGATACTTATCTTAAGGTAAAAAGAAGCGACTCATTTATGTCAGATGCGCTAATTACCGCCAAGGTTAAAGGCAAAATCAGGCATTTATATACAAGCAAACAAATAGCAGATGGGTACGACCTGCATGTTGAAACCACAAATCAGGTAGTGCACATACGTGGTACCGTTGCTAACTCAGCAGATATGGATACAGTGATAAACGCCGTTAAAGGGGTTAAAGGAGTAAAATCTGTTAAAACTAATATAAAATAAATAACGGAGCTCTCTGACGTTTTATTTTACTAAGCAACCATCCTTAAGCCAACGTGCAAAAAGGTTGGTTGCTTTTTTAATGGTGACCGTTTACATGGTGAATCAACGGTCATAAGCTGGGTTAGATAGATTTCACCGGCTCTATGATTGTAGAATTAGCAGAAGAGGGCTCTATTTTGTGAGCTGGTTCTCTAACGCTCAGGGGTTTTTTTACCTGCATGGGCTTCTTCTCAAGTTCTATTGCTGCCGGGCATTTATAAGAAGCTAAATCTCTTTTTGCGTCATTGAGCATAGATTTGATTTGATCAAGTTCTTCTCGCAGTTCTAAATTTGTGTTATACGCATCCGAATCAATCTTACTATGGGCTTTGGTTATCGATGGGTATGATTTGTTACTAAATCTACTTCTTCGTGATTTATTTTTTGTATTCTTATCTCTAGCAAGATCTTCTTCAATCATTGCTTGGTACATTTCTATATTTTCCCTAGAGACATTTTCTGCCTCGTAGAGATCGTCATTGTTAAAATCATCATCATCTATTTCGTCATTAATTATATTTTTCTTAGCTTGGGCTATATATTTTTTGTTATATAGCGGAGAACGCTTCCCCCCCTTAAACCCTTTGCGATCAAATATTTTGTTATTGGCCGAACGTTTTAAATAACCTTCAGGTCCGGTAACGCAAGCAGAGAGACAAGAAGCTAGGATAGTAAAAATAATAACTTTTTTTAGCATAATTCCAATTTAATTATTTGAAGGAATAAATCATAGAACTCAATTAATGCCATACAAAATAAGTAGTTGCAACTATGAGCTTTATTACAACTATTAAATTACCGAATTATTTTTAAAACTGTGTCTGCTAAATATTGTGCTCCATCGGTTTTTCTTTTAAGTAAATTGTTAGAAGCTGTTTTTAGTAGGTTTCTATTGATAATTAGTTCATTGATTTTTTGTGCTAGAATAAAAACTGAAATATCATTTTGTCTATAGCACCAGCCAGCATTACTAGTTTCAATTGCTTTGGCATTAAAATATTGATGATCTTCCATAGCATGGGGTAGGGGGATAAAAATTGCCGGGAGGCCTATACTAGTTAGTTCTGCGATGGTGCTTGCTCCTGAGCGAGCAATAACTAATTGAGATTTTGCATATATTTTATCCATGTCATGAAAGAATTCTGATAATTCATATTTTATGCCTATTGACTCATAACAAGCAGCAAGCTGAGCTTTATCTCTCGCATTTACTTGCTGAGTAATGCTTAGTTTTAATTTAGGATTTAATTTTAGCAATTCTTCAATTGCCTTTGGCATAAGGCTGGAGAATATTTTAGCACCTTGACTACCACCAAAAATAAAGAGGTGAAAATCCTCCGAATCAAAATCTTGCTTTTCCGGAAGATTTCGTATCATTGAGCGGACAATATCACCAGTAAAAAGTAATTTATCTTTAAACTTTAGGTCAATGTTAACTGTTTCCTGATATGACAAGGCTATGAGTTTTGCTGATTCTGCAAAGAAGCGATTACTTTTGCCTAAGAAGCAGTTCTGCTCGTGGATTATCATTGGAATATTTAATATCTTTGCTACAAACATTGCAGGAAAACTTGGGTAACCGCCAAAGCCAATAATAACATCCGGTTTTATTTTATTGAGTAAGAAAAATGCTTTTATGCAGGCTATCAGGATTGCTGCAGCTGATCGTACTTTATTTAATAATCCGGACATTTTTAAATGTAGGTCAATGATGTGTGGAATTATCGGCAAGTCATCATTTAAATATGGTTGGCATCTACGATCAGTAATTAAATGAATGCTACAGTCTGATTTTAGCAGTTTTTCAGCTAGTGCAATTGCCGGGAATAAATGTCCGCCGGTACCACCTGCTGCCAGTAATATGGTTTTCTTATTTGTCACAAGCTGAGCATCCATAATAAAACCTTAGCACCATGTGCGTCATTCCTGCGAAAGCAGGAATCCACTCGCGCAACCCATATTGCCATGGATTCCTGCTTTCGCAGGAATGACGAGGGGGTAACTTGTTTGCAAGCGACGGATAAATAATTACTAAATATCATCATGTTGCACCCTATATTTCACAAGAGATGTTTTTCTCTTAGTCAAACCAAGTAACATACCCACCGTGATAGCAATGGCTAAAGTTGATGAACCGCCATAGCTGATAAATGGTAATGTCATACCCTTTGTTGGTAGTAAATTTAACGTCACACCCATATTAATTGTTGCTTGTAACCCGAATTGAGTAATTAAGCCTATGGAAGCAAGCTGTACAAATTTATCTTCTTCTTTACTTAATCTGATCAGAGTTCTAAGGACAATAAAAGCAAAAACTAACATAATTATTATGCAGATAATTGCCCCAAACTCCTCGCCGGCAACGGCGAAGATAAAGTCAGTATGAGAATCCGGCAAATATTGTTTTATTGCACCTTCTCCGGGGCCTCTGCCGTATAGGCCGCCATGCTCGAAGGCTAAGATGGATTTTGTTACTTGATAATTTTCAGCAGCCTCAGGATTTAAAAAGCTATTTATTCTTGTTGTAACATGCGGCAGCAAAGCATAAGCAGAGAGAATGCCGATAAAACTACCAATCAGTGCGATTGCAATCCAGATACTCGGCAACCCTGCAATGAATAATTGAGTTGCAAAAACAGCTGTCGTCAGAATCAGCATCCCGATATCCGGTTGAATGATCAATAAAATTGCTATCATCACATAAAGAAAGGCGCATACGCTAACACTTGGGAAATCTTCTTCGTATTTTAGAGATAAAATCCAGCCGGTCACAATTGCAAAAAACGGTTTCATAAATTCTGATGGTTGGTAGGAAAAGCCGGCTATTTTAATCCAGCGTGTTGCTCCTTTTACTTCATAACCGTAAAACTTGACTAGGGCAAGTGTTATGACGCTAAGAATAAAGCCCAAAATTCCTATTCGTTTTATCCATTTTTTGTCAAAAGAAGAAAAAACAACCACAATCATTGCAGCAATTATAAGATAGATAACTTGCCTTGACGAAAAATAATTGTCAACTAGACCGATCTTTTCAGCAATAGCTGCGCTTGTTGTCGTTACCAACATTAGGCTAAAAGAAATCAGAATGATAAAAGCGATTATGGCCTGTTGATCAACGCCTCGCCACCATATTTTGATAAAATTATTTGAGCGATAATCTTGCATAGCATAAATTTATAAATTGATTGCCTCTATCTTCAAAGCTTTTGAATTGGTCATAAGAAGCACACGCCGGCGCTAAAAGAATATTTGCCTCAAGTTCTTCTTGTCTTGCGTCATTAATAGCAGCTTCCAGTGCGGATTCCATATTATTGCAAATCAAATATTCTGTTTTTCCTTCAAGATATTCGGCAAATAATAGCTTGCTTTTGCCAAAGAGATAAGATTTTTTTATATTTTTCAGTGTTTTTTCTATTAATAGTAGATTTTCTTCTTTAAAAACACCACCGGCTAGCCAAAAAATATTGCTTAATGTTGAGAGTGAACTTACTGCAGAGCTAGTATTGGTTGCTTTGCTATCATTATAGAAGCTGATTTTGCCGAGTTTGCCTATAAATTGCATTCTATGAGCAAGTCCCTTAAAGCTTTGTAGATGAGTTATGATTTCCTTGGCACTTAGTCCAATTGCTCTGCATGCTGCGAATGAAGCTGCAATATTTTCATGATTATGATTACCGATTAGGCTTTTTAATTCAGGTAAATTATAGGAGGTAAAATCATAAAAATTATCTTCCAGAGTGCTATAATTACAGCTTATGCCGTCTTTAATAGATATTGTGCTAATCGGGATTAATTTTTTTTCGGCAGAATTTTTTAGTTTTTCGTATAATTCTCTAGATTCCTTGGTATCTACGCCAATAATTTTAATACCATCCCCGTCAAGAGCTTTTGCCTTGACCCTGCAATATTCGGCATAAGTGCCATGCCGATTAAGATGATCCGGCGTGATATTTAGCAATATAGCAATAGTTGGTTCAATAGTCGGTAATAAATCTAATTGAAAAGAGGAAAGCTCAATTACATAACCTTTTGCATTTTGCGGTAGCGCCAACACCGGCAGGCCGATATTGCCGCCAATATGATAATCCAGCCCGAAAGATTTTATGATATGGCCGATCAGTGCCGTCGTGGTACTCTTGCCATTAGTGCCGGTGACTATAATAACATTTGTGCCCCTGTTCTCTTCTAAAAATATTTGAATATCAGAGGATATCAATATGTTATATTTATTAGCTAACAAAAATATCGGATGTGATTTTGCAATACCAGGACTAATGACAATCATATCAAGAGTTTGCCATTTAGGATCAGCAATCGGTATTAAAAATTCTTGTGTAAATTTGTTACGATTTTCTACCGAATCATCCCAACAAATAATTTCCTTGGCTGTTTTCTTAAGGAATTCAAAAGTTGATGTTCCGGTTAACCCAAGACCAAAAATGCCTATTTTACCGTTTTTTTTACTTTTACTCATATTTGTATTCAATATTTATATAAGTAGCTTAAGTTTCTGCCTTTCTGTCATCCAGAGGAGGCATTGTTGCGTGGATCACTCCACGCTTTATAGTACAAGGCCTCTCAGCCGTCATTGCGAGGAGGCGTAGCCGACGCGGCAACCCAGAACCCAAAGGGCAGCAAAGCTCAAAGCTTAAAAACACAATATATAGTATTTGAGCTTCGCTGTCCTTCGGATTGAGCTTTGCTGCCCTTCTAGTTCTGGGTTGCCGCGTTCACTTTGTTCGCTCGCAATGACAACTTGAAAACCTTGTAATATAAGGATTTCTGATCTACGCAACAATGCCTCCTCTGGATGACAGATTTTTGTATTTTAGTTTTTTTATACCAAGCTCAAGTTACTAATACTAACAAAGAAATTAGAGTTTTACTAGCGGAAGATGATAAGACTACAGGGCCACCTCATGAAAAATTTCGATTGCAATTAATCACCTCTCCCCTTGTGGGAGAGGTCGACCCGAAGGGTCGGGTGAGGGGTATTTTCAGGGTAACTCTAACGTTAAAAGTTTTTAAAAATCGTATTTCGTTATTACATATTTTAACAACTAAAGTTAACAAAATACTGGAAAGAGAAGATTTTAAATACCCCTCACCCGCCGCTTCGCGGCGACCTCTCCCACAAGGGGAGAGGTGAAGAGCTTTAATTTTCATGAGGTGGCCCTGGATAAGACTATAGGTAATCACATTAAAATCAGACTCCACGGACTTGATCATCTCACTCCTTAAGATTGCCATATCAAATTTAAGTTAATTATATTTAATTATTAAATAGTTAATTTTCTGATTTTTTTTAAATTTAGCTTTGCTGCCCTACGGGGTCTAAATTATGCTTCGTTTTTTTCTGAATATTGGCTTATATACTGGGTTTTCTTATATTAAAAACAGGCAAAATTATGGTTAAAAATTGGTTAAAATGGCCTAAAAAGTGGTTAATTTTGCATAAAAACACGGCAGAAAGTGGTTAAAATTTGGTTAAAATTACAGTAAATTCTACTCTTCGCTAAAAACCATCCATTCTCATGTATTAGTTAGCCATCTGGAACTTGCCTAGTCATAATGACTACTAACCTACAATAACTATGCACATTTTTTATCTTAGCATTTCAAGTGCGCACCACTTATATATTAAGTTAGGTTATTTTATAATTTTAATGCGATTGTCCTGCAAACAAAATCATAAAAAATAATAGACTTTGTTAAAGAATTTAATATAGACTTAAGTTATGTGCTAGGAGATAATTTTATAAGGAGTGATTTTATGTCAAGAACTTTCTTGTTTACTATAGTTTTTGTAACTTTGAATTTTAGTTGTTTTTCCATTTCTGCAGCGAATGGTGAAAATTTAAGTCCCATACGTTGTGACGCAAGTGAAATGCTTAGGGGGTCTATGAAGACAAATTCACTAGGACACTTGGAGATTGGGGGGGTGGACATGGTCAAGTTTATTGAGGATAAACAATATCCTGTGTATGTTATGGACGAAAAGTTAGTACGAAAAAATATGAGGGATTACGTAGATAGTCTCAAAAAATATTATAGCGTACCAGGCGAGGTTTTTTATGCCTCTAAAGTATTGTCTACTTTAGCACTTTGTAAAATGTGTCAGCAGGAAGGGATGGGGCTTGATGTATCTACTGAAGGAGAGCTGTATACAGCGGTGCAAGCTGGTTTTCCTATGGAAAAGGTTATTATGCATGGGAATAACAAGTCGGAAGCTGAGCTTAAAATGGCTTTAGAATACGGGGTTGGTAGGATAGTTGTTGATAATTTAAATGATATAACTCTTCTTAACGAGCTTACTACAAGCTTAAATAAAGTAGCAACTGTTATGGTGCGTGTTACACCGGCGGTACAGGCTCATACTAATGCTCATATTGCTACTGGACATGACGATTCCAAATTTGGGTTTTCTATTAAAAGTGGAGCTGCTGATGAAGCAATTTCTAAGGTTTTGGATTCTCCTGCCCTTAAATTTGCAGGGCTTCATATGCACATTGGCTCACAAATATTAGATGTTGAGGATTATAAACAAGCTGTAGACCATATTAGCAGCTTTATTAAGCAGTTACAGGATAAAAAAATATTGGTTAATGAGTTGGATATAGGTGGAGGATTGGGTATAGTTTATACATGTAAAGATAAAAAACTTGAAATAAAAGACTTCATAAAAACTATATCTGGGTACATAACAACCCAATTTACAGAACAAAAGTTAAAATTACCTAAATTAATGCTTGAGCCTGGTAGATCTATTGTAGGAGAAGCTGGGACTACTATTTACAAAATTGGCTCTATAAAACCAAATAGTAACGGCCAATTATATGTAGCTGTAAATGGAGGAATAGCCGATGATCCTCGTAAAGCTTTATACGATGCACAATATTTTGGTGTTATAGCAAATAGGATGAATGAGTCACAAACTGTAAACAGTAAAATAGTTGGAAAAGCATGTGAGACTGGGGATGTGCTAATAGAAGAAATTTTACTTCCTCGGGCTAAATATGGGGATATTTTTGCTATTTTTTCAACAGGAGCTTATAATTATTCCATGGCAAGCAATTATAACAGAGTTCCTGTGCCTGGGATGGTATTAGTAGAAGATGGTAAAGTAAAGTGGATCGTAAAACCTCAAACGATTCAAGACATTCTACGGAATGATCTCGTGCCTGAACAGTTTAAATAGGTAACTTATTAAGATAGTTTTTATTATGGCAAGGCAAAAGCACTATTATTTCCTGCAAACTGCGTCACAGTTGGTTTACTATGCGCTAATAGTGCTTGAAGAGTGAATGTAGGAATTGATAACAACAGTCAGCACAGATATTTTATTGTTGATTTACACCGGATATTGAAGTATATATTTTGTCTATAGCTAGCTGATTGTTATTCTAAACAGTCAAGTTATAACAGTATCTTTAGTCGGGGCATAGCGCAGTCTGGTAGCGCATCTGGTTTGGGACCAGAGGGTCGGGAGTTCGAATCTCTCTGCCCCGACCATCTTGAAAGTCTTGTATTGTAAGGGATTTGGGGTTGTTTACGTATCTGCTTTTAGCACCTATTTCTTAGGTAAATATCACGATAAATCAGCATAAATCATGTTATTTCGGGATGTACTGCTGGCTTATTGCTGGTTCGGGATTGTTGTTTCTAAAACTATTCTATATCTTATGTCAGATTATTACTGTTCTCAATTAGTAGGATAATCACTTCCTAAAATTTAGCCTGTATATCCTTTACCTCATTGTGGGGAAGATTTAAGGCTTTGAACTGAGGATCATAGTTATAATCAAGTGTACTTGCTGTTTTGTTGTTAGTGGGTCCGGATCCCTTGACTGAATCGAGAATGGCGCACCCGAGTGTATGATTATCGAACCTTTAACGAATGGTTAACACAAGCTGCAATACCTTTCTTTGCAACGTATTCCAGTGATTCAAGAGGAATCTGGTAAATGATCATTTTCACCTAAATGAAGTATTTCAGTATTAATAGAAGCATCCATAATTTCTTCCGGTTCATCAAAATTAAGGCAAAGGCTGAATATTATGGATGCTACTGTTTCAGAACAATGTTCTATAGCATAATCTAAAACTGTTTTACCTTGTGTATCCTTAATAGAAAAGTCATAAAAACCAGAAAATTCTTGTATTATCTGTACCTTAATTGTATCGTCAATGTCTGGATTTTCTAATAAACCATGTAATGGCGTTTTGCCTTCATGATTTTTGGAATTAATGGAATCAAACCCATCATTTTCTAGTAATGTCATTATGACACCTGCACAACCTTGGAGGTGTGCGATATGCATTGGT
>Ga0206914_1026_pt1 | contig 18854 bp, 20 predicted proteins | sample Alteio_BWOrgHeat_73_FD_152938 | JGI IMG/M metagenome (GOLD analysis project Ga0206914, IMG submission 152938) | Enriched cells from forest soil in Barre Woods Harvard Forest LTER site, Petersham, Massachusetts, United States -... | ecosystem: Environmental > Terrestrial > Soil > Temperate forest >... | reverse complement strand
TATTTTGAAGAAGTAAGGCGACACCTGGGTACTGACGCAGCTCATGCTTATGGCGGTTTTATGGCTCACCTTACAGCTTGGGCAGAGCATCATAATATACCGTATCAGGGCATCGCAGTTGGTACTATCAAGAAGCACATAACAGGTAAGGGCAATGCCTCAAAGCAAGAAGTAATTGCAGCAATCACCGTAAAAGGATTTAACCCCAAAGACGACAATGAAGCCGATGCCCTAGCACTGCTTGATTTAGCACTAACAAAGCACAAGGAGGGAAGTGAGCTATGAAAAATAAACAGACACCGGAAAGACAACATGAGAATCAGAGCTATTTAACTCCGGAAGAAACAGCAAAAATGCTAAGCATTAAAACTAGCTTGCTGAGCAATTGGCGAGTCAGCGGCCAAGGGCCAGCTTACGTGAAGCTAGGGCAAGGTAAACGAGCCTTAGTAAGATACCCATTACTCGGCAAAAATGGCCTAATCAATTACATGGAAAGTCGCATCCAGACTAGTACCAGCGATATAAATGCAAAAAAGTTGCTGGCAAAACAAATGAAGTGCGGTATCTGTAAATAAAAAAGTAAGGATAGTTAAGCTTATGAATACACAAAAGGTCAAACTAACCAAGAAAGTCATTGACGAAGCAGTCATTACAGGCAAACGTTATTATATCTGGGATAGCGAAATCCCTGGCTTTGGCCTTGCAGTACAAAAGACCGGCTATAAATCTTACTTCCTAGATTACCGAAATGCTAGCGGTACAGCCAGAAGGCTAAAATTGGCAATAGTCGGTGAGATTACTCCTGATGAAGCAAGGAAAAAGGCAGCTGCTTTAAGGCTACAGATTAGCCAAGGTATTGATCCGCTAACAACAAAGCAACTGGAAAAACAAGAGCTAACTTTTGCAGAGGTATCCAGGGAGTATATGGAAAAGTATGCCTTAGTTTTTAAAAAACCGCGCAGTATTCAAAATGATAAATCTTATCTAAAGAATCATATTTTACCTTATTTTGGCAAAATGAAAATTACTGAAATTACCCGTAAAGACATTAACCATTTTCATTATTCGTTGAGCCATATAAAAACCACCGGAAATCGTTGTATAGAGGTGATATCAAAGATCATGAATCTATGTGAGGAATGGAGTTACAGGCCTGAGAATAGTAATCCATGTAAGGGACTGAACAAGTATAAGGAAGAATCAAAAGAAATATTTTTGTCTCTTGATGAAATATCTAGATTGCAGGCAGCGTTGGATAAGGTTTTAGAAGAGGGTGAGAGTACGTACTTTGTTGCCTTGATAAGGCTCTTATTGCTTACTGGCGCACGCTTAAGCGAAATCATGACTTGCAAATGGGAATATGTTAATTTTGAACGAAAACTTATTGAGCTACCAGACTCTAAAACCGGTAAGAAAAAAATTATATTGTGTGATAGGTGTATTGCAATTATCCAGTCCTTACCAAAGCAGCCAGATAACTCGTATCTTATAATTAGTGAACGTAAAGTAGGGTCACATTTAACCCGACCAAAGAAAGCGTGGTCAAGGCTGCTCAAAGTAGCGAATCTTAAAAAAGTGCGTATGCATGACTTACGCCACACTAACGCCAGCATCTCCCTGCAAGCTAAAGTTCCGCTGGAAATTATCAGCAAACGTCTTGGCCACAGCTCTATACAAACTACTATGCGCTATGCTCACCTTGCTGACGATCAGATCAGAAATGCTACAAATGATTTAAGCAATACTTTAGGCAGAGCTATGGGGATTTAAGTGATGCAGATTTTGTTCGATTATGATACCCCCTTATATCTAGCAAAATACATCCAGAAATTGCATGTATTATTTCTTTAAAGCCTATTTCTCTGGTGTTTATTAATTGAGCGTTTTTATCAAGGCTATTTATTTTTTGCTATTACCTTGAAATGTTAATAAACGTAACTATCTTATCAAAGATACTAATTGCAAATAGGTAATAGTACACTAATTTAATATAGGAAACTCATTTTATGGAAAACACCAATAATGTTGAAGCAAGTAACACAAATGCTGCTGATAATAAATCAGAATTGTTAATAGAAAAAAATTTAGAAACCACTTGTATATTAGTTGATGGTGATGGTACACCTATAGAAATTGCACCTGGTGTTTTTCTAGATGTTGGGAATCCAGAATAGGACTCACAGAAAAGCACTTGGGAAGTGTAAGAAGAAATGATTAATATACTAAACCTACTTTATCATAATTATATTTAAATTGTACAAAATATGATTATAGCCTTGTTACCGCTGGGTGAATTAACATATTAATATATGCTTGCCCAGTGCTAGCATGGAAGCTATAATTTGTATAGCTTCCAGATCATTAGCAGCTATTCTGAGAGTTATCGGTTTTTTGATGTGCCGTACAATAGCACTTTAAAACTTAGCAAACATTTGAGTATTTTTCATGCGCTGCAACTTTTTTAATTAGGCGCATAATTTAAGTACATACCTTGTCAATACATTTATACAAAATACCACGAAACTACATAAAACACTTTCCAATTCTAAGCCAGCAATAAGCCAGCACGAGAAACTGAAATATTATGATTTATGCTGATTTATTGTGTAATACGACAAGAATTTTAAAGATGGATTTAGGTTTTGCAAATCCTTAAAACCTAAGGTTTATGCTGGTTGCGGGGGCTGGATTTGAACCAACGACCTTCAGGTTATGAGCCTGTTTACCTTTAGTAAAAATATATCTCAAATTAAAGTTTTTGTCCACAAATATCAACACCTTACAGCTCACCTATTCAACCTATGTTTTTTGCCCTTATCTCTTGAGCCAGCAATAAGCCAGCACCAGAAAAAAACACCTAAAATCCAGTGCTACATTATAGTCGCAATACCGCTTGATCTAGCCGTTTGCTGTCGTAATAACCGTTGGCAAAAATGTTCCAGCTGCGTAATTTTACCTTGATTATTACAAATAGTTTGTGATGACCAAACAAGAATTATGGAGCAATTTATGAATCATGCTAACAAAGAAATTAAAATTTTACTAGTGGAAGATACTAAAATCATACAAACCATAACAAAATTAATGCTTAGGGAGTTTAACTGTCATCTGGATATAGCTGAATACGGAGAAAAAGCTGTAAAATTGGCGACTAAAAATGATTATGACTTAATACTGATGGATATAGATTTACCTGACATAAATGGTTTAGAAGCAACCAGACGAATTAGGCAAGCAGAAAGACAGACAAAACACAATGCTGTAATAGTAGCACTCACATCTCATTCGGCAATATCGTTAAAAAGTAAATGCTTGACAGCAGGCATGGATTATTTCTTGCAAAAACCACTCACACGTGAGGTGTTTGCCGAGCTGTTAAAAAAATTTAACTTAGATTAAGTGAGCTTGTAGCACGCATATATAAATACTTAATTTTATTTAAATAATTTAAAAATTGTGTTACAATAGCAATAGTTAATAGGCCTAACGAGTAGATTGTTAATTTTTTATGTAGACAGTAGTTACTTATTAATGTTTTAATTAAACGTAGGGTTTAATTAGTTGAACTTAAAAAAATAAATGGAGAGGAAGAGAGTTTTATGAAAAGGAAAGCAACAGAAGATATAGAGAGCGATAATAAAAAGAAAATAAACTCAGAGGAGGAAAATAATACACCGACAGAGAAAAATATAGATGAAGATATTGATCTGGTAATTGATTCAAGCAGTAGCGGAGAAGTAATACCTAAACTCCCAGATGAGGATAAAATAAAAGCTTATTACAACCAAGAAATGCATGATAAATATTATCATCTTATAAAAGAAAATCTAGAAGAAGGATTTGAATTATATGGAACTGCTAAGGAAATAGGACGTGTAATCTATAATAAGCTTGAAGATGAAGAAAGGTCTGTCAACAGTCTAGCAAGGGCAATAATTACTTCTGTAGAGATTATGCGAGAATTTTTTCATGATGAAAGCATATATTGTCTTAATACTGATGAAATAAAAAATATATCGGATAACGATTTATCCACAATATCTCTAAAAAACATTCTATATGGATTAGGTGTAACTGATAAAGAATTTAATGAACTGGCATATCTTATGGAAGATATTTATGAGATTAAATTTATAGGACATAACGAGGTCTAACAGTTTTATCATTATTCATTTGAGGTTTAAATGAAAACAACATCACATTTAGCGGATAGTAGCGATGATGATCATCAGGTTGAGTTAGAACAAGGATATAGGGAGAACCAGGATAAATATATTGGGGAGTTACAAGAAAACTCTAGAAATACTGAGAGTAATTACCGTGTTTCGCATATCTTAGCTGATATAAGTAATAGGTTATTAAGTTCTGTAGAAGTAACTGAGAAATATAAAAAAATTAAAGACCCTTTAGAATTTAAGTTAGAGGCTTTAAATAAACAAATTACTTTAGGTAGTTTTTTCGTAGATAATTACAAAACTGATCAAGCAGATAATAAAGCAATACAAGAGCAGTTAGCCTATTTACAACAACAAACAGAAAATTTTGTTGCACAATCAGAACGAACTCCAGAATTATCAGAGTTTTTGCTAAGTCAAAAAGAAGAAAATGATAAACGGATTAATAAGTTAGAAAAAGATATACTTGCCATTGAAGACAAACAAAGGTTAAAAACAGAACTGGAATCTACTTTGTCAGCACTTAAGGAGGAATATGATTTTTTAGAAACTATTTATACGAAACGCAATGAATTAGCTCAAACATTAAAGGGGGCGTTCCCTTTTATACCTAGGAAATTAACCCTAACTTTTATTGAAAATTATAATGAAATTAAGGGTGGTACTTACGAGTACGGGTATGAGGAAATATTAGAAGAACTTGATGAGTTTCGTAAAACAATTGATAAAGGCGGTAATATATCACCAGACTCTATAAAAGTACATTGCGCAATATTAGGTATTAAAGAAGAATTTAAAGATGACAAAGAGAGCGAGTATACGCCAAAAATGTTAAGCAAAATTAGCCAGAAAATAAATAGAATAACATGTGGAGAGGTAGCACCAAGTAACAAAAAACAATATTTAAGATTGCATGGATTAGCTTCCAGCAAAAAAGCAGAACAAATCGCAGCACTTCAAGAACTAAAAGAGTATATAGATGAAAATTTAAGTCATATACATGAAACCATACGACAAACTGCACAATATGCCACTGACACTGAATACTTGAAGATGCTAGATAAACAGGATTTTTTAACCCAGGTACGTGTTTATAGAAAACTAAACAGAGATATACAAAAAAATACTTTAATTGAGGGTAGTGAGGGAATAATAAATGTACCACCAGGTTATAATACTACCACAACACTTAAACCCTCAGGCAATGCAAATTTTCGTTTTGGTGGTGACTTTTCAGGAAAATACTCAGAATTTGGCCAAAAATTTTTTGCCACGCTACAGAACTACAAAAATGTTTTTGTATACGGCATGAATCCAAAGGAAAAGGAATATGAACTTCCAACTATATTACAAGTTGAAGCCATAAGGAGTACAATATCATTATTAACAAGTGCTATGTTTTTTGATTTGGCAGAGGTGAGCTTTGAACCATTGAGAGAAAATGCTACGCCATACAGCTATGACAAGATCCATGAACAAATGCCAATGGGAATGAAAGATGCAGTAAAGGCAGCAACATATATTGAACAAACTATTTCTCAAGAATTAACTGCTAGATTTCCGTATGATTATAGAATCGTAGTGAAAAATAATAAAGCTGATACGCTAAATAAAAAAAATCAGAATATTTTGTTTGACTATCTATGCTTTAAAACTAATGCCCGTGATATTCATGAATTATTGAGTCAAGATATTGATATTGCTAGTAATAATTTAAAAGATGAAGGATGGAATATCAGTAAAAAAGAAGCTGGTTTTTTTAACGATAAATATCTAGAAATCACCTTAGAAAAAGAAGGATATAAGCTGATTTTTCAGAAAAAAAATGATAAATACTCTTTGTCTTCTATAAAATCCTTTCCAGCTTCACTGTTCAATAATTTGATAAATGAATGGTATAAAATAGACTTGTCTTATCTTCAAGACCAAACCATAAAAATTGGTATTGCCCCACAAATAATATCAGAAACTTCAGAAAAAAAAGAGAACGTGAGGATAAATCTGACTTAAGAAAAACAACCAAGAAACAAAAACTTGGGGATAGTAGCACAAAAATAACAACGCCTGACATCAAAGATTTTTTTACTGCAACAAATAATCAAAACCAGAACCTCAAACGCACCGGCAAAGCTCTACTTTCCCAAGACGGACAGCCATACAATATGCGTGAGTCTTTTTCTGCCTTGAATATCAACTCTGAATTGTTGCATGAGCTGACAAAGGAGTCAATAATTACAGCTGGTGCAGACGCTGACTTGAAGGCGATTAATGTTGAGCAAGGTAGAGCAGATGGTAGAGCTGGTACCGTTGAGTTTAATGGCGAGGAACACCATGGAAAAGACCACGCTGCCCACGTGGGATCGTTGATAGGTCGCCTTGAAACCGGCAAGATCGGTAAGGACACGGTCATTGCCATAGAGCTTAAGAACTATGGTGAGAATCTTGGAATGTCGGATGTTATATTGCTTGCAAACATCATTAAGCATAATGAGAAAAATCCGGATAATCAGCTGATAATGCCAAAGAAGATAGAGCAAAATTCTTTGATTTATCAGGATGCGCTTTTATATAATGCAGCTAGGGATAAAGGTGTGCAAGTGATTGGCCTTGAGGGTAAGGGCTTGCATACAGCAGAGGCTAAAGCCGAAAAAAATTATAAAGGCTCTGATCGGTATAACGAGCTTCGTGATAAACATATGGCAGGTGTTATTAACGACCTTACTGGCAAGGGTTATAACGTTATTGCGTATGTTGGCTCTGCTCATGTTGAGCCTTTGCAGAAACTGATTAAAAAAATAGTCAAAGACCCTACTGTTATCAGAAATTTTAGTGAGGAGCATAAGCAAAAATTTGCTGCTGTTTTGGCTGAGCTAAAGCATCATAGGATGAAGGTGCATGCTGGAACTGAAATACATTCAGCTAAAAATCCAAAACCACAATCGCATTCTACCAATACTGGCCATGGTGGCAGGGAATAATTAAAAAATCACTAAGTCATTTTTTCTTCTCGTTATTTTTCTTAATTTTCTTTAAAATCAATTTGACAATTTTTAGAATAACAAATAAATGATGGAGTTTCATAAGATTTTGTTGTTTAAAATTTAGATCAATAAAAGAAAGTGGTTTGTTTTAAGTTGGTGTAGTCAATTCTGCGATCAAGGTGGATGAAGCTTTTACTGATGCCAATGCTCCAACCTAAGCCCCAAGCTAGATGTATGAGCTTGCCCCTTGTTGCGCCGTCAGTGATGGCGATGTCAATGGCGCAAGCACCGCCAGTTGGATAAAATGGCTGATCGTAAACATGAAACGACTTTGGGCTACCGCCGATTTTGCTGTTACATTCTTTTGACCTGCAGCAAGAAGTAACAACCATTGGCTGGTTGAATCTGGTGCGCAGTTCCACTAACTTATCGGCAAATCCTGAGGCTAGTACTATTTTGCCTGTTTGTTTGCATGCTAATTCATCGTGAGAAAAATATGGAATGTAGTATTTGTTATTGCTCATAAAATAGCTTTATAATATAATTAGGTATAACCCTACTTTTACAAGTAGGAATCATGTTATTAAATAACTGGTTATGATCATGAGAGTATCTACTAAAGGGCAAGTCACAATACCATTTGACATAAGGGATAAACTTGGTTTATTACCTCACACAGAAGTATCGATGAAAGCAAAAGGCAATCTAGTTATTATTGAGAAAAAAATTGATGCTTCCTCTAGAGGAAAGCATATTTTGGGTAGAATAGCTGGTAAGGCAAGTGTAAAAATGTCCACAGACGAAATCATGAAAATTACCAGGTCATGATTGTTATTGATAGTAATATTATACTAGATATTCTAACAAAAGACCCTAAATGGTACGATTGGTCAGCATCTCAACTTGAAATATTTTCTGAAAATCATAAATTGGTCATAAATGATATAATATACTCAGAAATATCAATTGGCTTTGAACATATTGAAGAATTGGAAGCTGTTTTAACAGACAATTTTATTATTCAGCCTATTCAAAGGGAAGCATTATTTTTAGCGGGCAAAGTTTTTATGCAATATAAAAACTCAGGTGGAACAAAAACTTCAACATTGCCGGATTTTTTTATTGGTACCCATGCGTCAATATTAAATGTGCCTCTACTAACCAGAGATAAAAAAAGATATAAAAATTATTTTCAAAAATTAGAAATAATAAGCCCATAAATTATTTCAAGCTGCTTTTGATTCCATCCCAAATAGCAACGATAGCAGCACCAATACCTACAGAGATTAAGGTTTTCATAGCATTGTGACCTGATTCTTCGGCTCGTTTGCGCAGTTTACGCAGGAAATGAAAATCCTTCTGTACTTCCTGCTGGTTGTCTACATCTGCACCAAAGGATTTGAGGGCATTAAGTACGCTTTTCTCGTCTGTTGAATCAATTTTGGATGAGCTGTTACGACTGATCTCTTCCTTGATGATTTTGCGGATACGTTTTTCTGAAAGCATGGTTATTGATCTAGCTCTTCGCTTTTTTCGCCGTTATTTTTGTCCTTTTTACCAGCGGGAGTAGTAGTCATTAACCGCAGCATTATATTAGCAAGAGCGATGATGGTGGTACAAAAGGCCATTTGATGCTCCTCTGTCACTTCAATGCCGTAAGTAACGCCAATCCATGCGCTGATAGCTGCGATGGCGTTAAAAATGATAGTTCTAAATCCTTGTAAAAAATGCATATTATACCTCTGTTTTTTTGTTAAATTTTAATCCCAATGCCATGGGCCGTGTGGTTTTAAGTATTGAATGGTTACATGCACACAACCACCAGTGAAGCTGCCATTATTAGCGGTAATTCTGATCGGTGTATCATCCCAATAAGTTAGGGGTTGATTGGTTAAGCCGACATTGGTGGTATCGTTATTGCTGCTTAAATTAGAGCCGTACCTTGTTGCGTCCTCATCAGTGCCGACACTAAAACTATTTGCTCCGCTAATTTGCTCCAGCACTCTGACATTTACGCTAATTACTATGCTGTGGTGAGGTATCTGTATACTAGTATCTGTGTAAGTTCCATTCAATTGCAGCTCTTCTTCCAGATGACCAACCTGCAAATATTCGCCGTTGTCCCTGTTAATCAGCATATCATTTTGAACCATTATCTGTGGCTGATCTGTGGTAATCGTTGGCCTTGGAACGTATTCAATGTTACTGCTAATTCGTCCTGAAGATGCCCAATACTCACCATTCCAGCAATATTTGCTGCCATCGCTGTCAAGCGTTACTTCCAGCCATTTTCTTGGAGCAACGAATCTCCAGCTATGTTCTAGCTTCAGGGCTATTTCATTTTGGTGGTTTGCAAATTCTCCTTCCGGATTAATACCGATGACAAATAATAGTCCGGCTTCTATGGTATTCGGTGGCACTTCAATTCCTATTTCTTGCACTACGGAGTTCAGCAGTATATCCAATAATACAAGAGCCTCATTATGGGTAATCTCTTTCTGAGCCTGCCCGCTATGGATTAGTGGCAGGTTTAAGCGGGGTGTGTAGTTCATGTTATTATTTTTTTATTGAAAAACTATTGTTTGCTGTGTAAGCTGATAAACGGCGGTTAGAATCGCCTTAGTAAGCCGATTTACCACTCTCGACAGCAGTGGGCTTTGTGTATGTATGATAGCTGTATTACGCAAACAGTTCCTTAAGTCGGGAGTGCGGTGAATAAAATACCTACTTAGTAGGAAATAAGCTCACACGTTGTTTACTACGTGATTCTAAACTCCTGGCATTCAATTGAATGTCATTTTTCAATAATAAAGGAGTTTGTTTCTATGGATTACACAAAGCATTATCAATCATTTAAAGCATTTTTTGCGGTTAACGTTAATTTTCACCGTACGGATCAGAGCATGACTATAGAAGATTTAGCGATAAAATCAGGATTACCCGAGCAGCTTATTGAGCTATTGGAACAGGGTGTGGCTGATCTGGATTTTGACGATTTCTTTCGCATATCCTGTGCTTTAAAAATACATCCTTTTAGGTTACTTGAGAATATCTATGTTGATGATCCAGATGATAACATTAAACCCATATCAATTTTTTCAATTGACCGAACCCTTAGCTTACCAAAAAAAGAAAAATCTGAAGTACCAAAGCCCGATGAAACTGATGTCCTTACTAAAAAAGATAAAACGGGCTTTTTCGGTTTTTTCAACAGATCATAACGCTTGATCCGTAACCTCTACCAACTATTGCCGACAATTGGTAAATATTAGCTGTAAGGTTTTGCAGATTTTGGGAGTTGTTGTAAATTATGTTTTGTTCGTTTGTTGTAATTGTTTCAATAACTTGGTTATTGTGGATTATGTCTATTTCGTAATGTTCGGATTCTTCCCCAAGCGGTACATCCACGTAATCACGCCAGCCATTGTCGTGGCGACCTCTTCTGATCCAGCTAATATTGATGTTATCATTTTCGTCTATGGTTGCCTTTGTATGTACAGGCGCAAAGGGTTTGAGATTTCTAGCACTATGTTTGTGACTTATAGCTTCACTTTCAGCAAGGGTGCTGCCGACTGATACAGGCTTATATAGAGCAGTTCGTCCTATTAAATCAGTGTTGATTTTGCCGATAAGCAAGCTATTTATTAACACAAAGCGTTCGTTTTCCTTGTGCTTGCTTATAGCCCATTCAGTACCTTGCCTGCCTCTAAGTAGTTTTGACAATTTGTAGGTATTTTCATCTATCAGCTCTGCATATTGGAATTGGATTAATTCATCACTGATTAAGGCTGCATTATCTCCATTTAATAAGGATAGTTCAGATGTACTGTATAAGTCACCATTAAACAATTGAACTATAATGGTGTTATTTAAGTCAAATATCGTGGATTCAGCTGGCGGCAGTAAATTGGGAGCGAGTCCAATCACCGTTCCTTGGTTAGTTACTGCTACGTGCTTATAGTCGTAGCCATCATCCAAGCTTTTATATATTACTGCTTCGCTCCAGTTTTTTCCACTTGGGATTATTGCCGCTCTAATAAGCGGGTCATTTCTGTTTTCGTCGGTCGGCAATGGCGGGGCTTCTATGAGTTCAAGCCATGTATTTGCAGGTAACTCGGGCAGTATGTAGGTTTTTTCAAGATACTCGGTGTTGCTGTGGAAATCATACATATCAGCATTATAATGAACCGCCTCTAGCTTCATTTGGCCCGTTCTTTGCATATCGGTTTTAATGATACGCATTATATGGGTTATGCTGCCTGCAGTAACAGCAATAATATCTGTCGGCTCAAGATGCGCATATTTTGGCGGCAAAGTTAATTGGTAGCTTTTGCGCTCCTCCCAGGCATTATACAAGGTAATATCGGCTATTTTCTTGCCATCCTGATTGCTCATTGATAACGGAAGAGAGATATTTATTTGTTCGCTGGTAGTGACTGTTTGCCTTTGCGAGTCTATTGTAGACTGATCATAATCCCTTGCCTTATCAATATGAGTAATGCTGATTTTTTGCGGCAGTTCTAATTCCTGGGCGATTGTTACTGTGACAGTTTCCTTTATATCTTGATTGTTACTTGGAACAAGCTCAGCCTCAGTGATATTAGCAACCACCATCCTGTTTTTTCTTGGAATAAATTTAAGTATACCGTCACTTTCAACTGCATCAAAAAAATAAGCTGCTTGTAATTGTTCTATAGCTTCTCTGGCTGTTATATGCTGCGATATTATGTAACCATCAACGGTATCGGTTAGCCTCCCAGTATCAAAGTCACTCTGTTGCAACCCTACCTGAACAAGTAACTCAGCTACTATTGCTGCTAAATTAGAACGCCCAAGTTTGCCGTTAATCCAATGCCCTGTAGGCCATAAGATACCATCTTGCCATATTTGCCTGTAATCAGGCCAAGCGGGAAAAGGCCGAGCATCCCAAGTCCAGACAAAGCGTCTTGGTACCAGCTCTTCAAGGTCTGTCCTATTGCATCGTTCTTCCAGATAATCAAGTGTTGCATTTAATGCCTGCCTTTGAGCAAAAAAATCAACTCTTCCCTTAGAGCCTCTTGGGAAGTACGACTCACTTGAGCTTGGATCATAAAATACATTTGGTTGATTACTGCAACCATCAACACTTGGGAAACCTAATTCAGTAAACCAGACAGGTTTCATTTTTGCTTGCCACGGGGTTATTGAACCGTCAGGGTTGGTATGAGTATTACTCCACCAATATTCTAAATTCTTCCAGGTATATTTGGCATTGTAAAAATCATGCTTTTCTCTAGTTGTACTATGTTGATCTCCAGTGCAGTAATAATCCCAGCCTTCGCCTGATTCCCAGCCTCTTCTGATTAATTCTTCGGTAATTTGATTTTGTGGCAAATCTTTCGTTAGCGGAAAATATGCATCAATGCCGACAAAATCTATGGCGGAACATGCCCATAGTGAATCAAGATTAAACCAGCCGCCCTCGGTGTGATGGTACTCGCTCCAATCTGCAGCGTACGTGACTAATGTATTGCCTCTAACAGTATTTTTTACCGAGTGTGCTAATGCAATAAACTGATTTACTGCAGGATAATTTCCTGTTCTATCAGTAAAGCCGGTTAAACTCACCATTTCCGAGCCGATAACGAAGGCATCAACCAAACCCTGAGTTAAACCCGCATAATGCATGATAAAGCGATTATAACCTTCAGTTCCAGTGAACCAATTATCAATATCATGGCTATTATTTGCAGTAATACGGCCTCGCCATGGTTTAGGATTCGGCTCTAATTCATCAACAAAGATCATCGGGTATAGCATTATTTTTAAACCTCGTTCCCGCAATTCCTGACAAATGCTAATCACTGTATGATCAGACGGGGTACCGCCATAAGTGGGGGTATCTTCATCAAACCGTAGCACTTCTTCAGCTGTATCTCTGGTATAACCGGCAACCGACCATGCATGCGGCTCTATAATTACTTCGTTTTTAAACTCTACTTTTGGAATAATATTGCAGCTCCCTGCATCAGTAGACGTAGCAAACCACGTCACTACCAGCCCCACCCATTCAAGGCTTGGTAAACATTGCTGTAGTTGATCAATAGCAAGTAATACATTTGCCTTACCCTGAAAATTTTGCATATTGATATTTTCACGGCCAAAAGTGCCGCCGAAAGGCAATTTTTGAGTATAATAATGAATCTGATCAGCATAAACAAACTCACCGCTGCCAGGAATCAATATGACGTCCCTGATTTTATCTTCCACAGCCGGATATTGACGAACAGTTCTGCGTACCTCAAAGCTAAAATTGGGTATTTTATTCCCATATTCTTCTAAAGGAAAATCCTCAATCACTACATAGCAAAGCCCTCGATAAGCCGGAAAGTCAGAATTGCCCTTATAACGAGCGATAATATCATCCTGTAGCTGATCTTCTGTACCAAGATGTACATTGAATTTGCCTTGATCGCTACCAATACTTGCAGCACCGAGCAGCTTTGAATCAGCCCAGATTTGGGTTATTTCATCAACTACCCCTTCACAAAGAGCAATTGCTAATGTTACCGAATATGTAAAACTATAGCTGGTTTGTGTAGTGGTAACCGACCTGCGTCCGCTGCCGCCTTTACCACCACCGCTTTGAGTAAAGCTTTCAGTATGCTCATGTACATGCTCTTTAATATCTGTTGACCATATTACATTACCTGCAAGGCGCATCGTGCCGTAAAGCTTCGGAATAACCTGCCCGTAAGCCGATAGCTGTACACGCAAATCCGCAAGCCTTGGCCCTTCCTGTGACGGTAACCTTACGCTGCTGTGCTTTCTTGGCCCAAGCATGTTATAAGCTGCAGACCCAAGGGTTGCACCCATAATTACGCCACGAATTCCGCCACCAAGCATAAAGCCGCCGACGCCTCCGGCTATCGGTAACGCTATAGATGCTATTGCGCCCATGAGTTAATCAAGGTTTTATAAACTAGTAGAAAATTTGAAAGAAAGAGCTATTACAGCAAATTATTGATAAACGTAGAATATCGTATTAAATTTAAGCTTAGGCTGCCTTTGAGTCGGCTCTCATTAAATCTGCCTGTGCCGTTCTGTCTTACTATGAACGCTATGCGTTCATAGTAGCTCGTAATACGGCTAGTTGTCAAGGTTTTTCTTTGTTGAATTTGCATAAATTTACAACTTATGCGACATAATTTTCGGCTAAAGAATTTGCTTGTCTCAAGGTAGTACATATAACAAAATCGCTAATTTATATATTTTCTGCATATCGGATTAGGATTTGTAGAAAATATCCAATATTAGTAAAAGATTTTATTTTTTGCTAAACCGATAGCATCCAACAATCATTCTAACCCAAGCAGGAGAGAGTAGATGCTCAACCACCATGCCCGAACCTGAATAACAATGGATGATACCGATATTACCTGCTGCATCACGGCTAACGATGCCAACATGTTGTGGATTCTGGAATAATTTAAATAATAATATATCACCCAATTTTATAGCACTAAGAGTTTTTACAAAAATATTTTTATTATTTTCACTTTTTTTATTTTTATATTTTTTCTTTATCAAATGCTTATCTAAAAATTCAGGCAAACTCTTGCCATCCGGAATAGCGGAGTAATCAAACCTGTCATAATATTTAAGTGGTTTATTGTTAGCTCCTTTAATCTCAAGCTCCTCAGCAACGCCCATAACAAGGCCAATGCAGTCAATGCCTCCTCTGTAAGTATCCGCTTTCTTCAATCGTCCTTGATGATGGTACTTTGTACCGAGCCAGGTTCTGGCCTGTTCAACGATTTTTTTGCCTGTTATTTGCATTGTAATGGCGTTACATTGTGCCGGCAGTACTCATTAACTTATCAGTACCAGGCAAATCAGGTTCACCACGAAAATTGATTATGTTATTGAACTTGTTTTTACAAGTATTGCTGCTTTTATCACAGCCGGCAATGATGATGAACTGATCGCTTTCTTGCATAGCAAAGGGCATAGGTAAGCTTAAGGTAACAGTATAATCTGCAAACTCCTTGATCTCCATTTTTGTGCCTGCATTATTACCGGTTCGCCAAGCCAGATAACCATATTTGAACCAATCCGCTTCCTGGTTTAGGTTACCTGCAATAAATCTGTGCTGATCAATGATTTCACTAATTGTTGATTCTACCGTGTAGTTAGGTTGTTCTAGACCAAACTTGCACCGACTATCGCCCAGCTGAGCTCTGCAATGTGGGCTATAGCTTTCGCATAAGGTTTGCGATAAAAACTGAGTCAAACCCCTAACCTCAGCATAAAACAGACTCTTCTTGAGAGTTACCTCCCCAATTATCCCACGTTTCTGGATTAGTTTACCGGAGTTTGGCTGTTGGTAATTAACCAAAAACACTTCCAGTTCAGCAAAGTCATACTTACTGGCCAAAAGGTCAGTTTCCGTTATTTTGCTTTCATAAGTTTGCCCTGCAATATCAAGGTTATCAACCGCCATATTACTGCCACTTTCAACATTAGTTGGCGTAAAGCCGGCAATGGAATCGTATTTTATATTGTCAATTTCCAAGGGTTGATCATGATCAGTAAAACCCAAGATAAAACCGTCTTTACGCTCCAGCTTCCAGCAGGTGCAAAGGGTAGTAACCTCTGACTGCAAGTGATTATTTAATTGTGGCGATAAGTCTCTCATATCCTAATCTCTACCAGCGGAATATTACCCCAAGAACCTATATTGAAACTATCCATTGATAAATCAAGATGGTCGGTATCAAAACGTACCGGCACATCAAACTCAAAGTCAGCAGTGATCTGTTCCCCTTGCTTTGGAGCTGCGTCAAATGTCACTAGGCCAGTGGTAAAATCAATATTAATTCCATCTTCAATGAGGATAGAGTCAATATATAATTTGCAAAACTGGTTATTCACAGGCTTGTTAATGGTTCTGGTGTAAACTTCTTCGCCATTTTGGTAATGTTTGACCAGCGGGAACTCCGCTTGCTGATTATTGCCTGTTCCAAGGTATTGGTTTACAGCTCTAAAATCTGACCAATCTTTGTATCTGAAACCGACAGCTCTGCCTCGTCTTGCTCTAAAAAAAGCAATTAATTGTTGCCATTGGGCTGGAGTCTTGATTCCACTGCCTACATCGTACCTTGCCCTTGCCTGGCTCCAGTTGATGTTACGTTGCTCATGTCCGCTAAAGGTAGCTACTATATCCGTAGAATACATTGGCCCACCTTTTGAGCCATACGATATCTCAGGCGGGAACTGTACTTCAGAAAGGGCTGTCATGAGCCGTTATACAAATTGAAGTAGTGAACTTTAGAAACAGCAATTATAAATTCAAGAAAGTTAGACTGATTTTTTTAGATTATTAGCAGCTCTGTGCTGTAAAAGAATTGTAGCTAGATCTTTATCACCTCGCTCAAGAGCCAAAGACACCGCAGTTTCATTACCCTGATCTTTGATATTAACGTCAGCCCCATGCTTCAACAAAATTTTGACTATATCTATGTTACCATACTCAGCAGCACACATTAAACTGGTTTCGCCCTGATTATCTTTAGCATTAGCATCGGCTCCATGCTCCAGCAAAATTTTTACCATATCTGTATGACCACATTCAGAAGCGCAGATTAAGCTGGTTTCCCCAAACATATTTTTAGCTTCAATATCAATACCGTCTTTAAGTAACAACTTCTTTAGCTTTTTCAGATTATTTTCATCTATTGCATCAAATAGTTCTATATTTAGCTTATTAAAGTTTTCCTTCTTTTTTATCATTTGCCTACCATCAATTTAGAACTGGATAGCTATGGAGATTTGCATTGTTTTTAGCTTTTTCTATTCTTAGTAGTTTTTATTAGGTGCATTGTCAATAAAAAGCATTCAAAAAAATAACAGTATCAAAAATAGTATTCCGTGGTGGGGGTTTTACTTAATATTATCAACAATGAAAAATAATACCTAATCAAAATTACCTGCTTGTGTCCACTATTCTTTATAAATTCCGACTAGCTCTTCCTATTTGCCGAGCTATATCGGCAGCAATCTGGCTGCGGCTATGGTTGAAGGAGGCAAGGTCTGGGGTTTGGATATTCATATGCACGCTGATATTATTGCCGCCGCTTCCTGCGAGCTGACTTTGTGGAACAATGCTGCCAACTGTATTTGGGATAAAGAGTTCTGGCTCACCGCCATCACCAACCACATGGGCTTTTCTAGGTTTTGCGGTGCCTCCTTTTGCAAAGAAACCACCGAAGGCACTTGTGCCTTTTAGTGCATTACCGAAGCCGCCTCCTATACCTAAACCACCAAGCAAGCCACCACTGCCGTTGGCACCAAACAAACCTTGTTTAATCGTCAGTTTTAGAATATCAGCTTGGAGACCACGGAATAAATCTCCAAACCCTCTTTGCATGCTTCTAGTATGGTTATCTACTCCAAAAGCAGCATTAGCAAAATCATCAACCATGCTTTTGGAGGCATCATTTGAGTGTTGCTTGATTACGTTAAACACATCCTCTGCTTCATGTTCTATAACCTCCAGTTGGCCTGCACTTTGCTTTATAGCTCGGTTATAAGTATCCTGATCAATTAATCCTTGTTTTAGCAGTTTATTGAGCTTTTCTATTTGCTCATTATGCTTTTCAAGTGGAGTTCTGGTCTGCTCAAATATTCTCTTTGCTTCATTTTGTAATTCATTGCGTTTGCTTAAAGCGGCTATAGCCTTTTCTTGCTGTGGCAGGTGGATTTTTTCTAAGTTAATAGTTTCAACTAGAGTAGAGTTATATTCTTTTATGCTGTCTTTACTTCTATTGAACCATGTTGTTAAAGTAACCAAAGCTGCAACAGTTAATGACGCTGCAGCAGCTACAAGGCCAAGTGGATTGCCCGCTAAACAAAGAGTAAACCATTTTACTGCGCCGGCTGCTGCGATAAACCAGGCTGCTAACCGAAATGCTAATAAAGTAGAAACCGTAGTAATAATAAAAACTATTGCCGGATTACCGTCGCGCATAGCCGCAAAAAATGCTGTTAGAGCCGGTAATATGGGGATCAATACCGATTGCAGCAAGGCAGTAAGTACTGTCTGCAGCTTTGTTAGTTCAGCAGAAAAGCTTGCCATTGCCTTGCAATCCTCCTGCGATAAAGAGGCACCAAGTTTTCTTGCTTCCTCTCTAAGCCTGCCTATGTTTACTGTCCCTTCTTCCAATAGAGGAAGTAGCTTTGCTCCTTCACTGCCAAATAACCTCATGGCAAGCTCAGCTCTATCAGAGGAATTTGCTACTCTTACCAAACTTTGAGCAATCTTGTCAAATTGCTGATCTGAAGCAAGTTTGCTTAAATCTTCTGCTGATAGTTTCAGTAATTCCAATGCCTCCTTTGCCTTTCCGCCGCCTCCGGCTGCATCACCAATGCGATCTGTAAGATTTTTAAGACCGTTGCTTAAAGTTTCAAACTCCACTCCACATTGTTTTCCTGCATATTTTAGTTCAGACAATGCATGAGTGCTTGTATTGAGTTTAGCTGCTAATCTACCTATCTGCTCACCACTATCAACGATCTTTTTAATCATTGAAATACTAAAAGCAGCACCGGCAGCTAACCCAACCTTACCGAAGCTTAGCGTAGCTTGCCTCATTTCAGACCTGAACTGTTTTAAAGGAGCTTTTAGTGAGTAAAAACTACGGTGGATTGTAGAAAAAGC
>Ga0206914_1025_pt1 | contig 19047 bp, 18 predicted proteins | sample Alteio_BWOrgHeat_73_FD_152938 | JGI IMG/M metagenome (GOLD analysis project Ga0206914, IMG submission 152938) | Enriched cells from forest soil in Barre Woods Harvard Forest LTER site, Petersham, Massachusetts, United States -... | ecosystem: Environmental > Terrestrial > Soil > Temperate forest >... | reverse complement strand
TATTATCAAAGATTATGAATTTATGTGAAGAATGGGGATACAGAACCGAGAATAGTAATCCATGCAAGGGGTTAAAAAAATATAAAGAAGAATCAAAAGAAAGGTTTTTGAATTTGGAGGAAATAAAAAGGCTACACATAGCAGCAGATAGAATGCTGGAAAGCGAAAAATGTATTTATTTCATAGCTCTTATAAAATTATTACTCCTGACTGGAGCAAGACTCAGGGAAATTTTAACATGTAAGTGGGAATATATTAGTATGACACGAAAAGCTTTGGAGTTACCGGATTCCAAAACTGGTAAAAAAGATGTTGTCTTATGTGATAGATGTATTGCCATTATTCAGTCCTTACCCAAGCAGCCAAATAATCCATATCTTATAGCTAGTGAGCGTAAAGTAGGAACACACTTAACGGAGCCGCGAAAAGCTTGGGCAAGGCTACTTAAATCTGCTAATCTAGAAGGCGTGCGAATGCATGATTTAAGACATACCAATGCAAGCATTGCTCTGCAAGCTAAAGTCCCCTTGGAAATTGTTGGAAAAAGGTTGGGGCATAGAAGTATAAGAACCACCATGCGTTATGCTCACCTAGCAGATGATCAAATCCGCAATGCTACAAATGACCTAAGCAGGATTCTTGGTAAAGCAATGGGCATGTAAAAGCGTTTGTACGACTCAAAAATTGATACTATAATGACGGTGTTTAGAAACGAGGAATAATATCATATTCTATTTCTCTGCAAAAAAATATCAAAAACAACAAAAGCCAGCCAAATAATTTCAATCACAAATAAAACTCAAGCCAGTAATAAGCCAGCAACAGGAGCTGAAATAACGTGATTTATAATGATTTATCATGTGACTGGGCTTATTAGCTAAAAGCAGAAATAGACTACGCCAATAGTTTATAAAGCCTTATATCTATGAGGATTCCAGTGGTGGAGATGAAGGGAATCGAACCCCCGACATCCTGCTTGCAAAGCAGGCGCTCTACCCCTGAGCTACATCCCCGATTAGGCTTAAGGTGGCATTTATATACTGCCGCTTAAGCCTAGTCAATAGATTTTTTTATTTCTCTTTGAAACCTTTAAACATGGCATCAATTACCGGGTCTAATAAGTACTGCAGCAAAGTTCTGGTTCCAGTAATGATTTGTACCTCAGCTTGCATACCTGGGACAAGTTGCAAATGCCTTGATTCGGCCACTGCATTAAACTCATCCATATTAAGTTCAATACGTGCTGCATAATAACCTGCTGCAAGGCTTGGATCCATTTGTTGTCTTGGATCAATAATAATATCAGGTGACAAGGAAATCACTGTACCAGTAAACATCGGAGTTGTTCTAGACTTAAAGGCACTGAAGCGAATTTTGCAAGCTAGTCCAATTTGGATGGAATCAATATTTTTCGGTGGAATCTTTGCCTCAATTACTAAGGTATCATTACTAGGAGAGATCTCAATAATCGGATGTCCAGGAGGAATTGAGCTGCCAATGGTGTGGTAATTTAAATTATTTACAATTCCATCAACAGGGGACCTAATAATCACTCTTCTTAAAGAATCTTTTAAAGAAAAGAATCTTTCCCTAGCTTCTGCTAATCTAATCTGTGTATCTTTTAGTTCGCTAAGGGCGTTAGTTGAGTTTTTGCTATCTAAATTTATTAAATCAATTTCATTTTTAGTGATTTCTTGTTCAGCTCTGGCAATTTCCGTATCAGACATAGCTAATTCACTTTCGGTGTTAGCTTCTCTTGCTTCTAGTTCAAGCAATGCAGCTTTTTGTGCATAACCTTTTTGATGCAGTTCTTTAGTTGCCTTGAGTCTATCTTGTGTAACTTCCAGAGTTTTGCTCAAGGCAATTTTTTTAGCATCTAGACCTTCTATTTGCTTATGCATTTGCTTAGTCCGTTGCTGCAGTGACTCTTTTTCTGCAAGGTTCAATTTTTTCTTGGAAGTAAATAAATTATCTTGGGTTTCAATAATTTTTGAAACTTCCGGTGAAGATTTATCATCTAATAGGAATGGCGGATAAGTTACTTGCTCATCTGCATTGACTTCAGCGAGTAATCTGCTTTCAGAGGCTGAAAATGTCCTATATTGATTTAGCATATTCTCATATTCAGACTTAATCCTTGTGTCATCAAATTCTAGCAACTTATCGCCCGCTTTAACTTCATCGCCAATCTTAACGTAGATCTCCTTAATAATCCCGCCTTCTGGATGATTGATATCTTTTTTCTGAGTATTGCTGATCACTGTACCGATAGCAACTGCAGCACTATCAAGAGGAGCAGTGGCAGACCAAAGCACTCCAACCAATACAAAACACACAATTACGATAGTACCAAACATAATGGGAGATCTTGCATTCTCAACTACATCGTTAGATTTTTCTTTATCCTTCCTAATGATAAAATTGATAAAATAATCAATAAATTTTACGCTAGCTTGCATGCCTTGCAAAATAGCAATTAGCATACCTTTTGGGGTTAGCTTGCTGGGCTTTCTCATGCCAGGTATACCACCTGGAAGCCCTTGGGCCGCACCACCGGCCTTTTGCTGCATCATCATCATTTGTTGCAACATTTGTAGCTGCTTTAATTTCTCTGGCGTAAGTTTTTGTTTATCATCTGACATATTGTACCTAATATATTTTTTAGTCGTTAATATGAATCATGCCATTTTTAAGCATTTTAATTCTACCTTGTACTTCCTCTTTTGAGCCAAAGCTTGCAACTGCGCCATCTTGCAGTACCATAATTTTGTCAACCTCAGATAAAATTGAAGGGCGGTGTGAAATAACTACTACTGTTATTCCTCTTTTTCTAGCTTCCTGCAGGGCGCTAGCGAGGGCTAATTCTCCGGCTTCATCTAAGTTAGCATTCGGTTCATCTAACACTACAAGTTTTGGGTTACCATAAAATGCTCTAGCTAAACCTATACGTTGTTTTTGCCCACCAGACAAATTTGAGCCGCCGGATCCGATATCAGTATCATACCCTTCAGAAAATCTTAAGATGATTTCATGACCACCACACATTTTTGCTGTATCAATAACCATTGCAGGATCTGCCTCTTCAGACATTCTGGCAATATTTTGTTTAATACTGCCGCTAAACAATTCTATTCCTTGTGGAAGATAGCCGACATGCTCACCGAAATTTTCCCTGTTCCAAGTAAATACGTCTCCGCCATCTAATCTTACTGATCCAGAAGATGCTTTCCAAACACCAACCAATAGTTTTGCTAATGTTGATTTACCGGCACCACTAGGGCCAATGATAGCCAAAATCTCGCCTGGTTGGATAGCAAATGATACGCCTTTTAATATGTGGTGAGGCATAGGAGGTTGCATCATTCCCGCTGGAACAGGCACAGTATAATAGGCATTTTCTACTGTTAAATGTCCTTCAACGTGTGGAATTGGCATTGACTGATCCCTTTCTTTGAAATTGGCGAATGAATCATTAATGTTTTTGTATGATTTCATTGCACTGCTAATACTTTTCCACATGCCGATTGCATTATCAAAAGGAGCAAGAGCTTTACCTACGATAATAGAGCTTGCAATCATTCCACCGGTGGTCATATCTTGACCATTTGTTTTTACCACAACGTAAGCTCCCACACCCGTTACTGCCATCTGCATAACGTTTCTGACAAATCTTGAAAAATTAGAAATAATACCATTACGGTAACTAGCTATCGATTGCTTTGCTAGCGAGGCTTCATTAAATTTTGCCCAGTTTTTTTTGACATTATTTATCATGCCCATTGCTTCTACGGCTTCGGCATTTCTATTGGCAATTTCAGCTTGCCCCATACTTTTTATAGAAAATTCTGTAGCTTCGCCAAGTGTTCTATTGGTAGCTACCGCATTAAAGAAGGCAAAGCCCACAATTATAACAGCGCCGAATACAGTTATGTAACCGATATATGGATGTATCAGGAAAATTATCACGATATAGACAATACTCCACGGAGCATCAAATAAAGTGTTAATTCCTGTGCTAGTCAGAAAAGTTTTTAATGTCTGAAAATCACGCAGCATCTGGCTTGATGCCGGATTTACCTTTGTTGCTGAAGCTGAAATGGAATGACCGAAAATAATCGGTGATAAGGTGTTATCAAGCCACTCACCAACCTTGATCAAGGTAAATGATCTGGCAATTTGCAATAATGTGTATACAAAATATATAGAAGCAATAATTATTGAAAGCATCAACAAAGTTTCAATGTTACCGCTACCGATCACCCTATCTAGCACTTGCAATGAATAAAGAGGAGTGACAAGCATCAATAAGTTGATGATAAACGCAAAAACAAATACTATTTTGAAAGCCGCATTACACTTGTCTAAAGCTATCTTTAGAGGGTTTTCTACTATCGCTACTTGATTAAATTTCTGCATAAGGTGTACTTCGTTTATTTTAAATTAAAAATCACTTGTTGTTTTTTACGTGAGAGTGTAAATATATCCTATAATATTCTAGGATATAGGTGTTTATTAAAAAATTTCAACTATAAACATATATTTTTTATTTATAAGGTGTTGCCAAGGTAATTTACAAGCCATCCGTCAATAGGCCTCTTGCATAACCACCTTCGCCGTCATTCCTGCGAAAGCAGGAATCCATGGCAGTATCGATTGTGCAGTGGATTCCTGCTTTCGCAGGAATGACGGTGGGAGAGGTGAATCTTTATACCACATGGTTGCGACTTTTAAATTGCACTACATAATTTATGATAATAATTTATGATAGCAATTTAACGAAAGAAACGTAAGGAATGAAGCTTAACTTGCGCAATAAACGAGCATTAAGTGTTATTTTTGTATCGATTATTTTATCTAGTTCTGTTACTTCAAAATCAGAATTATTTATTGTGCTAGTAATTTTATCTATAGTAGCTTTGCTAGCTTGAAATATCAGGGTAAGATTAGGGGTAGGAGGGCAAGAAAATTTAACACTTAGCCCATAGCTACTGACAATATTCTGAATAATAAATTTACTAATTAGTAAATTATCCTCTAGATCGATAGGATCATTGCCCCTGATGCCAATAACAGATTCGGCAGCAGTTGTGCCGTGAAAATGGGCGGTAGTTTTGATGTTAATTTTTTCAAGAGTAGCTACTATATCACTCCTGAGATTAGAGTGGATGTCATCAGGATCTGCTGTGAATCTAGAATTGTTAAAATTTTCCTCAGGAATCCAGAAGCTAAATTCAGCTGCCAGAAATTCCCACCCGTCATCCAGAGGAGGCCGCAAGCCGACGTAGGGATCCAGTTTTATGTTGTTTTTTGAGCTTCGCTGCCCTTCGGGATGAGCTTCGCTGCCCTTCGGGTTCTGGATCCCTACGTCGCACTTCGTGCTCCTCTGGATGACGGGCGGGAATTGCCATTCAGCTTCCAGAAGTATTTGGGGCTTTGTTTTTGAACCTTGATATAGTTTTGTAGCTAGTGTGCGAGGATTGTTCTTGTCAGCAATATTTTCACAGAAAAAACTTGTGGTTGGAAAGCTACGGAACGGGTCGACAAAGCCCTTACCTTCTATCGGTACTAAATCAAGTTTACTACTGTTGATATAGGCGTTACCTTCTTCGATACTGTCAAGAGAAGCATCGATTTGTTTGATTACACCTTCATCATCTAAATATTTTAACGAAACAAATTGTGATCTGTTTCTTTTTACTAGCTGTATATCTGCTTCAGAAATTCGCATAATATCCCTAGCTTGCACTCATAGAAGATTGCCCTATTACCTCTTCCGCTATTTGTACCGCATTCAGCGCCGCCCCTTTGCGCAAATTATCAGTACATATCCACATATTGAGACAGTTTGCCCGAGAAGGATCGTTTCTAATACGAGAAACAAAAACATCGTCATGTTCAACCGCTTCAACGGGAGTTGTGTATTTCATTTCATTTTCCAAACTATTTACTACAACGCCGTCTGCTTCATATAGCAACTCTTCGGCTTCTTTTGCGTCCAGTTTATTTTCAAATTCCACATTGACTGACATAGAATGCGAAACAAACACAGGCACTCGCACGCAGGTCACTGTTGGACTGACATGTTGCCCTAGTATTTTTTGCAGTTCTTCTGCTATTTTGTATTCTTCTTCTGTGTAACTATCTTCTCTGAAATCTCCGATATGCGGAAACAAATTAAAAGCAATTTGATTAGGAAAAATTTTTGGTGCTATTTCCTGCCACACAAATTTAGCTTTTGTTTGTTGATATAGCTCATCCATAGCTGCTTTACCGGCACCGGAAACTGATTGATAAGTTGAAATGATTATTCGTTTTATTTTTGCCGCATTATCAAGGGGCTTCAATACCGTAGCTAGAGGTATAACACAGCAATTTGGATTGGCAATTATTCCGGTCTTAAAGCCGTTTAATGTATTTATATTGGCTTCCACCACAACAAGCGGCACATCTTTATGCATACGGTAGTAGGATGATTTATCAATCACGATACACCCCTTATCAGCAGCGATTTTTGCATATTTTTGCGATACAGCTGATCCGGCACAAAAAAACACTATATCTATTTTGGCAAAATCAAGTTCCTGCATTTGCAGTACTTTGATAGTTTCATCGCCAAAGCTTACTTCTTTTCCCACAGAATTTGCTGAAGCTGCAGCAATAATTTCTTTGATAGGAAATGCTCTCTCAGCAAGGGTGGTTACTACTTGGTAACCAACGGTGCCCGTTGCTCCAACAACTGCTACTACGTATTTTTTACTCATAAATTTTTATTAATTAGCTCCTGATTGATTGACCCGCTTAAGATATGGGTATGAAAATGAAAAACAGATTGGCCGGAAGATGTGCCTTTATTAGAGACAATACGATACTCATCCGCACCATTAGCTTTGGCAATAGAGGCTATAGTTTTAAAATAATGAGCAATTTCTTCGGTGGTGGCTTTTTTAGTAAAGTCCGCAAAGTCTATATAATTCTTTTTAGGAATAACCAATATGTGCAATATTGCTTCAGGCTTGATGTCTTTTATAGCTATTATACTATCATCTTCGTATAATCTTTCCGCCGCTATCTCACCGGCTATTATCTTGGCAAATACATTGTTTTTATCGTACATTTAGGTCAGATATTTGGTTGGTTGTTGATTCTCATATAATATCGAACTTCAGCTTCTTCTTTACTACCGGCAAGTACTATATCCGATAAATCAAAGCCTTTTTTTCTAGCATAATATTCACGCAATTCGCCGGCAAAGAATGTAAACAAGAACAATATAGCAACATTTACGGAATATACAATATGTGGAGCAGCAGAGACGCTAGATGTATTTGCAATGATTACTAATAATGCAATAAGCCACATTTTATGGTATATTGCCCATAGTAAATTAAAAATTCCGGCAATAACTGAAAAGCCTTGTGGAATAAATATAGGACTGGTTTTCTTTTTACTTGAATCAGTGTATACAGAGTATATATTCATAAATTTTCCGTAAGTACTTGTAATATAGATATACAGTAATTATCTACCATTTATAAGATTTACACAAGTTCAAATAGTAAAAGACAGGTTCTTAAATTATGTCAAACGGTTCCACAAGCGCTTCCTCTCTAAGAGGTACCACAATTTTGTGTCTAAAAAAAGGCAATGATGTAGTGATCGCTGCAGATGGCCAAGTTTCTCTAGGCAACAGTATTATGAAAGCTACTGCCAGGAAGCTCAGAACCCTCTCTAACAACAAGATCGTTGCAGGTTTTGCAGGTTCTACGGCGGATGCGTTTACTTTATTTGAAAGGCTAGAAGCTAAGCTAGATAAATATTCTAACCAATTGGTGCGCAGTAGCGTGGAGCTGGCCAAAGATTGGCGTACAGATAAATATTTGCGTAGGCTTGAAGCTATGTTAATAGTTGCAGATAAAGATAATATACTTATACTTACCGGTAATGGTGATGTAATAGAGCCGGAAGATAATGTAGCTGCAATTGGTTCTGGTGGTTTGTTTGCTTTGTCTGCTGCAAAAGCCTTAATATCTATTGAAAGTAAAATGACAGCAGAGGAGATAGCCTTAAAATCAATGCATATAGCTGCTGATATTTGCGTATTTTCAAATCATAATATTATTCTAGAGAAAGTTCTATGAGTTTAAAAAATAAAATGGGCTTAACCCCGGCTGAAATAGTTGCAGAATTAGATAGATTTATTGTCGGTCAAATGTCGGCAAAGAAAGCCGTTGCTGTTGCCTTGCGTAATCGTTACAGAAGAGCCTGTGTTGCAGAACCGATGCGCAGCGAAATTATGCCGAAAAATATTTTAATGATAGGATCCACCGGTGTTGGTAAAACTGAAATAGCAAGGAGATTGGCTAAGCTGGCAGAAGCTCCGTTTATTAAGGTTGAAGCAACTAAATTTACAGAAATCGGTTATGTTGGTCGCGATGTTGAATCAGTAATTCGTGACCTTATAGAGATTGCTGTTACTTACCAGAAAACCAAGGCAAAACTAGCAGTAGAAGAAAAAGCCAGGCTTAAAGGCATTGAAAGAATTTTAGACTCGGTGGTAGGAAAATCTGCTTCTGCTGAAACTAGAGATAAGTTTCGCATGAAAATCTTGAGCGGGGCGCTTAATAATACAGAAATAGAAATAGCGATTAAAGATACAGGATCAGTTGGTGGTGGTAGCTTTGAAATACCGGGAATGCCAGGAGCCGCAATGGGTGTTATCAACGTTAATGATATGTTGGGAAAGGCCTTTGGAGCCGAAAAAACTAAGCAAAAGAAACTTATTGTAGAGGATGCGCTGAAGATTATTACTTCAGAAGAATCTGATAAAATGATTGATGAAGAAAAAACTGTTATGGATGCGGTCAATGCGGTAGAAAATGACGGTATAGTGTTTCTGGATGAAATTGATAAGATTACCTCTAGATCGGAAGGCAAGGGTGGTGAGGTGAGCAGAGAAGGAGTACAGAGGGATTTGCTGCCGTTGATTGAAGGAACAAGCGTAGTAACAAAATATGGTACGATAAAAACTGATCACATATTATTTATTGCCTCCGGTGCTTTTCATTTATCAAAGCCATCTGATTTGTTGCCGGAGCTTCAGGGTCGCTTGCCGATACGGGTGGAAATGACTTCTTTAACTAAAAGTGATTTAGTTAAAATTCTTACAGAACCGGAATCAAGTCTGATCAAGCAATATATAGCTTTAATTGCTACAGAAGGTGTGGAGCTTGAATTCACTGATGATGCAATTGATGAGATCGCATCACAAGCAGCCAATTTTAACGTTGAAATTGAAGATATCGGCGCTAGAAGGTTACATACTATATTAGAGAATTTGCTGGAAGATATAAGTTTTGAAGCTAGTGATACAAAGAAAAAGCAAGTTGTTATTGACCGGAAATTTGTGAATAACCAATTATCAGGCTTTATCAAAAATATGGATTTAGCGAAGTTCATTCTTTAGTGTGTGATTTCAGTCGCCTCATGAAAAATAAAGCTCTTTACCTCTCCCCTTGTGGGAGAGGTCGCCGCTTAAGCGGCGGGTGAGGGGTATTTAAATCTTTTCTTCCAATATCTGGTTAAACTTTAGTTGTTTAAATATGTAATGACGAAAATACATTTTTAAAAACTTTTAACGTTAGAGTTAGCCTCAAGATACCCCTCACCCGCCCCAACGGGTGCGACCTCTCCCACAAGGCTAATCTATGCACACAAATATTTAAGGTTTGTGGTACCTGTGTGGATCAATAAACCGTTTAAGTCATTATATTACAAGGCTTATAGTCGTCATCCAGAGGAGGCCGTAGGCCGACGTAGGGATCCAGAAAAGTAGTAAACATACTACATGAATTGTGTTTTGGCGGCTATTTTCCTGGATCCCTACGTCGGCCTGCGGCCTCCTCTGGATGACGTGATAGGATAGTCCACTCACCTTAAATATTTGTGTGCATAGATTAGCCCACAAGGGGAGAGGTAAAGAACTTAAAATTATTACATCAAATTCTGGTTAATTATATTTAATTATTAAATGGTTAATTTTCTTATTTTTTGCTAAATTTAGCTTCGCTGCCCTACGGGGTCTAAATTATGCTTCGTTCTTCTCTAAATATTGGCTTCTATATTGGGTTTTCTTGTATTAAAAACAGGCAAAAATATGGTTAAAAAGTGGCTAAAATTGCCTAAAAAGAGGTTAATTTCGTATCAAAACACGTCAAAAAGTGGTTAAAATTCGGTTAAAATTACAGCCGATTTTACTCTTCACTAAAAACCATCCATTCTCATATATTAGTTAGCCGTCCGGAATTTGTCAGGTCAGAATGGCTACTAACCTACAATAATTATGCACATTCTTTATCTTAGCATTTTAAGTGCGCACCACTTATATCTTAAGTTAGGTTATTTCATAATTTTAATGCGATTGCCCTGCTAAAATTGTACAAGCAGGGCCACCTCATGAAAATTAAAGCTCTTCACCTCTCCCCTTGTGGGAGAGGTCGCCGCGAAGCGGCGGGTGAGGGGTATTTAAAATCTTCTCTTTCCAGTATTTTGTTAACTTTAGTTGTTAAAATATGTAATAACGAAATACGATTTTTAAAAACTTTTAACGTTAGAGTTACCCTGAAAATACCCCTCACCCGACCCTTCGGGTCGACCTCTCCCACAAGGGGAGAGGTGATTAATTGCAATCGAAATTTTTCATGAGGTGGCCCTGATTGTACAAGGTGCTTGACTTTTGTAATTGTGACGTTAAACTAATAATCGGAGCGTTGATTTTCCTGCTCCTGGGTGTCAGATCCTGTGATCCAATAGCGGTGAACACCAGCCGTTTTTTAAATGGTGTAATCCTCGCTTTGTCGGGGAGATGATAATGCATGAAATAGGTTCTTTGAGCTAAAGATTATCATAGCTGACTATTGGCAGTTTTCTGAACTCCCCGACTTCTTGGGGTAAATTACAAAAGATTATATTTCCCTCAAGCGGTCAAAATAATGGTCTTGGGCAGTATGCTTCTGCTCTTGGCCTTTTTTGTTTAATCCAAAGTGAACGGGGGCTATGACTGAAGACGACGATTTAATATTTAACTCTAACAAAGCAATTATCTTACTTCATAACAAAAGTTGGTATGATAGCACCAATGAGCAAAATATTTGCCAAGCTTGCATTGATAATAAGATTGAAGGAACTGTTTAGAAAGTCCAAATAATCATTGTTTACACCTCCGTTGTCATTCCCGCGAAGGCGGGAATCCAGCTTGAACGCTGGACTCTGGATTCCCGCCTTCGCGGGAATGACATCGAATGTGGACTTTCTAAACACTCCCTTGAAGTAATCAAAATTATTAAAGTTGATGATCACTATGACTCATACGCATGTACTCAGCTGATTAACCTGCTTAATAATGAGTATGATGGCCGGCCAATCAATCTAATAATTGGGGTATTAAGTTATCTTCCCGACTCACAAATAATAACCTGCTCAGTGCTTGCAACCCTTGCCATGATTGGTAAAATCAATATTTATACTTATTCCCGTGATGATAAAAAACCAGCCACAAAATTTATAGTCCCCTTTTTTGGTTAAAACCCCCAGCTGAAGCTGGGGGTTTTAACCAAAAAAGGGGACTATAAAACCTTCACGTGCCCGTCATTCCTGCGAAAGCAGGAATCCATGGCAGTATCGATTGTGCGAGTGGATTCCTGCTTTCGCAGGAATGACGGAGAGGGTACACTCAGCGGTTGAGACTTTTAAATTGCCATGATCAGTGGCCCAGATGTATCTTGTACAGCTATCACAAGGGGAATGACATCCTGGGGACTTTTAAATTGCCATGATAATATAGCATTACTCATCAGGGTATACGCCCCATAAGAATTTTTTAGCTATCCATCCCTTGTAAGATTTACAACTAATCGAACACCAATCGTTCTTGCATTTATCTAGATCACACCTAATTTGCGGTGCTAAATTAGCGACGATTTGATCATATTTGCCGGGGGCACTAAGAAGCGCCGTAGTATCCTTAGCTATTACCACAACTGATCTTTTACCGGAGATAACGTTGGCATGCACCCAGCCACCTTCAGAATGTATATCGCGTATTTGACGCCACTGGTCATATTCTGCAACTACTTCTACCGGCTCCCCCTTTTTTACAAAAACCCATTCTATCGGGCAATCTTGCATTGGACCGGTTCTAGCATTTACTTCACTGAATTTGATGGTAACAAACCGTGGCACTGATAGGTTTTGAGGTATGGCGGTGGCTGTTAGAGTGGTTAATATAATTATAAAAGCTGTGATCCTTGCGAAAGCTTCCGTTATCCTTCCCTTCCTCGTCATTTCTGCACCTCCCCCGTCATTCCTGCGAAAGCAGGGATCCATGGTTTTACGGTTTGTGCCGGTGGATTCCTGCTTTCGCAGGAATGACGGGGGAGGCAGGGTGACGGACTGTGTGATATCAAATTCAGGTTATTCATCTTCTTCAATAATATCTAGTAATGTTTCATCTTTTTTCACTACAACATAATTTCCGGCACGGAATTGACTTTTAATGCGGTTGATTTCATATTCATTAATGCCGACAGATTTTAATACTGCGCCACCAAGCTGCAAACCTGTTTCACAATCTTCGGGAATAATTGTGTGCACCCCAAGTGCATATAATTCGGTAGCGTTCTTCAGATCTTTTATTCTAACAACTATTTCTAAATTACTAAACTCAGCGGCAATAATTTTACTAATTTTTTTAATTGTGATACCGTTATTGACAGTGACAACCATGGTGAGCGCCCTATCTGCTCCCACTGCTTTTAAAGTGTTAACAAGTGATGCATCACCCTTGAATACTGGTAACCCGTTAGCAATTTCTTCTCGCACTACATCCTCATTAATATCGAGGGCTATATAATTTATTCCTTCAGCCTCCAGCACTCTTGCAACCATTTTGCCAACCATGCCAAAACCACCGATAATAATATGATTAGCAAGGTCTCTGGCGCCATATTCAACAATTTGATCTGGAGTTTTACCAAGAGTTTTTTCAATTTTTTCAGCAAATTTTTGACCAATCATTCCTAAGAGTGGAGTCAGTGCCATTGAGCATGTGACCACTAATAATAGAATATTTGCAACGCCTTCTGCCAAAATTCCATATTCTTTTCCAAGTCCAAAGAGGATAAAGGCAAACTCGCCGCCTTGCGCTAAAAGTAATCCGGCATGTACTGCAACTCCTTTATTAAAACCGAATAAAATACAAAGCGCAGTAATAATAGCAGCTTTAAGGATAATAAGAGCAACACAAAAAGTTATAATATTAGTTATTTGAGCATACATTTCCATGACATCAATCTTCATGCCAACACTCATAAAAAACAAGCCAAGCAACAGGCTTTTAAAAGGATAAATGCTTTCTTCGGCCTTTCCCCTAAACTCTGTTTCTGCCACTAGCACGCCGGAAACGAATGCACCCAGCGCTAGTGATAATCCAAAATGCTCTGTTCCCCAAGAGGCCGTAAGCACCACTAGTAAAGTCACGGCAATAGGCAGTTCGCTACTTTCATTATTATCCGGTGAAATAAACGAAAAAAGCGGACGTAATAAAGTTCTACCGGCTATAAAAATCACCACTAGAGCGAGAACTGCCTTCACTAGGGAGTTACCAAGAATATATGGAAGAGATTCGGCAATCTCACCACCATTGCCTAAAATCGGCACAATAACCAGCAACGGCACGACTATAAAATCTTGCAAAAGTAATATTGCCAAGGCTATTCTGCCTACCTGCATTGACTGGTTCTTAGTCTCCGCTATAACTTGCATAACAATAGCAGTAGATGAAAGTGCTAAACCTCCGGAAATAATAATCGCCGAATTATTATCACCGGTAATTATCATAATTGCTCCTGCAATAACAAGACTGGTGATTAACACTTGTAACAAACCAAGACCAAAAACATAACGTCTCATCGCTTTTAGCCTTTCTATCGAAAGTTCAAGTCCAATAGCAAATAATAGAAATACTACTCCCATTTCACCAAGCAGGCTAGTTTGTTCATAAGTCACTACTTTAAAGCCGTGATTACCGATTAGCGCTCCTGCTACCAGATAGCCAAGCACGGGACTTAAATGTAGTCTTTTAAAGATTGCAACAACAAACACAGCAGTTGCAATCAGCATGATAACAATAACTAAAAATTTACTTTCCATAATTTGTTATTCAACTAAAGCATTAATAAGTTTATTTCTTTGCCCAGAGTTCCTCTATTCTAAGCTGCTCTCTAGCTTCCGGGTGGAATAAATGCACTATGACATCACCTGCATCCAGTAAGATCCAATCAGCCCCCTGCAGTCCTTCAACAGTAGCGTTCCATTTTAATTTATGTTTCAATTCTAGGGCTACATGCTCGGCAATAGCTTTGATGTTTTTAACTGATCTGCCGCTTGCAAATATCATATAATCTGCGAGTGGTGCTTCGCCTGTTAGTTCCATGCAGGTAATATTCTCTGCTTTCATAGCTTCAAGAGATTTTACTATGAAATTTTTCAATGGTTCGTTATTGTTCATGAGACCTAATTTCTGTAGATGAAATAGCATACAAACTACTCCTATTGGTTATTATACTGTGCGCTTGATTTTTATCAACATATCCTTTGGATTTTAAGCCAAAAGCCGCTATATTTACCAATCTGGTCGGGCAGGGGCGGTCAAAAATTATTATGTCGCAAAGATTTTGAATCTCCTGATATTTATGCCATTTGCGGAAAGATGCAACATTATCTATTCCCATTAACCAGGTAAAATTTACTTTTTTAAAGCGCTTAATTAGACTAACTAGCGAATCATAGGCATAATAACAACCAAAATCATACTCTGCTGTTGACACTATAATTTTTGGATGTGACGCCACAAATTGTGCCTTTTCGGCACGGTGGAATATATCATTCTTGCTTGGCTCTTTTAATGGGTTTTGATTAGCTACCAACCAAATAATATAGTCAAATTTATAGGTTTTGAGTGCTTGAAGGGAAATATTTAAATGTCCAAAATGAGCAGGATCAAAAGTGCCGCCAAGCACTCCTACCTTTAAATTAGCATGCTTCATGAAGTTCAATGCTTGCAGATTTTTGATATTTTGTGTAAATTTCATACTAATAAAACATACAATTTATGGTTTACATGGCAATTACTGAATCTAAACTTATGGGTATTCTACAGCAAAGTTTCCCAGATGCAAAAATAATAATTACTGATCTAGCAGGAGATCAGGATCATTATGCTCTTGATATTACTTGCAAGTCTTTTTACGGCTTACCATTAATTGCACAACATAAACTGGTAAAACAGGCTTTATCCGATGTGCTACGCGGGGAGCTGCATGCAATTACCATCAAGACAAAGACTCACTGAGCTGTGAGACCTTCTCGTATTTCTTCTATGCTAGGAAACTCTTTTAAGCCTTCAAATTGCAATATTGATTCAGGCCATTGTCTCTTTGAATGCTTTTTTAACCAGTCTTTTATTGCCTCTTGTACAATAGAGTCCCTTTTTCTATGGAATTTTTCAGAATAGCTTAATAATTGCCTAGCTACGCAGTCTTCTAGATAAACATTGATATCCATCTTCGCCTCGTTGATTAATGTACTTAACCATACTATAACATGTTATAGTATAAAAAGAGAGAGATCAAAACTAATAATAAAATAAAAAGGTAATACTTATGAAAAAACTAACTATTGCTATAACCATATCAACTTTAATCTGTCCTTCGGTGCAAGCATATGACTGGCAAAAACATGTACCGGACGAGGCAAAGCAATATATTCCTTCTAATGTTAGTAATAAGTCAGGAACAACTAATGGTTCTACCAAACATTACGGACCTATTAGTATTCAAGGCACAACTCAAGATTCTCTTGTATCGCATGGCCCTGCAACAATAATTGATTCAATTATCACTACATTTACCAGCTATGGGCCGGCTAAAGTTACTAACTCTAAGATAAAACTTATAGATATACATGGTCCTTTTTCCGGCGATAATGTAGAACTTCACGCCGGTGAAGTAAAGGGTGTATTTACATTAACAAATTCAAAAATCACCGGTAGCTTTGAGATTAAGGGGCTGGTTAAAATAACGAAAACACAGATCTCAAAGGATATAGTTATTTATTCAAGCTCCGTTACATTTGTTGATACAAATATTCATGAAAATGTTTACATATATTCTGATACAAAAATCCCAAAAGTTAGTTTAACAAACACGTTTATTGATGGAAAAATTATCTTTGTACAAAAAGCTGGGAAAATTATCTCTGATGGTAAGTCCAAAATTAATGGTGATACCAAACAGGACCAAAAAAGATAGAAAGACAACCAAATGACAGCGTAGTGTGGGCGTTAAAGGAGAAGAAGCATGACCACAAAAACTAATAATAAATTAAAGTTTTTTTTAAGCTACCTTAATAAATTTTGCTTGATGCATATATAATTTTGCTATATTATACCTACAGTAGCATGACAATAATTGCGACCATTCAAATACTAGTGGAGAACAGAGATGACTACAATAAGTGACACCGTTACGTTAGATAAATCTAAACTGGAAATTAGCCCGTTTGAAAAAATAGTGCATGACTTTGTAAGTCCGGTGCATGGAATTCTTAATTTGTCTGATAGTTTATATAATGATTGGGATAAAATACCGGATGTTATAAAAAAAGAAGCCTTAAAGGACCTTTATCAATCAGCCGAAAAACTAAACAAATTGGTAAAGGAAATGAGAAACTTAAAACGGACATAAACCCTAAAAATCCTCTTAAAACTTAGGTTATTTGTGACTGTTGCCATGTTTTTACAAACATTTTGTGGGGTGATTTCTAATCATCCTAAGTTCACACTTACCCGCTCTATCATTCCCGCGAAGGCATTGTTGCTTAGATCACTCGTCTTATAGCGCAAGGCCTCTCAGCCGTCATTGCGAGCTGGTACATCCCCACAAAATTAAAACTCTCACCTCTCCCCTTGTGGGAGAGGTCGACCCGAAGGGGCGGGTGAGGGGTATCTTCAGGCTAACTCTAATGTTAAAAGTTTTTAAAAATTGTATTTCGTCATTTCATATTTAAGCAATTAAAGTTTAACTAGATATTGGAAAGAAAAGATTTAAAATACCCCTCACCCGCCGCTTTGCGGCGACCTCTCCCACAAGGGGAGAGGTGAGAGTTTTAATTTTGTGGGGATGTACCAGATTGCGAGGAGGCGTAGCCGACGCGGCAACCCAGAACCGGAAGGGCAGCAAAGCTCAAAAATACTATGTACGGTATTTTTTTAAGCTTCTCTGGGTTGCCGCGCTCACTGCGTTCGCTCGCAATGACGGTGGGAGGTATTATACTGTAATGGTGTGACCGTTCACGTTTTTCTCATTTGTCATTCTCGCGTAGGCGGGAATCCAGGGCAAACTCACTGCTTTTACTATAACCACAAAAACTATTGTGCTTCGCAGACCTATGATTTTTAGAAATTGATGATGCACTCCAAGATCAGCATACAGTCTGGATTCCCGCCTTCGCGGGAATGACAAATGAGAAAGCGTGAACGCTCACGTAATGGTTTTCGCTTCGTGCTGGCGATGCCTTCGCGGGTATGACAAATAAGAAAACGCGAACGGTCACGGTTATTTACTCAGCCTTTCAAGGCAAATCCTTTCGGTAATAGCTTGCAGTTTTTCTACTTCTGCTATTAGGTAATTTAACTGCTCAAGGGTAATTTTATAATTCCTGTCATATCTAGCTTTTACGTAAGCATCGCAGAGTAATTCGAAGGATTTTTTTTCTTCCTCATTAGTACAAGAAAATATTTTCATAAGTTCAGATGTACAATACTGATGAGTAGTACCTTTAAGTTCTTTTAAATCATGTGTCTTAGGCTTATAGCCGCCACATACTAACCATATAGCATCGTAAAGACTCTCTGTAGCTTGGTGCAACTCAAAAGCAGCCTTATTATAATTGTTTCTTTCGATACAGTTCTTGCAATCAATTAGGAATTCTTTTCCATTGTTAAACCAATAATCATAATCAAATTGTGCTATGTCTTTTATTTTTTCCCATGGAAGTTCTTTTGGCTCTGCCAGTTGAAATTCTCCCGTATCATATATAACGATCCCTTCCTTCTTTACGTCAGTAAAAAAGTACCTACCAAGTTCCAGCTGTTTATTTAAACTATTTATAGATTCATATTTAAAATTTATATTTGGATGACCAGGTATCATATCTTTGTGTCTGAGAGGATGTAACACATATTTTTCCAGTAAATAATCTATTTTTTTTATCACTGCATCGGCCTTATAAGCTCCGGCATCGCCGCCTTTCTTAAAGACCAGCATGATATCTAAATCGCTTTGATAAGCCTCAATCCTGCCATCTTTTTCATAAGCATCTTCAACCCAGTCGCCTCTAGCATATGAGCCGAATACTATCACCATGGTGAGCTTGTCACCGGATCCATGCAGGATTGCTTGCAGTGCTTTGTCTAGATATCGTTGTATTCTACGCCTTGACCTTGCAGGTAATTTTGTTTTCATTTTAAATCTTAATTGAAGCTATCAACTCCCGCACGCTAGCAACGGATTTTTCAAAAGCAGCCTGCTCAGATTCATTTAACTCAATTTCAACGATTTTTTCAACGCCATTTTTACCGATTACTACAGGCACGCCGACATAAACGTCTTTCTGGCCGTATTCACCGTTTAAATAGGCTGCACATGGCATTATTTTACGCTTATCGTATAGATAACTTTTAGCCATATCAATTGCCGATGTTGCAGGCGCATAAAAGGCCGAGCCGGTTTCAAGCAATGCAACAATTTCACCGCCACCACCTCTGGTACGTTCAACTATAGCATCAATCTTGCTTTGAGTACTCCAGCCCATTTTTATCATATCAGGTACCGGTACGCCGCTAATTGTTGAGTATCTGGTTAATGGTACCATAGTGTCACCATGACCACCTAAAACAAAGCTATTAACAGATTCTACCGAGACATTGAATTC
>Ga0206914_1024_pt1 | contig 19542 bp, 13 predicted proteins | sample Alteio_BWOrgHeat_73_FD_152938 | JGI IMG/M metagenome (GOLD analysis project Ga0206914, IMG submission 152938) | Enriched cells from forest soil in Barre Woods Harvard Forest LTER site, Petersham, Massachusetts, United States -... | ecosystem: Environmental > Terrestrial > Soil > Temperate forest >... | reverse complement strand
GTTAAATCACCCTCAATAAGATTAAGCTTATGATTACTAGTAGCATTTAGCTCTTCAACTGTATTAATGTAACGTTTTTCAAGCTCTAGTCTTTTTGTTTTAGCGTAAAGAGTCCTGCCTTTTAAATCTGATTCTGTTATTAATGCTAACTGATCAGATAGCAATACTTTAGAATAAAGCTTCAGGAATTGTTTAGTATATTTGTTTAAAGTTTCAATAGTAGAACCAGTTTCGGTATTATTCAGCTCCATACCGGCATGCATGGCTGCCGTTAGAGCTGCAGCTATTTCCTCTTTGGTAAATACCGGCTTATTCACAGAAAGACGATCGAGTACCAGCTCCGGATTTTCCCTGATAGCTTTGGCATTGGCTTTGATGATTTCTTTATTCTTCTTGCATAAGAGAGAATTCGGTATATGCCGAGCCGGCCCTTCATGCACAGTCGGAATTAAATCAATACCACGTTCCTTATGAGATAAGTGCGATATACGTGTAGTAAAGCCATGCAGCTCCAGATGCTTGTTAGTAGTAACTGCTACTCCTTCCCTCAAATACTTCCAGAATAATTTACCACCCCAATGACGGTTTTTATGGCTGGAAAAATCAATTATGCCATCATCCCACCTGATCATCTCCCTGGTAGTCATCTGTAGATGCACATGCGGATTGTGCGGTTTATCATAATGAATATTGACGTCCACTACCATGCCATGCTCTACCAGATAATCCCTGACAAACTCCTGCACCAGTAAAGTATTTTGCTCTTCAGTTAGTTCCCTTGGTAGTGCTATCATCATTTTGCGTGCAGTTTGTGAATTCTTACGTACTTCAAACTCTTCACATCTACTCCATAGCTCCTGCCGCTCGTAAACCCAATCAGGTAAATCATCCGGAGCTAAGATTGCACTATAGGCCAAGCCTGATAATTTGCTATAGTCCCAGCTTTTAGCTACAGATTCACCAGTTACCGGATCAACAACCGAGCCACTCAACTTATCTCTGGCGTTATAGGCAATGGAAGCAACTGCATTCTGCCCTTTGCTTCTTTGTACCTCGCTAATATGTACGCTAAATATTGCCAATCTACACCTCTTTGCTTAAAGCAGCCCAAGCTGTTTTTATCGGCAACTATTCCAACAGGCTCTAACCTCGCTGATCGCCGCAAACGAAGTTTGCTGATATGCGCCTATCGGAATTTTTCTTACCACACCTTGAATATTTTTTTGCCAACTAGATATTTTACGATGCACAAACAGCTGCTGTAAATTCTGAATGCCTGCAAAGAGCTTACTTAGAAGGTTGCAGGGAGGGTGTGTGATTGCTTGTTAACAGATGGTGTGTTTCTTTGTGATGAGTATGTTTGTAAACATCTAAAATTGATGCGTGGTTAATGAAGTTTTATAATACATCTGGTGTCTAGTACTAAGACCTAGCACCTAAAATATTAATAAGAAAAAATAGAAAAACGCAGGAGGCAGATTATGCAATCAATAAAAAATTCAATAAGAAACTCAAAAACTCAATCTGCAACAGAACAGCGCAAAGCAGATACCAGAAGAAAAATAATACTTGGCGGGTTAATCATCAAAGCCAAGCTAGATTACTTATATCCAGAACAAGCACAGATCATTTATGGTATGCTTCTAGATTGTAAAGATGCTTTGAATACTAAGCCAGAATTAGCTACAAAGTGGAAATCACTTGGAAAAGAACTCTAGTAGCCTTTATCAAATTAAGTTTGATGTTACAGACTCCACGAAACCAGAAGGACTTTTGACAATAGTACTGTCATTCTTCCTTCATGTGTGCTGTTAATGCCAAAAGATTAAATTCTATAAATTAGCTACTCATTTCCCTCATCTTCAGGAGGTGATTCACCAGCTAACACTTTGTAGTTTTCATCAGTATTATTATTACTAGACCAATCATTATCTAGATCATAGTCGCTATGCTCACAAGGTATATATTCCATGTGAGCATCTTTTATTATTTTTTGCATTTTCTTGTGATTTGCACAATATTTGTTAAAAATAACAAGCTTCTTACCATTTTCGTTAATAAAAATCTCAGATGTATATAAGCGCTCTTCAGTATTGTTTTTTAGTTCAAATAAATGACCTAAAAACACCTTTACCCCATTTAATCCTTTAGCTCCTTTGCAATAACCTTTGCTTAAGGCTGTATTAAATTGTTTAGTGGTAACCGATTCAGGATTACCAAGAATACTCTGATCAATTACCGCATAATAATTGGGGGAAAGTTGCACTATATTGCTGTTATTTCCATCCAATATTACACCACTAAAAAACCACTTTTCAGTATTCTCCTGTAAATTCAGATATACTGAAGCTGCTTGCTGCTTATCGAGGAATTTCTTTTGAGCTTGGTAATATTCGTGAATCTCACGTGCACTATATTCTGTAAAGTCAATTTCACCCTTATCTTCAGCATTGTCATATAATTCAAAATCAAATTTAGTTTTATTTGTTGGTTGTTCAATGATTTTATTACTGCTAGAATCTAATTTATCCAATGGGTCAATGAAAATAAATTTTAAGATAAGTTGATCTAAAGTTATTTTTGCTAGTAAATTAGGATCGACCACCACATTAAGAAAAAAATTTATATGTTGCAGTGCAGTGTCATAATCTTTATCAGACATTGCAGCGGCTATAGTAAACTTATAAAGGCCATGTAAATCTAAGTTATTTTGATATTTTTTAAATATACCGGTAGCTGTACCATAATCTTTAGCAGCAACATATATTGTGCAAGCTAATTGTTGTAGTAGAAATCCAAATCCAGCGATTTGATCGGTATTCAAACACTCATTTTCATATTTAGATGCTATACTAGCTGCTAATGCTTTGTCTTCCATTAACCTCAATTCGCCAAATATTCGAACTAAGATCTTATCTCTGTCATATGGCATTGTGCACATTTCTAGAAAACTTTCTGAATTTTCTAATGCCTTTTGGTAGTTACCCAATTTTTTTTCAATAATATTTGAAACATCTAAATACATAAAATCATCTTTGTAATTGGCTGCCCAGATATGAAAATTGTTATAATCATAATCTGCAAGTAGCTTGTTAAAATCTTCAACTGCAAAAACAATTTTAAGATAAAGTTGTGATATTTTACTTAGTACATAATCTTCAAATGATTCAGTAATAGTAAACGCTGCATTATAATTTCTATTATTTATTTCTATCTTGAAAATAGAGTTAATAACTTCTGGATCATTTGACTTTATAGCATGAGCTTTATAATAATATTCAAGTGCAAGGTTATTTTTGCCCAAACGTTCAAGTGTTGATCCATAATTATAATAAAGACAAAAGATTTGCTCATCATTGCCATCTATTGTATCAAAATTAGCGTACTGTATCGCTTTCTCCATAATATTTTCTGCAAAATCCCAATCTTTGTTATTTTGAGCAATAACAAAGAATTTATTATGTAACGAAAGTTCCAGAATTTGATGGCAAGAGGCTTTTTGGCTATCCTCAATCATTTGAGCTAAAATATTTTTTGCATGATAAGGAGATTGTGGATTTGTTTCATAATATAGCTTAAATACAGTCTCTAGTTTAAGAGTATAATAGAAGATACGGATTTGTGCGATTTTAATGCTTTCTTCAGTGTCGTTCATATTCTGCAAAATAGAATCTTTCATTTGATTAAAGTTCAATATTGCTTGCTTAAATTTACTTTGTTCTGCTACACCATTAGAAAAAGCTAATTTATATAAAAAGCTAGTCCCTAGATTAAGGCACTCTACGTATCGATCTTGTTTTACAAGCGGTTCATGACAAAGTTTTTTCTGGATATAGCTATTGTAATCCCAATTTGCATTTTTTAGGGATTTGTGAGTTTTGAGACTATTCAGTAATTCACCATTTCCTGAGACATATGCTATGTTAAGAAAAGTATAACCTAGCGGCATAATAAAATTAATGTGATATTGATCCATTGTGGGAAGAAGTAACTTCACTATTTTGTCATTTCCAACCATTGTTGCGCACATCAACGGGGTCATACCATTATTATTTATAATATTTGAACTAACATTATTCTTAAGTAATGTTCTTACTATGGTATCAGCTCCATAGTATGCAGCATCGTGTAGAAGACAAGCATTGAAGTCATCAATTAAAGAAAGTTCTTCATCAGAAATATAATTCTCTTTTATCAAATACTGGAGAACTGGATTATTAGAGTTGTTTTGGACTAAAGTAAAAGCGTTATCAGTAAAAACTCCTTTGATTATTTCAATTGGTAGTCCAAAATTTTTGATAAACTGTTCAACAAGCTTTTGATCTTTAGAAAAAAGTATACTAGCAAACTCTGCCCGTAATAATCCCTCGTGATCAATTGCAAAACCTGTATGAATTAGGTCTCGGTGCAGCTCTTTTAACGCTAATAGGTTTGTCGTTTCTTTCATAATACTCGCTGTTTCTTTATCAAAGAAGCAAGTATATAAAAACTAACAACAAAAATCAAGTTTTAGCTAAATAATATTAATAAATATGTTTGCTGCAATCTGGCTTCCTCATGAACAGTTTATCAATGATTTAATAAACTTGTGCAAATAATCTTGTTGACACTGCCATTAATCCTGAAATATCCCATTTAGGTAAAAATTATCATTTATCAGACTCCGCTTGAATCATTGGCATACGTTATAGAGAAAGGCGTCGTAGCCTGTATTAACCCATTCCTTAAAGGTTCGATAATCACGCTAGCGTCAACCATTTTCCTTGTATAAGACAGGGACTAAATTTTACATTCCAATAAAGATGGATTGATAGAAATTTGCATTATCTCAATTCTAAACCGAGAAAAGGTTCGTAAAGTGGACGATACGCTACAGGGTGTTGGACAATTGGTTAATTTTGCCAGTTCTAGAAAAAGGGAAGAAGCCAAAGTATACTCTAGCTTCTGGTCTGGACACAATATTTCATTTACTGTTCCACTTTTTTAATTTACTATCAAATGCCATAGGTAATGGATTAATTTTAAGGAATTCTAATATTTGAGCAGCACTTTCAGAGGGCTTGAGCTTGCTGGTGTCAATCAGTAAGTCATATCCTAAAAAATTGGATTCAACAACCTTGTGAAAATAAGCAGCAGCTCCTTGGTATCGATAATCTTCTCTGAGTAATTCCCTAGTAGTACATACTTCTAATGGAGCATATATTCTTATTATATAAGTCTTTGCCATAGAAAATGGCTTTATATAAAAAGAAAGTTCACGTTCAGATCCGAAAAAACCATCCAAGATTACATTATTTTCTTTTGCTAAAATGTGCTCTAATCTTAACCACATGGGTCGATGAGCATATACTGTGCGACCATTTTTTTGAATTGTTTCTGGATCGTCCTCGAATATTTGATCCATTTCCAGATGCACAAAATCTATGTTTGATTGTTGTAAAATCTGCCTTGCAATCGATGTCTTGCCAGAGGAAGAAGTTCCATGAAGAAATATAATCATATGGTTTTCTCAATTTAAGAATTACAGTTAAAACATATTAGCTCTTTAAATCATTTCAGCTCTCATATTCTGTAGCAGCTTTATTCAGCATTGTTCCAGCTGTATTATGAACTGCTTGTACTGCACTTAATAAATTCTCGGCTGTTTCTTTGTTAATTGGTGCAATATTTTGTGTATTTCGTAAGGTCTTTGCTAAATTACCAGTATCCGCAGCCAACCCAGATTTACTTATTAATTGATCATGCAAAATTTCTACAGAGACATTTTCATTATCCTCTATTTTGCAGTCTAAAAAACTTGCCAATGCTTTTAATGATAGTTCAAACACTTCTTGTAATGGAGTTATTGCTTCATCGAAAAAACCGTTTTCAACTAAGACAGCAGCCATATTCTGTTTCCTACCGGTTTGCTGTAAATGTTTTTCTGCTACTTTCAAACGTTTTTTTGCTTCTTCACATTTTGACTGTGAATTTATATAGATGTGAGATTGATATAGGTTTACACTATTTTCCTTATTAAAAGTTAAAATACCGTTGTTAGATAAATTCTCCAAGTTCTCATACGTTGCTCTATCCAATACCTCTAGCTCTAGTCTTCTCTCTTGACCTAATCTATTAATAATATTTTGTATTTGCTGACGTGGGCTTGATATATCACCATCAATTACTGCTAAAACTATTTGCTTGCCGTTTGTACCTTGGTAAGCTTCAAGCTTATAGAGACGCAATTTAAAACGAGCAATTATTTCATCACGCAGTTCGGTTATTCTATCATTATCTTTTTCCTTGTCAGATGCTTCGGTTTTATTTGCAGGTAAAATTGCATGACCAATAATCTGATTCAAGTGATCCATCAATTGCTTACGACCTGACGGCATCGCCATTTCAGCATTATCACCTGAATCTAGAACGCTATTTGCAAGCACTTGCTTCAGGTTCAATAACCCAATCATCCGATGTTCAATAGTATTTTCACTAATTAAATTAATTACCCGCACAGTTTTTCTTTGATGCTTTCTCCAGGCACGAGCAATACGTTGTTCAAGTTTGGCTGGATTCCAAGGTAGATCCAAATTAATCACCACGTTCGCAGCCTGTAAATTTAGTCCAACACTACCTGAATCTGTTGATAAAAATACCTTACAATGCTGATCATTCTTAAAATAGTTAATTTCATCACGCCTTTTCTTCTGATCAACATCACCAGTATGCCAAGCAAACTTTATCTGCATCTTCTCAAGCAATTCTCGTACTAAACTGAGCATCCTAGACCATTCAGAAAAAATAATTATTTTAGTATCTTTATCTTGAAATAATTCCTCAAACAAACTCTCAAGCTCATGGAGTTTAGGACAAATACGACAATCTTCATCAAGAATGTACGGTGTATCGCATAACATACGCATACTGGCTAAGGATCGTTGTAAACGTTAAAATTCCTCTTTGAGTAAAGGGCGTTTCTGGGCAGCACTTGCAAGGCGTGATACAATATGTTCATATTCTACATAACGTTCGGCTTGTTCTCTGCTCATTGGCACAAAATAGTTATTTACTGTCCTTTCCGGTAACTGACCCTCTACATCAGTTTTTAAACGTCGCAATAAGACCGGCTTTAGTTTCTTATGCAGCACATCAAGATTTTTATATCCAATTGCTTTTCCATTTTCATCAAAACGATAAAATTCTCGATTAAATCGAAATAATGAACCAAAAAAACTCGTGTCTAGAAATTGCATTATTGAATAAATATCATCAATACGATTTTCAATAGGAGTGCCGGTTAGAACAAATGCATAATGACTGTGTAATTTTTTAATTGCCATCGCTGTTTGAGTTTGCCAATTCTTTATTCTTTGTGCCTCATCAAGAATAATCACATCTGGAGCAATCAGGCGTTGTATATGCTCATGATCACGTAGTACCTGTTCATAACTTACTAAGTAGAAAAAACTTTCACTTTGATATTGATGAAGTCTTATAGACCTATTACCGTATACTATAATAGACGGCAAAGCTGTAAATTTAGCAATTTGTTCCTCCCATTCTGCTTTTAGGGATGTTGGTGCAACAACCAAAATTTTTCTAATTCCTCGCATTCTTCTTAATAATTCACAGGCTGCAATTGCCTGCACTGTCTTACCAAGCCCCATTTCATCAGCTAATAATGCTCTTTCAAGAAAAGCAAGATGGAGCATCCCTTGCTTTTGATAGTCATATAATGATAGTTTTAGTACATCTAAACTAGTTTTTCCTGCATTCACATCAGCAATGAAAAACTCTTTAGCTTGCTGTTTATGTAAAAAATCATTGCTATTTTTCATAACAACTTCAATGCGGTGAGATAACCGTATATTTTCTTGTACCACCTCAGGAGCATTATTAATCAAACGTCTAATAACTGGAATAGCCGTTCTGGGATCAGCAATTAAACTGCCATCAGCAGAAAAGAACTCATTCAATAATTTATATGTTTCAGAATTTACCTCATGATTATTAGGCCAAAAAATATTAATTTTATTATCTTTAGGGTTAGCGTATATTTCAATTTTACTGCTTCCTTCTTTAGCTGCTTTTTGAAACTGGCGTTTTCCTCTCTTCTTTAGGTTAATTAGAACTTTCTCAATATGTTTACATGTGCCAAGATAATTAATATGGTAATCTGTGCATGAACAGCTATTAATATGCTCATTTAACGAACGAATTTCGATAACATATTGCTTGCCACTGCTGGAAACTACACCATAATTACCAAAATTAGCCTCAGAATCAAGGCTTGTGATTTGCATCTGTTCAGTTTCTGCCCTCAAGCGTCGGCGTTTTATCTCATCCTCATCGGTTGTATCCCAACCAAAAGGTATATTCCTAGATTCCTCAACTTTTTTTGCTTTTGATTTCTTTTTAGGCATTTTTGATTATTTTTAGTTTTAAGTAAGCTTTGCTCTATTGAGCATCGATATTCTAATTTTTTAGCCATTATGCAAAAAACAAATTTCTTTGGCAACTATAAAACTATTTATTTAAAAATGCTAAGTTTCTTCTAGCAATAATTGTTAAGTTAAAGAGGGCAATAAGGAGGAGCCTTTACTTAGATTTTCAATAATCTCAACTGAAAACTTGTTTACACTCATTATTGGTAAATTTTAAACGTTTATTGACATGTGTGGATGTAGAAAGTAAAGTAAAATGAAAATTCAATAGTCATTTCAAGATCACAGCAGGTTTGAATAATTTTTATGGGAGTTATTCTATTGGACGAATGTCAAATCTATCCCAACTATCATGACGCACAGCATACATGACAAAATTAGCATTTTAGAAAGTCAACTGAGAGAACTCGATATCAAAAAAGCTGCTTTGAGACAGGAATTAAAAAATGCGCATATTGAATTAGAAAAATCATCTTCCATTATTACGTCAACAGAGCCACAGAGTGTTTTTTCACCCACAGAAAAGATTAAAATCTTCATGAATCTTTTTCGTGGCCGTACTGAAGTGTTCCCTAAAAGATGGGATAACACCAAAACAGGTAAATCTGGCTACTCCCCAGCTTGTGCTAATGAATGGACTAGAGGAACATGCAATAAGCCACGAATAAAATGTTCTGAATGTCCAAATCAAGCTTTTATTCCCTTAACAGAGGAAATTGTTCGCAAGCATTTAGGTGGTGAAGATTTTAATGGCAGTAAGAGAGATTATACTATCGGCATATACCCAATGCTTGCTAATGATACCTGTTGGTTCTTGGCAGTTGATTTGGATAAAGACCAGTGGCAACGTGATGCTGCAGCGTTCATAAAAACCTGCAAACAAAAATCCATACCTTATGCACTCGAAAAGTCAAGATCCGGCAATGGTGCCCATATTTGGATTTTTTTCGATAAGCCAATTTTAGCATCACAAGCCAGAAAGTTGGGTGCCGCGCTGCTTACTGAAACTATGGATAACTGCCCGGAGATTGGTTTTGAATCTTATGACAGATTTTTTCCTAATCAAGATACCCTACCATCCGGTGGTTTTGGTAACCTTATTGCATTACCTTTGCAACGTTTCCCTAGAGATCGAGGTAACAGCTTATTTTTAGACGATAATTTTACTCCCTATCAGGATCAATGGTTATTTTTACAATCTGTCAAGAAAATGTCAGAAGATACTGTTAATAGACTCGTTGAAGATGCTGCTTACAGAGGCAAAATCGTTGGTGTTCGCCTGCCAATTGAAGAAGATGAAGAAAAACCGTGGGATATGACACCATCTCGTAAAACCTCTGATATGCGGATTGATCAAGGTCTTCCCAAAGTAGTAAATATTGTGGCAAGTAATCAAATTTTTGTCGAAAAGCAAGATCTTCCTCCAGCACTTATAAATAAGTTGATACGACTAGCCGCTTTTCAAAATCCTGAATTTTATAAAGCTCAGTCAATGCGCTTACCTACGTTTGGGAAACCTAGGATTATTGCATGCGCTGAAGATTTTCCAGATCATATTGGATTACCTAGAGGATGCTTGGATGAAGCATTGGATTTGTTTAATAGTCTTGGTGTAGAAATTATACTTGATGATAAAAGGTGTAGAGGAAATCCCATCAAATTAAACTTTTTGGGAGAATTAACTGACGAACAAAAACAAGCAGTAAAAAAACTTTTTCAGTATGATACAGGTGTTCTTGCAGCAACAACCGCTTTTGGCAAAACCGTGATTGGCGCAGATATGATTGCTAAAAGGAAAACAAATACATTAATTATAGTTCATCGTAGGCAATTACTAGATCAGTGGATTGAAAGATTAAAAGTGTTTTTAGATTTGAGACCTGATCAAATCGGTATGATCGGTGGGGGCAAATATAAACCGAGTGGTATTGTTGATATCGCAATTATTCAAAGTTTGATTAAAAGTAACGTAGTAGATGATGTTGTAGCCGAATATGGGCATGTTATTGTCGATGAGTGCCATCATTTATCTGCTGTTAGTTTTGAGCAGGTAATACGAGCTTGTAAAGCAAAGTATATATTAGGGCTTACAGCTACAGCAACCCGTAAAGATGGTCATCATCCCATCATATTCATGCAATGCGGTTCCGTGCGATATAAAGTAGATGCTAAAAAGCAAGCATTGTTGCGACCATTTAATCACAAGGTAATATTAAAAAATACGGAGCTTAAACTCCAAGCAACTGCAGAGAAGAAACCATCGATAAGCCATATTTATTCGGAAATCATTCATGATCATGAAAGGAATATGTTGATCATTACAGACGTGTTACAATCTTTAAAATCTGGATGCAGCCCCTTAATATTAACACAACGTAAGGAGCATGCTGCATTTTTTGATCAATATTTATCACAATTTTGTCACAATGTCATTGTTATGGTTGGAGGACAAAATACGAAAAAACGTACAGAAATTAGTATTAAACTTAAAACCATACCTGATCACGAAGAAAGAGTAATAATTGCAACAGGGAACTATATTGGTGAAGGCTTCGATGATAGGCGCTTGGATACATTGTTTTTAACAATGCCGATATCGTGGCATGGTACACTAGCTCAATATGCCGGTAGATTACATAGAACACATGCTCATAAAAAAGAAGTGGTTATTTACGATTACGTCGACAATCAAGTTGCTATGCTTGCAAAAATGGCAGAAAAAAGGTTAAAAGGCTATTCAAAAATTGGGTATGTGATCTAACTTGACTTAGATAAATTATCCTAAAAAACGTAGTTGGATTTTAGGATAACCATTCAGCTGATTTTGGATATTTATATACTCATCGCCATAATCGATATTTGTCCTTGATTTTGGGTTAGAAAACTATAGACTAAGGCTCACCATTGTTCAATATTAGTGGTTTTTACGAACCTATCAAACGGTGAACGTAAGGTGTAGACTAGGTTGTGGTCGTTTAGCTCCAGGTTCGAAAACACCAAATTGACTAATTTGCGTTTTCCTTCAATGTTCGAACCTATAAAGGTATCCGATGCCTTGGAAGCCAGTTCTACTATGCTTGTCAGGCATTCCGAGAACTTATCGTCAGCTTTGTCGTGGTTTTCAATCTCTCGTGCAATATCCTGGCGTTTTTGAATTAATTGCTGCCTTTTTTCTTCGTGGGTTTCCTTATCAATATCACCCTCTATAAATAGATCGGTAACTTTATCCATCCGTGTTTTTATTTTTGTATGCTCGGTATGTAATTCCTGTATCCTACGCTTGTGAAAATCCTGCTCTGCAGCAGCTGATACTTTGATATAAGCTAGGACATCTGCTAGCAGTTCCGGTTCTAAATGCATAGCATCAAATACCTCCTGTACTTCTTTTAAAATCTTTTCTTCTTTCACAAATATTTTTTTGTGGGTGTCTGAATCCCAAGCTATAAGATATGTCCACTCTGCTTTGTTACCGTTTACGTAAGTTTTATATTTGGTATCAGCAGTAACTACTTTACCGGTTGTAGCACATTTTATTAATCCTCTAAATATGTATTCTTTTTCTCTATATTTAAATGGCTTCTTGTTCCAGCCAAGGCGTACTTTTTGACATTGATCAAATAGTTCCTTGCTGATGATCGGTGGATATATATGCGGATATTCCTTATTACTCCTTTGGATTTTCATAACACCATAATAAAACGTATTTTGTAAAATTCTATGTACATGGGAATGAGATAAATAGTTTTCTGCGCCTTTAAAATTACGTAAGCCCCATTCTTTAGTTTTTTTGACTACTTCTCCAATTGTATAACTACCGGTAGCGTATTCTTCAAATAGCTTTCTAATTAATGGCGCACGTGTTTCATCAAGAATTATACTGCCCTTACCACGTTCATGTCTAGTTGCTTTAACATTTAGATATCCTATTGGAGCAGAACTTACCCATTCACCACAGCGCAATTTCTGTTCTATACTGCGATTAACGTTGTCTTTGAGGCTATCAACATAAGACTGCGCCATCATCACGAACATGTTCCACATCATGCGCTCCTGTGAAGTAGAATGCTTATGTATGATGCAGTTCTCTGTATAAAAATGCAGTTCAATTTTTTCCCGTTCAATTAGGTCGTTGAGTAGCGGAGTTTCTTTATAGCTACGTTGCAGCCTGTCAACTTTATCAGAAACTACTGCAATAATTTCTTTATGTGATCTTGCAAATTCAATAGCCTGTTTGAACTTATCACGGTTACCGATCGTGGAAGATTCAGAGAATTCAAATACCTTAAGAATCTCCAGCCCTTTACGGGTGCAGTATTCATTTAAGCGATGTTTCTGGGCGTCAATTGAATATCCGTCCTCTTGATCTTTTGTTGATACCCTTGCGAGTATTATTGCCTTGGTTGCTTGTTTTCTTTCTTTCATGGTTATTTACCTTATTTATTTTATCAAATTAGCTAATTGTGACAGATGCTGCTGGATTTCAGCTGTTTGTTCTTGTTGCTTTGCTGTGGATTCTAACAAACACCTAAAATATTTTGTTGCTGTATACAAAGTTCTTACTCGTGGCTCGGGCATGCAGTTCAAGTTTATGGTTTTGCAATATTTATTATATTCGTAAGTGCAGATATTAATTACTTTTGCAGTAGATAATGCACCAAGAGTACAAAGCATAAATACATCATCAATCCGGTTATAATTATCTCTAGCAATGATTATCGTGAGCTTATTGCCTAATGCATTCTCTTTGCTAATGATTCTTGCTATTTTGTTAAAAGTACGCAGATCACAATTACTTTTAGCACGAATAAATCGTGGACTTTTAAGAGCCTGCCATTTACAGTAAGCTCTTAATTGATTATTTAAGTCAGTTGTTACATGGTCATCTGCAGAAGTTAGTAAGATAATTGCTCTGTTTTTTCGTATGTTCATAATTCATTTACCCTCCTTTAAATTCCACACTCTGTTGTCATAATCAAACCGCATGTAGTAGCGTTTATCATTGCCGCAGCCGACTAGATAAGCCTGCTCTTTATCGTCAAATATAGGGCTGTACTTGACTGTTTCACAGGACAGCCCCTCACCTTTTAGGAAATATTTAAAACCCAGTTTCTCAGATTCACGTTGAAAGCTTAGTAAGTACGATTCATATTCACGTTGATATTGCTCTTTTAAGTATTTATCGGCCACTCTCTCTGCGCATATTCTTTTCTCTACAGGAGCAAGCGGGTAACAATTTAGATAGGCTGCATGTACTTCATGCTTGATAAAGCCGGCTTCATATTGTCCCCTGCCTCTGGCTGTTGTTCTATCTGGTGGAGTTTCTTGACGGGATGATATTGCAAAACTTGCTGACAGCACACAACTTGTGGCCAACACCACTGTAATAGCTTTTGTGGTAATAGCCTTTGCTGTAATAGTTTTTGTTGGTAATACTTGATTTGATTTTTTATTGGCAGACATAACTCCTCTCCGTTTAGGATTAAACAAAAAGGCCAAGAGCAGAACCATTCTGCCCAAGACCATTGTTTTTGACCACCTGAGGGAAAAATAAGTGTTTGTTGCATTCCTCCCGCAGATAGTCGGGGAGTTCGAAAAACTGCCGATAGACAGCTACGCCAGTCTTCGGCTCCGAAGAGCCTATTGTATACACTAACGTCACCCCGACCATAACAAAGTCGAGGAAACACCACTTAAAACGGCTGGTGTTCACCGCTATCGGATAAAAGGTTTCGACACCCCGGAACAGCAACACACTGTTCCAACTGCTATGATTACTCAAATCTCCTGTAATGTCAACAAAGTTATTTTGTCTGTTGCTCATTTTTCATTCTGATTTGTAGCTCATTGAGTTTTATTTGATTTAAAACCAAAAACATTTCATTATTAAACTTGCGATTATGAATCAATACTGTCCGGTAGATTCTTTTAACCAGACCAATTTTTTCAAGTCGCACCAGAGCGTTTCTAATTTGGTATCTGCTATAGTTAAAATTATCCTGAAAATATTTATAACCAAGGTGGAATTCATAAGAGCCGTCTGTTGCATGCAAATGCATGACTTCAGCTAAAATAGTTATTGCTACATTATCGGGCTTGTTATTATCCATCACTATAGCAAAATACCAGCTATGCGGTATTCTGCTTGCAGTGTAAGGCTTGGTAAAAATTGAAGCCTCTTTAATATTGTTCATAATTCGCTTGCTGGAGTTGAAGTTGTTAGTTATTACAACCACTCTACCACAATAATATATACTTGTCGTGAATGTGACTGAGGGCTCGTTAGTGGATGCATCAGGGATATTAACTCAAATAATTAGCCGGTTAGCGCAACCTGTAGCTACCTCTGCGATCAGATTCAATTAATTGCTGCCAATTGTTTTGTGATTTAAATAAATCTCTTAATATCAAATACCTAGAGCCAGCCTTGTGCAAAAGTTCTTTACCACATAACCATGGAAAGCTTGTCACAGATGCTGCGTAAAGCTGCTCTATTACTTTAGCTTGGATAGTACCAAAGTGATATAACCTACCATGAGCAAAAACCTTGGCAAAATTATTATATTGTTGAAAAGATTTATGAGAACTTAGCAAATGCTGTGCTGCCATGATATAATGATCCTTTTATAACAAAACAGCACCTATCACACATGCTAGCAAACTTAATGTTGTTAAGCAACAATTTAATTAGAATCCATGCATAAAAAATTTATTATCTTTATCTCGCAGGCATGTAGGCAAAGCTTTTATCCCAATTAGAAAGGTATCACGAAAAATTTTATAAGTTTGAGAGTATAGGCTTAATAAGTGGTTATTGCTTATTTGCCAGTTTAGTTACTTGTTCAACTGATAGACCTGTTACTTGAGCGATGAGCTTATGATCTAGTTTTTCTTTCAGCATATTCATGGCAATTTCAGTGGATTTTTCCATTGCTCCTTCCTCCCTACCTTCTGTTTTGCCTTTTTCTTCAGCAGATACTAAGTAGTCACGTTCTTTTAAGGAGCTATTTCGGTATTTGTGGTACTTGGCTAATTCTTCCGGTGGCATGGTTAGTATATTCAGACGCTCTGCTACTTTTTTCATATATGGTGAAGTAGCTCCTTCTCTTACTTTTGAGTATTTGAGTACATATAGCCAATCGTCCAGTTCTTCCTTAATTACATCATTGAATAAAGGTATTGAGATAATAAAATATTCAGGTAAAATATTATGGGCATCAAACATTCTGCCACCCATATCCTCTAAATGCAGCTCAATTGGATGTTCTTGGTCTACTTCTCTGAAAATTGTTTGACCATGATATAAAGGCTTTTGCATCCTATCAAAAGGAAAATATAGCAGGTTGATATGGAATATTTTTTTGATTGTTGAGTAATCTTCATTGCTGGATATACTGTCTACGATTAGACGAGAGCTGTTAAAGCATGCTTTGTGCATGAATAGGTTTGTATAGGCACGATCTATTTCCACTATATATTTGTTGTGCTGCTCATCTTCTACAACTAAATCAGCAATACTCTTTTTGAGAGTTTCACGTTCTTTATTGCTCTCGCTCTCAAGCAAAGCTCTGATCTTTACCGCTCCATGACCACAGGCCTCAAGAAGACTTGAGATGAATCCTTCCACTATCTCATAATCACTTTTGTGCTTCAGCAGATATTTTATCGCATAGTCAAAACTGATTAATTCTGTATCGCTCATATATTACCTATTACCGTTGTTTTTTGTTTTCAGATTACTTTTTTACTTATAGCTACTACTTGAAGATAATAACATAATTGCTATTGATTTTATAGGTTAATTTTAGTTGATTGCGTATTGATGCTGTTTTTGGGTTATTGTGAAGACGATACTTGACCTATATGGTAAACTCCTTATCAATAATTTTCATATCTATTGAACCTATACAGCCAAGAAAGAAATCAACGATACTCTGAAAAAGATAGTTATTTTGATAGTTCAGTTAAGTTAACTATGTAGGGTAATAGATTTATCTTAAAGACCTGTCAGAATCAGATAAGCAAATCATGAAGCGATTTATTAATAGGCAACTCACACTAAAACCTTAACCATTTTTTTAACATCTCTAACTGCTCTTTAACCATTGTTTGTATGTTTTTGATGTGTATTTATATTTATGTGTTTTTTTACTTGATTAATGTACAGATATCAATTATCTTGATCTTTACAGCCTTTAATCGGCTGGTTAATTTTTAACAGGAGGATATAATGAATAGCAGCACACAAAATTTAAAGAATATGGTGGAAGAGCTTTTGGCTTCAATGCCAGAAATAGACTATCAGGAAGAAAACAACATAATTAGATTATGTAAAGATAAAGCAATATTTGGTAAAATAGAAAAGGATAAAATTTTCCTTTTAAGCACCTCAGGACGTTTTATTGAAATCACACAAAGCACACTGGAAGACAAAGATGCTTTTTTAAAAACAGCAACCCTAGCTTATTGGTTTGCTTCTGGGCAAATTCAGACCGATACAGATGTATTACGCCTAATTGATTAAATACCGGCATTGCCTAAAAATTAAACCCCTTGGTTTTTAGGCAACCGAATAAATTTTCAACAGACCGCCTTTCTAAAAATTTCTGTATTGCATTATTTTTAGCAGCTATGATCATTACTTAGTTTATTTATAACTGCACCTAGATAATAACATAATAACTGCTATTTTTGTAGATTAATTTTAGTTGTATTGTTATGGCTATACTGATCCTACATAGTAAAGTCCTTATCAAAGTTTTTCTCATATTTTGTCATTTCTCGCTGCTGTGCTTTATTTAGCCTATCCAACTGTTTGTGTATATCAGTGTTTCTTAGGTAAGGAGCAAGTAATTTGTCCTGCATTATGTGTTCCAGGTAATGTTCGGCGTTGAGGAATCGCTTGCCGTCTCTTTCTACCATGTCGTGTTCCTTAAAGTGGCGTATTTCCTGGTTGATCTTGTTTACTATCTCCAATTGTTTCTGCTTGAATGCCTGATTTATTGTTGAGAGCCTGCTGTTTAACTGCGCTAAATTAGCACTGGAAATGGTGTTGTCAGGTGTTGTGTTGAGATTGTTTTTGTGGCCGCTATTAATGTTGTGATTATTGTAGTTGCTGTAGTTACTGTAATTGTCTTTGTTACCGTTGTCTTTGTTACTGTTGGTGCCGTAGTTGCTATAGTTGCCGTTATTCCTGCTATAATCATGCAGCACTTTGCCAACTTCAGTGATAAATTCATTGTCGATCTTGGCAGGCATCAGTAACTTTAAGTAGCTAACTTCTTCCTCAAGCTCTGACTTGATTCTCGGATATTGAGAAGTACCGAGCTTCTTATCTAAAATACTCTCCTGTTCTTTGCTAGTCTCATACTGCTTTAGATGTTTGCCAAGATTCTCTAGGTTAGTAATTACCTCAATTCTTTTATTGCTGATAGCAAGCCATTTACCAAAACCTACTCCATGCAGCTTGCCAAGTAGCTCCGGATTTTTGTTGACCATCTCTGCTGCCATAAATTTGCCGTGTTGATATAGTAGTTTTTGCCATTTTGACAGCACCTCATCCGGTGAATCACGATACACCCGCTGTAAGTATTCCGGCAAAAGTTTAGCCTGATATTGCCTGTGATCGCTGATTTGTTGTTTAAGCTGCAGATGCTCTGCCTTAAAATCAGCTAAATGTGTTTCAGCCTTTTCCAATTTTGAGTCATTATCAACAATTTCAGTTCGGAGGGCATGATAATATTGTTTTATCTCTTCCGGTTTGTTATCTTTGATTGCAGCCGTTAATTTTAAGTAATTTGCTGATTCTTTGTAAAGAATGCTGCTACGTTCTTCTACTTTGTAGGTCTTAAGCTCATAAGCACGCTTTTCAAGCGTAGCATAGTTTATGCCTAGCTGGGTTATTCGTTCCTGATAGTTGTTGTAATCAGTGACTATAGTTTTGGCTAAATTATTCCTTTGCTGTTTTACTTCATAAAAGTTCGGCCATAACTCATGACTGTACATAGACGGCTTACTTCCGGTAATACGTTCCTCCCTCATTTGCCATTTGCTAATCTGACGGATTAAATCTATAGATTGCTTTGATGTTTCCATATATTCTTTTATTGTATGATCGGTTTTGCTTAATCCCATATCTGCATAATCACCGGCAAAGCTGTTATTTACTCTTCTGCTAACGCCGATATTAAGACCGATTAAATCAATATCATCTCTGCTTACTTTACCGCCCTTAGACTCTGCTCCTGTAATCTGATAAACCTTACGTGCCTGGGTAATGTTCAAATCTAACCTGGCATAAATATTATCACGTAAACTTTGGCGATCTGCATACAGGGCAGTAGTTTCTCGATGTCTGGTCATCATTACATTAAATGCTTCATAGCCGACCTGCTTTTCATAAAACACCAGGCTCTGATCTACAGTTGCACCCTGAAGCTTGTGGGCGGTTACTGCATAGCCGTAATCAAGTATGTGGCTGTTTCTTTGATTATTGTGATTATTTTTAAGCGTTGATGTATCTATTATTACTTTCTCTATGCTACCATCTGCCTTGTTAACGGCTACTTTGATTACTGCATGGTTACGGATATCAGCAATATTTTTATACTCAGTTTTTGCATTTGTATTTGCTCCTGCGCCTGCACCTGAATTGTATAATTCTACTGATAATACTGTACCTACCTCGCCGTTATAAATGCCTCTACTGCCTAAATGATTTAAGTTACGGGTAAAGACTATCTGCTCACCCTTGCATAATTCTAATTGCTTACCGCCAATATTGACCATCCTGCCTTTACCTTTAATTACTCCGGCATGTTTTAACTTATCACGTATTAAGCCGTTAAACCTTTGTGCTGCATCATTAGTATAGGTACAAACTACAATCTTACGTCCTACTGCTAAATTATCACTAGCTGATTTTATGGATTTCTTCAGATAACTCTCAATATAATCATTAACCAGTCTCCTCGTACTTGCTTCTCTGGATTCATCTATCTTCAGTACATTCTCCTTTTGGTATATCTTCAATGCTTCTCTAGTTCTAAAATGACCAAGTAGCTTTGTAGCTTTTTGATGCTCCGGATTTATTTGCCTGCGTGATTCGTATAGTTTTTCT
>Ga0206914_1023_pt1 | contig 19770 bp, 6 predicted proteins | sample Alteio_BWOrgHeat_73_FD_152938 | JGI IMG/M metagenome (GOLD analysis project Ga0206914, IMG submission 152938) | Enriched cells from forest soil in Barre Woods Harvard Forest LTER site, Petersham, Massachusetts, United States -... | ecosystem: Environmental > Terrestrial > Soil > Temperate forest > O... | reverse complement strand
TCATATTCCCCCTTATCACTGTGTGTAGTACCTAAATTATTATAGCTTGCTGCAATAGTGGGATGGTTAGGATTGCTTACATAGACTACTAAGTCTATATCCAACGCTTGCTGGTAATGGTTAATTGCTTCATCATATTCTCCCTTTGCCTGGTATACACCTCCCAAGCCATTATGACTAGCAGCAATATTAGGGTGGCTAGGACTATTCTCACTGGTTATAAGTTTTATAGCCAGAGCTTGCTGGTGACAGTTAATAGCCCGGTCATATTCCCCCTTGGCATTGTATACAATGCCCAAATTATTATAGCTTGCTGCAATATTAGGATGGTTAGGACTGCTTTTATAGGCTACTAAGTATATAGCCAGAGCTTGCCGGTGATAGTTAATTGCTTCATCGTAATCTCCCTTTTTATAGTATGTTGTGCCCCAATTATTATAGCTATTAGCAATAACAGAGTGATCATGGTTACTCTCGTAGACTTTTAATTGTATCTCCAGTGCAAGCTGCTGATAGACAATAGCTAGATCATATTCTCCTTTTGCTATGTATGCTATGCCTAAATTATTTTGAGTAGTGGCGATGGCAGAGTGGTTAGGGCTGCTTGCATAGGCTACTTCGTATATATCCAGAGCTTGCCGGTAACAGTTAATCGCTTTATCATATTCCCCTTTATTACGGTATGCCTCGCCTAAGATGTTGCAGCTTGCGGCAATATCAGGATGGTTAAGTTGATCAGGGTATTTATCTTTTATTAATGCAAGTATTTCTAAGGAAATACTTATTGCTTCTTCTGTCTTCCCTGTTTTTTGGTATAAGAAGAACAGCTGTTCTAAGACATTTAAATTTCCTGGATACTCTTCTTTTGCAGCCTCCATACATGTTGTTGCTCTGTCGTATTCAAGGAATCTAGCATGAACTATGCTTTTGGTGTAATTGCTATCATAAAATAGTTTACTCTCTGCAAGAGTTGATCCAATTTGCTCCGTATATTGCTCTTCACAAAAATTTTGCACCATACCTTGTAAACTTAACATCACATAATAGAAATGATGTAAAATGGATGTATCTGTAATATGGAAAGTTTTTTCAACCAATTCCTTTCTTTGTACTTCATCTAAATCCATAACGTCAACCGGTTGATAAGTTGCTACATTATCGTATCTACCTTCATTATAACTATAGGTAGCAATTCTAAGTTCCATTGCTATACTTATTGCTTCTCTTAGATGCTGTACTCCTTCGGGGCTGAGTATATTTTGCTGTTTCATTTGCTCTATCATTTGCCACACAGTAATAGCAGGCTGCCCTTCTTCTGTTGCGATGTTATAATAATTTGCCAACGCGTTTACCAACCTGTCCCCTAAGCGGTAGATAGTCAGTTTGGCATTAAACAGCTTGCCTTCTTCCTCTTCGCCCTGCTTGAGCGAGAATTTTTTCACATCTTCCTGCAATAGCTCTAATGCTCGTTCTTTATATAGTTCTTGATTTGATTCTCTGTCTTTCCTTAACGCTGTTCTGTAGTAACCGAGCAGCTCCCGGCTACCATCAATAAAAGATACTGTTTGCATTGCCTGCACTAGATGTTTATCGCAATCAAACCAGTTTTTAATATGACCATATTCTTCATTTTCTGCTAGTTCGGCTATTATTTCTTCCTGGAATATCAGCATTTGCTCCGGAGTCATTATCAATTCATAATCAGGTTCTGTTATAGTAACAGTTTTTTCTAAACCGGTATCTTCATCCTTAACCTCTTTTTTAACCTTATATTTCCCTTGTCTGCCAAGTGGAGACTTACAAGCATCTATATATACCGGATCAAACCTGAAAGCCTTTTCCATAATATCATCGCTGAACCATACATCCGATTTTTCACCGGTTCTGTAATTATTCAGACATTCAACTCCAACAGCAGAAAGTGGTGTCTCACCGAAATTTATTACCTTGATCCATAGCAGGTTGGTTAAGTTGCGGAAATATTCCTTATATTCCGGGTTATCCTCATTTATTAGAACAGCGAACTCTAGGTCAGACCAGGGTGTCATTCCACCAATAGCAAGTGACCCAAGTCCTATGATAGTGTATTCACAGCCTTCAGGCGTATTACCAAGCTGAGCATAACAGTCAGCCAGTAATCGCTGTACTAACCCAATATTGTCACCACGATTATCTAAATTACTACCATGGTTATAATTCACAAAGAAATTGCTACTCTCATTATATATTCCTTCAACTGCATTCGTTCTGATGGCTATATCTTCTAAGGTTAGATTGCTTATATCCTCCAGTTTTGTTTTTACTTCTTTTCTAAATTCATTTAGCTGATTTCTGTACTGTCCGATTGTTTCTCTAGAGCTAACGTAGCTAGTTGTATCAGCTCCTATATTACTTAAGAATTCTCTTTCAACATCATGGGCTTTTTGAAGAAAATATTCAGCATCACATAATATGGTGCCGGTATTTTCAATATTGATTTTGTAAATCACTTTATACTCTTCAGCAAATTTGGCACAATATTGGAATATCGTAGCTGCTTTTACAAACTGATCAGGATAATCTTTGAAACCTCTGACATACATTAAACCCAAATGATATATTGAATCCAAAAGTTCTACCTTTACATGTTCAATATTATCTGAGGTTAGTAGTTTCATCTCAGATTTGCTTAAGATTGGTTTTAAAGCTTTTTCAAATTCCTTCTCTGCTCTGTCAAAGTTATCTTCTCTGTAATATTGTATTCCTGCATGATAAGCATTTTTGATGTTGATAAGCTCAACTTCTACATTTTTAAACCTTACCGTTTCAACTTCACTAAACTTTTTTCCTTGAACAATGGTCATATAGATTTCATTAAAATCCATATTGCGGTTAAAACCACTTCTTAGGAAACTACCAAGCAAGATTGACTTATCTTTATCATGAATTTGCGGCAGCGGTAGTCCTCTAATAAAACAAGCCATTGCATAAACCAGCATTGGCCCACCATCATTGAGGTTACCGTCTAATTCAATTTGTGAGGGGTGATATACCATCCTGATTGGCTTACTTAGTAAAGGCTGGGTTATTTCAACTGCATAATTAGCTGCATCTGCATATGATTCTATAATTTCCATCAATTGCGGGCTGATAGATTGTCCCATAGGATCAATATAATTAACAACAAGTAGATTGTTATCACCGTAGGTAATATATAATCCTACCCAATTATGATTATTATTCTGGCCTAATTCTCCTCTTAATGCACTAGCACTAAGCGGTACAATATATGAGTTAGTCAAGGGATGTGGCAATTCATTAAAAAAATGTTTAATTTGTTCTTGCCTGCTGAGTGAAAGTGAAATTGTTACGTTATCATGTGGTACATCATTATTTATGTATCTCTGAAATAGCTTTTCCAGATACTCTAAATACCATTCATTTGAATATTCTTGATACTTCGACATTTTAGCCCTCTATAATTTGTTATCATTAGCGTCATATAAAACTGCAGTAAGCAAAGATAATTATACATAAATACTAATATGCCACCATAGATAGCATAACGCGCCGCGTTGGTCAATTTACAATTGCTGCCGTCAGCTCAAAAAAAATATATATATGGTCTCTGTACTCACCGTAAACTTTTTGCTTCCAATTGTTTTTTTAGGGCATCTCTCTTTTTTTTCAGTTCATTCAAGTATTCCTTGAGGTCTTGTGCTTTCTGTTCTCCTATATTTTTTACCTCAAGCATTTTCTCATATACTCTAATTAAACCATCGTAGCTATCCACTTTTGTATAATACGTATTTCTGCTTTTTGTTTTTGCTAAATTAAATACTTGTTTTACAAATTCCAATTCATTTTCTGTTGTAATGTTTAATTTCTTCTCTAATTGTTCCTTGAATTTATTAAAATTTATATCCTGCCCAATAAATTGTAGTAATATATCTCCCAAACTATTATACATGGCAGCAACCACCTTGAGAGGAACTCCTTTCAGTTCATCAAGTATTCCTTGGATATCTTTATCACCAACAAAATATGACGATATTTTTTCTACATACTGGCTCCTTTGATCTCCAACTGCAGTGATCTTTACTAGCATCGCATAAAGCTCTACTATCTGCTTACTAATGAAAACTTGGTTAAAATTATCATCAGCCGGAATGATTGTTTTAAATTGATGTTTACCTGGTCTATAATCTAAAACATATTGGTTCCGATCTTTTTTTAACTCTTCAAATGAGTTTATCGAGTTTATGATTTGTTTTGTAGCACGGTAGTGATCACCGTTTTTTATATAATCTTTTATTTTAAGCAGCCTCACCATTTCAATACCACTTCTTATACTTAAAAAACCTTCAAAAATTTTTATTTTCCCCCCAAAATATGCAGCTACATTGTAGAATTGTGTAACGTCCTCAAAATCCGCCTGACTTATAGGTGGTATAATTCTTTTATCTTCGTCGGAATATGTATATGTTCTACCTAATAAATATAGTATTTTGGCATAGGCAGCAGGAAAACCATCAATTACGTCAAGTTCTATATATATTTCTTCCGGGCTTGATCTATTAAAATCAATCTCTACACTACATTTCTTGTTGATGTAGCTCTCAACTCCAGTTTTAGCAATTTGTAATATCTTACGAGCTTTCTTTTCATTATACTCGTTGTATAGTAAGTTCATTCCTATTGCATTCAAACTATATAAATAGTTCAACAGCTCTCCAGGTGATGATTTATCACTTTTAAAATAATTTAACATATTCCGGTGATCCAGATTTGCTACTACATTATCAATCCTTTCCAACAAGCTAAAATTCTGCTTTAAACCCTCTGCTACCCCTACATGCTCAAAAGAGTAACTTTCAATAAATTTAGCAAACTCTTGATTAGCCTCCGCTACATCAACTTTATTTTTTGGCCAAAACCACCAAAAAGCAGTAGTTAAGCTGATAATTAACAGCGTAATAATAAAAATGCTTACTTTGCTCGTAAATTTGTATGAATTATTCCCTAACTTAGTATCTACGCTTGTTCCTGTCCAAGAATCTTGCAGTTTTTGATATTCAACTTGAAATTCTGCAGTAATTTGTTTCACTTCAGGTTTGCATATTATTTTCTCTACTAAGCTTAGCATGGAAAAATAATAATTATTGGTATCACTAAAGTTTACATACGGCATTTTGTTAAACGTTGAAGGATCAGCTTTTTGGTCAAACAGCAAAGCAATATTATTACTGACATTATTATTTACAGCTTGTTTTTTATTATTAGGCAATTTGTTGATATCCGACAGCTGACTGATAGCCCAGAGATGGCATGCAGCTTTATCGGATTTATTAGCCTCTGGAATTGATATATTTGCTAGCGTTAAATGTTGCTGAATTTGTTTCCATAAAATATTTTCCTCATCGATAATGTTATTGAAATCAGCAGAACAGTTTATACCGGAATTATTTACTATTTTTCCTATTCGGCGTAAGGTTTTGTTTAGTAATAGTTCGCTAACCAGGTAGCAATAATATTGCCTTACATATTGTAATTTGCCTGATTTTTCTACTGCATCAATTATATCTTCTCTTGAAACACAGCCAAACTTACTTCTGATGTTGCGAAGATGAGCACCAACAGTTCTATAAGAAATTGACAATAGTTCCCCTATTTTCTTTTCTCCTCTGTTATGCACTATGCAAACTATTATATCTATTTCCCTAAGGGTAAAATTTGCTCCGGCTATTTCCTGAAAATGCCGGTTATAAATCTCTTCTATCCTGGATTGGTATGTATTAAGCATGCTATTATATCCATTTCTCCGGTAATAAAATTGATATTTTCTATAATTTTGATATTTTTTTCATAAAACTGATCCTTGTTAAAAATATTTTTTCTCTGGTTTTTTTACCTAAAAAACCTACAGTTTCTCCGAGAGAATAACAATTTTTAGTTGAGCAGTCTAGCAAAATATAATCTAGGCATTTTAAGCTTAATCAATGATTAGGTCAATTTTGACAATATTTTTTTCAAACATTTCATAACATTATAACTAAGGCTGCACAAGCCAATAATGCTTATCGTGAGGTGCAAATGGTAGAACATTTATTTAATGAATCGGAATTAAAGAAACTAAAAGGCGATGCAATAAGAATCAAATTATTGTTACTAACAATTTTTTTGATACCTTGGATCGAAGTGTTTAGCTATTTGTTTTTTAGGTAAATTATTAAAGATTCTAAATTTGCACCTCAGGATAAATTAAACAATTTTTTTAATAATAAATAAAAGAGGAAAAAACTATGACAAAAAGATCAAATAAAATATACAACGACAGTCTAAATAATACTACTGAGACAGTGGAAGAAAGGCTTAGTCTCAACACTTTACAGAAAATACAAAGCCTTATAGAACAAGGTGAAGCAACTATATCAAATATGGAACTGCTTGATGAGGTGGTGATTCTGATAGGGAAATCACGTGTTGGAAAATCTACTTTAATTAACTGCTTTGCTGATGCAGAGTTAGAAATCAAGGAAGGTTCTCTTAAGGAAAAGTATATACACGTTACAAATCCGGTAATGGAAGTAGCAGCTGGTGCAGCATCTTGCACTACAACACCGAATATTTGGAATGATAATAACGTGTCATACATTGATTGCCCAGGATTTTTGGACACGCATGGACCGGATCAAGATATTGCTAATGCTTTTTTTATAAAACGTGTTTTTGATCAAGCAAAGGGTAAAAACATCAAGATATTACTAGTACATAGTATTATAGATCTAAAAGATACTGCAGAATATTTTATTAATTCAATTGAAAACTATACTACTTTATTAAGTAATGAGAATTTAGATGAATTAATTAAATCTACACTAATGATTTTTACTAAAGTTGATCCGGCAATAAGTGAAGAAGATGTTTACACAAAAATAGGAGAAATTGTTGATGCACGATTTGATGATACTGATAACAACAAATGGAATGCTCCACAAAAAAAACTGTTTAGAGCATTACTGCGCGAAAAAATCAAATTATCAGTATTTCATGAACCTGAATCCTTAAATTCAAGCGAAGAAATAAAACTTGAAACTAATGAGATCAAATCAGTTATTTTTAATCCGGTTAATGAGGGCGGTCTCACACCATACCAGCTTACATTGGAGGTTAATATAACTATTGCTGATCGATCAGTAATTCATTTAAGAGATGTTGCAGATGATGTTGTAAATACATCTGCAACCTGTTTAAACTTATTGATCCAGGATTTATCAGAAGTAGAGAAAATTTCTGAACAATATATAAAGGAAAAATCTATAATAGATATTATAAATGACCTTCAACTAAGAAACTTCGAGATAGAATTGAATGATGAGGCTTTTGCTAATATCAATAATTTCAAAAACTGCAAGAATGAAATAGATAACTTTATCAACAATAAAGCTAAAGACAATGATAGTGATATTGTTGATCAACTTAGAACAAATCTAACGTTTTTGGGTTTTATTGATAAATGTAACCCCTTTGGAGATGCATCCTTATCCTATTACCTCCCATTGATCCGTAGCTTAGAAAGTTTTCAATCTGTATTGATATCGAAGAAAAATAATATTGCCGATATTGCAAAACAAAGGGTGACTTCTTCTATTAATAAAGTTATTGAGGATTACTCATCTTTTATTAAAGCGAATTTAGAAAGCGAAGATCAAAGCAATATTGAGAAATTATTTTTTCTTCAAAAGGTACTCAACAAATTCAATCAACCATCTACAGAAAATGAAGAAAACGTAGAGAAGCTGTACAATTTCCTAAAACTTTTTAACAATGATAATTCTGACGGCAACAGTCTAATTGAAGCAATAGAATTGAATGAAGGAGTAATAAATGACTTACTTCAGCTTGATATCGACAAAAATTCTAATTCTGAAAATCCAGATAATTCGGCTATAGAAAACAAAACTGTACTAACTCATTTAATGGATAAATTTTCAAGGTTGAATGATGCCATTGAAAAGCTGGAGATAAAAATTCAAGATCAAATACAGCAAGAATGGCATACATCTATTGATATAATATTCTCTACTATAGTGCAAACTGTAAATGAACTTTGTGCCACTAAAAAAACAGAAAACATTCTGGAGAAAAAATTACTACAGGAAACAGTTTCAGTATTGATTAATGAGTATAAAGAACAAAACATGTATATTTTGTTGGAGAGTTGTAAAGAATTAAATAACCAATTTAACTTGGGTGAAGTGCTAGGTTCACCTATAGAATTTGCTCTCGATTTATTAGCAGCATCTAATACCAATACTATAAAAATAGAGGATCTATATGAAGATAGACATCACAAAGAATTGCTTGAGTGTCAGAACAAGCTACGGCACAGCATTGATGAAGCCAGATTACAACAAACAAAATCATTAAGTACTGATATTATAGATGCTTATTCAGATTTACTAGTCAATATAGGTTCCATATATAGTACACACAAACAGGATAACAAGATCATAGATTTAATTATTACAATACTCGAAAATAGCAAAGGAGTATTTGAAGTTCTGAGAGACGGAAATGGTGGCGATGCCATTGTGTTTATCGAGAATTTAAATCAAATTACTGATGATATCTTGAATACAAAGTTAGAAGCAAGGCTGTGCAATAAAATAGTTCATAGCATACAACTTTTTAGCAATGTGGTTACAACCTCTCTGGAGCAGGAATTATATTTAGAGAAATCTTTTGATTGTAAAGAGGCTTTATGGTTGGATAAAATAGGTAAATTGCTGCCTGCATTTAAAGCCAGAGCTGATATTAATTTAAACTTTGAGAAATTCAGCAATGTAATGGAGAAATTCTCAAACAAATTAGTAAATTTTTACAAATTTGAATTACCGCATAAGAAGGATAGCACCTTGTCTAATATTAGTGAAGAGTATAACGAATTAATAAGCCGAATAAAAGATTTAGACGAACTATTTAACTCCCATAACGGTTGTATTGCTCTAGAAAAATTTAGTAACTACTTTCAAGAACATTTTATCTCAGATGAGTTAACAAAAAAAATGCTGAAGTTTCTTAAAACCCTACCACAGGAATTGGAAATTACAAAAGAGCATTGTTCAAGTTTTCTTGAAATAGAGCATTTAATTAAGTATGAACAGGAGGAGTATATAAAACTTGAGGATTTTCGAAAAAAGTTAATTGGAGAAAAGGTTAATTTAAAATATCTGAAAATACTAAAAAACGGCAGTAACGAGGATTGGCAAAAATATCTTAAAAATCTTATTGAGGATTTTAACGGCTCAGAGAATCATATACAACAAAGTGCAATTGATGTAGTGAATCATATATTTGCTTCTCATAATTATGGCTATAAAAACAGGGATTTGGAAGTTAGCGGTAATGTAATTAACCTTTCGGAAATTAAGAATTATATTGAGAAGAACCATTATACAATTGCACGCATCGTCATTAATGCCTACGATAGTATGATTTTTGACACTAATATTAAGTTACCTGGTGCTGATATGATAATATATGCACCTAATTGGCAGATTAAGGATAGAAGCATAAAAATTGATCTGCGTGGAGAAGAAGGGTTACGATACTTTGAACCGGCTGAAGATGGACAAGGTTGGAGCGATGGGTTATACACTCCATGTTGGCATGGAATACCTGGTAAGGACGGGCTACCAGGACGAGCAGGTATGAATGGTGGTTCTTTCAAAATAATGACAACAAACGTTGAGACTTACGGAGATAGGAAATTGATTATTAATGTATCCGGAGGTAATGGAGGCCGGGGTCAAAATGGTGGTAATGGTAATGATGGGATGCCGACAGAAAGTAATTCCATCAGAAATTGGGATAACGAACTCAAATTTAATGACTCAGGATATACTGACCTTATAGACATCGGTAGAACCAGTTATTATATGAAACATCCTCTTGTAAAAGGATTGACTAAGAATAAAACATTGTCAGAGGCCTGTACTGATTTCAATTTCGCCAATGAAAGGCAACATAATGAGTACGTATTATACACCTATGTCAGAATGGGATATCCTGGTGGTGAAGGCGGTGTAGGTGGTGTAGGTGGTAAAGGGGGAAATCTCGGCAGTGTAATGGTTAATGAAGAAATCCGGCAACTTGTCAATATTAAAATTATTCAAGAAACCGGTGCGCCTGGTAAACCTGGTAATCCAGGTCTATGTGGTAATTTTGGAAAATATAGTGATGTTCTATATGACGTTGTATACGGGCAATATGCAAATAAGTACGAAGAGTTAGTTGCATCATTCAAAGGGTATGATAATAAAGAAATATTTAAAAAATTAAAGAAATTTATAAAATATTCCTGTACCAAGGACGAGTTAAAAAGCCATCATATAGTGGAAAAACTTAAACTTGAAAATTGTATGCCCAATACCAGGGGGGTGGAAGAACCAATGGGTAATGATTTTGGTGATGATGTTTCCCTAGAGGAAAGAGTAATTAAGACATTTAAAGATTTTAGCAATCAAAATAATGTCTACAACAAACTTGTTGGTTCGGAATATTCTGTTTTCTTAGAAAGTGCTCCTAATTTGGTGTTGGTTCAAAACAATGTTCTACACATTGAAAACAATAACACCGAAGAACCCCTCGAACTTGGTCATTCTGATAGTTTTTCGGAAAAAGATATTTATATTTCTCCTTTCCTAAACGTCGAGCAGGATGACACTGCGCAACTAACGGGTCAAGTTCAGGCAACTCATGAAGAGTGATAGTCATTCACAAAACACTTTGTGAGTTGGTATGCATCGGTGAAACCTGGATATCAATTACTACCGGCGAAAAATGCCGGTAGTAATTGATATTATAATGGCCGTTAGCTTATACCTATTGTTACAATGTTATTAGAGTCGCTTCACTCAATTAAAACAATCGCTAAAAATATCTGCGATTCATTTTTTCTTTATTGGTATTGATAAGTCTTCCCCAAGTAGTTGCCACTTTTTAGCCAACTCTGGCTTATCTTGCAAAGCATTTCTGCAATCTAAAAGCAAGCCGTAAATGATTTGTGCCTGTTCTGGATATAGATAATCCAACTTGGCTTTGATGATTAGTCCGCCCAGCATTATTTTTCTTCTGGTGTCTGCTTTGCGTTGCTCTGTTATAAATTGAGTTTTTTGCTGATGATTTTGTTTAGTTGAGTTTGCTATTGAATTTTTTATTGATTGCATAATTCTACCCTCATAATGATTTTTTAATGTTGAATATTCCACGATTGTAAAAGATTAAGCATCTCTTATCAATTTTGTATATATTCCCATGCTCTCATTATTAAAGATACAAACCCTCTATTATGAGGGAACTACACACCCTCCTCACAACCTTCTAAGCAGCTTGTTTGCAGGTATTCAAAATTTACAGCACCTGTTTGTTCATCGTAAAATATCTAGTTGGTAAAAAAACCATCAAGGCAAACTCGATCAAAATTCCGATAGGCGCATATCAGCAAACTTCGTTTGCGGCGATCAGCGAGATTAGATGCGGTTGGAATGGTTGCCGACAAAAACAGCTGGGGTCACTTTAAGCAAAGAGGTGTAGATTGGCGATATTTAGCGTACGTATTAGCGAGGTACAAAGAAGCAAAGGACAAAATGCCGTTGCTTCCATTGCCTATAATGCGAGGGATAAATTGAATGGGTTGGGTGTTGATCCGGTAACCGGTGAGGCGGTGGCTAAAAGCTGGGACTATCGCAAATTGTCAGGTCTGTCTTATAGTGCAATCTTAGCTCCCGAGCATGCACCGGATTGGGTTTATGATCGGCAGGAACTCTGGAGCAGATGTGAAGAATTTGAAGTACGTAAGAATTCTCAAACTGCACGCAAAATGATGATTGCACTACCGAGAGAACTAACTGAAGAACAAAATACTTTACTGGTGCAGGAGTTTGTGCAGAACTATCTGGTAGAGCATGGCATGGTAGTGGACGTCAATATTCATTATGATAAACCGCATAATCCGCATGTGCATCTGCAGATGACTACCAGGGAACTGATCAGGTGGGATGATGGCGTAATTGATTTCTCCAGCCATAAAAACCGCCATTGGGGTAGTAAGTTATTCTGGAAGTATTTAAGGGAAGGGGTAGCAGATACTACTAACAAGCATCTGGAGCTACATGGCTTTACTACACGGATATCGCATTTATCTCATAAGGAACGTGGTATTGATTTAATACCAACCGTACATGAAGGGCCGGCTCGGCATATACCGAATTCTCTCTTATGCAAGAAGAATAAAGAAATCATCAAAACCAATGCCAAAGCTATTAGGGCAAATCCGGAGCTGGTACTTGATCGGCTTTCTGTTAATAAGCCGGTATTTACCAAGGAGGAAATAGCTGCAGCTCTAATGGCAGCCATGCATGATGGTATGGATATGAATAATACCGACAGTGCTTCAGGTAAGAAGATTATCGGTAATGTTGATAACATAGAAACATTAAACAAATATACTACTAAACAATTCCTGAAGCTTTATTCTAAAGTATTGCTATCTGATCAATTAGCGTTAGTAACAGAATCGGATTTAAAAGGCAGAACTCTTTATGCTAAAACAAAAAGACTAGAGCTTGAAAAACGTTACATTAATACAGTTAAAGAGCTAAATGCTACCGGTAATCATAAGCTTAATCTTATTGAGAGTGATTTAACCACTTTAAGCTTTACCGAGAAACTAGCCGGTAAAGTTCAGGCTATTACCTCCTCTATTTCCGGCATTGGTGTTGACGGGACAAGCAAAGAACAAGCAGAACTCAGCCATGAGCAAAAGACAGCAGTGCTGAATATTCTAAACGGTGCTGATATCAGTATATTGGAGGGAATACCGGGATCAGGCAAAACTACTGCCATGCGGGAAATTGTACGGCAATATAGGAAGGCCGGCTACGAGGTGATTGGAGTAGCACCAAGTAGTAGTGCAGCCTTAAGTTTAGAGAAAGCTACAGGCATAGAATCAAAGAATGCCAGTCTATGGCGAAAACAATGGCTGGAAGAAGTAGGTGAAAAGTTTGATCTGATACTAAGAACCGATTATTACAAAGAGAAAGCCTATAGAGATGGCGGAGATTATAGATATAATAGAATTAATATATTAGCGCAAAAACAGGTAATGATTATTGATGAAGCTTCAATGGGAGAACTTGCTAATATGGATTATCTGCTAACCAAAGCAAAAAAGAGCGGTAGTAAAGTAATATTAGTCGGTGATAATAACCAGTTTGCAGCTGTAGGGGCAGCAGGAGCATTAAAGAAGGCTATTGATATCTGCGGCTCAGAAAAACTATATGAATCACGCAGGCAAATAAATCCGGAGCATCAAAAAGCCACAAAGCTGCTTGGTCATTTCAGAGTGCGAGAAGCACTGGAGATATACCAAAAAGAGAATGTCCTGAAGATAGATGATTCTAGAGAAGCAAGTACGAGGAGATTGGTTAATGATTATATTGAGAGTTACCTGAAGAAATCCACAAAATCCGCTAGTGATAGTTTAGCAGTAGGACGTAATATTGTAGTTTGTACCTATACTAATGATGCAGCACAAAGGTTTAACGGTTTAATACGTGATAAGTTAAAGCAGGCCGGAGTAATTAAGGGTAAAGGCAGGATGGTCAATATCGGCGGTAAGCAACTGGAATTATGCAAGGGTGAGCAGATTGTCTTTACCCGTAATCTTAATCATTTAGGCAGCCGTGGTATTTATAACGGCGAGGTAGGTACAGTATTATCAATAGCATTATACAATTCAGGTGCAGGTGCAAATGCAAAAACTACGTATAAAAATATTGCTGATATCCGTAACCATGCAGTAATCAAAGTAGCTGTTACCAAGGCAGATGGTAGCATAGAAAAAGTAATAATAGATACATCAATGCTTAAAAATAATTACAATAACCAAAGAAACAGCCACATACTTGATTATGGCTATGCAGTAACTGCTCATAAATTACAGGGTGCAACAGTTGATCAGAGTCTGGTATTTTATGAAAAGCAGGTCGGCTATGAAGCATTTAATGTAATGATGACCAGACATCGAGAAACCACTGCCTTATATGCAGATCGCCAAAGTTTACAGGATAATATTTATGCAAGGCTGGATCTGAACATTGCCCAAGCTCGTAAAGTTTATCGGATTACAGGAGCAGAAACTAAGGGCGGTAAAGTAAGCAGAGACGATATTGATTTAATCGGGCTTAATATCGGAGTTAGTAGAAGAGTAAATAACAGCTTTGCCGGTGATTATGTAGATATGGGATTAAGTAAAACCGACCATACGATAAAAGAATATATGGAAACATCAAAGCAATCGGTAGATTTAATCCGTCAGATCAGTAAATGGCAAATGAGGGAGGAACGTATTACCGGAAGTAAGCCACCTATGCATAGGCATGAGTTATGGCCGAACTTTTATGAAGTAAAACAGCAAAGGAATAATTTAGCCAAAACTATAGTCACTGATTATAATAACTATCATGAAAGGATAACACAGCTAGGCATAAACTATGCTACACTTGAAAAGCGTGCTTATGAGCTTAAGACCTACAAAGTAGAGGAACGTAGCAGCATTCTTTACAAGGAATCAGAAAATTACTTCAAATTAACAGCTGCAATCAAAGATAACAAACCGGAAGAGATAAAACAATATTATCGTGCCCTCCGAGCTGAAATTGTTGATAATGACTCAAAGCTGGAAAAGGCTGAAGCACATTTAGCTAATTTTAAGGCAGAGCATCTGCAGCTTAAACAACAAATCAGCGACCATAGGCAATATCAGGATAAACTTTTGCCGGAATACTTACAACGGGTATATTGTGATTCACCGGATGAGGTACTGTCAAAATGGCAAAAACTACTATATCAACATGGAAAATTTATGGCAGCAGAGATGGTCAACAAAAATCCGGAACTACTGGGCAAGATGCATGGAGTCGGTTTTGGTAAATGGCTTGGTATTAGCAATAAAAGAATCGATGCTATTAGTAATATAGAGAATCTTGCCAAATATCTAAAGCAGTATGAAACCAGTAAAGAACAGGAGAATATTTTAGATAAAAAGCTCGGGACTTCTCAATATCCGAAAATCAAGTCAGAGCTTGAGAAAGAAGTCAGCTATTTACAATCATTGATGCCGGCCAAGATCGATAATGAATTTATCACCGAAGTTGGCAAAGTTCTACATGATTATAGCAGGAACAAAGGTAACTACAGCAATCACAGCATCAATAGCAACCATAAAAACAATATCAATCCAACACCTGACAACACCAGTTACAACGCTAATTTAGCGCAATTAAACAGCAGGCTCTCAACAATAGAGCATGTATTCAAGCAGCAACAAGCGCAGATAGTAAATAAAATCAATCAGGAAATACGCCACTTTAAAGAGTACGGTATGGTAGAAAGAGAAGGAAAGCGATTCCTCAATGCTGAACATTACACAGAACACATAAAACAGGACAAGATACTTGCTCCCTACTTAAGAAACACTGATATACACCGCCAACTTGACTTACTCAACAAAGCCCACCAAAAAGAGATGCACTCCTACAACAAAAGTATAGATAAAGAGCTTGGGATGTGAGTGTGGCAACCGGCAAATAGCCTATAGTTATTTGCGAGTATTTTGCAAAACTTCAATTTCTTTTCTCAAAACAGAAAAAAAGCTTCTAGCAGCAATAAAATGCCACTAGAGGCCTTTTTGTTTAACCAAAAAGGGGAGGAACCCAACAGGTGTCGAAAGTTGCAAGAGATCACAAGATATCCCGGATAAGTTGGAGATTTCCACCTGAGATTATTACAATTGCCCTGGACTAACCCTTAATAAAAAACAATTTGCAAAATTAATTAAAAAATGATAAGCTCTTCACCATAAATACCTGTTGGAAGATTATTAATAAAAAAGGAGGCCTCTAAAATGAAAAACAACGATGAATTTAATTATAATCATGATAAAGCTAATGAAATTCGTCAATCAATAGACCCAACTGGAAAAATTTATCAAAATATTTCCGAAAGAATGAAAGATGCTTTGACGCTGTTTAGTTTTGCTCGCACTGAAGGAGCAAAAATTTCTTATGGAAATTCTCCTTACAATAACGTTTCCGGTAATACCGTGCAGAAGATTGTGACTGCTGCAGAGATTATGGATGGATTGGTCCAACAAGGTATCATGAAAGGCAAGATGGTCAATTCGAATCAAAGAATCACAGATGATTCATATGATGGATTATTTGACGTTATTTTAAGCGGTTTATTTCGAGGACTAACCGGTATGGATAGTGATACTGTTGACGATATTATAGGGAATGTAGAAGAAGTATATGAGTAATTTTTAGGAATTGATGTATGTCAAAAAGAGACAGAGACCCTGATGACTATGGTGATAGTCATCTATCTAAGCGATCTAATGTTGTTCGATCTAACACCATATATGCTACTCCACCAGACAATCCAATGGAATTTGATATTTCTTATGCCGAGAACTTAGAAAACGCTTGTAGTGACTATAAATTTGCTGCTTCTTATATTCTTACTGATATAGGGAACAAATTGTTGTTAACAGCATCTACAAGATACGAGGAGATAGGAGATCCTTTAGATTTTATAATTAAAAAACTACAAAATGATCTATCACTATATGGAGCTGCTAAGCTAGGGTTAATTACACCTGAACACCTAAATATTATTAGAAAATTAGTGGTTACTGAGGGATTAGATGATAATGCTCGTGAAGCATTGCAGGGCGTGGTTCAAGTTCAAGAAAAACTTACAAATATTCTTGAGGTGCAGGGTATAGAAAACAAACTTGTTGTTATTAATGAAGAGCTGATTCATGTGAAGGGCCTTTCTGGTACAAGACAAGAACTTAATAAAATGTTACAGGCTGCCTTTCCATTTGCAGAGAGGCGTTTGTCACAGACATTTATAAAAAAATATCAAGATGGTATAAGAAATATAAGCGAAGACCAAATCATTGAAGATTTGCGTATTTTTTATACTCAGATATCTTCACAACAAGGCTTGACAACTAGTTTTTACCTACCCAATAATCCAGAAATTACTTCTGAAAAAATGTTGGAATTTTTTGATGTGGAAGTTAACATGCAAAAAAGAAAGGGAAGTACACACAAATATCTAAAAAAAACAACTGACGATCTCGCTAAGGAAATAGAGAAAATAATCGGTAGAGACCCAACAGATAGTGAGGTTCTAAGGTACTGCAAAGTTCATGATGTAGATACAAATATTCAGGAAATTACAAACACAGTAAGAGGTTATATAGCAGAACACTCAGATGAAATACGAAATACTATGCAAGGCATAGCTAAGTATATGCAGCATCCGGATTACTTAGCCTCATTACGCTCTGAGGATTTTTTAGTTCAAATATTAGCTTATAGGCAGCTAAGCAGAGACTTGCAAAAAACAGTATTAGTGGAAGGGAATGCTGAACAGAGGAATATTCCTCCAGGCATTAATTCTACTATTAAAATCACAACAGGTGGTAGCGCTACTTTATTCTTAGGCGAACTTGGCTCATATAAAAATATAGGAAAAAATAATACTGAAACTCTTAGACATTACAAGGATTTTTATTGCTATGATGCAGAACCTATAGAAAAAGAAGATGTCTTTAAATCCTTGCATCAGATTGAGGCCATAAGAAGTTCTTCAGCACTGGTAACTCATGCAATGTTTTTTGAGTTGGCAGCGGAGAACTTTGAGCCTAAAAGGCTGTGTCCAGGAAATAATTGGCATTATGATTTTAACAAAATAGCAACTCAGATGCCCATGGCTATGAAAGGGGCTGTTGGAGGTGCAATATTTCTAAACAGTGCATTTGAGGATAAATTGACCAGCAATTTGCCTTATGACTATAGGCTAGAGGGAGATAAAGGTGATGCTGATATTTTGCATAGTAAGAACAGTAATATTTTATTTGACTTTCTTTTGTGGAAGAGTGGCATAAGTGTTGAAATAGACAGGGTAGAGGTACTGTTGAATTACGGGGATGCGGAGCATTATCAAAAAGAAGAAGAAAAGATTACATATCATTTGTGTAGCATAATTTTGAATGAATATAATTTTATTTGTGAAATCTTGCCACCGCACGGTGCCTTTGAAGTATTTTTATTGCCAACTAAAACTGATGAAAAAGTTCCGACTCAAAAGGACATGAAAACAATTAATACCGAACTGAAAAAATTTAAGAAAGTGCTAGAAGACAATGAGGATAATACAGAAAATCTACCTCTACACTACAGCTTAAAAATGTATGATACTTATTATAAGGATGTGCTAAATAATTTTAAAGGTAAATTTTTCCAAATAACAGAGTTTTCAAAAAAGATTAAGATACTGCAATTATCAAAGAGCGTTTATGATAAGTATATATCGGAAGGCGCGTGCCAAACCCACAAAAAGTTTGAATTGGAAGGAGTGCATTTAACTATTGATAGTTCAGGTCTTGAGCATACAGATTTTATATTTACCGCTGTTAATTCTTACCCATTAGACATATTTAATGAACTATTTTCAACATGGTATAAAACTGATATTTTGCGGGATGATCTTCAAGGGACGTTGAGCGTACCGGTTGAAGTAATAGGAGATTATTTTGAGTATGTTGATTTTTCTTCTGAGGATAGTTAATGGTTAAAGTATCAGCCTAAACCACGGCAACACGAAGCTACTGATGCTTTTACTACTCCTTATACCCAAGCAATAACTTTACCTTGGTATAGATTTTCAAAATTGAGACTGGGTATGGCTTATCAACCACAAAGGTAATGCCTATATCGGTTTGTAGTTACCATGCGAGAGCGAACTTACTCCAGCCTGACAGGTAGGGGGGAGGCTAATATGTTGAAAACTTTGTTGGTGACTAGGTATTCCTTATCAGCTGGGAAGCGAATGGGTTCATCGCTGTCGATGTAGCGACACCATAGATATTGCTTCTCTATTTCGCTGTTATTGCTTTGTGGCTGTGGGTAGTCTATCCTGAAAAACGCTGTTTTAGTGCTAGCGAAATTTTGTGTGATTTTCTAGTTTTAAATTTTTCAGGTGCTTTTATGCATGTGTACATTTTTGCTCAAAAACAGTAATCTCACAAATAAGCAGTAAAAGTTGCTTGTAATTTAGGATCAATTTCAAGTTGTATCCAGCAAGTGAAAATATTTATCTGATCAATTCTCGATAATTATCTGATAACGTATATTTTCTGCCTCTATTGGAGGAATTAACGACCTTTAAAAACTTGCTTTTTACCCAAGAAGCACAAATACTTGCGCTAGTGCGGGGCTTGAACCCAAAGAGTTCTCCAATTTGACGACCTGTAACTGTTTCAAATTCTTGAAAAAGTTCAAGAGCTTTACGTTGTCTGGGGTCAAGTTTTCTAAGTAAAGCACTTTGATCCTGCTGACCCTGATAGCCGGCTTCATCCATACGTTTTAACACATTTTCAAAGGATACTGCCATTCCTTCAATAAAGTATTCAACCCACTTGGTAATATCTGCTCCAGCACGCCCCATATAATAATTGTGAGAGTCGCCAATACTGATTGCTTGATAATAGGCTCCCAGATTTCTAGCATAATATTCCTCAAGTGAATAAAGTCCTTTAAGATCATAACCGCCTAAATGTAGGATAAGAGTTGTCAGGAGTCTTGCAGTTCTACCATTGCCGTCATAGTAAGGATGGATTGTTGCGAACTGATAATGCGCAATACTTGCTAA
>Ga0206914_1022_pt1 | contig 20217 bp, 12 predicted proteins | sample Alteio_BWOrgHeat_73_FD_152938 | JGI IMG/M metagenome (GOLD analysis project Ga0206914, IMG submission 152938) | Enriched cells from forest soil in Barre Woods Harvard Forest LTER site, Petersham, Massachusetts, United States -... | ecosystem: Environmental > Terrestrial > Soil > Temperate forest >... | reverse complement strand
GCAGCTACGTTTTCGCCAAATCGAGTTACCGAAACGGCTGATTTCTTGATCACGGAAGCTCGCAGGCTCATCAGTGACTCGTTGGCTGGGCGGAACGAAGACGACTTTGTTCAGGAGTTTCAGAATTACTGGCGGAGCCTTCCCGCCTTTTCCCGCAAGAATTTCTGGTCTTTGCTCCAGCCCGTGGCTTCAACGCGCGTCGTGCACTACTACGCGGCCAATGGTTTCACGCTGTTCGGGGAGTCTGACGGCGAAATCGAGGCGTGGATGAAGAATTTCAATGGCGGAAACCTGCCAGAAGGCTTTAATACCAAGACCACGGTTGTCATCTGGCTGGGCGAACCTCTTATCCCAACGCGATACCCCAAAACTGCACACGATATTCTGCTGCTGGCGCGTGAATCTGTGAAAGACGCTGACGCTTTGCTTGAAACGGTGATTCCGCATGAACCTGGGGCTCTTCCCGTCCTTCTCGGTTTCGAGACGAAAACTGGACCGGTCCTAGCTGGTCTCACAGTGCCTGAACCAAAGTCGACAAAAGGCTCGAATCTGACGCAACAGCGGAATTGCCGAAATGACGGTTTTCGACCCGGCCACATTCCAAGTGACGTTTTGATCGCGCGCTATTTCGGCGGGACGAATCTGTCCTGTCACGAGGTTATCCGTATCGATGTCGCATGGTGCCTCCAACGTGGAGGCAGCGGTCGCGATCTCGACGTGTTGGGCAAGCGTGTCGCGATTGTGGGGTGTGGTTCGCTTGGTGCCGATCTCGCTGCAATCTTGGCCAAATCAGGTGTGGGTGGATTCGTTCTGATCGACAAGGAGATGTTGACTTGGGGAAATGTTGCGCGGCATCTCTTGGGTGGAGAATCGGTCGGTCAAACCAAAGCGTCGGCACTGGCGAAGTTCCTTACTCGACAACTGCCTTGGATTACCGTGACTGCTGAGGAATGCGCGGTGGAGGAACTGGTTTACGAGCGACCCAAGACGTTGCAGCAATGTGATCTTGTCATTTCGACCACCGGAGATTGGACGAGCGATTGCATCCTGAACACGGCTTTCCGAACGTTTGCCAAGTTCCCGCCTGTGTTGTTTGGATGGACGGAAGCTTACGGGATTGCCGGACACGCATTGGCTGTGCTTCAGCATGGCGGTTGCCTCGCTTGCGGTACGGACGAGTTCGGTGTATTTGAATCGCGGATTACCGAGTGGCCCGAGGGGCGACTACCCCTGGTTCAGGCCACGGGTTGCAGCGACCTCTATCAACCCTACGGAGTCGCGGATGTCGCAGCGACCAAAGCCATCGTCGCGGAATTGGCGCTCGACGTTCTCCGCGGACGAACGACAAACGCCGAATTGCGAACATGGGTCGGCGACACGAATCGTTTGCATGAACTCGGTGGCCAGTTCGGTGCGAAGTGGCGGGACAAAATAATTCCCGGCGAGTCTGATAGGCGCGTTTTCGCCCAGGCTTGGCCGGTTAACCCCAACTGTCCCTTGTGCAAATGAAGCCCTCATCGCCTTCAATTGAACTTCAGTTCCGCAGCGAAGACATGGGCAGCATCATTTGCCTGTCACCTGAAGTGTTGCAGCACTTCCACAAGCATCGTCAGGGAAGCGGTAAGACGACCGAGGTTGGAGGACAACTCTTTGCCGAATTTCTTGATGATCGAGTGCGGATTGTTCGCGCAACCGGACCGAACACCACCGACAAACGAGGTTGGGCGTGGTTCAATCCTGACCGACGCCGCCAAAATGCTGAGATCAGGCGTCTGTTTGAGCGGGGGCTTCACTTTGTGGGCGACTGGCATACGCATCCGGAACCTCAGCCGAATCCCTCTTCACTGGACCTGGCGAGTATGCAGGACTGCTTCAACAAATCTCGTCACCAACTTAAAGCTTTTGTTATGGTCATTGTTGGGCAGGCGAGTTTCCCGGTCGGTCTTTGGGTCGGTCTTCATGGATTGAGTGCCTGGGAGCGCCTCCTCCAGGTGACTACTACGGATGAAACAAATGGTGTAATCGCGGGGCAAATCCCTCACCGCTGACGGAGGCACAACAAGACAATGAATCCAGATCGAATCTATAGTCAGTACCGCGATGACGCATTAGCCAAACAGGCAACCGCGACGGAATACACCACATTCGTGGCGATGCCCTTCAAGGATCAGTTCAGTTACCGATCTCGACAGGTTTATGTCGATGTCATCCAAGCCGCTGCCACTTCGGCGAATACGCTGAACAAAACGCCGCGCCACTTTGCAAAGCCGAAACGCGCGGACGACGGGGCCGGCACGGCTATTGTGATTACCGAGCAAATTGTCAGCGACATGCTCCATGCCCACGTCTTCCTCGGAGACTTGACGTTTCAAAATGCCGGCGTGCTGCTCGAAGTGGGCATTGCGATGGGATTGAAGCCAAATCCTCAAATTATCCTCATCACGCAAGGCGATGTGCGCGATCTGCACTTCGACATCCGCAATAATAATGTCATGTCCTACAACCCCGCAGACGCCGTTCCCAAGTTGGCCGATGCGATGGTGGCTTCGGCGCTGTCGTTCGAAACCGAGGTTGACCGGTACATCGACTCCATCGAGAAGACCCTAACGCCCGAAGCGATCGTCACTCTAAACTTCTATGGTCGCCTGTGGAGAGATAATCCCGGACTTGAGCCGTCCCTGCATGACGGCATTGCTGGCGAGGTGTTTCCCCATGCGCGCGCTCAAGAACGCTTAGAAGCATCCACTCGCGAATTGCTGGCGCGGCGACTCATCTTCACTGACTACAAAGCCGGCGCAATTCAAGGTGGCGATCTTTATGGAATGCACGCCACTGAACTGGGATGGGCCGTAATCGCGCACATCTGGCCGGAACTCAAACGAGCCAACGGCAAATCAACCCCATGACCTACAAAAAGAAACTCATTGAAGTGGCGCTGCCGCTGGAGGCGATTAATCGCGAGGCGGCGCGGGAGAAGTCCATCCGGCATGGGCATCCTTCCACGTTGCATTTGTGGTGGGCGCGACGACCACTGGCGGCGTGTCGCGCGGTGCTGTTTGCGTCGCTGGTGGATGATCCGTCGGAATGTGTCGCCGAGTTGATGAAGGATTCGGCGAAACGAAAGGCGGCGGAAAAAGAACTCAAGGCACGCAAACAATTGTGGGATGAGCAGACGGCCTTGCATACCAAAGCGCAGGCCAGCGGCATTTCGGCTCCTGCGGCCGGCCCAGAGCCGAAGTTGGAGGAGATCGTTGCGGAAATTGAGCGTGAACGGTTGTTCGAAATCATCCGTGATCTCGTGAAGTGGGACAACTCCAACGACGAACGCGTGCTCGATAAGGCACGGGCGGAAATTCTCAGGTCCACGGGCGGCAATCCGCCGCCTGTCTATGATCCATTCTGCGGTGGGGGATCAATTCCTTTGGAGGCGCAACGTCTTGGACTCGAAGCCCACGCGAGTGATCTAAATCCGGTTGCCGTTCTCATTAACAAAGCGCTCATTGATATTCCGTCGCGATTTATAGGTAAATCGCCAGTGAACGCGGAGGCCCGTAAAAAATTAGGAAGCTCTGGAAGCTGGGTTAGGGTTACCGGCATTGCGAACGACCTATTATACTATGGTGAATACATTCGGTCAGAAACAGAAAAGCGTGTAGGTAAACTCTACCCACCAGTCCGGCTTCCGAAAAGTGAAGGCCAGATAAGTATTTCACCCCTAGCATACCTTTGGGTGAGAACTGTGGAGTGCCCGAACCCAGCATGTAGGGCAAGAATGCCGTTGATTCGTTCGTATTGGCTATCCAAGCGTGAGGGCAAAACTGTATTCGCATCCCCGGTATTAGATGCTTCGCGAAAGTCTGTCTCGTTTGTAATCAAGACGAGCGGCGATCTTCCCAAGGAGACGAGCAGCCGTAACGGCGCACACTGCATCTTCTGCTCCCAAGTCGTAACGAAGCAGATGCTTCGTGAACAAGCTTTGAGCCATGGCGTAGATTCCATTCCCATGGCTGTCGTTTGCGAGGGGAAAAATGGTCGCGTTTACCTGCCTTTTACAAACGACGATGTCCCTGAAGCCAAAACATCGTTTAGCGACTATTTGGCTCTCCCGATTACCAACGACAGACGGTGGTTCTCGCCGCCACTTTACGGCCTGCACGAGTTTCGCGATTTGTTCACAGATCGCCAAATCAAGGTACTAGATACCATTTGTGAAATAGTGCGAGAATTGAAGTCAGAAGTGGAAACCGCTGCGCGACAAGCGGGATTTCCAGCAGATGAGCGTGCGTTAGCCGAAGGAGGTATAGGGGCAAAAGCGTATGCGGATGCAGTTACGGTTTATCTCGCTTTTGGAGTGAATAAGGCTGTCACGCGAAATTGCACGCTCGCAATTTGGGAGCCAGGTATGGGTCGCCTTGCTGGCGCGTTTGGTCGCCAGGCAATGCCGATGACGTGGCTTTATGCAGAGACCAATCCATTGGCTGGTGCGGGAGGCGACATCTCGGGAACAATAGCATCAGTGGCAGAAGTAGTCGAAAAGCTGCCCAGCATTCCCCAAGGGCACGCAACCCAGAAGAACGCTGCGAATGGTCAATCAGCGAGAGCTGTAATCTCCACGGATCCTCCGTATTACGACAACATCGGCTACGCTGACTTGTCTGACTTCTTTTACATCTGGCTGCGCCATATCTTGGGCAAAGATTTTCCAGACCTTTTTGGAACTGTGCTGGTGCCAAAAAATGAAGAACTCATCGCTGCCACTACTCGTTTCGGCGGCGACAAGGTCAAAGCCGATAAGTTCTTCGAGGATGGGCTGTCCCATGCGTTTGATTCGATGAAGAATATTCACATGGCTGAATACCCGCTCAGTCTCTTTTACGCTTTCAAGCAAGCAGAGACCGAAGAAGTCAAGGATGATACTTCTGACGCGGAGACCTTCTCCACCGGGTGGGAAACGATGTTGGAAGGCCTATTGAAAGCTGGCTTTTCGGTTGATGGCACCTGGCCAATGCGAACAGAGTTGGTCGGCAGCCTGAAGAAGGACATTTCTGCATTGGCATCTTCCATTTTGCTCGTTTGTCGGTTGCGCCCTGATAACGCTGCCGTCACATCACGACGTGATTTTCAGGCCGCTCTGAAAAAGGAGTTGCCCGATGCCTTGCGTGCAATGCAAAAAAGCAACATCGCGCCCGTGGACTTAGCCCAAGCCGCCATCGGGCCGGGCATGGCTGTCTTTTCCCGGTATGCGCGTGTGTTGGAAACGGACGGCTCGCCCATGAACGTCCGCACCGCGCTGGCGCTCATCAATCAGTCGCTCGATGAAGTGCTGGCCGAGCAGGAGGGCGAATTCGACGCCGACACGCGCTGGGCGCTGGCGTGGTTCGATCAATACGGTTTCACCGAAGGGCCGTACGGTGCCGCGGAGACGTTGTGCACGGCCAAGAATACGAGCGTGTCTGGGATGGTCGAGGCAGGCATCCTAATTGCCAAAGCGGGCAAGGTGCGTCTATTGAAGAAGGAAGAGTTGTCGGCGACGTGGGACCCGTCAAAGGACAAGCGATTACCCATCTGGGAAATCACTCATCATCTGATTCGACGTTTGGAGAAAGGTGAATCAGGCGCGGCGGACTTGATCGGTCAACTCGGCGTGAAAGCCCAAGTCGCCCGTGACCTGTCATATCGTCTCTACACCATTTGCGAGCGCCGCAAATGGGCCACCGACGCCATCGCTTACAATACGCTGGTTCTCTCCTGGAGCGACGTTCAGCGCCTCGCCGCTGAGAAGAAACCAACCGCGCCCGCGCAGGGAGAATTGATCTGAGCTGGGAAGCAGTATGGCAAAGTTTTACGATAAACGAACGCTGAACCACGAACAGGCTTTGGCGTGGGTAAAGCAGCAGATTATCTCAATGGGTTTTGCCTTCAACGAGACACACATTGAAGCGGGTATTGATGCGTTCGCTGAACTCGCAGATCCTAACACGGGTGAGGCGCGGGCGAGTTTTTTCGGTATCCAAGTCAAAACGTGCGAACAATTCGATGCTGAGACTCCAGAGAAATTCAGTTTTTATACGGATGGCAAGGACATAGCATACTGGAACTCATCTACAATCCCTGTGCTACTTGTGGTTTGTCGTGCAAAAACGAATGAAGCTTACGCCGTTAAGGTGCAGGAGTATTTCAATCTTCCTGAAAATCGGAATGCCAAGACTGTCGTTTTCCGCAAGCAGCAGGACAAATTCGAAAGTGATGGTACGTGGCAGCGTCGACTACTTGGTATCGGCGTGCCCCACGGTTACGGCATGTCCTTCCCGCCCGTGCCGACAGAGGAAGATCTATCATCCAACTTGCTCGAAGCAGTTTTGCCAAAGAGCCTCTACCATGGCGCCACAAAGCTCAAATCGCGTTCGGATGTAATCACAGAGCTAAGGAAACACAAATTCGCAGGCAGCGAGTTCATGCTAAGAGAGAGTCGTGTCTGGACTGTTTATTCGCTTCACGAGAACGCTTGGAATGCGGTAGTGGATAAACAATCACTTCAGTCCATGAATTTCGCCGACCTAGCTTTCCATGCTGACCCCGTAAAGCGTCGTTACGCAGTGGAGTTGCTTAACCTTTGCTTGAGTGCCCGGCTGCGTCGGGATGAAGTTCGCTGGTTGAGGGATGAAGAGATGTACGTTTACGCTCCAATGCGGTCGATAACACGGCGAGTTAGAATCCCAGTGAGAACTACCACGAGTCAGACAAGACGTGGCCTGATCTTTCCGAGCTTCTACAGAGGGCGACTTGTGAGGTGTCGCCACCTAGCGTTCATGGCGAACTTTCTTGAAATTGATGGCGTGTATTATCTCCAAATTGATCCAACTTATTACTTTAGTAGAGACGGGGGTCGGAAGCATCCGAAGTGGGAAGATCTGATTCGGGCAGCGCGGATTTTGCAAAAGGAGCGCGACTATCATAGTAATCTCGAGGTGTGGCATCAACTATTGACACAGCAAGCGGACTTCGCACGCACGGAATACCCATTTCTCAGCTTTAACGATTATAGGCGATTTACCGTGCCTGTAAGCATACCGGACGATGTCTGGAGGTCGGCCGCGCAATCATCTTCTGTTGATTTGGACCAAAAGTTATTGGAGTTGTTTCAGTGAAGACTCCCCTGAACTACATCCCAGAGCCAATGCTCCAATTTGGACGTGACCGACATCCAGACATTCGCTACGGCATCATGAATTTTGGACCGTATGATCTTACGGAGAAACGGCGGCCTTCATCAATCAAGGTGTCAATTGTAGGAACAGCAGCCGGTATCGCGGACGCATCACGATGGATCGAGAGATGTCGCACCAGCGTCCCCGGCGAATCATCTTCAAAGCGAAACCTCTTCGCACCATTTCCTGGCTTCAGTAGCACAAGCCCCTTCCAATCTGAATGTGTACTAGAAGGTTCATTGAACTCTGAGGTTCGGACCGATCATATCACTGCATTAAAGAGCCACAAGAAATTCAACGACCGTGTCACTGCCGCCGTTGAACTATTCCTACAACATGTGACTGCGATCGCGAAAAAGAAGCCGAGCGTTATTGTCCTGGTCATGCCTTTGGAATTGCTAGCCTTGTTGGGCGAAGAGGCAGTCCCCGGGGCTATCGGTGATGGAAGCTCCGTCGTGCCCTCGTCTTCCCGACAGCGCCGCAGAGGCAAGTTCAACTTCCATGACATGCTGAAAGCAAAGGCTCTCAATCTTGGAGTACCGATTCAAATGGTGCGTCCTTCCACTTTTGATCGCTCGCTTCAGAGGAAAGAAAAGGATGACTTCGCGCGCTCCCGCAACATTCAGGACGACGCGACTTGTGCATGGAATTTCTTTATTGCTTTATATTACAAGGCAGGGGGCTATCCGTGGCGACTGGTGCGAAACGAGACCGACCTGAAGACTTGCTTCATTGGTATAAGCTTTTACGAAATACTCGATCAAAGTCGGCTCAATACATCCGTGGCTCAAGTATTTGATGAGCGCGGTCACGGCTTGCTGGTTCAAGGGGGTGTTGTGCAACGGGATGCCGTGGACCGACAACCACGGATGGACGAGGCAGGAGCTTACTCTCTCTTGAAAGAGGCAATGGAAAGCTACAGGAGTGAGCACGGTAGTTTTCCGGCGCGTGTCGTGGTTCATAAAAGCTCAACTTTCAATCTGGCGGAGACGGCCGGTGCTACAAAAGTATTTCAAGAGAAAGATATCTTCCGCTATGACCTTTTGAGCGTCAGCGACAGTTGGATACGTCTCGTGCGTAACGGGTACTACCCGCCATTGCGTGGAACACTTTGGCCAATGGACGAACGAAGATCCCTGCTATACACGAATGGCAGCGTACAACTTTACGAAGAGTATCCTGGCCTCTGGGTGCCTCGCAGTTTGTTGATCTACCATGGCGTGTGTCAGAGCGACCGCCAGCAGCTTGCGACCGAAATTCTCACCCTGACGAAGATGAATTGGAACAACTCGCAGATTACGGCATTGGAACCGATAACGGTCAGGGCGGCGCGTCAGGTTGGTAGAATCGTCAAGTATGCAGACACGAAGCAAAAAGACGTGCCATACTGGTTTTTTATGTGAGCGAAGACAGGAGGACATCATTGTATTGAATGTCTTACCGGCAAGCTTAGGAATTGTCCTTGCGGAACTGCTGTGGTTCGGCAAGATGGCAGGTGAGCGCTGCGAGTAAAAATGCCAAGTAATGAGGTGGAGACGCTATGGCCATCACAAATCACGAACGTATTGGAAAATGTCTCGAATTATTGACCGTGGGTTTGCAGCCGTTTGTTGAGCGCGAACTCAAAAGCAGCTACCACGATGAGTGGTTTGCCGAGACGAAGAAGACTCTGAGTGCCACGCAAGTTGAATTTCTCGGTACGGCGAACAAGCCCCAATGGGATATCGCCAGTCTGTTGGCGACGCTTTGGAATCAGTGGAACGATGTGTTCCGCAAGGTGCTGGGACCCGCCGAGCGCAGCCTAGTAAGCGAGTTGCGTGACGTGCGCAATAAATGGGCTCATCAAAGGACATTCAGTACCGACGACGCATACCGAGCATTGGATTCGATTGAACGACTGCTCAACGCCGTATCGGCAGCAAAAGAGGCGGAGGAGGTTGCGCGATACAAGGCGGAACTATTACGAGTAAAGTTTGACGACCAAGTTCGAATCGAGAGACGCAGGGCCGCTACGACGGTGCTGGAAGGTCAGAATGTCGCTGGGCTGCGCCCCTGGCGCGAAGTCGTAACCCCGCATCCAGACGTAGCCTCCGGGCGCTATCAGCAGGCTGAGTTTGCTGCCGATATGTGGCAGGTGTACAAACAACAAGCAACTTCCGAGTACGGAGACCCCATTGAATTCTTTCGGCGTACATTCCTTACCGCTGGGCTTAAGGATTTACTCATGCGTGCCACGAGAAGGGTGGCTGGTCAGGGCGCAGATCCCGTCGTGGAACTCCAAACGAATTTCGGTGGCGGCAAGACGCATTCAATGCTTGCGTTGTATCACCTTTTTTCTGGTCATCAGCAGAAGGACTTTCCCGGGCTGGAGGCGATGTTCGAGGAGGCCGGATGCGACCTGATCAAGGACGTTCGTCGCGTCGTGATCGTCGGAACCAAGCTTTCACCAGGTCAACCGGATGTGAAGGACGATGGCACAGTAGTACGCACCCTTTGGGGCGAATTAGCTTGGCAACTTGGCGGCAAAGACGGCTTCGCCATGGTGAAGCAGGCCGACGAGACGGCGACCAATCCCGGCGATGCCATCGGCAAACTTTTACGTAAATACTCGCCCTGTTTGATCCTCATTGATGAATGGGTCGCGTATGCGAGGCAGTTGCACGACCAGAAGGATTTGCCGGGTGGGGATTTTGAGACACATTTTACCTTCGCACAAACCCTAAGCGAGGAGACCAAATCGGCACCCCAGGCAATGCTGGTAATCAGCATCCCTGCTTCTAGCGAAGCGCAGACCGCTTCACCGACCGCCGGCGTACATGATGAAGAGGTGGGAGGCGCGCGAGGACGGGCGGCTTTGGTCGCATTAAAAAATGCTATCGGTCGAGTTGAAGCGTCGTGGCGGCCTGCCAACGCAGAAGAGAGTTTTGAGATCGTCCGTCGACGTTTGTTTCAACTGATTACCGATCCCAGCCTATTTACGGCGCGAGACAATGTAGCGAAGGCGTTCTGCGAATTATACCGGAACCAGCACCAGGAGTTTCCCCCCGAATGCCGTGAGGCGGACTACGAGCGAAAAATCAAAGCGGCATACCCGATTCACCCGGAGATTTTCGAGCGGCTGTACCAGGACTGGTCGGGGTTGGTGAAGTTCCAGCGAACCCGTGGCGTGCTCCGTATGATGGCGTCCGTCATTCACGCGTTATGGGAACAGGGAGATATAAGTCCCCTAATTCTACCAGCGCATATCCCGCTTCTCAACCAGCGGGTCATATCTGAGATTATCCACTTCCTCCCGGACGGTTGGGAGCCCGTGCTAGAAAAAGATGTGGATGGTGAAAGTTCGCTGCCATTGAAACTGGACCGGGAGAAACCGAATCTCGGACGACATTCCGCTTGTCGCCGTGTCGCGCGCACGCTTTTCCTTGCGTCAGCACCAACTCCCGGCGCCGCGAACCGCGGAGTGGAGGATCGTCGCATCAAGCTGGGCTGCGTGCAGCCCGGGGAGAGCCCGGCAATCTTCGGTGACGCGCTTCGGCATCTCGCCCAAGCGGCTACCTACCTCTACCAAGAAAACACCCGGTATTGGTATTCGACCCAACCCACCGTCACAAAACTCGCCGAGGACCGCGCGGAACAGATGAAGCGCGATCCCGATTCAGTCGCGGAAGAGATCAAGAAGCGTGTGCAGGAAGATTTGAAATCGCGCGGGGATTTCGTTGCAATACGCTCGTTCACAAAGAACAGTGGTGAGATACCCGATGAAATGGAGACACAACTGATTGTGCTGGGTGTGGACTATCCGTATGCCAAGGAAACTGGCAACGCTGCCCAGGCTGAGGCGAAAGCCATTTTGGACACCCGCGGGAACAGTCCGCGGCTGTATAAGAATGCCCTAGTTTTTCTGGCCGGAGATCGAACGCGACTGACCGAACTCGACGAGGCTGTCCGCTTTCATCTTGCGTGGCGCTCAATCGAGAACGACAAAGACCAACTCGGACTAGACGGGTTTCAAACGCGTCAGGTAACGAATCAGATCACTACTTGGAACACAGCCGTAAAGGGTCGAGTGGGCGAGACCTTCTGTTGGTTGTTATTTCCGACCCAACCAACCTCGCAGGCGACTTTGGAATGGCAGGCGGTGAAACTGGCCGGGCCTGACCCGTTGGCGGTACGCGTCTCCAAGAAGCTCAAATCCGACACACAAATGGCTTCGCAGTATGCCCCAACCTTGCTACGGCAGGACCTCGACAAGATTCCGCTTTGGCGGGATGGCCGCCATGTTGCCTTGAAACAAATCGTTGAAGATTATGCCAAGTATCCATATCTACAACGCGTGCGTGGCCCGGTTGTTCTCGTCGAGAGTATTAAAGATGGCCTCTCTCGGACAACCTGGTCATCCGAGACATTTGCCATTGCTGATGCTTGGGATGAGAAGCAGAAACGCTACATTGGCTTGCGAGGCAACTGCCACGTTGCTGTCGAAGCCGAATCCACGTCGTTGTTGGTGAAACCGGATGTTGCCTTGTGCCAGATGGAAGTTGAGCGTCCACCGATTGCATCTCCGACAGAAACCGCTGGCGGCTTGACCTCTGCCGGCATAGCTGAAGGATCTGGCGGTCCTGTTGGATCAGCCACTACACAGGCAGCGGCTGCAAAACCGACACGCTTTTTCGGGAGCGTGAAACTTGATCCCGCGCGTCTGAACCGAGATGCTGCACAGGTTTCGACTGAAGTTGTGCAACACTTGATCAGCCTTCTTGGGGCAAACGTTGAATTGGCAATCGAGATCCAAGCGCACGTTCCTGCTGGAATACCCGACAATGTTGTGCGCACCGTTTCGGAGAACTGCAAGACTCTGAAATTCAAAACGCAGGGTTTCGAGCAGGAATGAAAAGGCAACGAGAGAAACGCATGGAGGAGTAATGGGGTTGTTCTATTGTGTCATGCGGCGAATCCATTTGAACCAAGAGTCTTAACCCGCATCTCACAAAGTCTCTGCGGCCGCAATCGTTTCAAATTCGGAGAAAATATCAGGATGGTTGGCATTCAAGAACCTGACCACCTTGGCGTTATCGACAAGTTTTTTGACATAACCGCGTGCCAGGGTCAGATTCAGCATATTTTCCCCGTAGGATTCCTCAACGGCTTTCAGGTCATGCTCAAGGGCTTCCATTTCCTCTTCCATTCTGCCAATTTCTTCGGGCGATAATCCCTCCTTTTTCTTTGGCTCCTCGGGATTTGTTAGTTGATCCTTGGGTGTTCCCAGGGTCAAAGCTTCTGCGTACCCGGCAGTGAAATTATTGGCGCACACCATCAATTCGGCGATTTCGATCTGACGGACGCTGGTGACCTTTTTCAAGAAACGGATGGCTTTCGGGGAAATGCCCTTGTCCTTCAGCAAATCGGCGGCTTCTTCGTGAATTCCATCCAGGAGCGTCATTGCGGCGCGCACGTCGCGAACCGGAATGTCCAATGCCGCTGCGATTCGTTCCGGTCTTACGCCGTTCTGAACGGCCTTCAGGATCATTTTGTGTTCCTGGATGGGAGCCAGCCGGCTGATCCGTGCATTGTAGGTAAAACTTTCATCGTCATTGGCGATGATGCAGTCTACCTCGGTTTCGCCAAGTTCTTTCAGCGCGTAATACCGGAGATGTCCATCGAGAAGCAGATAGGATTTTGACCCGCCCTTCTGCGGATGCACCATGAGCGATTCAACCAGACCGACCTCCTTGATGGAGGCGAGGATCGTTCTGTAGCGACGGACATTCTTCTGCGGGTCGCCGATCTGTCGGACCGGAAGAATAGCGGCTAGTGAAAGCCGGATCTTCCGCATTTCAAATCCGATTTTTACCGCAGTCATGCCGCCTCCTTGTGTTTAAGACCGAGCTTGGTCCACAAATATTTTGGCATCGTTGAAAGGGACTCCGCCCTTAACAACGTTACGAAATTCTCGTCCTCAAGAAGTTTGTTGAATGCAGTGACGATAAAAAGCAGCTTCGCATCACAAATCTTGGCTTTTCGTATCAATAGTTTTTGTCGCTGACTTTCGCGCCTATACGCCGTTACCAGACTCTCGGCGCTGGTCAGTCGTTTCCGTTCGCCGCGACTACCGGCGTCACGTCGTTTGCCAAGGAAGCGGCGTTGATCAATGAGACGTTTCACCGTCCGGATGGACACTTGATTAAGTTGATTGGTCTCGTAAGCCTTGAGCAATTCGCGCTGCGTCTCCACGTTCTTCGCCTTGGCGATGTCCATGGCGACACCAAGCGGAACCCTTCCACTGGTTGCCGCGTCCAGCAGGCGTTCTTCACCAGCGTTCTTCAGCGCGATAAAACCCCCAATCGTTGAGTCAGCAATATCCAGCTTCTCCCCTATTTCAACATTGGTGTAGCCGGCTGCCTTGAGTCGCTCAATTTCACGGATCAATGCCAGGGGAGCAGGGTAACGGCGCGCCATGTTCTCCACTAGGCTGCGAAGCAACCGCTCCTCCTTCGACACTTCGACAACTACCGCCGGGATCTCTTTGTACCCGAGCGCGATGTAGGCTTCGATTCGACCCTGGCCACAAACCAGATCGTACCCCGGTCCTTCTTCCTCCTGTGCCGAGCGAAGGCTAACCTGAATCGGCTTCTTCAAGCCCAGATTCCTGATGCTTTGGACAATGGCCTCGAATTTCTTGCGGTCGCGGTGCCGCGGATTCAGAATCCGAATCCGATCCAGCGAAACCATTATGATTTCATCTTTCACACAGCCTCCTGAATCTTGATGCGCTCGGCCATGCCGAAGAAGTAATCCAGGGTCTCAAACCGGTAGGCATCAAGGTAAACGCCATTCTCCTCGGCAATCCGCAGGTTTTCCCAGGTCATGTCGATGGCGGGCAATAAATAATAGTCGCGGATGCCCTCATTGGTGGCGTCCATCCGGACGGCGATGGTGATGTCTGGCTTTAGCCCCTCATCCAGCCTTACGACCCATCGTGATGAACCGGCCATGGTCGTGCAGTGGCGGCACAACACGATGGAAGCACGCAGTTCATTATTAATATGGAGCAAGGGTGCCTCCTCATCCCATAAGGCTACAGCGCCCAGTTCCTCGATCCGTCGAATCACCGAGGCAACGATTTCCGGGTGCTGTTGGCGCAGCCTGCGATTGATTTCGATGAAGGCGTAATCAATGCCCGGGTCGTATCCGATCAACCGGTAGGCCGAGACCAAGCTGCCGAAGCGGCTCCTAAAGGCGGTGCTGGAAGGAAGATCCTCCGCTTCGTCGATCAGCATGCCGCAGATGCGTCCATGCTTGTTTAGCACTCCACGCAGTTTCTCAAGCATCTCGTCATCGGTCAGCTTCCGACTGCGAGCCAGGATGATGCCTTGTGCCGTGTGAAAAAGGCTTGGCTCGACAATGCTTTCAAATATCCCGTCCGCTCGAATCCACTTTTCCTGCGGGTTGACCACATGCTTGAGTTTCAGTTTGAAAGAGGTGCGATGATAGACATTGTTACCGATGTATTTCTCGTTGGTGAGCACCTGATGGACGGTGGCTCGGGTCCACGCGCGTCCAAAGTCTGTGACCACGCCCTGAGTATTCAGCGACTTGGCGATTTCCGACTCACCCTTTCCCTCGCTAATGAAAGCCTGATAAATTCGCCGCACCACTTCAACCTCCGGCTCCGGCCCGGGAATCAGGACCACTCGGTCGGTCTGCAGGCTTTTTTGCTCCCCCATCTTGAGGATCGCTTTGTGCTGGCCGCCTTGGTCAATCAACATTCGGCGGAGTCCAAATCCCGCGGTGCCGCCCTGTTTGTAGCCCAACTGAATCAACCGGCAGGCTCCCTGAAATACTTTGGAGGAAAGTTCACGGCTGTATTCACCGGCCATGGCACGTTTGACCCCTTTGACAATCGTGGAAACGGGGCTGCCATCATTCTCAAACTGCTCTGCGCAATAATGCACCGCAACACCGGCACGGCGGCAGAGGTACTCGTAATAGGCGCTTTCATCGGCGTCCTGGAATCGCCCCCACCGGCTGACATCATAAACCAGAATGCAGGAGAAGGTTATTTGTCCGCCCTGAACATCCTCGATCATCTGCGCCAGGGAGTCGCGTCCCTGGATATTCAAACCGCTTTTGCCCTCATCCGAGTAAATCTTGACGATGTCCAATCCGCGGTGCTTCGCATACTCCCGAACGATGTCCATCTGGTTGCTGGTCGAGTATTGCTGGTGCTCCGTGGACATTCTGACATAAGCAGCCGCAAACGTGGGTGACGGTTCTGTGTCGCCTCTAGTCATGTAAAATGAATCCCGGTAGGGTCAGTTGTCGAAAGTAATCGTCATCACCCTTTATTGATTGCAGGCGGCCAAACCACAGTTGCTGTGGATTTGCTGATGACGAGCTGCTCGGGGAGAATGTTTTGTAATCATAATCAGAATGCATTTTTGCATGATGTTGATCTCGAGGCCCAAGCCCCAGAATTTTCTGTCCTCGGAATAGCAGTTCGTCGATGGTGGCGGCGATGTCTTCTTGTAACTCACTGCCGTTGAGTACGGAGATAAGCCCTACAAACACTGGGTTTTCTGTTAGGCAGAAATCTTGTAACGCACCCACACGACTGTTCCGTGCGTTACAAGAAGTCTTCCTTGGCTTAGATCCTTGTGACTTAGAGGTTTGACTGCTTTGGAAGGACGGAGGCTTTTTCTGTCGGTAATCGGGATGGGCTTTGCGCCACTGCTGCACACGACGGGTTTGCTCGGGTCCACGGAAGTAATCTCGGTTTGAGCCTTGGCGCAACCAGTGGCGCTGGCTAGCCGCTTTACTGGTGCGCCGACAATCCGGCTTCGAACAATAATATTGGTGATAACGGTTACGGTAATCCGGACTAAACAACTTGCCGCAATGACGGCACTTACGTCGGCTGGGGTTGGAATTCATTATGAGCAAAACCCGACCAGACAAAGCGGAGAAGTAAAACAAAAGGCGAGAATCGATGTAAAGGAAAAGTCATCACGCATGGGTGATGAACATTTTGCCAATCTGAAGCTGTGCAACGAAACCTGGACCGCGACCTTGCTCGCTATTTGCGGAAGGCACGAGGAAGCCTTTCGTATGCGGAATTCGCAAAAAAGGTCGGCGTTTCACACACTACCCTTCATCATATTGAACGGGGCGAACACCACATTACACTTACAAAGCTAGAGACGATCTTAAACAGGCTAAAGGTCAAACTGAAAGATGTATTCCCCGGGGAATGCTAACTGCCAAACCGTATCGAAATCCAACATCGCGATGCCCCACCAGCGGAAAAATAGGGCGTTCCGGTTAGGGGAACGACGGAACCGACCAGGGCAAGGAGCGTAGAATCCGCTCGATTTTGATTCCGAAGCAGGCCTGCGGCAGTCGCGACCCCGCCACCGCGTCTTCATCCGTTCGAAACTGATGGTCCGGTTCTCGATCTCTACAGTCTTGATTGGAAGCGCTTTGGATGTTTCTCATCACGTGAAGGAATGGGAGGGGCGTTGCCATAGAAGACAATGCCGGTGGAGATCCTCTTAACTTTCCCATGCGCTACTGCTTTTAGAAGCTTGGGATAGTACCGCATAAGTCGCTCAATATTCAGCCGGGTAGGATTAACAGGCTGGGGCGTCCCGGCGGCGGCTGTCGGCTTGCCACGCTCAGTCCTGACCGCAAAGACCCTGTGCTTATTGTCCATGAATTCCACGTCTGCAATGCACACCTTCTCATTTCGCTTGCCGCCAATCCACACCCGGATTCTTCGGCACAGCAGCGTTATCCTAGATCGAAGACGCTCGCGTGCGCTCCTCAGTTCTTCGCCGTCCAGCTTTTCTAGCTTCGCTGTGAGGTCTGAAACTTCGGCAACCACTTCTCCTCCAACTGGTGCATTACGCTTGGAGCGAGCCTCCTCCAATTCCACTGTCAAGCTGGCCTCTTGACCACTAAGTCGTTTTAGCAACGACAGCATAGCATCGAAGTTCCCGCTCTCATCGATGGCTTTCTGTGTCTTTATAATTCGTTCCCTGACCTCGGCGAGTCTGCCGGTCAGCGCGTCAGTGTCGAAGCGCAATGGTTCTTCTTCTAAAGTAAGCTCTTTCACCCACTGCAGGAAATGGTGCTCGAATTCGTGGTAGTTGAAACTGCGATATGTCGAGAGACCTCGTAGGAAATTGGCCGACACCATGTCAAGGGAGCCCTTGCGTCGGTGCATCAGCACGATCGTGCCGTCATCTTGGCCGCTCACGAGCACCTTTCCAAACAGGTTGACTACGTTACGCGCACCCCTACCCCTGACCTTGGAGCGGGCGGAAATCCCCGCCTGAAGACGGTAGAACTCGTTTTCCGAGATCAGCCCCGGATAGTAGCCCTTGATTGATTCACCTTCGGGGACCGGCTTGCCATTCACATAGCGATGCGGCTGGTACTCCCCGATCAACGTTCGGCTGCGAGTGATGTGCCGGATTGTTGCCACGTTCCAATGAGTAGGACGCTTTTTCTTTCGCTTGCTGATTGGCGGTACTCTTTCGCGGTTTAGCAAGGCAGTGATCGCAGGCGCACCGCGCCCGCTGAGGGCGAGGTTGACGATACGACGTACAATCGCGGATTCATTTTGCAGAAACACAAATTTCCCGGTTTCACTCAACTGTAGCCAGCCTGGGCAACGACTGGTAACCGGCCGCTCGGCTGCCCGCATTCGTTTCTGTTCCCAAGATGATGCAAGTCGTTTTGACTTGGTCGTGCTTTCCTCATTCGCGCGAGACATCACCATCACCGAATACATGAGGTCGAATGGGTTCGCATTGACCGATTGTTTTGTGTATTCCTTACCGTCCAAAACCGTCACAATCATGATCTCTGCGTTGATAATCCGGATAAACAATTCAAGTGCCGTCAACACCTCGGCGCGGCTTAATCTGTCAAGAGATTCCACGATCAGGACTGAACCTGGTTTCACCCGTCCGGCTTCGATGGCGTCGAAAAAGCGAGCCAGCGCGCCGTGTGTGGCATTTCTACTGCGAAATGCCGACACGCCTAGGTCACGCATTGTTAGCGAGTCGTCGAGTAGCAGACGGTGTTGGTCACAATAACGACGGGTCGCTTCAAACTGACGGCGGAGGCTGTCGCCCTTGATTTGGTCAAGGGAGGAGAACCTGATATATGAATAGGCGAGGGTCACTATTTTGAGGGTAATTTAGAGTGCTTAAATTAAAAAGTCAATTCTCTACCACTGGTATGCGCCTGCGTAAGCCGATTTTCTTGTTGATGCTGGCGGTGCTCGTCGCTTCAAGCGCGACCATGGCCGTCGCGGAAAGCGGTGGCGGCACCATCTCGGGTACGGTCCATTTGGTTGGCGCTCCGCCAGACATTCCCACTGTGTTGCCCCAGATGAATTTCGATACGTGCGGTTCCACGGCGCGACCAACGCAATCACTATTGTTGGGATCGAACCAAACCGTGCGCAACGTCATCGTGTACCTGACGGGTTACGCGCAGAACAACGTCAGTACCGGGACCAACAACGCGGTTATTATTGATCAACAGGACTGTGAATTCGTCCCGCGCATCCAAATCGCCCGTAGTGGCGTGCCCTTGATCCTCAAGAGCAGTGATCCTATCCTGCACGTCGTCCGCATCGATTTGATGAGCAGCACCAATGGGTCGCGGACGCTCCTGAAGACCGCGACGCCCTACGCCGGCTATGAGAAGCTCTATCAACTCGCCAATTTTCGCGAACCCACGTTGCTGCAAATCACTTCCGGCAATGGTCACGAATGGATGGCGGCCTACATCGCCATTCTGCCGCATCCCTGGGCTGCGCTGACCGACGAGAATGGGAGATTCACACTGCACAACGTGCCTGCCGGCACGCACAGGATTTATGCGTGGCACGAAGCACTCGGCACGCTGGTGCACGATGTGCATGTGAATGGTGAAGGCAGTACCACGGCGGACTTCCAATTTTCGACCGCGCACTGAGGCTGCTGGCGCTACTGGCTGCGCGACATCCGCGCTTCCGCCAACTTCGCATTCTTTTCATCGCCAAGGGCGGTGAAACACTCTTTCAAGGTCTGCCAGACAGCGTGGTCATCAACTCCGTGGTCGATGGCCGGCTGCAAGGCCTTGATCGCCTCGCGATAACGGCCGTCCTGAACGAGCGCGGACGCGAGGCTCTTACGACCGACCAGTCCATTGGGTGCGACCGCGACGGCGCGCATTCCGTACGTAATGGCTTCATCGAATTGTTTTGTACCGGTGTAATAGACCGTGAGATTGACGAGCGCCGGATAACAGTTCGGGTCTTCCGCCAGTGCGCTCTCAAAGAGCGTTTCGGTATTCGTCCACACGGCCGAACGTCTTGCGCTGAGAATTACCAACCCGACCAAGAGCGAGACAATCATTGCGACAATAACCGGCTGGACCCGCTGCCAGCGGGTTGCCAGGGCAACGAGGCCGACGCTTAACGGCAATACCAGGCCGATGAGCGGCACGTAGGTGAAACGGTCGGCCACGACGTGCACGCCGACAGGAATCAACCCGATGGTCGGTGAAAGAGTTATCAGAAAAAACAACCAGCATGGCAGGATGATGGGGACACGTTTCCGGAGCAAGAACGCCGTCGCGAGGAGGGCGACGAAAGCTAGCAGGTAGCCCGCGGCGTGCAGTGGCGTCCACCCAAAATCCTCAAACGATGGATACACGGCGGACAGATGAAGCGGCCAAAAGAACTTCTTCACATGGAACAGCGTACAGTAGCCAACCAATCCCAGCCGCGCCCAAAACGGGATGACTTCCGGACCCAGGACCGTTTCACCCTGGCCGCTGGCCTGGGTGACAAACGTTACCGCGCCGATAATCAGGCTGACGGCGAAAAACGGAATTTTCTCCCACACCGCGACTCGCCGTTTCCAAAATATATCAAGAAGAAGCAGTACCAAGGGAAGCGTAACGGCCGTCGATTTGGCGAGCGCGGAGCAAATGAACAAGAGTAAGCACAGCC
>Ga0206914_1019_pt1 | contig 21260 bp, 18 predicted proteins | sample Alteio_BWOrgHeat_73_FD_152938 | JGI IMG/M metagenome (GOLD analysis project Ga0206914, IMG submission 152938) | Enriched cells from forest soil in Barre Woods Harvard Forest LTER site, Petersham, Massachusetts, United States -... | ecosystem: Environmental > Terrestrial > Soil > Temperate forest >... | reverse complement strand
TGGCGCCGCAATATGGCTTCGTGGCCAAGGAAATCAAATCCGTGATGCTTGGTGACGAGATGATCAGTTCTACGGCAATTCGGCAACATGTCCTAAATGGCCGCCTCGATCGTGCTGCCGTGATGCTGGGAAGGACGTTCTCAATTCTCGGAACCGTCGAACCCGGCGACCACCGCGGACGGGAGCTGGGTTTTCCAACCGCGAACCTGAATCCCCATAACGAAGTTCTCCCTCCCGATGGCGTGTACGCCGTGCGCGTGGCTGTCGGCGAAGAGCAATTTGGCGGTGTGGTCAACATCGGTGTCCGCCCCACCTTTGCAGGCGCGCAACCACCACGGGTGTTGGAAGTGCATATCCTCGATTTCGGGCGCGAACTCTACGGCCAGAAGGTCGAAGTCCTCTTTCTGTCGAAACTGCGCGATGAACAGAAGTTCGCGTCGGTGGAAGCGCTGAAAACGCAGATCACCGCCGATATCCACGACGCCCGCAAAGTCCTCAGGCGGTAGTAGGTCAGTTCGGCCAGTTGGGGATGGACAATTCGCGCACGCGAAGGAAATGGAACATGTTGCTGACGCCCACGCTCGGATAGTTCCACAGGAGAGCCTCCGGCAAAGGCGTGGTGAACAAATCGCTCCACGTCATCGAACTTAAATACTGTTCGTTCGTGACGCCTTGCACCGCATACGTTCGCAATCGGTAACTCGTCCACGTCACAATATTGCTCGATCCCGCGAGTTGGAAATTCGTGATCCGTGGCGGCGTGGCTGTGTCGAGCACCGTGTTCGCTTCGTCGCTGGTCGGGAACAGGAAGGTAAAGCAGCGCGGCGAACGCACGTCCCACCACTGCTCGTTGTGCCAATGTCCGTAGCCGATGGTATGGTCCAGGTCGAGATTGAAGGCGTACCCGTCCCGCATGAGGTTGTCCCTCTCGTCCATGGTGTTCAGCAAACTATCGCTCGAACCGATCGTACCCTGGGCATCATGATCGCCGCTGTCGAGGTAGATGCGGATGGGACGTTTGGAGTCCGCGGACGGAATCGGGTAGCAATCCCAAAATGAGGAGGACATTGCGCCAATCTTGTGGTACGTCTCTGCGTGCGCCCAGCCAAGCCAGGCGGAGGTCAGTCCCCCCATCGAGGAGCCGAGGATGCCAGTGTTGTCCGGATCGGGTAACGTGCGGTAGCTCGAATCGATGATCGGCTTGAGTTCATTGATCAAGAGGGCCGCATATTTGTCGCCATGAGGTGTCGTGCACGCATTGGTGCAGCCGGGCTGGGGCGGTGAATATTCACACAATCGGTCGCTTGAATTGTCCACTCCCACGATGATCGTCTCGCGCATTTTGGCGAAACGAATCAAATTATTGGCGTTGGTGTCGGCGTTCCAGCAACCGAACGGCCCCATTCCCAGAAACAGGTTCTGCCCATCGTGCATGTACAGGACGGGGTAGCGTTTCGCCGTATTCTCATTATACCCGCGTGGCAGATAAACCCGAATCGTGCGGCTCGCGAGGTTCGTGGAGCTCAATGTAAAGGTCTCGATCCGGTTCGTGCTCACGAACGCCGGCGGCCAATAGTTGTACACCTGTCCATCCTCCACCACTGCGGCATCCAGCGGCGTCTCGTAATTGCGGCCGCCCACCCCATCCGGGTTGTCATAGTGGCCCTGGTTGTCGGTGAATACGAAGACCAAATTCGTGTCGCCTGCATGGTTGATTCCATCTACGCGCCACAACTTCTCCGTGCCGCCCCGTCCAGATCCAACCGCAACCATTGGCTGTACCGCGAAAGACGCGGTGACTGTGTTGGAGTACAGCAGCGAAACGCTTGACCAACTCGACAAATAAAAAATGGTTTTCCCGTTCCACGGCGCCGGTGGTCCCCCGGCTGTGGACCCAGAACGATTAACATTCGCCGGTGGCTCGTACACGACATTGTTCGCGTCGCTGTAGCAGGTCGCGCAATCGTTTCGACTCACAAATTTATACTCGTACCCTATACCTTGATGGATGCCAATGGTCGCGGTCCACGTACAAGTCGCGCCAACACAATTGGAGGGGACCATCTTGATCGCGTTGACCTGATTCCAATTGTACAATTCCGGAATGCTGCCCAATACGAACATACTCGTGCCAAAAGAGGTGTTCGTGGTGATCTGGAAGATAATTGGAACATCGGCGGGACCCGCGAACGCACAAGCGCCACACATCATCAACCCCAACCCAAAGACGGTCACCCGTGGCAGCTTGTCCATAACGAGCCCACAGCTTAGCAAAACCCTAGTTTAGAAGCAAGTAAAGGACGCCTTCTGCAACAACATTGGCGCCACCATGACCACGAAATACCCATCCATAACGGCCGGCCTGGCGTCCGAGCTGGCTGGCCCCTTGAACTCCCAATTCACCGATGTCCACCCGTTCCCGTTGTAATTTTTCCCACGAGGCCTCGCTCCGGTAATTCGTTTTCGCCAGCGCCAGCACCATGTTCTGCAACTCGTTGGCGTCGAGCCACACCAGCGAACACGGATCGCAACGGTCAATTTGGATGGCAGCAATCCCCATGTAACCATACTTCTCCATCGTCTGGTGGCAATCCGGACAGAGGAAAGCCGGCTCATTCTGCCAGCCGTCGGTCACGAGAAATTCTGTCGTCTCCGCAATCTCGCGTGAGACCGCGTGCCAGCTCTTTTCCAGCACGCCAATCAAATCGGGGTGCGAAATCAACATGCCCTTGCAGTCGCGGCAGCAACGGAATGACAGCGTATCGAGCTGCTGCTCTTCCAGCGGCTTGGCGCAGTGGGGACAATTCACGCTCACACTTTCCTTCCAAATTTCTTCTCCAACTCGGCGTACGACATCTGGATCATGGTCGGACGACCGTGCGGGCAGGTGTAGGGCAATTCGCACTGGTGTAGCTGTTGCAGCAACGCGCGCAGTTCCTCCCCACGCAACGGGTCGCGAGCCTTGACCGCGTGACGACAAACCGTTGTCGCAATCCGCTCCTCGCTCAAGCGCCGTGAGTGCACTTCTTCCCCGGTTTGTCGCAACTCATCAATGATATTGCGGAACGTCTGCGCGAGGTTTGCGGTGGAAAAATACGGCGGTAACGCGTCGATCAAAAATGTCTTTTCGCCAAATTCACTCACGCCGATACCCAGCTTGTGCAACGTCTTCTGGTTGGCGTGGAGAAACACCGCATCGCGCGCATCCAGTTCGAGCGTCAGCGGCAGCAAGAGCTTCTGGGCGGGTGCGGAATCGGTTTCCAATTCTCGCAACATCTTTTCGAAGAGCACGCGCTCGTGCGCTGCGTGTTGATCCATCAGCACCAGGCCTTCGGGTGATTCCACCAGGACGTAGAGTTGCCCGATCACCCCGAGGATTCGCCATAGACCTTCGTCCGTTCGTATCTCGGTGGAGGGCGTGGCGGAAATCTCTCCTTCCAACGGCAAAGGCATGGTCGGCTGTTGGAGAGGTGAACTCGCTGAGTCGCTCGTTGTTCGCAAGACCAAAGGTGGAGGCGTCGACGACGGCAAGACTGCTGTTTGTCCCCCGAAAGCACGAGGCTCGGCTTTCGGCCAACCTTCGCTTTGAACCGGGTGCAAACCGGCGACTTCCGGTTCCAAGGCGGCGCGAACGGCATCGATCACACACTGACGCACGACGAATTCATCGCGAAACCGCACTTCGCGCTTGGCGGGATGAATGTTCACATCCACCACCTCGGGATCGATATCGAGGAACAGGAATGTCACGGGGAATTTACCCCTCATCAACGCCGTGTGATACCCCTCAAGCAAGGCGTAGTTGATGCCCTTGCTCTCGACGGGACGTTGATTGACAAAAAGATGTTGTTGACGGCGATCCGCGCGACTGACGCCGGGCTTGCCAATGTAGCCCGTGACCCTCACCTCCCCGCGTGTCAAATCGACAGCAAGTAGCTCCTCCGCAAGCCGTGCACCGTGGAATTCACGCAATCGACCGAGCAGATCCTTCGTGGGCGCGAGATTGAAGACTTCGCGTCCATCGACAACCAGCCGGAACGCCACCTGGGAATGCGCCAGCGCGCAGAGTGTGACGATGTGCTCGATATGTGCCGTCTCGGTGGGTATCGAACGCAAAAACTTCCGGCGCGCCGGCAGATTGAAGAAGAGGTTGCGCACCTCCACTACCGTTCCTTCGGCAGCCCCCACATCGGATACGGAGATGATCTTTCCGCCGGCGATCTCAATCTGCGTGCCACTTAATGTGCCGCGTTCACGACTCGTAAGCGTGAACCGCGAGACCGCCGCAATGCTGGGAATCGCCTCCCCACGAAAACCGAGTGACGTGATGCTGTGCAGGTCTTCCGCCTTAGAAATCTTGCTTGTCGCATGCTGCTCCAATGCCAGCAGCGCGTCGTCACGACCCATCCCGAAACCGTCGTCGGCAATATTGATGAGCGAGCGTCCACCGTTCTTGATGCTGACCGTGACACGCCGGGCTTCCGCATCGAGCGAGTTCTCCACCAATTCCTTCACGACCGAGGCCGGCCGCTCCACCACTTCGCCGGCGGCGATTTGGTTGGCAACATGTTCGGAAAGAAGACGGATGCGGTTCACGAGCGCAGTATACCGCGTCAGGAAGGCGTGTAAATCCGAAGTTTGGCGACCGGCGTCAGAATTCTTTTTGCAGCGCCAAGCCGATCTCGTGGCCGCCGCGCGTACCGTCGCGAATGGCGTTGAAACCGTAACCGTAACTGATCAACCAATTGATGCCTTTGATCGCCCGAAAGCTCAAACCGGAGCCGAGACCGAAAATATTGTTCCAATCTGGCGTCGCGGGGGGCACCGGCTTCACGACGGCCCAATCCCCGTAGAGATGAATTGTCACGGCATGTTCCTGGGTGAGCTGTTGGTTGACTTCGAGATTCGCAATGCCGAAATCGGATGCAAAGAACTCGCGCACATAGTAACCATGAACTGTAACCGTGAACGGCTCGACGCCCAGGAGATTCCCCCCGATCTTGTACGAACTAAGCTCATCCAGGTTTTCTCCCAACCCGCCACCGACGCGCGCGTAAAACGTCGTCTGCTGCACGGGGATCTTGGCGGAAAGCGAACCATAGACCCGATCATATTCAGTGTGGACCGGCAATAACGCCCCATTCGGCCCAAAGGCGTCAAAGCCGCTACGATAGTTCGCATCCGCCGCCACGTAAAGCTCGGCGCCACGCCGCCCAGTCAACCCTGGCTCAATGCCGCCAAAGCGAAACTCAGCCGTCAGGGACTGCGTGTAAAAGTCATCCGGAATGGTAATGCCGCTGGTGGTAGCGGCGTTGCGAAAGAACGAACCGGTGACGCCGTAGGTCGCGCGTAGATTCAATGGCAGCGGCGTCGAATTCGGAATCGTATCATTGATAAACACGCGCGCGTTAACCACGTCGCCATAGAACTGCTGGCTCGCTCGGCGTTCGCCATCTCGATAAGGCGTGATGCTGTCAATGTACAGTCCGCCTCCAAAACCCGCGCCGATCGCGATATTCGTGTTGGCCGCGAGGAAATGACTCAGTTCGACGTCCCCGAACACGCCCGCGAAGATCACCCGCAACGCCGTATTCGTCCACGGGTAGTCGTTCTGGTTGAACCAAAAGTACCCGAACGCGTTCGGTTGTTCCTCGCCGCGCAGGGAAAAACTAGTCTGCAGGATCAGCGTCCGTCGGGATTCCACGTCAATCTGGCCGAAAGTGCTTCGTGCCAGCACCAGGGTCAGGAGAAGAAGCGCGATTGTTTTCATCTCGGCTCGGATGGCCCCTCCGCAGAGTGCTTGCACGATAACTTGACCCCCAGAGCATCGCAATGCTAAATTCGTCTGCTTCAAGCAGCGCACTCATTGCGATGGTGGCCGTAGCTCAGCCTGGTAGAGCTCCAGATTGTGGATCTGGCTGTCGCGGGTTCAAATCCCGTCGGTCACCCCATCCTTTTATTGCGCTCGTAGCTCAACTGGATAGAGCATCGGTCTTCGGAACCGAGGGTTGGGGGTTCAAATCCCTCCGAGCGTACCACATCACTGCTGGCGATAACGTCGGGCAGGAAAGCTAGGCGTTGTAGGACGCCATGAAGGGGGTGGGATAACTCCGCTCGGTATTGCGATGCAACACCGCATCGATGCGCACCACGAGTTCCTCAGTGCGGAACGGCTTGATCACATAATCATCCGCGCCAAGTTCAAACGCCTGCATTTTGTCGCAGTGCTCCGCGCGGCCGGACATCACGATGATCGGCGTCCACTGCACCGACCGACTCTTGCGCACCATCCCGCAGATTTCAAAACCGGTGAGCCGCGGGAGAATGAGATCCAAAACAATCCCGTCGGGCCGGGATTCCAAAACGTAATTGAGCGCCTCGATGCCGTCCTTGACCCAATGCGTCTTGTATCCCGCGTCGCGCAACGCTTCGCAAACGACCGCGCCCAGCGTCTCATCGTCTTCGGCGACCAGCAGGAACTTCTTCTTCGCAGAGGGATTTTTGGATCTCATAGACAGCCTAAACATAGCAGTCCACGTGCCAATTTGCAGGGCCAAGATCCAGCGGCTCAATCGGTTTTCGCGCTCCACTAATCAAAAATCACCGTCTTTTTTGCATAAACCAATATCCGATGCTCAATGTGCCACCGCACCGCCCGGGATAACACCACCTTCTCGAGGTCCCGCCCTTTCTGGATCAAATCTTCCAATTGGTCGCGATGCGAAACGCGCACCACGTCCTGCTCAATGATTGGCCCCTCATCCAGTGTCTCCGTCACGTAATGACTCGTTGCGCCGATGATTTTTACGCCGCGCTCGAAGGCCCGATGGTAAGGTCGCGCCCCGCTGAACGCCGGCAAAAACGAATGATGCACGTTCACAATCCGCTGGGGATATTGCATGACAAATTTGGGTGATAGGATTTGCATGTAGCGCGCCAGCACGACGAGATCAATCGCATGCTTCTTCAGCAGCGCCAGTTGCCGCCGCTCCGCTTGCCTCTTCTCCCCCTCTTCCACCGTAATCAAATGAAACGGAATTTTATGAAACTTCGCCAGCCGTTCCGCCGCGCGATGGTTGCTGATGATAAGCGGAATTTCGCAATCCAATTCGCCGCTCTCATGTCGATACAACAAATCCGCCAGGCAATGGTCGTACTTCGAAACGAAGATCGCCACGCGCAGTCGCCGCGACGAAAGCTCCAACCGCCAATGCATTTGGAACCGCTTCGTAATCGGCGCGAACGCCTTCCCAAATTCCGCCGCCGACAATTCGAACCCGCTCAGGTCCCACTCCACACGCGTTAGAAACAGCCCCAAATCCCCGTCCTGATGCTGATCCGCGTGCAGGATATTCGCGTTGTGCTGGTAAAGAAATTCCGAAATCGTCGCCACAATCCCCTTCTGGTCGGGACAATCCACCAGCAAAGTAGCCGTGTTTTTCATGTCGCAGCTCTCACTCTTTCATTCCCCGCCATTCCTCGCAAGAAAATCCTGCTTCTCACCATTTCATGCATGTGGCACACTCCCATTCATCCGGGAATGAGCAACATCGTCAAAGTCCATCCCCACACGCCCGAGCGCCGCGTCATCGAGGCCGCCGCGGAAATTCTTTGCAAAGGCGGACTCGTCGCCTTTCCTACCGAAACCGTTTACGGACTTGGCGCGCTGGCCCTCAACCCGCATGCCGTCCGCAAAATTTTCACCGCCAAGGATCGCCCTGATTGGGACCCGCTGATCGTCCACGTCCGCGACCTGCCGATGGCGCATGCGCTCATGAAACGCCTGCAGCCGCAATTCGAATTGCTTGTCAGCCGTTTCTGGCCGGGCCCCTTGACGCTCGTCGTCGAAAAAGCGGCGCAAGTTCCTGACGAAGTCACCGCGGGCCGCCCCAACGTGGCCCTGCGCATGCCGTGGCATCCCGTCGCCGCCGCGTTGCTCGACATCACCGGCGCGCCCGTCGCCGCCCCGAGCGCCAATCGTTTCGGACGTCCCAGCCCCACTCGCGCCGAGCACGTCACGGAAGATCTCGGCGACCGCGTCGACATGATTCTCGACGCCGGCCCGACGCCAATGGGTGTGGAATCCACCGTCCTCGACCTGACGCAATCGCCGGTAAAAATCCTCCGTCCCGGCGGCGTGAGCCGCGAGCAACTGGAAAAAGTGATCGGCGCTGTCCAACTCGCAACGGGCATCGGCGACGAAGCCGCGCAAGCCGGCCTCGCCGGCCCTGGCATGACCCTCAAGCATTACGCACCTCGCGCAGCCGTCGAACTATTTGAAAATGCAGAAGAAATTCACGCGCGCGCCGACAAGTTGCGCGCCCAAGGTAAACGAGTTGCCGTGCTCGATACCGCCTCCACCATCGAACGCCTCGCCCAAACCGTCTTCGCCCAGTTGCGCGACCTCGATACACAGGGTATAGAGATAATACTATGCCATCTGCCGCCGCCGCAGGGACTCGGCCTCGCCGTCCGCGACCGATTGCTCCGCGCCGCTGGCAAAGGAGGTCAAACATGAACAAAGGCGACGCCGAAAAAAAGGTCCACGCGCTGCAGTTCTTGAGCAACCTGCTCCAGGAAACCCCCGGCATCACCAAGCTCGACGCCATCGAGCAAACCGCCGTCCATTTCAACCTCACCCCGCTCGAGGAAGAGTGGTTATTGCAGCAGTTGACGCTACCGCCACCCCCGGAGTAAAGTTCCCCTGCTTTCCACAACGGAGGGGTGGCAGAGTGGTCTAATGCGCACGCCTGGAAAGCGTGTGGGGTCTGCAAAGGCCCTCGCGAGTTCGAATCTCGCCCCCTCCGCCAATCTTTGCCGCCGGCAAAGATTGCCGCGTCGTAGCAAAGCGAAGACGGGCAACCGCGTAGTTTAGCAGTTTCCCTAAACCAGCAGCAATCCAAAGACGGGCAGCCGCGCAAGATATGAGATTCTACTACGTCTACATCCTCGCCAGCGAAAAAGACCCCACTCGCTTCTACGCCGGCTTCACAGAAAATTTCAAAGAACGCGTCGCCGAACATAACTCCGGAAAATCCATTCATACCCGAGACTTCCGTCCCTGGCGCATCAAGACCTGCATCGCATTCACCAGTCGCCAATCAGCCACCCAGTTTGAGCGTTACCTAAAGACTTCATCCGGCCGTTCCTTCGCCAAGAAGCGGCTCTAGGAAAATTAGGTAAAACAAACCCGAATTGCCCATTCAACTTTCCCAATTCCATCCGATTGCCCTGTAAACACTTGGCCCGTGTTTTACGGTCCACAGAATTCGGGTTCGTTTCGCAGAAACATATGTTTCTGGCCGTCCTCTTTTCCGACTTGATTGTTGCACTGGCACCGTGGCGCAAGCGAAGACGAACGCCCTGTAGCCGCGCTTGGTAAGCGCGGGCCTCGTCGTTGTGCGCCGGTCTTCTGACCGCGCCAGATTGATCGATCGAAAACCGAGTCCGACGGAGTGGACTCTGACGACACGCCACAGTCGTTTGCGGCAATCTCCCGGTCTGCCTATTTCTATTCACCCGTCCATCGTAACCAATTTCCTAAAAAGGCGTGAGCGCACTTTGGGAGCTATGGAAGGTCTGGAAGCTTTTCTTTCAAAACCTCAAATTCATTGGGCTTCTGAGAGGGTAAATATGCGAAAAAAACAAGGAAGACAGCATTCGAACGGGTCAACGGTCAGGCCCTCGACTCTGGACATTCTGCCCGGTCACGCAGTCGCTAATTCAAATTAAACCACACGTTCCCGGTCGGGCTGCCACAGCCCACGTCATGGTTGGTAATTACTGTGGCGGAGACAAACTCAACGTGGAAATCCCCGAACAAACAATTCACCGCCCCACCACCATGACGAGCGATGGACGGTAGTGGATCGTGGGGTCCAGCTCCTGTAGCAGGCAGCGACACCGCATTTACCAAACCGCCGCAATGCAACGTGTTGTAGGTCTCAATCATCAGTAAATATTGAGCGGGCTGGGCCACCGACTTGAGATCAGGCCAATAATTGGAAGGTGAGCCGCGATAATAAGGACTGCCAATCACGTCGGCATTCTTATATGCAAGGCCTTTATGATACTGGCCGATCGGTATCTCGTAGCCCTTCAATTCGACGAGAGGGACTTGACCTATGCGCGCTGGACAGGCTCTCATCGTACGCACCGTGGTAAGGGGGTCGGAAGTATTTCCAAAATACTGCTGCAGCGGCGTACCGAAGTCTGTAAAATGCAACCCATTCGCGTCATAGTACATCGTCCCGCTGTAATCATCCGCGTACATGCTGAAGGCCATCCCCCAGTGCTTCATGTTGGCCGCACACGCTTGCTGGAGAAGTTTCTGGCGCGTCTGGCTCAGATCGGCCACCAGCACCCCCGCCAGTATTCCCCCCACCGCCAGCAGCACTGACAGTTCCGTCAGGGTAAATCCGTCTCTGATTTTCAGGGGGTTGCGCATCTCGTTTCTCGCTTCTCAGGGTGCCAAACGTGCACGGTAATAGCGGGCCGGTGAATTCGTGGCCGCGCCGACGTCCAGGTAGTTCGTCAGGGAGCCAATGGCACTATTGTTCGTCACGACGAAGATGTCCGTAAAGCCGTTGGTGACGTAGCCGCCGTTGCCATCCCCCGCCGCCGCTTGCAAGGCGTTGGTTATTCCCGGGGCCATTAGCCACGTGACGAGGATGTCGTTTCCTTGCCGCGTGACCGAGACGATGCGAAAGCCGTTGGGGTCGAGGACCACGCTCCCAGCGACAAGCGTGCCCCCGGTGTGAAGGAAGCTGCCGCAACTATTCGTCAACACCAATTTGTCGACTTGCATCGTTCCGCCAGTAAGTGTCACTTGCCCGCTGCGCACGTCAACAACTGCGTTGTGCGCTGCGTTGGTGACATACAGGCTGCCACCCGCGACATTCACCACGCCGACGCCACCGGTCGGGCAATTTCCAAGAACCAACTTCGTGTAGAGCGTCATCGATCCCCCATCCAGATTGACGGCTCCGTAGCTCGTCTGGCCTGTCGTAGTAATAAAACCAACGTAGTTCGTAATGTTTGCGAAACCATGTACGCCCACCAGCATCGTGCCTCCGACCCAGCTCCCATTGGACACTGTGGCGACTCCGTAGCCCCACGATGCGATACTGGTCGCCAGATTCGTCGCAATCAGTTGCCCGCCCGTCAGCAACACCGTCCCGGTAGCGCCGAGACTCGAACCAACGCAAAGCCCGTTCTGCAAGGTATTGACGCCTCCCGCCACGGTCAATGTGCCTTGCGAGCCGGAATCTCCGCCGACTTCCATCGCCCCGAAGGTATTCGTCCCGTCCAATAGATCGAGATCTCCGGAGCCGTCGCAACCAACCAGTGTGATCAAAGAATTGGTCATGACCAGGTTCCCACCGGTCACCGACACCAATCCCACCGTCCCGGTTTCCATGCCGATCACCAACCGCGCGTTTGGCGACAAGATGAAATTTCCTCCCGTCACCGACAGTGTCCCTTGCGAACCTATGCCGGAACTTACGAACAGAAAATTCGCTGCAGTTTGCACCTGACCACTGGATACATCCATCTCGCCGTACCCGTTGACCCCGATGGCTGAGGGCAGCGTATTTGTGAGCAATAACTGTCCGCCGACAACACTGACAAACCCGCTCGCATTCGTCTCGAGCCCTGCGTAAAGCCCGGTGTCAGCAGCCACGAAACTGTTGTTATTGAGCTGCAGGGTCCCGTCCACACTCAAGACACCATTGCTTAGCACGGCGTACGTAACGTTGGTCAGGGCCGCGTTCGTGTCGCTTTGCGTCCACAAACCCGAGCCGGTCAGGCGCAGTAGACCGCCGCTCGAAACCAGAAAGTTATTCAGCACCACCAATGGTGTATTCGTCCCCGCATTCGACAAATCCAAAATGTTCGTCGCCCCATTCGGTGCGGAAAGAATCACGTCGCTGACCGTCAACGTATTGGGGAAACTGCCCGAAGTCGTGGCATCGATCGTGACCGTCTTGGAAATGTCGTTGGTGATCACCAACGACTGCGTGTTGGTAGGGGCCTGGGACAAAGACCAGTTTGCGCTGTTCTGCCACGCACCCCCGCTTGACTGAATCCAGCTATTCGTCTGCGCCTCGCTTGCCGGTGCCACTCCAAAGGCAATGAACCAACTGGCACCACAAACCAAGGTTATTAGTCGTGTCCTCATCGGTTCGCAGACTCCCGAGCTTCTCTAGCAGATGTATCAGGCCATAAAATGCAGGGCTTTGTCGAGAAGCATCCGGTAGCAAGAGTGCGAAGTGGAAAATCCGCCAAAAAAGGAGTCGATTTGAGCGGAGATCGCCTCCATTCTCCCCGGCCTGTACAATCGCCGGCGAATTCATGGACCGCGATACCGGATAAACTCTACTGTCGGGCGGATATGAATCACATGATCTGACACGCCTCTGCAAAGCTGAGACGCGGGCCTCGCGGATGCAGCTTGGTCGCATCGCCGTGACCGAGGTTGCAGAGGAAGTTTGATTTGACCGTCGTCCCTGCGAAGAACGCCGCGTCCACCTTCGCGTTATCGAACCCGGACATCGGCCCGCAATCCAGCCCGAGCGAACGGGCCGCCAGCATGAAATAGGCGCCTTGCAGCGACCCATTGCGCAGCGCGGTGTACTCCAGCACGTTCTCCGGCAAGTCCTTGAACCAGGCCTTGGCGTCCACATGCGGGAACAGTTCGGGCAGTTTCTCGTAGAAATGGACGTCCATGGCGATGATGGCCGTGACCGGTGCCTTCATGCTCTTGCCCACGTTGGGTGGAGACAGCGCCGGCTTCAGCTTCTCCTTCGCCTCCTTCGACTTGACGAATACGATCCGCATCGGACACATGTTCGCGGAAGTGGGCCCCATCTTGGCGAGGTCGTAAACCTGCGCCAGCAACGCGTCGTCAACGGGCTTGTCCAGCCAGTCGCTATGGGTCCGTGCCTCACGGAAGATCAAGTTCAGGCTTTCGTCGTTTAATTGGCTCATGTTCAATCTCCTTTTGGACAGTTAGTAAGGCTTCGTTATACCACCACTCTTCGATGCATCTCATCGACTGGATGTTTCTCGCCTTGTCAACTTGGTGGCGCAAACGTGTCATTTGAGATCAACTCAATATTCTGGACACATTCTTTTCACAAGGTCAGCGCTTGACTCTTAAAATCTCACGACCACCTAAACCGCCGCCTGCCGCGGCGTCGCTCCCGTCGCGCGGATGAACTGCCGGTACAACTCCGCATACGTGCCGTTGGCCTCGAGCAATTGTGTATGCGTCCCGCGTTCCACGATTTTTCCCTGGCGCAACACGAGCACCAAATCCGCGTGACGGATCGTGCTGAGACGGTGGGCGACCACAAAACTCGTGCGACCTTGCAACAGGGTCACGAGCGCTTTCTGGATGCGCGCTTCGGTCATGGCGTCCACGGAACTCGTTGCCTCATCCAAAATCAAAATGCGCGGGTCGGCCAACATCGCGCGGGCAAAACAAATCAACTGACGTTGTCCCAACGAAAGATTCGCGCCGCGTTCTCCCACCGCCGTCGCAAACCCCGCCGATAACGATCCAATTACATCTAGGAAGTCCAGTTTGCGGACGGCATCGATGACTTCCTCATCCGTCGCCGTGGGCCGCGCAAAACGGATGTTGTCCATCACCGTGCCCGTAAACAGAAAGTTCTGCTGGCTGACGATCCCCATCTGCCGATGCAGCGAGTCGCCCTGAATCTCGAGCGTGTCGAATCCATCAATCAACACCTTCCCTTCCCCCGGCAGATAAAACTTGGTGATCAGGTTGACGATGGAACTCTTGCCGCTGCCCGTATGGCCAACGAGCGCAATGGTCTGTCCGGGCTGCGCGACGAAATTAATGTCATTGAGCGCCAGCCGACCCGGCACGTAACCGAAACTGATATCGCGAAACTCGACACGGCCCTCGATACGCGGCAACTTGTGCACCGTCGGCGGTTCCTCCCAATCGGGCTTCGTATCAAGCAAACGAAAGACGCGTTCCGCGCCCGCCATCGCCGCCAACGCCTGGTTGTACATGTTGCCTAGCGGCTGGACGGAGCTGAAGAACAGGTTCGCGAGAAAAAAGAACTGGATCAGGTTGCCGACGTCCATATGAATTGTCGGGCTCAACACGCGATACCCGCCCACCACCAGCAGCACCGCCGTGAACGTCTGGCTGTTCAATTCCAGCATCGGCAAAAACACTCCCGTCGCCCGCGCCACGCCGAGATTGTAAACCGAGTGGTCCATCAGCAGGTCGGTGAACAGCCCCGAGTTCACGTCCTGCCGCACGAATCCCTGCGTCACGCGAATGCCCGTGACCGATTCCGCGATGGTCGCCGTGACGCGGCTCCAGCTCTCCTGCACCTTGCGGTTCGCGTTGCTCAGCGTCCGCCGAAAATGGTAGTTCATGCCATACAGGATCGGCGCCATCGCCAGCACAACGAGGAACAGCACCTTGTCGTACCAGAACATCAACGCCGCGCAAAACAGCATCTGCCCTCCCTGCACCGCCGTGATGAAAAACACATCCTGCCACCCCACCCGCATCGCCTCCGCGTCGGACGTATACCGACTGATGATCCGCCCGATTTTCGTGCGGTTGTAAAAACTCATCGGCATCCGCAACAAATGCGCAAAAATGTCGCGCCGCAAATCCTGCAACACCGACTCGCCCAATTCCAGCGCCAGCCGCTGGCGGAAATGAAAACAAAACTGCGTCGTCGCCGCGAATACCAAAAATCCAATCGCACCCCACATCACACCCGCTGGGTCGCGCCGGGCAATCGGCCCGTTGATCACTGCGCCGATGATCCACGTCAGCATGGGCAGTTGAATCGACCGCAACACGACGGTCAGGAACAGCCAGTTCCGCTTGCGCGCATGCGCCTGCGTGTACTGCAGCATCCGCCAAATCAGCCGCATCTCGAGCGGACGCAGGTTCAGCTCGTCGAGGTCTTCCTGCCGTATTTGTGTGAGCGCCGCTTTCATGTCGTGGCAAACTGCAATTCCGCCGTGCGCCGATACGGCCCATCGACGCGCACCAATTCCTCATGCGTCCCAACCTGCACAATCCGTCCGTCTTCCAAAACAACAATGCGGTCCGCACGCCGCAACGAACTGATCCGGTTCGCCACCATGAATGTCGTCCGCCCGCGCATCGCATTCTCAATCGCCTCGAGAATCTCCTTCTCCGTCTCGGGATCAACCGCCGCCGTGGGGTCATCGAGTAATAGAATCGCCGGATCCAGCAACAGCGCGCGCGCAATCGCCAACCGCTGACGCTGCCCACCCGACAAATCCTTCCCGCCTTCGCCCAGCAGCGTGTCGTAACCCTTCGGCAGGTTCACAATAAACTCATGTGCCGCCGCGATCTTCGCCGCTTTCTCAACTTCCTCGCGCGTCGCATCCGGATGCCCAAACGCGATGTTGGCCGCCACGGTGTTGCTGAAAAGAAAACTCTCCTGGAACACCAACCCGACGTTACGCCGCAGATCGTCGAGGTCGAGCTTCCGCACATCGGTGCCGTCCACCAACACACGTCCGCGTTGCGGATCGTAAAAACGCGTGATGAGGCTCAGCATCGTCGTCTTCCCCGACCCGGTTGGCCCCAGAATGGCAATGCTCTCCCCCGGCCGCGCTGTGAAAGTGACTTCCTGCAACTCGGGATCAACCCCCGCGTTATAGCCGAAGCTGACATTCTCAAAACTCACCTCGCCCTTGGCGCGCGCCAACCGCGTCGCGTTAGGTGGGTTGAGAATTTCAATCGGCGCATCGAGCACTTCAAACACGCGCCGTGCCCCCGTGAGGCTTTGCTGGATGGTATTGGCAATCTGCGCAATGTTCGCAATCTGCGCCGCGAACTGCTGCAAGAGCCCCGCGAACACCACCATGCCCGTGCCCAGCGGCAATTGTCCCGCGATGACGAGATGCCCACCGTAAATCAGCAACACAAACAAACTCACCTGCGTCAGCATCCCAATCGACGGCACAAACAAACTCACACGCCAAAAAATCGTCTGCTGCTGCACGCGCACTGCTTCATTGCTCGTTGCAAAAATCACGCTCTGTTCCCGTTCGCGCGCAAACCCTTTAATCGTCTGAATTCCCTGCGCCGTCTCGGCCACATGCAGAATCATCCGGTCGACCAACTCGCGGTTGCGGACGTATTCCGGCTGCACAAGACGCGAGAACACCGCCGAGATTACCCACAGCAACGGAATCACCGCCAGACATGCCAGCGTGAGTTTGGCATGGATCGTCAGCATGTAGGACAGGAACACGAGGAGTGACAGCGCCATGACAATGGTCTGGATCAACACGTTATTGACGAAGTTCGCGACCGCCCGCGAGTCGCCCGTGACGCGGTTGATGATCGACCCCGTCTCATTTGCATCATAGAACCGGAAGCTAAGCCGCTGGAGTTTCTGGTAAACCTGCGCCCGCATCTCCACCACGATATAACGCTCCACCAGCACCGCCACCGCGATGCTGTAAATATAGTTCAGCGCTGCCCGCAGGATCGCGAAGGCGAACATAATGGCCGCCATGAGGGTCAGCACTTTCATGGGTGGCCACGTCGCCGGCGGCACCAGTCCAAACGGCCAATGCGGCGGCGTCGCCGTCGATTGGATTTGCCACCGCACGAAATCAATCCCGAGACCCGTCAGTCCCAACCCCGCCAAGCCCATCGCCAGCAGGATCAATTGATAAATGAAAACCTTGATGCACCCCGCGCGATAACGCCAACTCAACGCCAGCAGCCGACGGATGATCGTCCAGTCGGATTGCTTGTTCGCTTGCATGGTCGCGGGAGTCGGCACCCGAAAAGCAAACCACGTTGCGGCGGCGCGAACAAGAGAGAACTCACCGACCAACATTTTCCCCGCTTGGTTTGGCCGGGTAGCCAGCTATAATCCCTCTACTATGTCCGCCAAGAATCCGCTCTTTTCCTCGCCCAAACCCGTCATCGGCATGATTCACCTGGAAGCCCTGCCCGGCACGCCTGCCGGCCGCCGAAGCGTCCGTGAGATTGAGTCGCTGGCATTACGCGAAGCCAAAATCTACCGCGAAGAAGGCGTGCACGGCATCATGATTGAGAACATGCACGACGCGCCGTATCTACGCAGCGCGGTTGGCCCGGAGATCGTCGCCGTTATGGCCATCGTCGCGTCAGCGGTAAAGCAGTCGGCCAAACTACCCTGCGGCGTCCAGATCCTGGCCGGCGCGAACACCGAAGCGATGGCGGTCGCCCACGCGGCAGGTTTGGATTTCATCCGCGCCGAAGGATTCGCTTTCGCCCATGTCGCCGACGAAGGCCTCATCCAATCCTCCGCCGCTGCCCTGCTCCGCTACCGCAAGCAAATTGGCGCCGACCGTGTGCAGGTCTGGGCTGACGTGAAAAAGAAACACAGTTCGCACGCCATCACGGCGGACATCGGCATTGGTGAGACGGCGGAAGCTGTGGAATTCATGCGCGGCGATGCGGTCATCATCACGGGAACCGTCACCGGTAATCCGCCCAAGATCGCCGACATTCGCGCCGCCAACCAACATTGCCACCTGCCCGTTTACCTCGGCTCCGGTGTTACCGCGCAGAACCTGACAGGTTATTACCCCGCAGCCGACGGATTCATCATCGGCTCGCACTTCAAAGTAGATGGTAATTGGTCGAACACCGTCGACCCAAAGCGCATTGCCCAATTCATGAAACGGCGCGCCCAACTCGGTAAGTAGCCGTTACGGTTGGTTACCAGTCTTTCGCGTCTGTTGAATAGCCCGTAGCGCGCTCCCGGCCATGACGAGACAGAAAAGCAGGAAGGGCGCGGTCAGGTAAGCCATGAAACGCGAGAATCCGATGTACTCGTAATGGGGATCGGGATGAAACCAACCGTCGTGGATACACCAGAGTTCCCAGGCCAGCAGGAGAAGACCGGTCGTGCCGTACTTGTTCCGGACTTCCTCGGCAGTCAAGCGGTGGCGCGGCTGTTCCGGCGGTTGGTTTTCTTCCATCGCGACAGCGCTCGGCTTGTTAGAAGCTAAAGCATTGCCGTCTGGACGAGTTCGATGATGGAACGGGACCGGGTTTTGCCCTGCGGAACCGGCGGCGGCTCCAACTCCGCGAGCTTGCGGACCGGCAATTGCATCAACTCGTACTCCGCCTGCAGCCAATCATCGAAATCGTGCCCATGAGTCCGTCCCCGTTCGAGATAAAGCTGGTAGGCACGAGCGGCAATCTGCTCGGGCTTCAAATGTTGTTGCGTCATGCCTGTCGTCCCCCCTTTCTCTGGCCGTCGTTGCAGCCAGCCATCGTTCGGTTGTGCGGCACATCAGACCTCCTTGTTACGTCAGACACGCCGCTTTTTATAATCGCTCAATTTTTTACAATTGCAAGGCTTTCATGCACCGCATAGTTTGACCCGCCCCCCGCGATTTGTTACTACAGTGCTTCAGATGCAACCATTGCTGCCAGGGGTTCGCTCAATCGGGAACAAATTCCGGACTTTCATCTGGCCGCAACTGGCCAAACGCACGCCCGGCGAGAATCTCTTTCTCTTGCTCCTGCCGCTGGTGGGCCTGGCGGTCGGCTTTACCTCCGTGGTGACCGCCCATATTATTTCCTTCCTGCAAAACCAGTTCTGGGGCAACGGCCAAAATTTGCTTGCCGTCGCGAAGGACAATCCCTGGCCGCTCCATATCCTCATCCCCCTCGTCGGCGGTCTATTGGTGGGCCTGATTGGTTTATTCTTCCGCGTCCAGACCCGCGGCGGCGGCATCACCACCATCATGCAGGCGGTTTCTCTCAAAGGCGGAGTCATCTCCGTCCGTCAGACCGTGCCACGCGATTGGGCCGCCATTGTGACGATTTCTACCGGCGGTTCCCTGGGACGCGAAGGCGCCATGGCGCTCTTGGCCAGTGCCATCGGTTCGTACACCGGCCGTCGCTGCAAACTAACGACGCAACAACTTCGTGTGCTGGTCTGCGCCTCGGCCGCCGCCGCCCTCGCCGCCGTCTACAACGCGCCAATCGGGGGCTCGCTGTTCGCGCTGGAAATCCTCATGGGCAACTTCGCGCTCGAAGTACTCGGCCCGGTGGTGGTGGTTTCGGTGATCTCCACCATCGTGTTCCGCACTTGCATGGGTAACCTGCCGCGTTTCGAGGTTCCGCACTACGAACTCGTCTCCGCCTGGGAGCTGCTTCCCTACCTCGCGTTGGGAGTGCTTTCCGGCCTGATCTCCCTGCTCTTCATGCGCACGCTGTTCGGGACGCAAAGCGTCTTCGAAAAACTTCCCGGGCCGAAGTGGGTCAAACCGGCCATCGGGATGGCGCTGGTCGGGGTCATCGGCGTCTGGTTTCCTCACGTTTACGGCAACGGCTTCGAAGCGGTGAACCAGAACCTGCGCGGGGAGCTCGCGATCAAGCTTCTGCTGATCCTCATCCCCCTGAAGATGCTCGCCTCTTCGCTGACGTTTGGGTCGGGTGGCGCGGGCGGACTGTTTACGCCGTCGCTGATGCTGGGATCGCTGATCGGGGGCGCGTTTGGCTTTGAAGTCCATCGCTTGTTTCCCCACGCAGCGGCCGAGCAGGGCGCGTACGCGTTGGTGGGCATGGGCGGCCTCCTCGCGGGAATGACGCACGCGCCGCTCACCGCCATCATGATGATTTTCGAGCAGACCAACAACTACCAGATCGTGCTGCCCCTCATGTTCGTGTGCATCGTCAGCCATTTCACCACGCGCCTCTTCAAGGCTCGTTCGATGGAGGAAGAATCCCTGTACCGCCGCGGCGTGGTGCTGCCCACGGGACTCGAAGCCGGCGTCATGCAATCGTTGCGGGTCGAGGACATTATGCACGATGATGTCTCGGCCGTCAGCCACTCGGTGCCTTTCCCCATGGTCGTCGAACAATTCCTCAAGGAGCCGTACAGCAATATCTACGTGGTGAACAGCGCCGGGAAATTCCTTGGCGCGATTCGCCTGCATTCCATGAAGGAAATGCTGCACCAGGGCGAGTCGCTATCGACAGTTATCGCCGACGACCTGGTCGACGACTCATTCCAATTTGTCACCCCGCGCCAAACGCTGTCCGATGTGATGGAGATTTTCTGGCGGGAAAACGCCGAGCGCCTGCCGGTGATCAACAATCCCACGGACCGCAAGTTGATCGGCTGGATTTCCAAGCGTGACCTGCTCGGCGTCTACAGCCAGGAAATCATGCACAAGCGGCAACTCCTCGGCCACTTCGTCGTTCGGGAAGGCGACGAGAAACGCGATGTCTTCCTGGAATTGCCCGAGGGCTTCGAACTGCGCACCGTCGAGTTACCCCCGCACCTGGCCGGCCGCACACTGGCGGATTTGGCGCCGCGCGCCAGTTACGGGGTCCACATCCTCGCCATCAAGCGCCGCGATCCGGTCACCGGCCGCAGTCTCACGGAAATGCCCGAACCGACCACGCGGCTGCTGGTGGGCGATGACCTGGTCGTCATCGGCAAATCGGAAAGCCTCGCGCAATTCCGGGCCGCGCTCGCACCACCCGTTGAAAACGTCGCGAAGTGAGTTACAGTGTCCCTAGCATGAGTTCCGACCAACCATTGCCCTCGCCAGAAGAGATCCAGAAGAAACTTTCTGAATTCATGAAGCAGGAGTTTGGCGACCGCGTCGTCTTCGCCTCGCCCCAGACCGAGACAGTGGAGACCGCGCCACCAACCGAAGAACCGAAACGCCAGGAACTCGAGTTCAATTTCCATCTCAAGCCGAAGGAGGTCAAAGCGCATCTCGATCGCTTCGTCATCCAGCAGGAAGATGCCAAGAAGGCCCTCGCCATCGCCGTTTGCGATCATTACAACCACGTCAAAGCCGCCGAGCGCGGCGAGGAACTGCGCGATTACGTGAAGCAAAACGTGTTGCTCATCGGTCCGACCGGCGTGGGGAAGACGTATCTCATCAAGACGATCGCCGACCTGATCGGCGTGCCGTTCGTGAAAGCGGACGCCACCAAGTTCAGCGAAACCGGTTACGTCGGGGGCGACGTGGAAGACCTCGTGCGCGAACTCATCCATCGCGCCAACGGCGACGTGAACCTCGCGAGCTATGGCATCGTTTACATTGACGAGATCGACAAGATTGCCACGCCCGCCAATATCATCGGGCGCGACGTGAGCGGTCGCGGCGTGCAGACCAATCTCTTGAAACTGATGGAGGAAACGGAAGTCCCCCTCCGCTCACCCACGGACATCCAGGCGCAACTGCAA
>Ga0206914_1017_pt2 | contig 21474 bp, 7 predicted proteins | sample Alteio_BWOrgHeat_73_FD_152938 | JGI IMG/M metagenome (GOLD analysis project Ga0206914, IMG submission 152938) | Enriched cells from forest soil in Barre Woods Harvard Forest LTER site, Petersham, Massachusetts, United States -... | ecosystem: Environmental > Terrestrial > Soil > Temperate forest > O... | reverse complement strand
TAAAGAAACTTCTACATTGGATGAATTAATCAGGCAAGATAGGCTAGAGCTGCATTTTAACAGTGAAGGCTATGTAATCCATAGAAACTCAAGCGCTCATGAAATGATGATGTGGGGCATGGGAGTAGTGATTGCAAAGTCCCATACCGACCTGCTGAGTGAGAACGTTAGAAAAAGCATAAAACGCAAAATTGAAACTTATGGAGAATGGTATGGACCGGCACCACTTGGCTACTTAAACAGAAGAGATGATAAAGGGAGAGGTATTATTGTTATTGATCCGGTGCGTGGGGTTATAGTCAAGAAACTATTTGAAACTTATGCAACGGGAGCGTATACTTTATCTCAGCTGGTAAGTAAAGCCGGTAAATGGGGATTGCATGGAGTGAGAGGTGCAAGAATTACCAAATCAGTGATGCACAGGCTAGTACAAAATCCTTTTTACTATGGAGAGATGAAAATAAAAGGGATGTTATTACCCCATTGTCATGAGCCGTTAATCTCAAGAGAAATATTTAAAAAATGCAAAGAGGTACGCATGAGCTGGGAAAAGAAGCCGTTTCAATATAGGGGCAAGGAGTTTTTATTTGGAGGAATGTTAAAGTGCAGAACTACCGGCAAGGTAGTAACAGCCAATACTAAAACGAAAACCTATAAGAACGGTACTACAGACGAATGGACATACTTACGCGCATGGGATCCACAAGACTCAACAAAAGCAATATGGGTTAGAGAGGATGAAGTTATATCACAATTGGAAGAAGCACTAAAATGTCTTAAAATCAAAGATACTGAAATATTACAGAAAACAATGGAGTATCTGACTGTAGTAAACAGCAGCAAGTCAAATGATATAAAAACAGAAGTTACAGCGTTAAAGGATGAGCATACCAAGAATCAAACCAAGCTAGATAATATGATAGATTTGGTTGCTGAGGGAGTCTTAAGCAAAGATGATTTTTTAAGAAGGCAGGAGCAAATAAAAGACAGACAGTATGAATTAACCGAATTAATAGCCAGTTATGACAAGGTGGATGATAAATTATCCAAAAAGCTTGTAAGCCTTATAAACATTACCCAAAATGCCTATGAAACTTTTAGAGGTTCTACAATTGCCGAAAAACGAGAATTGCTAAATTTGGTATTTGAGAACCTATTTCTTAACGGCTGTAAGCTAGAGTACACCTGGACTTTCCCCTTTGATCAACTAGCAAAATTAACCAATTGTCCCGATTGGCGGGCCGCAATAGACGATTTCGGAACCACTTTGGAGGCTAGAATATTGGTAGTCAGTGCCTTTAGTTTACGGGGTTATCAGTGACGATCCTGCCTGCATCCAGGATCAACTTATCCTACTCAGATACATCGGATAAGTTAATGACCTGGTCATCAGTATTTTGTTCTATCATTGCATTACAAAGCACATCATCAACTAATTCAATAACAGACAGAGTATCATTAACAGGGCTAGTATTGGTATTCGGCAATCCATCTATTGTTACAAGGTCTATATCAGATAATTTTAAATGTCTACCGACTATAAGCTTTATGACATCTAACGTCAATTTACTGAAAGGGCTATTGCCTAAACTCTTACACACAGCAGTAAGATAGAAGAAATTCCCATTGATAAAATTGTCTATTTTATTAAAATTAAGCTCACGTATGAATTCAAGCTTAAATATATCGTAGTTAAATTCAGGGTTGAAAGTGGCGCGATTATTTTGATAGCACTTAAGATGTACCAATAAAAAATCGGTATCTAAAGTAGGTCGCTCTGATGAAATACTTTCAAGAGTGTACTTTATTGGTACCGGAGTAAAAAATATGTTGTAATTAATATTGACAAGTTCCGCGATATAGCCAAGCGTTTCCTTAGCTATGCTGCTATCTGATATGTCGCATCTAATCAAACTCGTATTTCTCTCTAGCATTCGCACAAGCTCTTGTGCTCCTTCAGTTCCAATACTACTGTATTTCAGGCAAAGTTCAGATAAAGTTACATTGTTATGCAGCGCATCAGCAAGTACTCGTACCCCATCATATTCTATGTGATTCCCACCATTTAGGTTAATGATGGTCAAAGAGGTATTCTCTTGTAGCAATTTACCAAGCTCTTGTACCCCTTCAGATCTTATACTGTTATATCCCAAGTAGAGCTCAGATAAAATGGAGTTACTTCGCAGTCCATCAACAAGTATACGCACTCCATCAGGTCCTAAGTAGTTATTTTCCAGGTAAAGATTTGTCAAGTTTCCGTTGTTTTGCAGAAACTGAACAAGGTATAACATACCTCTGGTTCCTATATCATTATTGTTCAGGTTAAGAGAAGTCAAACTGCATGGGAGTGCCTGAGCAAGAGATTCAATTCCCATAGTTCCCATACTGTTATGACTTATAGCAAGGTAGGTCAGAGATTTATTGTTCATCAGCGTTTCAGCAAGGTACTGAGCCCCTGTATGCCATATATTGTTAAATGATAGATCAAGAGCGGCCAAAGTCTCATTATTTTGTAGCACACCGCCAAGTATTTGCACTCCGTCATGACCTATATTATTACCTGATATATTAAGTTCAGTCAAAATTGCGTTGTCTTGCAGGAATCGGGCAAGTGATTGCATCCCTTTGAGACCAATAAAATTATTGCTTAGGTTAAGGCTAATCAAAGTACATGGAAATAGTTGAGCAAGTGATTGCATTATCTCAGGGCCAATTTCGTTGGCTTGGAGGTAAAGATGTTGCAAAGTTTTGTTGTGTTTTAGCACGTCCAAGATTGTTTGGATTCCATTAGGCCCTATACGGTTACTCGCTAGATTCAGGCTAGTCAAGATCTCATTGCTTTGTAGTGCATCAGCAAGCTGTCGTAAACTTTCAACTTGCATTTTAGCTGCCATATTAGGATTACAAAGGTTAAGTTCCAAATAACGGGCTGGATCAGCTAAGAATGTAGATAAAGCTGTACATGTTTCTCGAATTTTCATTGTTTTTATATCCTTGATGTTTTAAGTTAATAGTATTAAGCTTCTGTATTTTATTTCGGCAATGATCAACTCAATAGCAATGCGCATGATATTTTCAAAAAAGCGACACGTCTTGTTGCTGTTTGTCGCTAACAGTTTCACCAGCAATGCCTGTTATAAAATCCTTCCAACTAGAGCCAGACAGGTTTATAACTAACCCACTCCATCATAATCTGGGACTAAACACCTTGACAGCTCTATTGGTCAGGCTTTGAGCAAAATCCCTTAGCCTAAAAAATCCATTTCAAATTCATCATTTAAAGTACTTCCTATAACAGTAGAATTTGTATTTGAATGTTGATTTTGTAAAAAAGTAATAATCTGTTCAGCTACTTCTTTATCAAAGTTTAAATGCTTATCTATATCTGGGCCTGATAAATTAAGTAATTCTTGATTTACTTCTCCCCAAAATTGAGATTTAAAAGTTATAAATTGATCTATATTTCTACTAAGCAAAAGAGCTGTAGTTAAATTACTTATTGCTAGCTGCGCAAGCTCTTGATTTTCTGTTAGAATATTATCATATATATGAAATATTTTTGTATAACATTTTACTGCATCATCAATTCTTTGTTCAAGTATAGCTAATCTTCCCAAGTTATCTAATTTAGTTGCAAGTTCTTGTATCATTCGAATATCAGCACTATCAAATGAATCTAACGTAATTTTACCGGAATTTAAGTCGTCTAGTTTTGCTATAAAATGTGCATATTTCGAATAGTACTTAGATAATTCTTTATTGCCATAAAGTTCAAATACGTAAGAAAGAAGTACAAATGATACTTCCTCCTGTAAATTATTACAGTATTCCTCAAATATTTTCAATAAATCACTTTTATCATGAGATACTATATACTCAGGATTTGATATCAATAAATAATATGACAATACTTTAGGGTTTATTGTAATACCAGTACCTTTCTCATTAATTATATTCCTTAATGTATCACATACGGTTTTTTGTTCTATTGACCCATAGTATAAATCCCTAACAATAATATTATTAATAGCAGCATATAAGTGAGAGGATATTTCTTGTGGGTTTACGTTTATTACATTACTATTTCTGTTTAGGATTAAAAATTGAGCATACTCTGCATGTAATGCTGCAGTAACTGCAGCGTTTGGGTGATTTAATGCATTGATAAAAGCACCATTTGCTTCTTCTATGTTCTCATGACAAGCATAATAACACGCTAAATTATGATAATAATTTTCATATTGTAATTCTGGATCAACTTTAAGTAATAGTAGTTGGCAGTTTATTGCAGCAGTTAAAAAATGATTATTATATAATATAATTATATATCGTGATTGAAACATGATAAAATTTTGTGAGCTAAACTCTATTTTCTCATAATTCGGGCTTATTTCTTTATAATAACTTCTAGCAATATCTATTTCACCTGACAACAGAGCGGCGTTTCCTAGCTGTAATAAGCTTATATCACGCATTCCTCTAGACCTATCAGTACCTTCACTATTTTTTAATTCTGAGAATATAATAAAAGATTCATTCGTATGATAATAGGCTTCTTCATATTGTGCCGCGCCAAAATATCCAAGGCTTAAATTATAGTGAGTTTCAGCAATATAAATGTGAGCCTGATTATACAAATTTTTATATATGGCAAGAGCATTATGGCTATTTATTATTGCATTATCATATATTTTTTGCTCTATATATGCGCTTCCTAACCCTTTATAACATGCAGCAATCTCAGGGTGATTTGGGTGATTCTTATATATTTTCAATGCTTGCTTAAAATAACCAATAGATTCCTCTATATTTTTATTTTTCTGATAAATATCCCCTAAGTTGCTTAAACTCATTGCAATATCCGGATGATTTGGATTATTTCTATATAGCTCCTTGTATATATTCAATGCTTGCTGACAACATTTAATAGCGTTATTAAATTCTAGTTTTTCCTTATAAATACCACCTAGGTTATTTAAACTCATTGCAATATCTGGATGATTAAGATTACTGCTGTAAATTTCCTGATATAGCGCGAGTGCTGTAGCATAATATTCAAATGCTTTATCAAATTTTCTCTGGGAATAGCATATATTACCTAAGTTATTACAGCTCATTGCAATATCAGGGTGTCTTGTAAGATGCTCATAAGATTTCATATATATATTAAATGCTTGTTGAAAATGGTAAGTTGCATCATCATTCTCACCTTTTTGCTTGTATATGGTTCCTAAGTTATTGTAACTCTCAGCAATATCTGGATGATTTGAATTACTATCATAAACTCTAATTCTTATGTTTAGTGCCTGTTGATAATATTGGATAGCTTTATCATATTCCCCTTGTTCTTTGTATACATTGCCTAAATTATTGTAATTGTCCGCAATCTTAGGATGATTGATAGTATGGTCATATGCTACACGTCTTATATTCAATGCTTGGTTGTAATAATCTACTGCCTTATCATACTTGCCACTTTTAAAATAAACATTCCCTAAATTATGACAATTTGTAGCGATCTTAGAGTGATTTGGTCTGTTCTCATATACTCTGCTGTGTAGGATAAATACTTCTTTATAGTAGTGAACTGCCACGTCATACTCACCTAGATCTGTATATATTAAACCTAAGTTATTATATATGCTGGTTATATCACGCTCATCAACAGTATTATCTTGAATTGCAACAATTGATTTTTCTAATATTATTTTATAATAGTTGATAGCTTCATAATACTCTCCATTTTTGAAATGAATATTACCCAATCCGCTTAAATTCATTATGATATTACGGTGATTCGGATTATGTAATTCATTATTGATTTTAAGTGATTGACTATAACAACTAGCAGCTTCAATATATCTACTCTGGCCAAAATAAACTTTTCCTAAATCAAAATAGCAAGCGGCGATATCAGGATGGTTTGCATCATTAAGCAGGGCGTTGTTTAATTCCAATATTTTTTCAGCAATCTTAACAGCGTCTTCTATTTGTCCCAATTTTTCATGTAATAACAGGAGATATTTTAATTTTATCAAATTATTTGGGGTCTCATCTACTGAAGCTTTTATGTGTTTTAAAGCCTTATTATATTCAAGGAATCTAGCATGCACGGTACCTCGAACATAATTGCTATCTGTATATAATGGCTGATCTGATAATAATATTTCATTAGAATCAAGAGACAGACGTATTATTATCTGCACGCTTAACATAATATAATAGAAATGATGCAGTATGGAAGTATCTTTTATATGAAAGGTTTTCTCAGTAAGTTTTTTTCTTTGCTCTTCATTTAAATGCTCCAGTAGCGGTGGAACATAAGTAGACATTGTTTCACTTTGTTGGCCTTGGTTGTGGCAATATGTGCTGAGCCTAAGCTCTGTCGCTACGCTTAATGCTTCTTTCAAATGCTGGGCTCCTTCTGAACTCAAGATTTCCTGCTCTTGCATGACGTCAATAACCTGCCAAGTGCTAAGTGAAGTCTGTCCTTCTCTAGGAAGAATATCGTAGTAATTTGCCAGCGCGTCAATGATTCGATCTCCGAGCCTATATATATCTCTCTTGACATCAAGTAGCTTTCCTTCTTCCTCAACTCCTTCCTTTAAAGTGAATTTATTTATATCTTCCTCTAATATCTCAAGAGCTCTATCTCTTAAAACTATCTGGTATTGTACCTCGTCTTCTGTAGCTTTAATTTGTTGTCTGTAATTATCCAATAGCTCTTGATTACCATCAATCAGTGAGACGGTCCTTAAGCTTTGTACTAAATGCTTATCGCTCTTGAACCAATCGTGTGTATATTCTGTACTTGCTTCTACCTCTACTCCTTCTATCTCTGCCTCTACCTGCTTTATACCCCCTTTCTGGAAGCTTGCCATTTGCTCTGGTGTTAATATCAGCTCAAAATCTTTTTTACCATTATAACCATTTCTGCCAAATGGTAATTTACAGGCATGCGGATGGGTACCATCAAAGCTAAATCCAGAAGTCATAACAGTACTATCCCAAAACCAATCGCTAGACCCGCCTTCTCCAATTCTAAAATTATTCAATGCTTCAATGCCCATACCCCTTAGCATAGTTTCACCAAAGTTAATTACTTTGATGTTTAATAATTTAGTTAGGTTACGGAAATACTCTTTATACTCCTCTTTATCCTCATTAATCAGAATAGCAAATTCTAGATCAGACCAAGGGGTCATCTTAGCTCCAGCCAATGAACCAAGCCCTATGATAGAGTACTCGCAACCTACTGGTGGGTTACCAAGCTGGGTGTAGCATTCATTGATAAGTCTTTGCACCAATCCATTTTTATCTGGATCGGAATTTACAAAGAAATTAGTGCTATCTCTATAAATTTTTTCAATAGCTTCTGCTCTTTCAGCTATTGATTCAATTGTGAGCTCGCTGATGTCATCCAACCTGCCTTGGATAGATGTTCTGCTTTGTAGTAATTCATCTTTATAATTAGCTATCTTTTGATGATAATTTGTACTGTACTCGTCTTCTGTTATATCGTTATTAGAGTTAATTCCAATAGACTCCAGAAATTGTTGCTCAGCTATATAAGCTTTCCTTAAAAAATCCTCTGATACACCAACCTCGTGTATTTCAGCAAATTTAGCACAATATTGGAATATGGAAGCAGCTTTTGCATAATTATTAAAGTAATTATTATTTTCTAGATATATTAGGCCTAGATGATATATACTGCCTAGTACTTCTTCTTTTACATCGGTAGTTTTAACGTATAGACTTTTATTTGATGGCTTACTTTCGGTGGTTCTCAGTACTTTAATAAATTCTTGCTCTGCTAATTTAAGGTCTCTTTGTTGATAATATTGAATACCCAGACCGTAGGAAGCCTGTATTTGATCTAAAGTCGTTGCTTTCTTTTCTCTTGAATCTCGCAGATAATCCGAAATATTGTTGCTTTTATTTTTGGTCATAGTTTTTTACCCCTACCTAACTTATCTATTTACTTATATATTTATTATTAATCTTATGTTAATATGTTCATATTACTTAATTTGTAATTTGTGCTATATTATTTTTTTAGTACTCATGTGTTATCAGTAACCCAATCCAAGCTTTGTCCATTTACCGTTAAACATACATCCGCAAAATTTTCTGTAAATTCATCATGTCCAGTGTATATTACCATGTAATATTCCTTTGACAGCATATGGTGCTTTATAGCCTCAAATACAATTTGCTCATTCTCTAAATCTAATGCAGAAGTTGCTTCATCCATTATAATAAAGTTACGATTGCTCAATAACGCTCTTACAATTGCAACTTTCTGCTTCTCTCCCCCACTCAAACGTTCACTCCATTTTACACTTCTATCTTCTATTTCATTTACATTGATTACATTTGGCAGCAGCCCTACTGCTTTGAGTAGCCCATGTATTTCGTCCATGAAAACATCTTGCGCATGTTCATCTTGTGTTGACGCCATATAACTATTGTACGGCGTCCTAATTAACGAATCATTTTCTGTGGCTATACTTGTTTCATCTTCGTACATGTAGCTATCTGTATCTACCAATTGTAGTTGTTTTTTCCAAAAAACCTCTGGCTTAAGTGGATAGGTAAGTATTTCTATCAACGTTCCCAGGGGGATAAAAGAATTTTGGGAGATAAAACATATATTATTTTCTGCATTTTCAGGCCAGGTCACCGTCCCTTTAGTATATTGCCAATTGTTTGTTATGGCTTTCAACAAAGTTGTCTTACCACACCCTGATGCTCCTGATAACTTATAAATTTTATTAAGCTCCAGATATTGCTCAGGGATATTGAGCATAATACTTAAATCACCATTGTGGTTATTAGATTCAGGTTTATACACTACAAAGTCTTTTATTGATAAATTGTCTCCGTGGAATTGATATTGCATCTTATTGTTAGCGTTTCGAGCAAGTAAACATTCATTGTAGGCAACTTCGAAGGCTTTTAGCTCTTTTAAGTTTAACTCTACGTACCCATAATTGGCTGTCATAATTTCCACTACATTTTACATATTAAACATGAGTTGTGTCAGCATGACGTTCAATATTCTGGCTTGGTGATCATCAAGATTTGGAACAAAATCATCGTGATAATACCCACCCAAAAATTGACTAGCAACAGATGTAATACCACTACCACACGTAGCAATCAAAAAATTAATGATGGATAATTTAGGTATGGTAGCTGTTACCTTATCTAAGGCTTCTACTAACAAAGTAGCTTCTGAACGTGATGCTCCAGTCAATAATATGGCTTCCCCATTAGCCTCTATAAAACCGACTTTTCCTACTAAATCGTTTTCAATCTTCTGATTTTTCATCTGATAAAAATAGTATAATTTTTCAAGTCCATAAATGATTGTAGTTGACCCCCCTACAAATATCATAGTAGCAATTAACGCATCAGAGTCAGTTTCCACAGCGATATTTACCAAAGTACTTATGGATGCTATGGTATATGTAGGTAAACCAACTAGCAGAAAAATAGCATTTGTAGCAAAATCTCTTGTTCCTAATCCAACTGTTGAATATTGTAAGGACGAAATTGACTCATTATTACCATGCATTAGAAACCCTGATTCATCATCCATAAGCCACCCAACGTTTTCCTCCTTTATTGCTTGCATCGTTGACTTAGCCAAAAATGTTTGGATACCATATTCAACGCCAGCAAACAACGATATTGTCAGTACGCTTGCTAAATTTTTGATATAATCGAACTCTTCTGGTATATCCTCGGTCTTAGTATCATTATTCGCTAAAAAAAACTTGTTTACAACAACGTTGGAAAGCACAGGTGCTACAAAAGCCACAGCAACTGCATTAGTCCTTGCTAAGTTTTTATATGATGGTTTAAAGTATGGCCATAGTTTGCTTCCCGTATCCTTTAATACATCAAAATGGTCTTTGATATTTTTCATAATAATTTCATAATAAGTTTAAAATAATTTAATGAAGGTGGAACATAGCGTTATAGCATATCAACATCTTGTTGTTCGGCTAAATCAAAGTTATTTTTCTGTCCCACTAACTCTATACTTGTTTGCTGATCTAGAAATATATCTGCATTAAGGTAAGAAGCGTTCAGGTTGTTACGAGCCTCAATAATATCAGGATGGTCAGGCATATCTTGATATACTGCTGAGTATATATTCAGAGCTTCTTTAGAACAATTGATTGCATCTTCATATTGTGCCAATTTATCATATGCTACTCCTAGATTACCGTAGATCTTAGCAATTTCAGGATGATTATGATTATTTTCGTATGCTATGAATTTGACCTTTAATGCATGATGATAATATTCAATTGCCTTGCTATAGTTTCCGCGTGCAGCCCATATTTCTCCTAGGTTAACATAACTGGTACCAATCTCTAGATGGTTTGAATCGTTACCATACGCTATAAGCCTCATAGCCAGTGCGATATTACAATAGTCTAGTGCCTTTTGATTGTTTCCCAGGAAATTGTATAATTCCCCCAGATTATCGTAACTGATAGCAACGGAAGGATGATTTGGAGTAGATTCATAAACTTTCAATTTTACTACTAACCCGCCTTCAAGATATTCAGCAGCTCTATTATATTCCTTCATATAATAATAGACCACTCCCAAGTTATTGAAACTACCGCCAATATCCGAATGAAACAAATTATTTTGATATATTTTAATTTCTACATTTAGAGCTTTATTATGATATTCAAGTGCCTTTTCGTATTCTCTTACATACAAATAAGCATCGCCTATGTTATTATAGCTACCTGCGATTTGTGAATGACTGAATTCGCTATTATAGTTATTTTCTAATCTTAATTTTAGTGCTTCTATATGGCATTCTATCGCTTTTTTGAATTCACCTGCTAGCCTGTATATTTCTCCTAAATTATTGTAACTGACAGCAATTTTCTCATATTGTTCGGGATGTTCTAGCTTAAACTGATCAAGTATTCTTTTTGCAATAAGCTCTGCCTCTTTTATTGCGCCTGTTCTATTATATAAAACTAACAATTCTCTTGATAATTCCATATTTCTCATGTTTTCTTCTTCAGCAGCTTTCATGTAAGCTTGTGCTTTGTCATATTCTAAGAATCTGGCGTGTACCATACTTTTGTTATAGTTACCGCAGTCAAAGAAATTATCGAAGCTTATCAATACTTCCAGTGGTTCGCTACTTTCTTGCTGAAAAAACTTCTTAATTAAATCTTGTACACCAAGCATCACATAGTAAAAATAGTGTAAGATAGAAGTATCTTTAATGTAAAAAGTCTTCTCTATGAGCTTTATTCTCTGCTCCTCATCCAAGTGATTTACAGAAGGTTCGTAAGTACGTATTGATTCACTTTGTTGGCCATTGTTATGGCAATAGGTGTTAAGCCTGAGTTCTGTTGCTATACTTAATGCTTCTTTCAAATGCTGCGCCCCTTCAAGACTTAGTATATGTCGCTCTACCATCTTATCAATCACTTCCCAAGCGCTAAGCATGGGCTCGCCATTTTCTGGTAGAATGTCATAGTAATTAGCTAGCGCATCAATTACTCTATCTCCAAGCCTGTATATGTCTCTTTTTGTATCAAGTAATTTCCCATCTACCTCTTCCCCGAGTTGTAGAGAAAACTTTTCTGTATCCTCACGTAATATTTCAAGAGCTCTGTTTTTTAGGGTTTGCCTGTATTCTTCGCTTGAGCTTTCTGCGCTATTGCTAATTTCTGAGCGATACCTATCAAGTAAATTTTGACTACCAGTAATAAGAGATACATTTCTAAGCCCCTGCACTAAATGCTTATCTGATTCAAACCAGTTATGTATCTCCTCTTTTACCCCGCCTTTCTGAAACTCAGCCATTTGCTCCGGAGTGCTAATAAGACTGAAATCTTCATGACCATTGTAACCTTGTCTGCCAAATGGTAACTTACAGGCATGCGGATGCGTTCCATCAAAACTAAAGCCGGAATGCATTATTGTACTATCCCAAAACCAGTCATCATTACTTTTGCCGGTGCTGAAATTGTTTAATGCTTCTATTCCCATCCCACGAAGCATAGTTTCGCCAAAGTTGACCACTTTTATACTCAGCAATTTAGTAAGCCTTAAAAAATATTCTCTATATTCTTCTTTGTTATTGTTAATAAGCACTGCGAATTCCAAATCAGACCATGGTGTCATCTTAGCTCCAGCCAGTGAGCCGAGGCCTATAATTGCATACTCACAGCCAGTCGGTAGGTTGCCAAGTTGTTCTAAACATTCAGAAATTAATCTCTGTGCTAAACCTTGTCCTATATCGTAATCAACAAAAAAATTGGTGCTGTTTTTATAGAGCTTCACTATTTCTATTGATCGTTCTGCAATATTTTCAACTGTTAAGCCAGCAATACTACCAAGCTGTTGTTTAATTTCTGCTCTATGTATTTCTAATTCGTTTTTGTAATTAGTAATTTTATTATGATAATTATTACAATACGCATCTTCTTCTACAGCGTTTCCATCCATAATGCCTAAACTTTCAAGAAAAAACTTCTCTGTAAGGTAAGCTTTGTTTAAAAACTCTTTGTAATCACCTATTTTATGTACTTCACTAAATTTTGCACAATATTGAAAAATAGCAGCAGCTTTAGCATGGTGATTAAAATTATCATTTCGCAAATATACCAAGCCGAGTTGATACATTGAATCAAGTACTCCTTGTTTAAAGTCTTCAGTTCGGACATATAGACTTTTGGTATGGGGCCTACTCTCTGTTTTCCGTAGTACTTTAATCAATTCCTGCTCTGCCAGCTCTAAGTTACCATCGTTATAATAGTCACACCCAAGCCCATATGCTTCTGTCATTTCAGCAAGTATTTTTTCTTTTTCTACTTCAAAATCCTGTAAGTCGGCATGCATATTTTTTGCCAACATCTCACGCAGCAAATCATCCCCCATATTGTTATCTGGATCAATATCAAGAGACTGCATGTGTTGTGACACTAACTCATGTAACGATATATCTTCGTATAAGTCATTTAATTCGTGTTCAGACTCTAATTTGTTCTTTGTCATAATACCTCCTTTCAAGTGAATAATACTAATTTAGTCTCAGATTCATAGTTCAGTCATCATTTACAATATGATTGACTTCACCTAAAAAACCTTCTTGCTCATTTACAATAATGATTTCATTTAATACATTTTGTACGTCCGGTTCATTGTCTATGTGCAGTTCTACATTGTTATCTAGTATCCACTGATGTTCTAATCTGATTCCATCAGCATTACCATATTCTGTATCTATGACTAAAACATGAAGCATACATTCCTCTAGACGCATAGGAACTTTTTCGTGTTCAGGGTTAAGCTCAAGTGCTTTTCTAAAATCGCTTATAGCTTTGGTGAAGTTACCAGCTTCCTGATAAGCTCTTGCTCTATTGTATAAAATAGCTGAATGGTCGACTGAACTAACTACATCCTGGTTGTTAGCTATTAAATCGATAGTGCTAGTGTACCGATTTATAGCTTCTTCATACTCTCCTTGCGAAAAACATGCGATACCAGTTTTATTTAACTTATCAATATTAAGCTTAGTTTCTAACATATGAGACGTACATTCTTCTAATCTCATAGCAGCCTTAGTATGATCAGGACTTAGCTCAAGTGCTTTTTTAAAATCACTCGTAGCTTTAGCAAACTCTTCTATCTCCTGATAGGCCCTGGCTCTGTTATAAAGAATACTTGTATGAACAGCTGTGTCGACAATTTGTCCTGTAGAATTTTCAATTAAATCAATGGCTTTACCAGCCTCCCTTATAACATCTTGATACTTTCTTTGAGAAAAATACTCTACAGCATTTTTGTTTATCTTTTCGATATCAAGTATAATGTTTGAAGTTTGTTTATTTAGCTGTTCTACAATTATTTTATAAAAGAACAGAGTTTTTTGTGTATGTGGATGATTTTGGTGGGTTGAATAGATTTTTAAAGCCTTACTGGCATAATGAGATGCTTGTTCATATTCTCCCTTTCTATAGTATGCTGCACCTAAATTACTATAACTCCTAGCAATATCAGGGTGATTTGGATCGGATGATATTAGATATATCTTAACAGCTAGTTGTAAATAACTAATCGCCTCGTTATATTTTCCCTTTTCTGTGTATGCAATGCCTAAGTTGTTGTAGCTATCAGCAACATCAGGGTGATTTGAACTGCCGTATGTTACAAGCCTTATCTTCAGTGCCTTTTGGTGATATTTGATCGCCTTATCATATTCTCCTTTTATAAAATATGCATTTCCTAAATTATTCTGACTCATAGCAATATTGTGGTGATTAAGGGCATTATCATAGGCTACTTTGTAGATTGCAAGAGCCTTCTTGCAATAGTTAATTGCCTTATAATATTCTCCCTTAGCTCTATATGTATCACTCAAATTGTTATAAATTCTAGCAATATCAGGGTGATTAGGTCTACTTTCGTATACCACTAGGTATACCTTCAGTGCCTGCTTATGACTGTTAATAGCGTTATCATACTCTCCATGCTCACTATATACACTTCCTAAGTTCTTATAGGTAGTAGCAATATCATACTGATCAGTGTTGCTATTATCATGGGCTTTCGTATATATCTTCAATGCCTGCTTATGACTGTTAATAGCATCGCCATACAGTCCATTTTCTCTGTACGCAATCCCTAGATTGTTGCAGCACATAGCTACTTCAGGATGATTTGAGCCGTCATATACTACAAACCATATCTTCAGTGCTTTTTGATAATATTTAATTGCATCGTCATATTTTCCTATGTCACTGTATGCAAGTCCTAAATTATTGTAGCAGTTAGCAATAACACTAAGACATAAGTTGTTATAGATCATGTCGGTGGTATGCATGTCTTTATATCTGATCTTTGCTATATTTAAATTTTCTTTTGCAATCTCAATAGCGTTGTTGACATTTCCTGTTGTTCTATACAAACACTCTAGATCAAATGCGACGTTTAAATCACTTGGATTTTGTTTTTTAGCATACTCCATATATCTTATTGCTTGATCATATTCCAGAAACTTAGCATGAACCATTCCTTTGTTATAATTACTATCAGCAATTAGCCTATCATTTTCTAGAGCTAGCTTAGCAAATTCATGACCTTCTGGAATACAGAAAGCTTGTATTATCTCCTGCACACTTATCATTACATAATAGAAATGATGTAAGATGGGAGTATCTTTAATATGGAAAGTTTTTTCTACAAGTTTTATCCGTTGTTCTTCGTTTAAGTGGTCTACAGCAGGTATATAGGTAGACATGGTTTCACTTTGTTGGCCATTATTATGGCAGTAAGTGTTGAGTCTAAGTTCAGTAGCTATACTTAATGCTTCTTTTAAATGCTGCGCTCCTTCCAGACTTAGGATCTGTTGAGCTTCCATTGTATTAATCACCTGCCAAGTGCTAAGTGACGACTGTCTTTCTTCTGCTATGATATCGTAGTAATTTGCCAGTGCATCAACGATCCTATCTCCAAGCCTGTATATGTCCCTCTTGGCATCAAGTAGTTTTCCTTCTTCTTTCTTGCCAAGTTTTAAGGAAAATTTATCCAAGTCTTCTTTTAATATCTCAAGAGCTCTATCTCTTAAAACTGCTTGGTATTGTTCATTATTTTCTGTAGCTTTGATTTGTTGTCTGTAATTATCCAGCAACTCCTGACTGCCAGTAATCAGTGAAACGTTTCGCAAACTTTGTACCAAATGCTTATCTGACTTAAACCAATCATGTGTGTTTTCTGTGTTTCCTTCTACTTCTTCTATCTCGTCTACCTTCTTTATGCCTCCTTTTTGGAACTCTGCCATTTGCTCTGGAGTTAGTATTAATTCAAAGTCTTCTTTGTCATTATAACCGTTCCTGCCAAACGGTAATTTACAAGCATGCGGATGCGTTCCATCAAAACTAAAACCGGAGTTCATTATAGTACTATCCCAAAACCAATCATCAGTCCCGCCTTCTCCAATGCGGAAATTATTCAACGCTTCAATCCCCATGCCTCTTAGCATAGTCTCACCGAAGTTAATTACTTTGATATTGAGTAGCTTAGTTAGATCACGAAAATACTCCTTATATTCTTCATTATCTTCATTAATCAGAATAGCAAATTCTAAGTCTGACCATGGTGTCATCTTACCTCCTGCTAAGGAGCCAAGTCCTATAATACTATACTCACATCCTGTAGGTATGTTACCAAGTTGTTCTAAGCATTCGGTAATTAATCTTTGTACTAAACCTTGTTCTGTATTATAATTAATGAAAAAATTAGTACTATGTTGGTAGATCCTTTCTACTGCTTCTGCCCTTTCTTCAATATCTTCAACCTTTAAATCAGCAATATTATTGAGCTGTAGCTTAATTTCTGTTCTATATGTGTCTAGTTCAACTTTATAGTCAGTGATTCTTTCATGATAATTATTGCAATAAACATTTTCTTCTATACTATTTTCATCAGTAATTCCTAAACTTGTTAATAAAAGCTTCTCTGCAAGATAAGCTTTGTTTAAAAACTCTTGTGAATCAGCTATTTTATGTACTTCACTAAACTTCGCACAATACTGGAAGATAGCAGCAGCTTTAGCATAGTTATTGAAATAATTAACATTTTGGGAATATATCAAGCCCAAGTGATACATTGAATTTAGTACTTCTCCTTTAATATCTTCGGTTTTAACATATAAATTTTTATTGTAAGGCTTGCTCTCCGTTAGCTTTAGCACTTTGACTAATTCCTTCTCTGCTAACTTTAAGTTATTTTGTTTATAATAGCTCAATCCTAAATCATATAATTTTTCTATCTCTAGAAGGGTTTTTATCTTTTCTTCTTTTACCTTGTGTTTTGCCATAATACTTACTCTATTTTGAATTAATTAATACAACTTGATCATTTTCTTTCTTAGGTAATTTTATTAGTTATTATTAGATTTCAGTTTACATATTCAACCTAAAGTTTATTCAATAAAAAACAAGCCTTTTTTTTCAAGTGTGTTCCAAGTGCATCACTTGTATATTTGGTTTAACTCTCCATGCTATTATTCGTTGCTATTTTCAGGATTTCCTAAAAGTTCAACAATTTGATCACAGAATATATTGCTTCCAGCCTCAGCGATGTAACTTGTAAAGCTGTTTTTTATCAACTCTGAATCAGAAATAGCACTATAGGACGCAGCTTCTCTACTGTTAATGCCGCTAACACTAGATTCGCCGCTCTCACCTTGATCAGCATTGTAACGTTCTTCTTCGAAACAAGGGGTGTAATGGAGCTCTCCATCACCGTCAACCCACTTTGTATTTAACTTAGATGAAATAGCACTGCCTATTCCTTGAGCTGTAAGTGTAATAGGCAAGAGAGCCAAGCACACCACCTTTACCGCTGCGACACTTACTTTTATTCCAGCTTTCAGCAACCCTTCTACTATAGCTTTAGCTATAGTGTTAGTAATTACTCTACCACCGGCTTGTATTGCGCCTGCTTCAAGTGCAATAACTGTAGTTTCAGCACCAACCTGTAAGGCTTTAACGCCTATTCCACCCAATATATTTCCTACATTTATACTGCTTGCAGAATCGTCAACGTCAAAATCAACCTCACCGAAGGTAAACTCATCAATATTGAACTCATCGTCATTAACTTCATCTGTATTATTCGCTTCTAGGTTCTTCTCAAGTTGCTGTTCATAAGCATGTTTTATATGTGGCTGTAAAACCGGTGCAACCGGTTCAAATAGGCGCTTACCTTTAAATGTAGTCCATATACCTCCTGTGCCGCCAGCTCCTCCAGCACCACCTACTCCTTCTGTTCCATTTTCCTGAATGACTCTAATTGAGCCGGTATCACTTTGAAGCATGGTAAATACAGCTACGCCTGGGTTTCCTCCATAACCACCAACGCCGCCGTTCCCGCCATTTCCTCCAGAATCTGCCGGTATAGTAAAGTCTGTTGTATCATAGAATTCAATAAACTGCCCGTTAAACAAAAATATTGTTTTTAAAACCTGAGTTAGTTTTGTTACGCCAACATCTTCATTTTCTGTTCCAAGCAAGCTTAGCTCTTTCCTATATTTCATAAAGAGCTTCTGATATTTTCTGTCTGATCTGGAGTTGTCACTATCGTTACCTCTGTAGGATGCAACCATTTCAGCATTATCAACAGTAATGCGGGTATCATCAGTAGCTACAAACTCATCCTCAGTAAGATATTCATGTACCCCTTTTCTGTAAATACAGTATACGGTTTCACCATTTGCATTTTCCATTTCTATAGCATATCTTTCCGCATTGCCCCCTGTTCTTGTACCTCTGACAATAGTAGGATATTGTCCGTTTTGGCCTGTTGTTCCGACAGCACCTTTCTGGCCGTCTCCACCATTGCCTCCGGAGACATCAACTGTTAAGTTTTCCAGATTACTTCCTGTTAACCCTATACCGGTAAAATTACCGCCTGGTTTTCCCGGATGACCTGGGCCTCCGTCCGTTCCATCGTTTATAGTTTTTGGTGGATGATTTTCTCCATCCAAACCTTTTAAATCTATTGTTGTGTCATTGTGTGTGGCATACCAATGCGGTGCTATAATGTTGAAGTTTTTCCCCTGATAGCAGCAATCTTCATTGAAAAGTACCGCATTAGTAGAAAAAACATCTATTTGATCATAATCTTCCCGGTTGTATTTATTGACTATCTCATTTATTTGCCGGGCTTCTACAATTTTACCTGTTATTTTTAATGTGCGCTCTGATATTTCATCAGCCGGATAGCTGATAAAATTTCTTATTTCAGTTATTAAATGTGTCAGGTTACCAAAATACTTATCATGTGTTACCTCTATATTTAACTTTTGTATAGAGTCTATGGTTTTTATTGCATCTTCTATTTTAAATAATATGTTAGGTAATTTGTCATCAGCAAGCCATGGCATATTTTCAAATAATGTAAATAAAAATTTCTCTATAGTTAGTATGAATTCATCGTTTCTTGTATTATCTATATCTCTTATCGCTTCTTCCAGAGTTTGTATGAGTGAACCTAACATATCAACAAAACTATAACCGTATTGTCCTGATAAAGTGATAAGCTTGTTTAAATATTCATCCGTAATGTATTTAGCTAATTCATTTATTTCCACAGATATAATGTTTTTCATTTCATTAGCCTTGTGAGCTAAACCGGCTTTTGCTTCAATAGAAAGCGATATGTTTACAAACGAATCGGCAGGGATATCGTTTTCCTGGTCTTTAAGTATATTTATAACCGACTGGCGACTATTATATTCTTGATCCCCAATCAATGTTAGCAAAAGTTCTTCATCTATTGGTCCTTGATGGCTGGGTAGATTAAAAAATATTATCTTGCTATCCTCTCTGCATAAAAACTGTAAAAAATTATTCGTAAGATTATCCTCTAGAGTTATAAGCTCTCTAATAGATTCTCTAATAGTAGTTATAATCTCATGATTCAGTGGATACGAACTAGTATTTATTATTAATTGAGTAGCGTTATAAACACTATTTAAATCTGACTTTTCAAATAACTGTATGAATCTGTGGACTGTTTGTAAAAAATTCTGTCCTCCATTATTGTTAAGAATATCCACTAATGAAACGACTAGTAGCGGTTTTATATGTTTAGCCCCGCTTTCCCTTAGCTGCTTGAAATACATAGCATTTTGTAGCTCGTATTGCACTTCTCGCTCTCTTTGCTCCTCTTGTACTTGTGGCGCATGGTGCATATCACGCAAGTCATTATAACCTGGACAATCTAAATAAGTAATACCTGAAACAGTATCCTGCCACTTAATAGTTTGTGAAGTTCCAGGCTGCATATTATTTAACCCTATTGGCAAATGGGCTTCACTTTCATTAAAAACGTCAATCTTTGTCTGTCCACGCACTGATTTAGCTAATAAAGGCACACCGGATAAGTAATTAATTAAAGTGCTTTTGCCAACTTTTGTGTTACCGATCACTAGAATCACCTGGCTATCATTCTGATTTGGTAAATCCACATCTGCCGTCAATAGTTTATCTTTCAATACTTCATTTAAATCAAGCTTTGCTCCATGTTTTCTTAGTAATTGCCAAGTATCAAAAGCACTCATACCCCTATGATATGTATATTTTAATGGTGTAACACCATTATTATCAGGCAAATTAACTTCTGCACCATTGTCTATTAGAAACTTTGCAATTTCTGTGTCACCCACTGCAACTGCATAAGATAATGGAGTACGACCATTATCATCCGGACTGTTAACATCAGCACCACATTTTATCAGCAATTGTATTATACCCATATTGCCATGACGTACGGCATGACTTAAAGCAGTATACCCCTGTAAATTGTGGCGATCAATATCAGCGTGATAGACACCATGAAGTAAATCTATTACTTCCTCATTATTTGTTATTGCAGCATGATATAAAGGGAGATGATATTCATCTGATTCATTAACGCTCTCAGGATTATAACTTAGCAAGAAATTTATTGCAGTTATATTGCCTTCAGACACCAGCTGATTTAGGAGAGCTCTGCCTTGTGAATCGGTAGTATTAATATTATTATCAGCATAAAAAACATCGAGCAGTGAATCTGTTGTTTCTCTATCTTCATTTATAATTGCATAATACAAGAGGTCATAAAACAAATCTGATATAAACCCTTCATCTTTTTCTCTTTGTTTTTGTATAAAATTGCTTTCTTGCTCGTCCACAACTTGTGGTAACGGTAATTCGCTTAGCTCCATATGGAACTCTATTAAACCCTGTAACGATTTTTTAAATTCTGCTTGATCATTGATTTCGCCATTTTTTACCTTCTCCTTTAGCTCATAAGCATTAACATTCTTAGCAATCACTAATTCGTTGAAGTGATAAATGTTATTTTGATCGGAAGTATCGTCACTGGAATCTGCTGCACTAAAACTCAAATTTAAAGTACTTTCTTCAGATTCAGTATGGTTGGTTTGATTAAAATCATCATCGCTGCTGGAATATACTAAATGAAAATCTTCACTATTTTTTGCAGATACTTTTGTATAATTATTATTTGTATTATTATTAGATTTACTCATAAAACCCTCTTTACATAAAATTGTTGTGTTTTGTAATTTTTATTATTTGGCAATACAACTCCTGATAGAATGAGTAAAAATTTACTGAGTATTTTTTACCCAATATATTTACCGCTGTAAAAGCCTTAGGATGTAGAAGTTAAATGGGTTTTAAGGTTGATATATCTGTACCAAAAAAATCTTTACCATAATATTTTTACCTAGGTATTTTCTACACTAGCCTATAGGTACGAATATTATTCAGTAATTTTTGATACAGCCACTCGCTTAAGTAAATTTAGTTTGTCCGTTTTATAGTAAAAAATACAATTTATTACTATAAACATAGCTATAAATGCTTAGGTAATTTAAATATAAAGTTGAATTTTGGTGTTATG
>Ga0206914_1018_pt1 | contig 22092 bp, 15 predicted proteins | sample Alteio_BWOrgHeat_73_FD_152938 | JGI IMG/M metagenome (GOLD analysis project Ga0206914, IMG submission 152938) | Enriched cells from forest soil in Barre Woods Harvard Forest LTER site, Petersham, Massachusetts, United States -... | ecosystem: Environmental > Terrestrial > Soil > Temperate forest >... | reverse complement strand
CGAACGTGGCCTCATCCATAAGGATATCAAGCCGGCCAATGTGCTCGTTGATTCCGTGACGGGTCAGGTCTGGCTGACGGGCTTTGGCATCGCGTCGCGGCTTCCGCGCGAGCGTCAGCCGCCTGAACCTCCCGAGCTAGTCGCGGGGACGCTCGCCTATATGGCGCCCGAACAGACCGGACGGATGAATCGTTCGATCGATTCCCGGAGTGACCTCTATTCCCTTGGGGTCACCCTGTACGAGATGCTCACTGGCGCTCTGCCTTTTATGCCCTCGGATCCGATGGAATGGGTCCACTGCCACATTGCGAGACAGCCCGTGCCGCCCGCAGAACGGTTGAAGAACATACCGTCAACTGTGTCGGCCATCGTCTTTAAGCTGCTCGCCAAGACTGCCGAGGAACGTTATCAGACCGCCGCGGGCACAGAGAGTGATCTTCGCCGCTGCCTCGCTCAATGGGAGGGGGAGCGCCGCATTGACGAGTTTCCGCTGGGCGAGCACGACACGTCGGACCGGCTGCTGGTCCCTGAGAAATTGTATGGACGAGCAAATGAAATCGACACCTTGCTCGCCGCATTTGATCGGGTTGCCACGGGTGGCGGCCCGGAATTGGTGCTCGTTTCCGGATATTCCGGGATCGGAAAATCGTCCGTCGTCAACGAGCTTCACAAGGTGCTGATTCGGCCACGCGGCCGTTTTGCATCTGGCAAGTTCGACCAGTACAGGCGCGACATCCCCTATGCCACGTTGGCGCAAGCATTTCGGAACCTGGTCCGGCGGCTGTTGGGTAAGAGCGAGGCCGAGCTCCAGGGTTGGCGCGACCTTCTTCAGCAGGCTTTGGACCCAAATGGGTTGCTCATTGTTGACCTCGTCCCTGAATTGAAGGTCATCATCGGCGCGCAGCCGCCGGTTCCGGAGCTTGCACCACAGGACGCCCAAAATCGGTTCCAGCTGGTGTTCCGGCGCTTTATCAAAGTGTTCGCGCAGCCGGAACACCCTCTCGCCCTCTTCTTCGACGATTTGCAATGGCTGGACGCCGCAACGCTCGACCTGCTTGAGCACCTGCTCACGCACTCTGAGGTGCGGCACCTGCTACTGGTCGGAGCCTTCCGCGACAACGAGGTCAGTCCCTCTCACCCGCTTCTGCGGACGCTGGGTGCGATCCGCACAGCCGGCGGGCGGGTCCAGGAGATCGTGCTCGCGCCTCTCGGACTTGATGATATCGGCCATCTCGTCGCCGATGCCATCCATTGCGAGCCGGAGCGTGCGCGACCGTTAGCCCGACTGGTGCAGGAGAAGACCGGCGGAAATCCGTTCTTCGCCATTCAGTTCCTCACGGTGCTGACCGAAGAGGGGCTGCTGGCGTTTGACCCGGTTGCGTCGGCTTGGCAATGGAACATGGATCGCATCCGCGCCAAGAACTACACCGATAATGTGGTCGATCTGATGGTCGCGAAGCTGAAGCGGCTTTCTTCCACGGCCCAGGAAGCCCTGAAACAGCTCGCCTGCCTGGGCAGTGTCGCCCCGACCGCCATCCTGGCCCTGGTTCACGGAACAACGGAGGAGGCGATACACGCAGCTCTGTGGGAAGCCGTCCGTGCCGGACTCGCCTATCGCGAGGACAACGCCTACAGGTTCCTGCACGACCGGATCCAGCAGGCTGCCTACTCGCTGATTCCCGACGAGCACCGTGCCGACATCCACCTGCGCATCGGCCGGGCGCTGCTGGCGAGCATGACGACGGACGAACTCGCCGAGCATCTGTTCGATGTGGCGAACCAGCTCGATCGGGGCGCCGCGCGGCTAAACGACCGGGACGAGAAAGCGCAAGTGGCGGCGATCGACCTGCGTGCCGGGCGAAAGGCCAAGGCGTCAGCAGCCTATGCGTCGGCGTGCGTCTATCTTGCAGCCGGCATGGCGCTGATAAGTAGCGACGGACTGGATAGTCCTAGTCAGTACGCGCTTGTCTTCGCCTTGTATCTTGAACGCGCGGAGTGTGAGCTCCTGAGCGGAAGTTTCGATGAAGCTGAGCGGCTAATTCAACAGCTGATCCGAAGAGGTGCGTCGAGAGTCGACAAGGCAGCCGCCTACCGCCTCAAGTGTCATCTACATATCATAAAATCGGAAATACTGCAGGGTGTTGACGCCGCGCTCGAGTGTTTGCGCCTCTTCGGCATCGAGATGCCGACTCACCCCACTCGCGAAGAAGTCCAATCCGAGTACGAGATAGTCTGGAGAAACCTGGAGGAACAATCGATCGAAAGTTTAGTTGACCTGCCCTTGATGACTGACCTGGAAACGCACGCCGCCATGCGTGTCCTCGCGTTTCTCACCGGCCCGGCACTTTACACCGACATCAACCTCTACCACTTGCATTTCTGCAAGATGGTGAATCTGAGCCTGAGATACGGAATAAGCGACGCTGCCACGTTTGGTTACGCGGGTTTCGGCGTTATGCTTTGCCTACCTTTCCGGCGCTATACCGAGGGTTATCGTTTTGGGAAACTCGCTTGCGATCTCGTTGAAAGGCATGGGTTTGCCGCCTATAAGGCGAGGGTCTATCTCTCGATGGAGATGGTTGCCCTGTGGACGCAACCCATCGAATTAGGACTCGAGTTAACCCGTGCCGCCTTCCGTGCTGGCGCCGAATCGGGCGACCTTGCCTTTGCGTGTTACAGCTGCCTGCATATCGTCGCGGACCTCCTTATCCAGGGTGCGCACCTCGACGACGTATGGCGAGAATCCGAGACCTGCCTGGATTTCATCCGCAGAGGGAAATACCTCGATGCTGCCGACTGCATGATTAGTCAGCAACAACTCGTCCGCAACCTGCGGGGACAGACCGCGACTTTTTCTACTTTCAGCGACGAGAAATTTGACGAACAGAGCTTTGAAGCTCGATTGACCGAGGACCGGATGACCCACCTGATCAGCCGGTATTGCATTCTCAAAGTTCAGGCTCGGTTCATCTCGGGCGACTACCGCGCGGGGCTCGCCGCGGCGGCGAGGGCAAAGAAGGTTCAGTGGTCTTCGGAACCCTTTTTCCACTCCCTGGACTACTACTACTATGTCGCGCTGACGGTGGCAGCGTGCTACGAGAACGGGTCGGCAGATGAACAGCAAGTGTGGCGCGAACTCCTGATGTCGCACCAGGAGCACCTGCGCGAGTGGGCCGAGAACTATGCGCCAACTTTCGCCGATAAGTACGCCCTGGTGGCAGCCGAGATCGCCCGCCTCGAAGGGCGAGACGCCGATGCAATGCGCCTGTACGAGCAGGCCATTCGATCGGCTAGCCAGAATGGCTTCGTCCAGAACGAGGGCCTAGCCCATGAGGTCGCCGCGCGGTTCTACACGGCGCGCGGCTTCGAGACCATCGCCAACGCCTATCTCCGGAACGCCAGGCACTGTTATCTCCGCTGGGGTGCCGACGGCAAGGTGAAGCAGCTCGATCGGCTGTATCCCCACTTGGCCGCCGTGGAGAGCAATCGTCCGACGGCGACCATTGGCCCCCCGGCTGATCGACTCGATATAGCGACCGTCGTCAAAGCCTCTCAGGCCGTGTCTAGCGAGATCGAATTGCCCAAGCTGATCGAGAGGCTGATGACGATCGCGGTCGAGAACGCGGGCGCAGATCGTGGCCTTCTGATACTGCCGGCAGAGGATGAGCATCTGATTCAGGCAAAGGCTCGGACCACCGGCGATCAGATCAAAGTCGAGCTGTGCCAGGAGCCAATCACCGGAAACGCCTGTCCGGAATCTATCCTCCGTTATGTCATCCGCACGCAGAAAAGCGTGATCCTCGATGATGCCTCCAAGCCCAACCTCTTCTCAGAGGACGATTATCAGCGCAGCCGACCAACCAAGTCGATCCTCTGCCTCCCACTGATCAAACAAGGGCGATTGACCGGGCTGCTCTACCTGGAGAACACCCTGACCTCGCACGCCTTCACCCCGGACCGAATCGCGGTCTTGGAACTGCTGGCGGCGCAAGCGGCGATCTCGCTGGAGAACACCCGCCTCTACAGCGATCTTCAAGAGCGTGAGGCGAAGGTCCGGCGCCTAGTCGAATCGAACATCATCGGAATCTCAATTTTTGACTTTGATGGTCGCATTATTGAGGCCAACGAGGCCTTTCTCCACACAGTGGGACATAGCCGCGACGATATCATTTCGGGTCGTCTGCGCTGGACCGACCTTACGCCCACCGAATGGCAAGATGCTGACGAACGGGCCGTGGCAGAGCTTAGGGCGACGGGAAGCTGCAAAGCTTACGAGAAGGAGTACTTGCGGAACGACGGCAGCCGCGTGGCCGTCCTTGTCGGCCCGGCGGCTTTCGACGGCCCCCGCGACCAGGGCGTCTGCTTTGTGCTCGATTTGACTGAGCGCAAGCGGGCGGAAGAGGAAGCCCGCGAGAGCGAGCGGCGATACCGCGAAGCGCAAGCGGAGCTCGCTCACGTCACGCGCGTGACGACGCTGGGAGAGCTGACCGCCTCGATCGCCCACGAAGTGAACCAGCCGCTTGCCGGAGTCGCCACCAACGCCGAGGCCTGCCTGCTCTGGCTGGACCGCGAAGCACCCAACCTCGACGCGGCGCGCCGCTCAGTGGAGTGGATCATCAAGGATTGCAATCGGGCGGGCGAGGTGATCCGGCATGTTCGCGCGCTCTCGAAAAAGGCTGACACCCAGAAGGTGCCGCTCGACATTAATGACGTGATCAACGAGGTCATTACTTTGGTGCAGCGTGAGCTGAACAGTCACCGGGTGTCGCTGCGGATGGAGCTCGCGCCCGCGCTACCCGTAGTTATCGCCGATCGCGTCCAGTTGCAGCAGGTGGTCATCAATCTGGTGGTCAACGGCATCGAAGCAATGCAAGCGGTCACGGACCGGCCGCGCGAACTGGCCATCCGAACGCAGCACAACGAAGCACACCAGGTTCTGGTAACGGTGAAGGACTGCGGTGTCGGAATCTCGGCCGAGGACGCGGATCGGGTGTTCAGCGCCTTCTTCACCACCAAATCCGGCGGGATGGGCATGGGACTCTCGATCTGCCGTTCGATCATCGAAGCCCATGGTGGGCGGGTATGGGCTGCGCCCAATTTGCCTGAGGGGGCGACCTTTCACTTCACTCTGCCCTTGCATCAAGAGGATGCATCGTGACCGGGCGCCCGACACCCCCGCGCGATCTTACGAGCGGCGAACAACCGATCGTCTTCGTCATCGACGACGACGAATCAATGCGCAGGGCGCTCACCAATCTTTTCGAATCGGTGGGCCTGCGGGTTGAGGTGTTCGGTTCGGCCCCCGAATTGCTGCAGAGCTCGCTTCCGGATGTTGCGAGCTGCTTGGTCCTCGACGTCAGGCTGCCAGGAGTGAGCGGCCTCGACTTTCAGACCGAACTGGCGAAGGCGAACATTCACATTCCAATCATCTTCATGACCGGTCATGGCGATATCCCGATGTCGGTCAGGGCCATGAAGGCCGGCGCGATGGACTTCTTGACCAAACCCTTTCGCCAGCAAGAAATGCTGGATGCCGTGTCGATGGCGATCGAACGTGATCGGCAGAGGCGCAAAGATGAGAAAGTCGTCTCGGGTGCGCGGGCTCTTTTCGGAACCCTGACCCCCCGCGAACGGGAGGTGCTGTCTTTGGTCGCCGCCGGGCTCCTGAACAAGCAGATAGCAGCCGAGATCGGGGTCGCCGAGATTACCGTGAAGATACACCGCGGGCACATCATGAAGAAGATGGGTACGAGGTCGGTGGCCGATCTTGTGCGAATCACTGAAATGCTCGGAATAAAGCGCCCCCAGCCGTAGCGGCGTAAAACCTATGTATGATTTTCCGATCTCTCTTCGCGGCGCATTCTGCCCTACGGTGGCGCCCCGTATGCTCTCCATTCGGTGAAGGATAGACTGTTGTGCCTAGCCCCCCGGTAATCTCGATCGTTGACGATGATGCATCAATCCGCGTCGCAACTGACAACCTCCTCAGGTCGCTAGGATACACCGTCCATACCTTTGCTTCGGCCGAGGAGTTCTTGCGGTCTTCCCACTTCAACAACACGTCGTGCGTCATTGCGGACGTCCAAATGCCGGCCATGAGCGGTGTCGAGCTGCAAGCCCTCCTGCTTGCGCAAGGGCACCTCGTGCCATTCATATTCATCACGGCCTTTCCCGAAGAGACCATCCGAAATCGGGCAATGAAGGCCGGAGCAATTTGCTTTCTGACAAAGCCGTTCGACAGACTAAGCTTGATCAAGTGCCTCGACACTGCCTTGCAGAGGCGAGACGGCGCAGCCGGCAAGTAGGGGACTCCGCGAATTGGCGTGGCAACTTGCGTCAGCACGCGGCTCAGCGAAAGCAGCTTTCGAGCTGGCGGACACTCTCGTATCCGCGCAAGCGTCATGGCGGCACCCATAATAGATCAGGTTTTCAAAGGGTGCTGGTGCCCTCCGGAGTGCCTAAAACCAAGGTATGAGGCCCCCGAAACCAATACGACATCTTGAACCCACCTCTGTAGGATAGAGGATTTCATCCTCTTCGATCATGTTGTCATTCGACTGGCCATGGCTCGATTTGGCCTGTTGGCGCGATCTAGTCGCCTCGATCGCTGAGGAGATGAAGGCCATGTCGACCGACACGCTGATCAACTTTGCAATACGTCTTATGCCGCCTCTTGCCTTGCTTGCCGCAATGCTGTGCGGACCGGCTCAAGCCGCCGACTACGAGGTCGGCCCCAGCCTCGTCTGCGACACCCAAAACCAGGTGGAGCGCTACGTCGCCCTGTTCTCCGGAGACGCGCAAGCCGCCGTCGGCGCCGTCAATGCAGAGGAACAAAACCCGACTGCTTGCGCTCTCGTCGACATCGTCTACCTGCGAGGTTCGCGCATTGGCATGGTGCGAAACCGCGACAACGCGTTTGAGATCGTGCGAATCCTGGTGGTGGGAATCGACACGGACGCCGGCATCCAGGCGGTCCCGCCTGCCGCATATTTTTCGCTGTTCGGCATCAGAGAATACCCGGTGTAGGCCGGCCAACGAGAATTCCACCAAAGCTATGAATTCGCAGTGACGCCGCGTGAGCAACACAACCACGGAGATCCAAGACCATGGTGACCGAATCGCTGCCCACAACTGCCGCTTCATTCTTTCAGAAGAGCGCTCCCAGATTCCCACAAGTGGTGGTGCCGCTTCCGATCAAGCAGCTAGGAAGTCCCGCACATGACGAACGCCCCGATCGCAATCAGGTCCGCCAGCCCCTTCGTCCCGCTGCGACCGATATGCTCAATTCGATCGTCGAAATTTCCCCGACCGACATCGTGAAACGCCGCGCCACCGCTTGGCCCGGCATGGCAGTAGAGACCGTCCAGGCGACGCGACATGACAGGATCGAATCCCGATTTTGTGCGCCCGTCCACCTGCTGGCCGTATACGAGCGGGGCGTGCGCCATGACGGCGGCACGTTCATCGAGGGCCTGCCAAAATCGAGACTGCGAGATTTCAGCCGAAAGCTGATCTTTGTGCCGGCCGGCCATGAATACCGGGACTCGCAAGAACCGCGCGTGCTCACTCGCGGGACCTATTTTTATTTCGATCCTGCCAGGCTAGCGGTCAGTCTGGAACTCGATTTGGCCGACATGTCATTTGCGCCGCGGCTGTTCTTCGAAGATCGCGGGCTATGGGATGCGGCACTGAAGTTAACCTCATTGATCGAAAGCGGCGGCCCGGATCATCGGCTCTACATCGAAGCGGTCGGCGCCGTATTGGGGCATGAGCTGGTGCGCTTCAATGCTGGAAGGCCTTGCATGGAACCCCAGCTCCGTGGTGGGCTCGCTGCTTGGCAGCAGCGCACTGTCGTCGCCTATATCGAGGACCATCTCGCTGAGCCGATATCGCTCGCCACGCTTGCGCAGCTGGTCCGCTTGAGCCCGTTCTATTTCTGCCGCGCATTCAAACAATCCTTCGGGATGCCGCCCCATCGCTTTCACACCAGCCGACGCATCGAACGTGCCAAGATATTGTTAGCAAAGCGGGCTCCGTCAGTGACGGATATCGGATTTACCGTCGGATACAGCCAGACAAGCTCTTTCACTGCGGCATTTCGCAAGGCGACTGGGCTGACCCCGACTGCCTATCACCGGAGCCTCAGCTAGTGAGCTCGCAACCGGAGGCTGCAATGCGAGGCAAAATTGAAGACTTGGCGAATCGAGTCGGTCGCAACCGCGGCACACCCACGCCTGTCGGCCGACAGTTACAATCGATCTTTGATGTCGAAACCCCTCCGCCCTTGCCGGATCACCTTGCCCGATTGCTCGCGCAACTAAATCAAGCGGACGATAAGATGCGCCGTCTGCTCGCTGGGGGGGAAGATCGCCTCTCCGGGCCGTTAGCCACAGTCGAACTCATCGCCGGGATCGAGGTGCTGTTGCGCCAGCCAACGGAAAGCCGCGATATTGTGCTGCGGGTAGGACCGGTCGAGCTTGATCTCATCGGGCGCACCGTTAAGCGCGAGCACCGCATAATTCACCTGCTGCCGCGAGAATTTCGCCTGCTCGAATACATGATGCGTCGCAAAAATCAGGTGCTGACCCGCGACGTATTGTTGGAGGAGGTGTGGAACTACAGGATCGCCCCCAAGACCAACCTCGTCGACGTTCACATGGGAAAGCTGCGGCGTAAGTTGGACGAGCCACATGAATCGCCGATGATTTACAACGTGCGCGGTGTGGGTTTCATCCTCCGTGCGCCTGCCTGAGGTCCAGACGGTCGACGTCAGTCCGTCTCCGGAACAGCTGAGTCGAGGTCTCCGCGACATCAAACGTCGCGTGACTTTGTGGACGCGGGTGCCCGCGGAAACGGTGTGAAAATCTGTGCGTCGGTAGGCGCCATGTCGGGCGACGCTGTTGTTGCGGAGAGCCTCGCATTGGCCGGCTCAAGGCCGCGCCCGCCCTGGAACTGTGATCCTCGAAGATCTAAGCCGCACGTCTTCACAGCATACTCAGCGACCGCCAAATTATGAGTGCGAGCTCGACGCAACGGGGTACGCGTCCGCCGAGGACCGCAGGTCAGGTGAGTGCCCCTGGCCGCGGGCGTCAGCGTCTTTGGTGCCCGACATGACGGGTGGGGTGGTACGGGCTTGAAGGGTTCACATCGAGATCAACGGTCTCGACGCAGCCCTGCGGCTGAGTGTGACTGGAGCCGGCAAACCACGGTCCATCACGTAGCCGGGCGTTGCTGACCTTCGACAGCCAGAGGCAACGCCACTCGCCTTGAGGCGGCAACCCCGACTTGCTCTGACCACCAAACTGATAGGTCAACGCTTTCTCTTGTCCTTGCGAGTGGCCGAGGATGATCGGGCAGAGTTCGCGAGGATAGCCGCCGTACACGCACAGGATTTGCTTGCGCGCGGCCATTGCTTGTTCGAACAAAGCGTAGTTTGGGCTCACCGGGTTTTCCTGGTCGTTCGTTAGCCCTGAGTTTCATTTAGGCAGCGGTGCTGGAGTCAACCAGATGATCGCCGTGCATGCAGCGAACCCGGCTCGGATGATTGGCCGAGCAGCCAAACCCTTCATGCCGCCAGCATGGCGCGATCCGGCTTCCAATTCCAGGGCAGCAACTCGCCGATCCGCCTGGCCGGATGGTCGGGCAAGCACGTCGGCGAGCCAGGCGCGGGGATCGACGTCGTTGAGTTTGGCGGTCTCGACTAGCGTGTAGATGGCAGCGGCGCGGCGCCCGCCTTCGTCCGATCCCGCGAAGGTCCAGTTGTGGCGGCCGACCGCGACGCAACGCAGTGCCCGCTCGGCGGCGTTGTTGGTCATGCACAGGCGGCCATCGTCGAGGAAACGGGCGAGACCGTTCCAGCGGTTGAGGCTGTAGGCGATCGCCTTGGCAACCTGGCTGCTGGCTGACAGCTTGGCGCGTTGCTGACGCAGCCACCTCTCCAGATCGATCACGAGTGGCAGGCTGTGCTCGTTGCGAATGCGCCGGCGCTCCGGTGGCGGCTTGCCATTGATGTCGCGCTCGATGTCGAACAGGGCGTCGATGCGTTTGACCGCCTCGATCGCGATCGGCGACTTGTTGAGCCGCGCCAGATCGAAGAACTTGCGCCGCGCATGCGCCCAGCACACCGCCTCGATAATCGGCCCCGGCTTGCGCCCGGCCTCGTAGAGCCGGTTGAAGCCCGCATAGGCATCCGCCTGCATCAGGCCGGCATAGGTTGCGAGGTGAGCATAAGGGTGCACGCCGCCGCGGTCGGCGGAATAGAAGAACACCGCCGCCGGCGCCGCGGTTCCGGCAAACGGGCGGTCATCGCGCACGTAGGTCCACAGCCGGCCGGTGCGGCACTTGCCCTTCGCCAGCACCGGCACCGTGGTGTCGTCGGCATGGATGCGTTCAGCCGCGAACACGTGGGAGCGGATAACCTCGACCAGCGGCATCAGGGTCGCAGCCGACGCACCGACCCAATCGGCGAGCGTCGAGACGTCGAGCTCCACGCCCTCCCGCGCGTAAGTTGCGCTCTGGCGGGTAAGCGGCAGGTGGAGGCCGTATTTGCAGAACAGGATATGAGCCAGCAGCAACGGCCCGGCGCGCCCGCGCGCAATCGGATGCGAAGGCGCCGGCGTCTGCGCGATCGTCTCGCAGGAGCGGCAGGAGAACTTCTCGCGCACGTGCTGGATCACCTTCCACTGCGCCGGCACGTGCTCCAGCGTCTCGGTCACATCCTCGCCGATCTTGCGTAGCATGCTGCCGCCGCAGCACGGGCACGCGGTCGGCGCCGGATGGACGACGCGTTCGCGCGGCAGGTGCTCCGGCAACGGACGGCGTACCGGCCGCTTGCGCTGGAAGCCCTGCACCTCGATCTTGGCGCGCGCCGCCGCCGCAGCGGCCAGCTGGGCTTGCGCCTCGGCTTCGGATGCATCCTCTTCCAGATCAGCGAGCCTAAGCTCGAGCTGTTCGAGGACGGCACCGCGCTCGGAGGATTGGCCGTACTGCTCGTGGCGCAGCTTAGCGATGGTGAACTTCATCTGCTCGATCAGCAGCGCCCGCGCCTTCGCCTCGGCCTCCGCATTCTGCGCCTTCACCTCGGCGGCAATCACCATCGCCTTCAGGATCTTAACGTCGTCGGGAAGCGAATCAGCCGTGAGGGTCATGCAGACGAGAAAGCACAATTGCACGCGCTGCGCGCTGCCAATGTGCTCGATGAGTCAATCAGTCGCGTCGTTTACCCGGCCGATTGCGGTCGCCACGTGTGTTGCGGAGCACGCCAATCGATGCCTTCCAATAAATAGCCGAGCTGTGCCGGCGTGACCGCCACCGTGCCGTCCGCCGGCGACGGCCAGATGAAGCGGCCGCGTTCCAGGCGCTTTGCAAACAGGCACATGCCTTGCCCGTCGTGCCACAGCACCTTGAGCAATCCACCGCGCCGGCCGCGAAAAACGAACAAGTGCCCGCCATGCGGATCGTGCTTCAGCTTCTCCTGAACCATCAGGGCCAGGCCGTCGAAGCCCTTGCGCATGTCGGTGTGGCCGGTCGCCAGCCACACCCGCATCCCGGCCGGAAACGAGATCATCGCCGTCGCTCGCCTTGCGCCAGCGCCCCGACCGCCACCGACAACGTGGCGGCGTCGACCGCGCCCGTGATCCGAAGCCGCGTCCCGCCCACAAACTCGATCTCGATCACACCAGATGGGGTCGGCAGCGCCGGCGCAGAAACCGGCTCCGGCGAAACCGTCACGGCCGCAAAGGTTGTGGCTGGGGCTTCGTCCCGCTGGCAAAGCTCTTGCCGCCACCGAAACAACTGGCTCACATGGATACCAGCTTCGCGAGCGACCGCGGACGCCACAGCGCCCCGTTCCAATGACGCCGCCACGATCCGCTGCTTCTCCACCGCAGACCAGCGCCGCCGACGTTGCACCGATGTGATAACCTCGACCCGTCCGTTCGTCATTGTGACTATCCATAGGATTAGTCACATCACTTCGCGCCCGCCTTCTCGGACCGCAAGGCGGCCTTCCGCGAGTGCGTACGCAACGGGAGACCGTGCGGACGTCAATGTTTCAAGATCCCCAATAGTCGTCGGGCAGATTGACTACGATCGGCTCGGAGGTACTTCGCACAACCACCCAGGCAAAGCGGTGATCGGCAGATTGATTGATCTCCATGTGCGGCAACCACGCCGGGACATGGACGAAGTCACCCCCGCGCGCGATGGCACTAAACTCACCACGTTCGCCCCAACGGACAAGGCAATCTCCCTCGAGTACATAGGCGATCGTCTCCTGCTTGCCATGATGATGGATACCAGTGCGGGCACCGGGCTCGACGATGAAGATCCCGCCCCAAAGCGCGGTCTGAATTCCCATATCTACGGTAATGGCGGAACGCCGTTCCGACCCTGGGGTCTGGATCGTATCCCGATTGAAGAGGGCGGGTTGAATGATCCTAAGGTGGCGATACCGGCTCATGGCGATACAACCATGCAGCTGTCAAGAGGCATCGTGATATGAAGACAATCGGCCTGCGGATACGACTGGACCGTCACCATCAGATGCTCCTCGAAAACATGACGACGCGTGGCGCCACAGGATTTAATGTGTTTGCTGATCCGCCGCTTCATTTTGATTGCTGGGCTTAGCGCGGAGTTGCCGTATTTGTTGAGGCAGAGATCCGCCTCGCGCCCCTGCCGGGCATTTACGATGAACGGATAAATGAACGCGTGGTGTCGGCATACTTAGCCGAGGTCATGGTGCTTCCCATAACAATATCGCACGCGATTATTGACGCAAGGCTGGCACATCAAGCGCAACTGGGAAAAAGTTCTGACTCGGTCGGGCGATTAAGTTGCGGAGTAGTCACGTGGTACCTGCGCGGTCGACAACCGATCGTGCGATGAGGAAAGCATCTCGAAGGAGGCAGACATGTTCCGCATCACTCTTGCGCTGCTCGCGTTCACGCTGCCAGCAGTTGCGCGCGACAACGGGCAGTGGGGTGATCAGCCGACTTATTTGCGTCAATGGTTTCAGAAGCTTATGCAGCCGGACAATCCATACGTGTCTTGCTGCGGGGAAGCTGATGCCTTTGAGGCCGACAGCTACGAGGCACAGGACGATCAGTACGTCGCCATAATCACGAACGGGAAAGGAATCATTCCTGAGGGAACACGAGTTCCCGTACCCAATAAGAAGATGAAGTGGGACGAGGGCAACCCCACTGGACACGGTATCATCTTCATCGGAAGTGGCGGGCAGGTGTTCTGCTATGTGACGCCCGGCGGCGTTTGATTCGTTCGATCGCGCGGTAGCAGACTTGTGCCCCCGGTCAGTGCAAAGTGGTGAACCACAGATCCATGGGTGCCCTCAGGAAAATAGTCAGCAATTATTTTGACGATGAATCGCCAGAATCGAAATGCGCTCGACTCATCGGACGTAGACTTGGTCGTGTTCGGTTCTCTTGTGCCGCCATCAGCAGCGCGTATTCGATGGGATGCAGGCAGCGTCCGATTAGGAGCTTGGGAGCGATCACCAAAAGTGCACAACAAACGAGGTAACCACAAACCGGGGACAAACGAACCTCCAACTATCGACGCGGCACTCCCGCGGCCCATGCCGCACTGAGGTGCCGTGCACCTGAACATGAAGGAGTAGCTGATCATGACCCCGAAGGTCACCCTTTGTACGCTTGGATTCGCAATCATGACGGGAATGCTCGCGCTGGCGGATGGTCCAAAGTCACAATCTGCGAACAGCGCGAATGTCCATCAAATGAAGATGGATCGCTGTCCCTATTATCCGTCTCCTGTTGTGTGTCGCGATGGTTCGGGAGCGCACATAATATCTGGGAGACTAACCCCGCCTTAAGATGCATTTCGCGCCACTACGGGCATTGACCGCGGGGGGACAATTGAGAGCTTGATCCCGCAATCGTCCAACTCCGAAGGAACTTTGTGCCGTTCAAAATCGAGCGGCTCGCAAAAAAAAAGACCCGTCGACACCATTGCCTGCGGCGGCGTGCTGACGCAGGCGTAGCGGATGCCCACCTTGGGAGACGGCTCCTTCAACAAAAAACCGCAAGTACACATAATTTCAAGCAATGGCGAGGCGGCGAAGCTAACGCGGATGATTAGATTGGCGGTCGCAAACGTTCGAACGCGACGCCCTAATCGATGCACCTTGGAATTTCGAGCCTTCGAACTTCACCGACCCACGACGAGGCGCGGAGGGCAGGCCTCGGAACTTCGCGGCCCGCGTGGCGCATGGAGGCTTCAAATGAAGCGGTTGTTTGCCTTGGCCCTGGTCACAGCACTACTTCGTTGCGGTCCCGGCGGGGCACAGACGGCCGCTTTTGGTGCGCCTGCCACGCCCGGCTTTGGAACGACGTCATCGTTGGGCACCCTGAACACAACGGCGCCAACCGGCGGCACCGCGATTCCACTGGGATCGGCGCAGCTCTATGTGGGAGGCCTCAGCCCCGCTCCGGGCGACCCAAACGCACAAGGCGACCCCATTGGCGCCAGCACGGTATGCCTGCCGTTGGCCTTGCCTGGCACATCGGCAGACATCCTGAGTTCCGCGATCGATATCATTGGAACCTCGGGAGCGGCGGTCAACCCAGTGCAATCGCCTGGGTGCGTCCCGCCCGCACCGGGAGTGAGCGCACCGGGCGGCTTGTCGTCGACGCCGGGATCGGCTGCGGTCACATCCACAATGGTAACATCTCTCGGCGGCGGGGCCATTCCGCTCGGTGCCACTGACGTTACCCCCACCGGCCTGAGCCCGCCGTCGGTGGTGCCCGTTCCCGCCGCGTCGGCTTCAACGTGTAACGCATATGCGTTTTCCTTGAGCCTAAGCGCCGCGGCCTTGGGAACGATTGCATCGGCGGCCAGCGTGCCGAGTTCGACCCTGTCGTTACCGTTCGGATGCTGAAGCGCTGATGCCGGCATAGCGCAGATTCTGGTGAGGTTCCGCCGCATCGCCGGACCGCCGACTACGTTGAAGGTGCTATCAAGCCTCCAGTCCCACTTCGTGCAAGTCCTGTCCGGTCATCGGGGATCGGGCGTGGCAGGTTGAGGTTCGATCTGCGATACTTGAGCGATAGAGTTGAATTTCTATCCGTACTGACCGCGTAGGATGGCCATGCGCCGGGTTGAGCAATTGACCGGCTCGTGCGTGCCGCGCGGCAACCAAGCGGTGGCACTGGCATCGTGGCCGCGGGCCCGGGTCGTCGGCGCCACATTGGCCGCACCACTTCTCGGATCACTTTTCGCCCTGCTGTCATCGGACGAGATCATAGGGGCAAGACGGATGTTGCCGGATGTGGTACCATGATAATTGGCACCGCCGGCCATATTGACCATGGCAAGACTGCGCTCGTTAAAGCTCTGACCGGGATCGCTGGCGATCGGTTGAAAGAGGAAAAGGCGCGGGGCATCACCATCGATCTCGGCTTCGCTTATCTGGTGACCGAGGCTGGCCCGGTGCTCGGCTTCGTCGACGTGCCAGGCCATGAGCGCTTCGTGCACACGATGCTGGCCGGCGCAAGCGGGATCGATTTCGCCCTGCTGGTGGTCGCCGCCGACGACGGAATTAAACCGCAGACGCGGGAGCACCTGGCGATCATCGATCTTCTCGGCATTGCACGCGGCCTCGTGGCGGTGACGAAGATCGATCTCGTCCCGCCCGAGCGCCTCGCGGTGGTGGCCGGCGAGATTAGGGCGGCGGTCGCCGGAACGGTTATGGAGGCTGCCGATATCCTGCCGGTTTCAGCGCTAACGGGTAAGGGCGTGGATAGGCTGCGCGCCCACTTGGCCCCTAACGCTACCGATACCCGGGATTGGTGCAGCGAAGGCCGCTTCCGCCTTGCGGTTGATCGTGCCTTCACGCTGTCCGGCGTTGGAACCGTGGTCACCGGCACCGTGTTGTCCGGGTCAGTGCAAGTGGGCGACCGGGTGGTGATCAGCCCGTCGGGCCTCCCGGCGCGGGTCCGATCACTGCATACCCAAGGCCGCCCGGCGGAGATGGGGCGCGCGGGCGACCGCTGTGCGCTCAATTTAGTGGACGTCTCCAAGGAGGCGATCCGGCGCGGCGACGTGGTGCTCGCCCCCGATTTGCATGCGCCGACGGACCGCATCGACGCCAAGCTGCGGCTGCTGCCGGGCGAGACGAAGCCCATCAGCCAGTGGTTTCCGGTGCGTCTGCATCACGCGGCGGTGGAGGTCGCGGCACACATCGTCCTCCTTGGCAACGACCCCGTTGAGCCCGGCGCTTCAGCCGAAGTCCAATTGGTGCTCGATCGGCCCATCGCCGCCGCGGTGCCGGATCGCTTCGTCATCCGGGACGCAGCGGCGCAGTGCACCATCGGCGGCGGGCGGTTCATCGATCTGCGTGCTCCGGCCCGACGGCGGCGAACGGCCGAGCGGCAGGTGCAGCGCACCGCCCTGGCTGCCGCCCAACCGTTGGCCGCATTCGCCGCCCTGCTGGCTGCGCCGCCGTTTGCGTGGGATCTCACTGTCTTCGCTCGGGACCGCGCCTTGCCCACCGTGCAAACGGAACGCCTGATCGAAGAACTTGGGCTGGTTCTCCTGGAGTCAGGCGGGGCCAGGATCGCTGTCTTGCCGGACCGCTGGCGGTTATTCACGTCAAGCCTCCTCGAACGGCTTGCCGCCTATCACGCAGAGAACCCTGACCTGCAGGGCATCGGCCGGGAGAAGCTGCGGCTGCTCCTGCAACCGCGGCTGCCGGCGCCGGTCTTCATCGTCGCTCTGCGGAAGGCGGCTCGGGACAGCGAAGTCGTCCTGGACGGTTCCTTCGTCCGCTTGGCCACACATGCGGTGCGCCTTTCGCCCGAGGACGAGGCAGCCTTTGGCATGATCGCGCCGCTGCTGGCCGGTGCGGCGCGGTTCCGGCCGCCGCGTGTACGCGACATCGTGACGGCGACTGGACGGCAGGAGCACCATGTCCGGCGATTGCTTAAGCTGGCCGGGCGGATGGGTTGGGCGGACGAGGTGGCGCACGACCATTTCTTCCTGCGATCGACCATCCACGAAATGGTGACCATCATTGCGGAGGTTGCGGTCGAGGTAGAAGGGGGCGCGTTCACCGCTGCCCAGTTTCGCAATCGCACCGCAAATGGCCGCAAAGTCGCCATCCAGATCCTCGACTTTTTCGACCGGCACGGTGTCACCCTGCGCCGGGGGGATCTGCGCCGAGTCAACAAACACCGGCTGGACATGTTCTGCCCACGTTCGTCCGGTAATGCTGATGGAGGAGAGTCGTCCCCGGTGGGGCATTCGGACTTCAAATCCGCATGAGGCAGCGAGCCCGTCTCAGCTGGGTTCCACTCCCGCTGTCTTCCGGCCGCACTCCCCTCGATCCCTTATGACACGGGCGCCAAGCCGGCAGTCGGCACTACGCGGTGCAGCGCGCGGATATTCTGTTCACAAAAAGTTGATTTCGCATGTCGCGTGAGGTTGCGCGACGCGAAGGGGCCCGCCGGAGGATTTCGAACGGTTCCGACAATTGTCATACTATTTGCGCCCTGCGGAATCGCGATCTAACATCCAGAAAATAGACGACTTTCGTGCTCCGGTCGGGCTCTGCGAAGTCGCATCGCGACAGTTGATCCGCAAGTCTCCGGTTCCATCTGCCCTGATCCCCAAAGCGCGGACATATGGAACCCGGTCGCCCCAGCAGCCGGGGGCATATACATCCGTTTTATAGCCGTCCTGTGTCGCTCATGCTTAGTTACAGCTTACGGTCCCGATTTGTCGGACGTACGGCAGAGTGTGTGTTCGCCTGTAGCCACGGTTTACAGGAGCGCGCTATGAATTTGAGTCGTCGTGGATTCATCAAGCTCACCGGCGCTGGTCTGGCGGCGTCAAGTCTCGGGGCCCTTGGCTTCGATTTCGCCCGCGAGGCTCTGGCGGCTTCAGTCCGACCTTTCAAGCTGGCGGCCACCACCGAGACCCGCAACACCTGCACGTATTGCTCGGTCGCCTGCGGCATCCTCATTCACAGCCTTGGCGATCGCGCCAAGAACGCGAGAAGCACGATCATTCACATCGAGGGCGATCCGGACCACCCGGTGAACCGGGGTACGCTGTGTCCGAAGGGATCGGCGCTCCTCGATATCGTGCATGCACCGACCCGGCTGAAGGTCCCGAAATATCGCGCCCCCGGCAGCAACACATTCAAAGAGGTCTCGTGGGACTTCGCGCTGGACCGCATCGCCACGCTGATGAAGCAAGACCGCGACGCCAACTTCATTACCAAGAACGCGGCGGGCACCACTGTTAACCGTTGGACCAGCACCGGCATGCTGTCGGCGTCGGCGTCATCGAGCGAGACGGCCTACCTCACCTGGAAAGTGGTCCGTTCATTCGGAATGCTGGTCTTCGACAATCAAGCGCGTGTCTGACACGGACCGACGGTGGCCAGTCTGGCCCCAACATTCGGTCGCGGTGCGATGACCAACACGTGGCAGGATATCAAAAATGCCAATGTGGTGCTGGTCATGGGCGGCAACGCCGCCGAGGCGCATCCGTGTGGCTTCAAATGGGTGATCGAAGCGAAGATCGAGAACGGTGCCAAGCTGGTGGTGGTCGACCCGCGCTTCACCCGCACCGCATCGGTCGCCGATCTTTACGTGCCAATCCGTCCGGGCACCGATATCGCGTTCCTGAGCGGCGTCATCCGCTACCTCCTGGAGAAGAACGCAATCCAACATGATTACGTGCGGGCTTATACCAACGCCGGCCTGATCGTGAAGCAAGGCTTCGGCTTCGAGGACGGCCTGTTCACCGGCTACAAGGAAGACACCCGCAGCTACGACAAATCGAGCTGGGACTATGAACTCGATGAGCAGGGGTACGCCAAGATCGACGACACTTGGCAGCATCCGCGTTGCGTGATGAACTTGCTCCGCAAGCACGTCGACCGGTATACGCCCGAGATGGTGTCGCGCATCTGCGGCACGCCGCAGGACAAGTATCTGCAGGTTTGCGAACTGCTCGCCTCCACGGCGGCGCCCGACAAGGCGATGGCGAGCCTTTTCGCCCTCGGCTGGACGCAACATTCGGTCGGCGCCCAGAACATCCGCAACATGGCGATGGTCCAGCTGCTGCTCGGCAATATCGGCGTGGCGGGCGGCGGCATGAATGCGCTGCGCGGCCATTCCAACATTCAGGGCTTGACCGATGTAGGCCTGCTGTCGGCCGAAATGCCCGGTTATCTGGGGCTGCCGCTGGACAGCGAGCCAACCCTCGAGCAATATATGCGCACGCGGCTATTCAAGCCACTGCGCCCCGGCCAGACGAGCTACTGGCAGAATTATCGCAAGTTCTTCGTTAGCTTCCAGAAGGCGATCTACGGCGACGCGGCGCGGTCCGACAATGATTGGGCCTATGACTGGCTGCCGAAGCTCGACAATGACGGTTACGATATTCTGCGCGCCTTCGAGATGATGGCGAACGGGCAGATGAACGGCTACATCTGCCAGGGCTTCAACCCGATGCAGGCGTTCCCGGACCGCGGCAAGAACCGCAAGGCGCTGGGCAAGCTGAAATTCCTCGTCGTGATGGACCCGCTGGATACCGAGACTTCGCGGTTCTGGGAGAATTTCGGCCCACAAAATCCGTCGGACCCAGCCAGCATCCAGACAGAGGTCTTCCAGTTGCCGACCACCTGCTTTGCGGAGGAGAACGGGTCGCTGGTCAATTCGTCACGGTGGCTGCAATGGCATTGGAAAGCGGCCGATGCGCCGGGCGAAGCCCGGACCGATATCTGGATCATGTCGGGGATCTTCCACCGGATGCGCGACAGGTACCGCAAGGACGGCGGCGCATTCCCCGACCCGATCCTGAACCTGACCTGGAACTATACAAATCCGACTGATCCGGACCCGGAGGAACTCGCGAAGGACATGAACGGCCGCGCGCTGGCGGACCTCAAGAACGAAACCGGCGCAGTGACAGTGCGTGCCGGCCAGTTGCTGGACGGCTTCGCCGAGTTGCGCGACGATGGCACAACGTCATCCGGCTGCTGGATCTTTTCGGGCTGCTACACTGAGAAGGGCAACCAGATGGCGCGTCGCGATGCGACGGATCCGCGGGAGCAAGGCATCGCGCCGAACTGGGCGTGGGCCTGGCCGGCCAACAGGCGGATTCTCTACAACCGCGCCAGTGCCGACATCGCCGGGCGTCCCTGGAACCCGAGCAAGCCGGTTATCGAGTGGAACGGCAGCCAGTGGGTCGGCATCGACGTGCCTGACTATGCCCCGACCACCAAGCCATCCGATGCGGTCGGTCCCTTCATCATGAACGCCGAAGGCGTCGGCCGCCTATTCGCCCGCGATCAGATGGCGGAAGGTCCGTTCCCAGAGCACTACGAACCGTTCGAATCGCCGGTGCCGAACGTCCTTCACCCGAAGGTCCAGTCGAATCCGGCAGCGCGGGTGTTCGCGAACGACAGGGTGGCGTTCGGGAACGCTCGGGATTTTCCATATGTGGCGACCACTTACCGGTTGACCGAGCAATTCCATTTTTGGACAAAGCACGCGCTCATCAACGCAATCCTGCAGCCGGAGGAATTCATCGAGATCGGCGAAGTGTTAGCGAAAGAAAAGGGGATCGAGCAAGGCGGCTGGGTGCGCGTGTCCTCCAAGCGTGGGGTGATTGTCTGTAAGGCATATGTGACAAAGCGCATCCGCCCGCTGATGGTGGACGGCAACCCCACGCATGTGATCGGCGTGCCGATCCATTGGGGATTCACCGGCCAGGCGCGCAAGGGTTATGGTGCCAACACGCTGACCCCTTCGGTCGGCGATGCCAATACGCAAACGCCGGAGTTCAAGGCATTTCTGGTCAATGTCGAGAAGGCCAGCGCCCCGGTGGCATGAAGGAGCAGCCGATGGCTGATTTGCAGTCGCAGGATTACGTACGGCGCTCGGCGTCGACCATGACGCCGCCGTCGATCCGCAATCATGAACAGGAACTAGCGAAGCTGATCGATGTCAGCCGGTGCATCGGTTGCAAGGCTTGCCAAGCCGCGTGCATGGAATGGAATGACTTGCGACCGGAAATCGGGCATTTCGAGGGATCCTACGACAACCCCTTGGATTTAGATCCCAGCACCTGGACGCTGATGCGCTTCACCGAATGGGAGGACGAGAAGGGCAATCTGGAGTGGCTGATCCGCAAGGACGGCTGCATGCACTGCGAGGATCCCGGCTGCCTGAAGGCGTGTCCGGCACCCGGTGCTATCGTGCAATACGCCAACGGCATCGTGGACTTTATCAGTGAAAACTGTATCGGCTGCGGTTATTGCGTCAAAGGCTGTCCGTTCAACATCCCCCGGATCAGCCCGGTGGATCATAAGTCGTACAAATGCACCTTGTGTTCGGACCGAGTTGGGGTCGGGCTGGAGCCGGCTTGCGTCAAGGCCTGCCCGACCGGAGCGATCCTGTTCGGTTCGAAGGCCGACATGACTGAGTGGGCTGGGGAGCGAATCGTGGACCTCAAGTCCCGCGGCTTCGCAGATGCCGGGCTATACGATCCCCCGGGCGTCGGCGGGACCCATGTGATGTATGTTCTGCACCACGCAGACCGGCCGTCGATCTACGCGGGTTTGCCGGACAATCCGCAAATCAGCGCTTTCGTCGCCGTCTGGAAGGGCATGTTTAAGCCGGTGGCTTTGGCAGGCATCGCGTTCGCGGCCATCGCCGGGTTCTTCCATTGGATTGTTGCCGGGCCGAACGAGGTGCAGCAGGAGGATGAGACGGAAGCGCAACGCTTGCTGCATGCTGCGGATGACTCGCGATGACACACCCCAAAGGGACGCTGACCCGCAATACGACTGCCGCCCGGATCAATCACTGGATCACCGGCGGCTGTTTTGTGCTGCTGTTGCTGTCCGGCCTCTCGATGTTCGACCCGATGCTGTTCTTCTTGTCGCAGCTGTTCGGCGGCGGGGAGTCGACGCGGGCGATCCATCCGTGGATCGGGACCGTGCTTCTGGTCAGCTATGCCGGGCTGATCGTGCAGTTCTGGCGCGACAATCCGTGGACTCGTGATGACATCGCCTGGATGCGCGCCATCAACCGCGTC
>Ga0206914_1016_pt1 | contig 22584 bp, 18 predicted proteins | sample Alteio_BWOrgHeat_73_FD_152938 | JGI IMG/M metagenome (GOLD analysis project Ga0206914, IMG submission 152938) | Enriched cells from forest soil in Barre Woods Harvard Forest LTER site, Petersham, Massachusetts, United States -... | ecosystem: Environmental > Terrestrial > Soil > Temperate forest >... | reverse complement strand
AGCAATCTTCGTTTGCGGCGATCAGCGAGATCAGAGCTGGTTGGAGTAATTGCAGGCCAAAATGTTTGAGCAAAGAGTGTTACGATGGCAATATTTAGCATGAGTTTCAGTGAGGTACAAAGAAGCAAAGGTCAAAATGCTGTTGCTTCAATTGCCTATAATGCACGGGATAAATTAAACGGCCTGGTTGTTGATCCGGTAACAGGTGATTCCGTGGTTAAAACTTGGGACTATCGCAAATTAACAGGCTTATCCTATAGCGCAATCCTGGCTCCTGAGCATGCACCTGATTGGGTTTATGATCGGCAAGAGCTATGGAGCAGATGTGAAGAGTTTGAAAACCGTAAGAATTCACAAACTGCCCGCAAAATGATGATTGCTCTACCGAAAGAACTAACCGAGGAACAAAATATTTTGCTGGTACAGGAGTTTGTGCGGAACTATTTGGTTGAGCATGGTATGGTAGTTGATATAAATATTCATTATGATAATCCGAATAATCCGCATGTGCATTTGCAGATGACTACCAGGGAGCTGGTTAAAATTGAGGGTGCTGATAGTGATAATGGTGTGAATAGCGATGTAATTGATTTTTCCAACCATAAAAACCGTCATTGGGGCAGTAAATTATTCTGGCGTTATTTAATGGAAGGAGTAGCAGTTACTACTAACAAACATCTAGAACTACATGGCTTTACTGCACGTATATCGCATTTATCCCATAAAGAGCGTGGCATTGATTTAGTTCCGACCATTCACGAAGGACCGGCTCGTCATATTCCGGATTCACTCTTACGTAAGAAGAATGAAGAAATCATAAAAGCTAATGCCAAAGCCATTATGGCAAATCCGGAACTGGTACTTGATCGACTTTCTGTCAATAAGCCGGTATTTACCAAAGAAGAAATAGCAGAAGCTCTTATGGAAACCATGCATCATGGTATGGATATGAAGAATATTGAAACCAGTGCTGCTATTGAAATGTTAAACAAAAATACCAACAAGCAGTTTCTGGAACTTTATGCCAAAGTAATGGCATCAGAGCAGTTAGCATTGATCACAGAGTCAGATTTAAAAGGTAGAGTTCTTTATACCAAAACCAAAAGGCTGGAGCTTGAAAAGCGTTACATTGATACAGTTGAGGAGCTAAATGCTACTAGTAATCATAAGCTTAACCTACATGTAAGTGACTTAAGCACTTTAAGTTTTGCCGAGAAGCTAGCCGGTAAAGTTCAAGCTATTACCAACATTAGTAAAGCAGACAAGGGGCAACAGGCAGAGCTAAGTGATGAACAAAAGACAGCAGTGCTAAATATTCTAAATGGTGCTGATATTAGCATATTAGAGGGAATACCGGGATCAGGCAAAACTACCGCCATGAGGGAAATTGTTCGGCAATATAGGTGTGCTGGCTATGAGGTGATTGGAGTAGCACCAAGTAGTAGTGCAGCACTCAGTCTAGAGCAAGCTACCGGAATACAGTCCAAAAATGCTACCTTATGGCGGAAAGAGTGGCTGGAAGAAGTAGGAGAAAAATTTGATTTAGTGCTAAAGACTGATTATTACAAGGAGAAAGCCTATAGAGATACCGGAGATGATAGATATAATAAGATTAATCCATTACCACAAAAACAGGTAATGATTATTGACGAAGCTTCAATGGGAGAACTTGCTAATATGGATTATCTACTGACTAAAGCAAAAAGGTCAGGCAGCAAAGTAATATTAGTCGGTGACAATAACCAATTTGCAGCTGTTGGAGCAGCAGGAGCATTAAAGAAAGTTATTGATATTTGCGGTTCAGAGAAATTATATGAATCACGCAGACAAATAAATCCGGAGCATCAAAAAGCAACAAAGCTGCTTGGTCATTTTAGAATTAGAGAAGCATTAGAGATATATCAAAAGGATAATGTCCTGAAGATAGATGAATCCAGAGAAGCAAGTACGGAGAGATTGGTTAATGATTATATTGAGAGTTACCTGAATAAATCCACAAAATCAGCTAGTGATAATTTAGCAGTACGCCGTAATATTGTAGTTTGTACTTATACTAATGATGCAGCGCAAATGTTTAACGGCTTAATTCGTGATAAGTTAAAACAGTCCGGAGTAATAAAAGGCAAAGGCAGTATTGTTAATATTGGTGGTAAGCAGCTAGAATTATGCAAGGGTGAGCAGATTGTCTTTACCCGTAATCTTAATCATTTAGGTAGCAGAGGTATTTATAACGGCGAATTAGGTACAGTATTGTCAGTAACATTATACAATTCAGGTACAAGTGCAAATTCAAAAACTACAGATAAAAATGTTACGTATAAAAATACTGCTGATACCCACAATCATGCAGTAATCAAAATAGCAGTGACCAAAGCAGATGGCAGCATAGAGAAAATAACAATTGATACTGAGTCAACATTAAAGTCAGGCATTTCTAATAATCAAAGAAACAGACAGATTCTTGATTATGGCTATGCGGTAACTGCACATAAATTACAGGGTGCAACAGTTGATCAAAGCTTAGTGTTTTATGAAAAGCAAGTGGGATATGAAGCATTTAATGTAATGATGACCAGGCATCGAGAAACCACTGCATTATATGCAGATCGGCAAAGTTTACATGATAATATTTATGCGAGGCTAGATTTGAACATTGCCGAAGCCCGCAAAGTTTACCGGATTACAGGAGCAGAGACTAAGGGCGGTAAAGTAAGCAGAGATGATATTGATTTAATAGGGCTTAATATAGGCGTTAGCAGAAGAGTAAATAACAGCTTTGCCGGTGATTATGCAGATATGGGATTGAAGGAAACCGACCATACGATAAAAGAATATATGGAAACATCAAAGCAATCTGTAGATTTAATCCGTCAGATTAGCAAATGGCAAATACAGCAGGAACGTATTACCGGAAGCAAGCCACCTATGCACAAGCACGAGTTATGGCCAGGTTTTTACGAAGTAAAACAACAAAGGAATAATATAGCCAGAACTATAGTCACTGATTACAATAACTATCAGGAAAGGATAACACAGCTAGGCATAAACTATGCTACGCTTGAGAAGCGTGCCTATGAGCTTAAAACTTACAAAGTAGAAGAACGTAGCAGCATTCTTTACAAAGAATCAGCAAATTATATTAATCTGGTCGCTGCAATAAAAACTAGTACCGATGTTAAAACTAACCATGGTTCCACAAATTCCGGCAAAAGCAACCAAACGGAACAGATAAAGCTCCATTACCATGCACTCCGCACTGAAATGATTGATAATGAAGCAAAACTGGAGCAAACAACCAAGCAGTTACAGTCTTTAAAAACAGAGCATGACTCCATCAACAGTCAGATAGCTGATCACAAGCAATATCGCACTAAACTGCTACCGGAATATTTAAAGAGGATATATCGTGAGCCATCATCTGATATAATGAAGAGTTGGCAAAGTCTTTCACGTCAGCATGGCAAGCTTATGGCAGCAGAAATGGTAAACAGGAAACCGGAGCTACTTGGCAAGCTGCATGGAGTAGGTTTCGGCAAATGGCTTGGTATCAGCAATAAAAGAATTGATGCAATTATCAATATGGAGAATCTTGGTAAGCATTTAAAGCAATACGAAACAATTAAAGAAAATCAGCATGAGCTGAAACATCAGCTAAACAATCACCAATATCTACAATTAAAGCCAACACTTGAGCAAGAGATCAAATATTTAAAAGCATTACTACCGGCTAAAATTGATCAGGAATTTATCAATGAGGTTGGCAAGGTATTGCACAAATACAGTCATCACCCTAACCATAACCGGATTCATGCGCAAAGCTATATTCACAAACAAAGTGATAACCACAACCCAAGTGACAACGACAATCAAAAATACAATCAAAATCATGATCAAACCAATATTAATAGCAACAGTAACGCCAACTTATTATCCAAAGCTGACCTGCAGCATCTGAATAATCAGTTACACAAAGTAGATCACTTCTTTAACAAGCAGCATGAAGAAATAGTAAATACCATCAATCAGGAAATACGCCATTTAAAACAATATAGATTTGTTGAAAGAGACGGCATAAAATTTTACACCGCCAAATCATATCTGGAACATTTAACGCAGGACAAATTACTTGCTCCATACTTAAGAAACACCAATATGCATGAACAGTTAGATAGGATAAATAAAGCCCAGGAGCGGGAAATGCAAATGGAGAAACGCATGAGCAGAAGTATGGATGAGGGGTTTAGTATGTAAACTAAATAATATTGTACAGGTTGAAAGCAATACAATACGTAATAAACTAAAATTAATCTACAAAAATAGCAGTCATTATGTTATCATCTTCAAGTAACAGCGATAAATAAAAAAATAACCTGAAATTATAGAGTAAAACAACGGTAATAGGTAATATATGAGCGATACGGAATTAATCAGTTTTGACTACGCAATAAAATATCTGCTAAAACATAAGAGTGATTATGATATTGTTGAAGATTTTATCTCAAGTCTGCTCAAGGCTTGTGGTCATGGAGCGGTAAAGATCAGAGCTTTGCTTGAGAGTGAGAGCAACAAGGAACGGGATGCTCTGAAAAAGAGTATTGCCGATCTGGTTGTGGAAGACGAGCAGCACAATAAATATATTGTAGAGATAGACCGAGCTTATACAAACCTATTCATGTACAAAGCATGCTTCAATAGCTCTCGTCTTATTGTTGACAGTATATCCGGCAATGAGGATTACTCAACAATCAAAAAAATATTCCATATCAACCTGCTATATTTTCCTTTTGATAAGATGCAAAAGCCTTTATATCATGGTCAAACAGTTTTTAGGGAAATTGACCAGGAACATCCACTGGAGTTACATTTAGAAGATATGGGCGGCAGAATGTTTGATGCTCATAATATCTTACCTGAATATTTTGTAATTTCCGTGCCGTTATTCAACGATGTAATCAAGGAAGAGCTGGATGATTGGCTATATGTACTCAAATACTCTAAAGTAAGGGAGGGAGCTACTTCGCCATATATGAAGAAAGTAGCAGAGCGTTTAAGCATCCTGACCTTATCATCGAAAGAATTAGCCGCATATTACAAATACCGAAATAGCTCCTTGAAAGAGCGAGATTATATTGTTTCTGGTATAGAAAAAGGCTTAAAGGAAGGACAGGAAAAATTTAGAGAAGAGGGAAGAGTAGAAGGCAGAGTAGAAGAACGTACTGAAATTGCCATTAATATGCTTAAGGAAAAATTAGATCATAAGTTAATATCTCAAGTTACAGGCTTACCAATTGAGCAAATAACCAAACTTGCAAATAAGCAATGAATTTTTGCCAGACCTAACACTCCCCAATCTACAAGAAGGTCTTGCTTGGCACTGCATTAAAAATGCTATGCAAGTGGAAAGTCTCTGAAAATTATCACCCCTCATAAGATAGCTGTACATACCCTCTCTAAAAACATACAAAATTTACAAGTCAAAAGCAGAAATGATAAAGTTATACTTTTAGTTCAACAAAAAAGCATAATTTTATCATGAGCAAACATGGCAAAGGTAACCAACAAAATGATTACCAACTGAGACAAAATCAACTTTTTTATAAAATAGCAGCGCATATCCATGCATCTTACGCAGGAAAAATAACTGAAGCAGAATCAAGACAAGCAGCAAGGAATTTTATTAAATTCTGTCAAAAACTTATTGAAATACAAACAAGGATTGAACAAGAAAATAAGAAAAATGAATAACACACAAAATAACTTTGTTGACATTACAGTAGATTTAAGCAATCATGGTATCTGGAACAGCGTGTTGCTGTTCCGGGGTGTACAAGCCTGTAAACAACGAGCGGTGGTGAATACCAGCCGTTTAATTGGTATCCCCCTCGGCTCAAGGGTCGGGGAGATGGTAATGTATGTAATAGGCCTATGGCTAAAGATTATCATAACTGTTCTCGTTGACAGTTCTTGTAACTCCCTGGCTTCCGACGAGGGAGGATATCTAACAAAGTTTTATTCCCTTTTTGGTAGTCAAAAACAATTGGTTTGGGCGGTGGTTTACTACTGCCCAAGCCTCTTTGTTAAACTTAAACCAAGGGAGGAATCTTCTATGTCTATCCAAAATAAAAAATCAAATCAAAGTAAATTTACCAAAAATAAATCAAACCTTAAACTCGTATCCCTGATATTTGCAGGACTAACATTAACATCATGCAGAGAAGAGCCAGATAGAACAACGATCAGTGGCAGAGCCAAATATGACGCAAGATTTATTAAACATGACGTGCATACTGATTATCTGAGCTGTTACCCTCTTGATCCAAGAGAAAAAGCAACTTGTTTGGAACAGGTAGCTAACAAGCACTTGAAGCAAAAGTTTGATCGGGATTATGAAACCTATAAGAAATACTTTCAACGTGAATCTGAGAAGCTGGGATTTAAGTATTTCCTGAATAATAAAGGACTTGCATGTGAATCAGTTAAGCATGCTCCTCCATTAGTTGATCCAAAAGAAGAAATTTACTTTGTTAAGTGTAGCTCAGGCGAAAGCTACCACATGCAATTTGATTACTATAACAAGCAATGGAACTTAAGGGGATAATCATGAATATACGCAAAAACAGAGCAATTATCCTGCTAGCTCATACACATGACCATGTAACAGCTGACTTAAGTAATCAATTAAAAGCCTACTGTAAATGGCAGGCTCTTAAAAATCCAAGATTTATTCGTGCTAAAAGCAATTGCGACTTGCGCACTTTTAATAAAATAGCAAGAGTCATTAGCAAAGAGAATGCACTTGGTAATAAGCTTACGGTAATCATTGCCGGAAATACTTATAACCGTGCTGATGATTTATTTATTCTCTGTACTCTTGGTGCATTATCTACTGCAAAAGTAATTAATATCTGCACTTACGAATACAATAAATACTGCAAAACTCTGCGCCTGAGTTATACGCCAGAGCCACGAGTAAGAACTTTGTATACAGCAACAAAATATTTTAGACGTTTGTTAGAATCTACGAAAACGCAGCAAGAGCAAACAGCTGTAATTCAGCAACATCTATCACAATTGGTTAGTTTAATAAAATAAAATGAAGGTAAATACAATATGAGCGAAAGAACAATAGCTACAAAAGCAGTAATATTATCAAGAGTATCATCAAAAGACCAGGAAGATGGTTATTCATTGGAAGTACAAACTGATCGTTTAGAAAAATATTGTGTCCGCAAAGATTTGCGTATTATCAATAAATTTCAAATAGTAGAATCGTCTACTCAAGGCGATCGCAAGAAATTTATGGAGATTATTAAATTTATTAAAGCACAACGTGAAACAATAGCACTTGTTGCCGATAAAGTTGATAGAATCCAGCGGAGTCAAAAAGAAACGCCAATACTTGATGAATTAATTAAAAAAGGTAACCTTGAACTACATTTTAACAGCGAAGGCTATATAATTCATAACGAATCAACAGCACATGAAATGATGATGTGGGGTATGGGGGTAGTTATTGCAAAGTCTCATACTGATCTGCTTAGTGAAAACGTCAAAAAAAGTTTCAAACGTAAAATAGAAACTTACGGGGAGTGGTATGGGCATGCTCCTCTCGGTTATTTAAACAAACGCGATGAGCGTGGACGAAGTATGATAATAATTGACCCGGTGCGAGCTCCAATAATTGAAAAATTCTTTACAGAATATGCTACGGGTGTATATACTTTACCTGAAATGGCAATTAAAGTTAACAAGTGGGGATTAAGAACAAAAGACGGACGCCATATAAGTAAATCAAGCTTGTACCATATGATACAAAACTCATTTTATTATGGTCAGATGAAAATTAAAGGAGAAATATGGCCTCATTGCCATGGGACAATAATTAGTAGAGAAGTATTTAAGGCTTGTGAGGCAGTCCGCAGAAACTGGGGTAGAAAACCTTTTCAATGTCGCAGCAGGGAATTTATATTCAAAGGGATATTAAAATGTGCTATTACAGGTACGACGGTAAGTGCGGAAACTAAAACGAAAACTTACAATAATGGCAAAATTGATGGATGGACATATTTGCGTACATTTGACCCAAAAATTCCCAATAAGAGAATGTGGGTTAGAGAGGATAATATTATAGGACAGTTAGAGGAAGTACTTAAAAATTTATGTATAAAAGACCCAATATTACTGAAACAAACAATGGAATATCTAACAGTAGTAAATGATGGTAAAAGCCATGAATTTAACCGTGAAGTAGCAGCCTTCAAGGAAGAGCATACAAAAATCCAAACGAAGCTTGATAAATTAGTAGATTTATTAGCCGAAGGTATTTTAAGCAAGGAGGATTTTATGCGCAAAAAAGATCAGCTAAAAGAACGTCAATATGAATTAACCGAAATATTGGCAAGTTACGACAAAGTTGACGACAAATTTTCAAAAAAGCTTGCAAGCCTTATAAACATTGCCTCCGGAGCATACGAAACATTTAAAGGTTCTACAATAGCCGAAAAACGAGAATTGCTGAATTTTATATTTGCGAACCTACAACTTAGAGGCCAGAAGCTAGAGCACACTTTGGCTTTCCCATTCTCGGAACTAACAAAATTAACAAATTGTTCGACGTACCCTGGTTGACCGTTTTCGACAACTTCACGAGCTTCGTATTGTTATTATTTACCTGCCTTTAGACGTTGCAGTTCCTTTCATCTAAAGGATTTTAGGGATATGAAGTTCAATTTTTCTTTTTTATCTAAAAAAACCTACGGTAGATTAATCAGCGTTGTCGCCAACGAGCTTTGTAGTTTCATACTTAGTAAGGTTTTCTTCGGTAATACCATATACATCAAGATTATACTCAATATACCCTTCAATTAGCGAAAGATCTTATATTGTAATGCTTTCCGAGCCATGCAACAACGCCTGATAAACCTCATACGAATAACTAATATCATTGAGTTAGAAACACAATAAAGCATCGCCTCTCCGGTTCTTTGCAGGTAAACCGTCACAGCTAGGAATCTAGAGAACTGATAACCTGGATTTACAACAACTTAATTAAATAAATATAAACAGAATTAATATTATTTTAGATTATATTGAATTTAAGCTTATAATTGCGACATAGCAACATTGTAATCCCTAATGAAAACAATATATTTTCTAGTTATTATTTTTCTGCTTGGTAGCTGTCAGTTTAGTCCTGACTATCAAAAACCTGCTGTTCAAAAGCCAAAGGGGTTCGTGGAATCGCCACGGCAAAAAGATCACAATAAAAAATGGTGGCGGCAGTTTAACGACTCCAAGCTAGATAACCTAATTCGGGAAGCTCTGGAAGCTAATACCGATATTTTAATAGCCATGAGTAATTTGTCAAAGGCAAGAGCGCAGCTTGGCTTAGTTGAATCTCAATTATTTCCGCAAGTAAATCTGCAAGGTAGTTCTACAAAAACGAAAACCAGCAAGGAACTAAAATCCGCTAATTCCGGGAGTATCGTGAACTCGTTGAGCTTAGCGGCTGTATTTAACTATGAACTTGATTTATGGGGAGCTGCAAGGAATGCTGATAAATCAGCCGGAGCTCTGCTACTAGTTGCCGAGTATAATAAACATGCTACGCAAATAACCATCAGCAGTAATGTTGCAACTTCTTATTTCAACTTAAGTGCTTTGAATGCTCAAATTAGTATTACAAAACGCTTGATTGCAGTACAAGAAGAAATTTATAAAACAAATAACAACTTATTTCAAGCCGGCGTTAATGATGTCGTGGCGCTCAGCCAAGCAGAGGTGGCTCTTGAAAATACAAAAGCTACACTTCCACCCCTAGTGCAAGCACTGCGGGAACAAGAAACGGCCTTGGCTATTTTGGTTGGACAGGTACCGCAAGTATCATCGCAGCAAACATTAACAGCCATCGACCGGCTTCCCATCCCCCCTTCTGTTCCAAATGCCTTATCTTCGGGCCTCCTGGAACAACGGCCAGACATAAATGCCGCAGAGCAGAATCTTATCTCTGCCAATGCAAATATTGGAGTCGCAAAGGCAGCATATTTTCCAACAGTGTCTTTAACCGGGCTTGTGGGTCTGCAGAGTAGTTACATGAGTAGTTTATTTAGTAAAAATGCCGGGAACCGGCAAAGAAGCGGAACTATTGAAGGATCGATATTCGATTTTGGCAAAACAAAAGCCGCTGTAAAAATAGCTAAAGAAACAAAAAATCAATATTTAATTCAATATCGGCAAACAGTTTATACTGCCTTTGGCGAAGTTATCGATGCTCTATCAGCTCGCAAAACCTCGCTTGATAATTATGTAGCTTGGCAAAAAAGGGAGAAAGCGATGGATTCTATAATGAGGCTAACCAAGCAACGCTATAGCCGGGGAAATGTTGCCTATTTAGAAGTTTTGAATGCAGAACAAGACTTATTGCAGGAGAAAATTACCGGGATTAGAGTAAAACTTGAGCAGCTGAATGCTGCTGTGAGTTTATTCCAGGCTCTAGGCGGAGGCTGGGAATGAATTATTTAAATCAACAGCATAAAAACCCATGAAAAAAATATTATTAATATTAATAGCGTTAATTGTTACAGGAATTTTTTGGTACATACAAAATTCTGGAAAGACCGGTACTAACGCCCCTTCAGTTACAATAGTTCCTGTTGATGCAGGCACGGTAATAAGAAAGGATACTCCATATTCCATTGAATTAGCAGGAATCACACAAGCCTTTAAATCAGTGCAGGTAAAATCCCTGGTTACCGGTGAAATTATCAAGGTGCATTTTCAAGAGGGCGGGCCGGTGAAAGAAGGCGATCTTTTATTTGAGCTTGACGATCGTAATTTTCAATATCAGCTCCAGCAGGCAGAAGCCAATTTATTGCGTGATGAAATTCAGTTAGAGAATGCCAAAAAAGAGGAAGAAAGATATCGTATTTTGCTCGAGCAAAAAGCAGTCTCCGAGGAGGAGTATCTAGCCATAAAAACTACGATGAATGCCATGGAGGCAACAGTCCGGGCGGATAAAGCAGTTATTGAAAATACCAGATTACAAATCGAATATTGTAAGATCACGGCTACAATTGACGGCAGACCGGGGGAAATAATTCTAGATGAAGGAAATGTAGCAGTTGCAGATAACCAAACTCTAGCGGTAATCAATCAGATCTCACCTATATATACAACTTTTTCCCTGTCGGAAAAGCATTTAAATGCCTTGCGTAAGTTAGCTAGCCCGGAAGAACTAGCGGTCACGGTTAAAACTTCTTCAGGAGAGGAAATTAAATATGGAAGCATTACCTTCATAGACAATGAAATAGATACAACTACAGGAACTGTGAAGCTTAAAGCATTGTTTCCCAATAGCGATGAAACTCTATGGCCGGGACAATTTGTAAGAATATTTGTAAATATTTATAACAAAAAGGGAGCTTTAGTGATTCCTAGCAAGGCTCTGCAAACTAATCAGGAAGGATCTTTTGTTTTTGTGATTGGAGCTGATAATAAGGTTAAAATTAGAAAAATATCGGTGGAGTTTGCTGACGATAATAATGCGGTAATTGCCGAAGGCTTGATAGAGGGCGAAAAAATAGTAACTGGCGGCCAGTCTAGGCTCAATGATGAGAGTTTGGTGGAGGTGAAGGAGTAAAAGGATAAGGAAACAAGCGTGAACGGCCACTTTGAGGGAGATTTTAGACTTGCTTGCATAACACATAAACTATAAGGTAACACGATTTTGAATATATCAGAATTATTTATCCGGCGCCCGGTGCTAACCACCCTGTTCATGGCTTCGATCCTATTATTTGGGATCGGGAGTTATAGACTATTGCCTATCAGTGTGCTACCAAATATTGAGTTCCCGACAATTCAGGTTTCAGTAAGTTTGCCGGGAGCAGATCCAGACACTATGGCCTCTTCGGTTGCGTTGCCGCTAGAGAAGCAGTTTTCAAATATTGCCTCCATCGATACGATAAGTTCAACAAGTACTACCGGATCTACTCAAATTACGCTCCAGTTTGCTTTAGATCGGAATATCGATGCTGCAGCTCAGGACGTACAATCAGCTATTTCCTCAGCATTAAAACAATTACCGACTGCCTTAACGACTCCGCCATCCTATCGTAAAGTTAATCCGGCAGCTGCGCCGGTATTTTACCTGGTTTTGACATCTGACACTAATCCATTATATGAAGTTGATTATTATGCCGAAACTCTAATGGCGGAGCAATTATCAATGCTCGATGGAGTTGCACTAGTGCAGGTATATGGCTCGCAACAATATGCTATGCGCATACAGCTTGATCCATTAGCGCTTGCTGCTCATCAAATAGATTTAAACACCGTATCAGCCGCTATTAGTGCAAACAATGTTAATTTGCCTAGCGGATCATTATACGGACAAGATGTTTACTCGAATATTATAACTCCCGGTCAGTTAAAAACAAAAGAAGACTATAATAATTTAATATTGGTCTATAGAAATGGTGCACCAATTTTTCTCAAAAGTGTTGGCACGGCTGTTGATGGCGTAGCTAATACTAAAATAGCCACTTGGCATAATCACAAAAGGGCAATTGCTCTGGCTATCCAAAAACAGCCAAATGCCAATACTATAGACGTTGTAGATTCAATTAAAAAAATATTACCTATGCTACGCACTCAGATTCCGCAAGGTATAGAAATGAAAGTATTATTCGATCGTTCCGAATCAATTAGAGCTTCGGTGAATGATGTGGAACTTACGCTGATATTAGCTCTTATTTTGGTTATTGTTGTTATATTCCTGTTTCTAAATAATATTTATTCGACAATCATACCGGCTTTATCACTACCTCTATCTATTATCGGTACTTTTTGTTTCATGTATCTTTTTGGCTATAATATTGACAATTTATCACTTATGGCTCTTACCCTTGCTGTTGGGTTTGTTGTGGATGATGCAATAGTTGTGCTTGAAAATGTTACACGTCATATGGAAATGGGTAAAAGCAAATTACAAGCTGCTCTGGATGGTACAAAAGAAATTGGCTTTACTATAATTTCCATGACTCTATCGCTTATAGCTGTATTTATACCATTGCTTTTCATGGAAGGAATTTTAGGTAGGCTGCTACATGAACTTGCAGTAACCATCACTGTGGCGATAGCCCTTTCAGGGATTATATCAATCACTGTTACCCCCGCTTTGTGTAATTTGTTTTTGAGTGGTGGGGACGATTTAGCCTCAGCTCCTCGCAATGACGATGAAAGCTCTCTTACTCTCCGTTTCTTTGACTATGTAAAGAACCAATATGAAAAAAGCCTTACAATAGCCATGCACCATAAAAAAATTACCATGCTGCTGTTTTTGCTTGTCGTAATAGGTACCGCCTATTTTTCCATGATTGTACAAAAAGGATTTCTGCCAAGCGAAGATAGCGGCCAGATTTTATGTTCAACCGAAGCTGATCAAAAAATCTCTTTTGAGGCTATGAAAAAGCAGCAAAAAATAGTAGCTGACTTAATTCTGAATAATCCTGCTGTGGAATCTATTATATCAACTGTTGGCTCTTCGGGTAGGAACTCATCTTTAAACCAAGGATCAATTTTTATAGTCTTGAAGCCACATGGACAAAGAGCAGGGGTTGATAAGGTGATTCAGGAATTGCGAGCCAAAGTCAATAACTTAACCGGTATGAAGGTCTATCTTCAGAATGTTCCAACTATCAGCATAGGCGGGCAGTTAAGCAAGAGCCTTTATCAATACACTCTTCAAGGTATTGATCAAAAAGAACTATATGATTTTGTTCCGAAATTAATTGCCGAGCTGCAAACTATTCCTGGTTTTATCGATGTCACTTCTGATCTACAACTTTCCCAGCCTCAAACTCATGTGGAAGTTGATCGCTATAAAGCCGCTGAGCTTGGAATATCCATGCAACAAGTTCAAGATACTTTGTACAATGCCTATGGGTCAAAGCAGGTATCTACTATATATGAATCAACAGCTCAATATCAGGTGATCATGGAAGTGGATCCTAAATACCAGACAGATGCCTCAATGCTATCCTCTGTACATATTCAATCGGGGAATGGCAAACTCATTCCTTTATCAACTATTGCAAAAATAAAGAGTACTGTCGGTCCGCTTAGTATCTCCCATTTTGGACAAATGCCATCGGTAACTGTTGCATTTAATTTAGCAGCAAATGTATCACTCGGTGATGTAGTACCGGAACTCGAAGCTGCAACTAGAAAGTTAAAAATGCCCGCAACTATTACAGGAAACTTCCAAGGAACTGCTAAAGCTTTTCAATCATTCATCGGCGACATGGGATTGCTGATATTACTCGCAACTGTGGTAATATATATAATACTTGGCATGCTATATGAGAGTTTTCTGCATCCTATAACTATTCTTTCCGGCCTTCCAACAGCAGGGTTCGGTGCTATCCTAACACTCATATTATTTAATAAAGAGCTCGATATGTATGGGTTTATAGGATTAATCATGCTAATTGGTATAGTGAAGAAAAATGCTATTATGATTATTGATTTTGCACTAACAATTCAAAGAACAAGTAATAAAACGCCATTCGAGTCTGTGTTTGAATCCTGCTTGGTAAGATTTAGGCCGATTATGATGACAACCATGTCAGCTATCATGGGAGCTTTTCCGATTATATTGGGTCTTGGTGCTACCGGTGCAGAACGAAGATCGCTTGGGCTGGTGGTAGTGGGCGGGCTACTTACTTCACAGCTACTCACTTTATATATTACGCCGATAATATATCTGTATTTGGAAAAAGTAAAAAGGATGTGCCGGCATCAGCAAGGAAGACTATGAAACAAAACGTAAATTGATAACTCCGGTGTTTGCTAACCTGCAGCTAAAAGGCCGGAAACTAGTCTAGTCCATCCTGAAAAAGCCATTAAAGGCAATAAAGTATTATGATTTGTGAGGATTTTGTTTATAAGGAATTGCAAGAAAAGTAACCAAAAATAATTAAAACCTTGCAAAAAAATAGCAAAATGAGACCGCAAAAAATCGACCAAACCCAATCTGAAATTTTTAAGAACAGACTTTCAAATCAAATTAAACCTGATCATCCGCTTAAGATCCTGGCGGATAAAATCGCATGGCACATTGTGGAAGAAGAATATGCTCCCCTTTTCGATGAAGGTAAGAAAGGGGGGCGTCCAGCAGCTCCGGTTCGCCTTGTTGTAGGCCTGATTTTGCTGGAGTACCTGCATGACCTATTTTCAAAGATGAGTTGGAAAAAGCCAATAGACTACTAGTACAGACTAAAACAAGCAAAAACAAACTCTATTCCCTACACGAGTGTAAATTGTAATGAAGAACTGACCCCTTTAGAGGAAAAATTGTAATCAAAATTGCCCCCCCAAAATAGGTAATAATAACTCCGGATTAATTAGTGAATTATGAAGGAGATTTAACGGAGTGTTAATAATGGAGACAATAGGAAAGATACGAAGAATGTATCATGTAAAAGGTAAAAAAATTAAGGAAATAGCAAGAGAATTGAGAGTATCAAAAAATACAGTAAAAAAAGTGATACGTAGCAATGAAAGTAAATTTGATTTTGCAAAACAAAAAAGGAAAAAACCGATAATAGATGAGCATATTGAAAAGTTAAAATCGATATTGAGAGAAAATAGCAAAGAACCAAAGAGACGGAAACTTACCGTCAAGAAAATACACGAACATTTGCAAGAGCAAGGGTACAAAGGAAGCTACGAAACAGTAAATCTTACAATAAGAGAAATAAGAAGAGAAGAAGGTAGGAGTAGTCAGCAGGTTTTTATTCCATTGAAGTTTGAACCTGGAGAAGCCTTTCAATTTGATTGGGGAGAAGAAGAAATAAGTTTAGCCGGTGAGATCATAAGAGTAAAAGCAGCAAGGATAAAATTATGCTATAGCCGTCACTCATTAGTAGTAGTTTATCCAAACGAACAACTTGAAATGGTATTGTCTGCGCATGATGAAGCGTTTAAGTTTTTTGGAGGATGTACCTTGCATGGTATTTACGACAATATGAAGACAGCTGTAAAAAAGATAATAATAGGCAAGGATAGAATTTTTAATGAAACGTTTTTACAAATGACTTCGCATTATCTATTTGAGCCGATTGCCTGTACTCCATCGTCGGGCTGGGAGAAGGGTCGAGTAGAGAAACAGGTTGGAGATAGCAGGCGCAACTTTTTTACTCCACTGTTAAAAGGCGAAACATACGATGAGATTAATTCCAGGCTCAGAGAAATGAGCATGAATTGGTCAAAGAATATATGATCCATGGCACTACCTAGGAGTACTGAAGAGTAAGCCTGGTGCGTTAAGGAACGGTGCGCCGTTTGAAGATCTAATGAATAGATTACCGGAAGTTTTTAGCAAAATAAGGCAAAGGCAACGATCTTACAAAAATAGCGACAAACAGTTTGTAGAAATTTTACTGATGGTAAAACAACATGGGCTGGAAAAAGTAGAAGAAGCTTGTAAGCAAGCTATTTTTGTTGGTGGCTGTAGTGCCGGATTGGTGAGACAATATCTGGAGGCGAAATTAGAATCAATTAAGGAGGCAGAAGAATATATTAAATTAAAAAATCCTCCCGATGAAGATTGTAGCATTTATAGCAAAAAATATTTACAAAAGGAGGATGGCAAATGCAAGAATTAATTCCCTTAATGGATAAATTAGGATTGGTGGGTATGCAGCAATATTTAACAGAATTGACTCATACACTACCTTCTGAAGTAGCGAATGAATGTTGCACAGTATTGAAAAAACTATTTGAAATAGAATGTGAATATAAAAAGACAAGATCTTTGCATTATCGTCTTGGAATAGCTAAACTTCCAATGATTAAATTACTGTCAGACACATCACAGGCAAAATTGGTTGAACATATCAATATAAAGGAGCTGATAGACAACAAACAGAACGTTATGCTTATAGGAGGTTCAGGTTCCGGGAAGACACATTTAGCGATAGGTCTTGCATTTGCGGCAATACAAAAAAGTTACAGAGCAAGATTTTATACTTTAAATGAGTTAGCTACCCGGCTATTAAATAGCAGAGCTCATAATTATGAAATTAGATTTATGGAAGCTGTGAGAAGGTATGATCTAATAATAATTGATGAGCTTGGTTATGTACCGATTAAGCATGAATCAGGAGGATTATTATTTGAATTATTTGCCAAGCTATACGAGCAGAGTTCAATAATTATTACCACTCATCTGCGCTTTGAAGAATGGGGAGAGATGTTTGGTAATGCCAAGGCTACAAAGGCTATTATAGATAGGTTGACTCATCACTGTAAAATAATTGAAACAGGTAACAAAAGTTTTAGAGGAGGTGGTATGCAAGGAGAATAACAAACATGAAAGAGAATATGAATCAGAGTATAAATAGTTAATTTTTACAAAATACGAAACAAGGTAAAATAAAGCAAAAATGAATAAAAATTATCAAAAGTTTATTATTATTCAGCTAAAATCAGGGTTAATTTTTTGTAGAATATTTTGTATATTTTTGGTCGTTTTAGGGGGTCAAAAATTGATTACAATTGGGGGTCAATAGTTCATTACAATTTACAAAAAAAAGTCCGGAACATCAGCATGCTATCAATAGCCTGGTCAAATCTCTAAGCAAAGCTGCCTAATATGTATGTTACCCAATTACTCTCACTTTGTAGGGGGAGTTTGTATAGGAACTACTTAAAGCTGATTAATGTTGCTTACCTGGTCTGTAAAAGGGAACAGTGAATCAAAGGATTAGTTCTCGGTAGTAATAAAATTAGTATTTTTCTGGATGGACTAACCAACTACATAAAAGCTTCAGGAATGTAGTAAAGGAAACCGGAATCAATAGCTTTTTCTATGATTTGACCTTTAGTATAGCATCCTAATTTGTACTTGATGTGTTCAATATAAGTTTCAATAGTTCGGCCGGATAAACCAAGTATGTATCCAATTTCTTTTATAGTTTTCCCTCGCACAAGAAGAAAAACACACTCTTGTTGTCGTGGTGATAACGGCAGAGGGCAGCGTTCCGGATTTAGTATATATGTTGATGGTTTTTTAAAGGAGTTAATGAGCTTTTGGTCATTAGAATTTAATTTTTTAAAGCATTTAAGCATATTTGAGTTTGATATATCAAATAGTTGACAAAATGTAGCAATAATCTTACCTCTATTGTCTCTTAAAGGCACTTTTTGTACTATCGTACTCTTCCATCCAGTAGCAAAGTCATATATTTCCAGATTTAATACTTTCGTATTTGAATTTATTACTTTTGAGTCATCTGATTGAAATCTATCCGCATATTCCGATGCTTTGCATGGAACTTGGTAATCTGTTTTTCCCACAGCGTGTTCAGCATCTTTCCAACCTACAAATTGTGCAAAACTATCACTCATTCCCATAAATTTGAAGCTAGAATCTTTGATAAAAATAAATCCGGGAAGATATTTTACAAATTTAAGTTTTTCTTCCAGGCTATTTTTATCTAGTATGGAACTGAATAAATCTAAGCAAATTTTATTGCTATCACAACTATTCTTATATAATAAATGCGGTAAGAAAACATTACTTTGATTGGTGCTTACAACATGTGAATAATTTACTACTTGCATATGTTAATCACTATAAAATAATGTTATTACTTTTTATAAAACTACTAACCAGTTGTGATCTATATGAATAGCCGGTTTTTTGCTTAGTAGTTTTTAAATAAGCTTCAATCGTGCGTGGTGATAATTCAAGTATGTTAGCAATTTGTTTTACGCTGTTGCCTAATGCCAAATATTGTAGACATTCTGTTTCTCTAGGAGACAAACAGATATCTTCCTGATTTTTACCTAATATCGATAAACGTCTTAGCCTAGTTTTTTTAATCAACTCCTTAATCATTTCTTGTTCCAGTAACTTCTCTTTTGAGGTATTGTAAAAATTGAAGCTCTGTTGAAAATAGGATAATTTTTCTTTATCTTTGCAGTCAATCATATTAGCTGCTTCTTTGTTAAAATAATTAGTATAATGTTCCAATATAGGTATATTGTTAATAAAGAAATTGGACAAAAAGCTATCTTCTTTTTTTCCGGAAAAGATATAACATTCTATAAAATTTGGGTTCTTTAATTTGTATATTGAAAACATATTCCAAATATCAAAGTCATAACATAAATGCATTATAGGATCATTCTTTTTATCAAAGCTATTTATGTTATTAGGCACTAAAAAGTAATAGTTTTTTTCATTTTGTACTAAATCAAACTCATTGGAAAAAGTTTTCCCTATATTTGTTATGTTTGATAAGTAAAATTTATGAAAAGACATATTGTTGTCCAGAAATAGATATGAACCATCTTTAAATATTTTCATATAACCGAACCGAGCGATTCCTAATTTAAATAGCGGCCTACAAATCGTGTTAAATTGTTCTTGGACAGATTTACAATACTCATGGGCAGATTTATTTAGTTCCTCTAGACGTCTATTCATAATTTGCTTTCTGTTATAATTATAACTTTTGTAAGGTTATATTACTTAGTTATATATTAACTTAAAATTGTGTAACACCGTAATTTTTACTGTAGGACTCTTTACGAATTTTTTTAGCAAAAAGGTTGTAATATATAAGGTTTAACAATGATCTGATTATTTTTTAACAAAGCGCAATATGGTGTTTACATTTCCACTTACAATGGATTAAGTTGTTATTAGTTTCGTTATAAATAAAACTTATAATTTATGGATACAGATAGAATAAATATTTGCGATAAAAAGGCTAGATTTGAGTTTATTATCAACTCCCCACCACTATCACATAGCGAGTTACAAGGATATGTTGAAGAATTTGAATGCAGGTTGCTGTACGATATCAGTGGCGATGATGACGATGAAATGGATGAAAAAATAATCGGGAAAGCATCTGGTTACCGTTTAGGCCTCAACAGCTGTTATTGGGAGTTTGACGAAAATAATAGGGATGCAATTCATCCTATTGATTTGCTTGATTATATAGACGATCATGTGGCAAAGTTAATTTGTTTATTTGACGAATATTCTGATATTAAATCCAAATATCGCAGAAAACTAACAAAGTTCCTTGATGAGGATATTCTTCCTCCTGATATTCTTTTGATAAAACGGCTAGAAGTTTTAGCACGGTACAGGGGGAAAAATTTTGGTGAGGCCTTAATCGCTAATAGTATATACATGTTGGGAAGAAAAAATGATTTAGTAGTACTTAACCCTTTTCCATTGCAGCTTGAATATATTAAAGATAAAGAAGTAAAAACTCAATGGCAGGAAGAACTGCAACTGGATAACTTTACACAAGATCAAAGTTGGGCTAAGAAAAAACTAGGCAATTATTATAAGAAGCTGGGTTTTAAAAAGTTAACTGAAGATGGGCTAATATTTTTAGCATTAACGTCTCCACGTTTATAATTTGTATGATTCATAGAGCTAGTTTCAATTTTGATGTATAATTTTTGCTATAAAATGTGGTTTTGGAGATATGTATAGGTGTGTGATTTACACAACCTGGTACAATTCAATTGTCAGAAAAAGTTGTAACTATTCCATCTTATTTAAGTAAGCCTAAACCAAACAAACTTTCAGGAATATGAAATAAAAAACCACTTTCTATTGCCTTTTCAATTAGCTGAGATTTATTGCGGCAGCCAAGCTTATGTTTAATAGCTTCAAAATGCGCTTCAACAGTACGAACAGATATGCCCAGCATATAGGCTATTTCTTTCATCGTTTTGCCACGGATTAATAAAGACAAACAGGCTTGTTGTCTAGGGGAAATGGGTAGAGGAGAGAAACTGGAAGTTAGGGTATATGTCTTCATGAGGAATTTATTACCAATAAATTTTTTATCCGACTCCTTTAGAAATTGATACTTATCATTTATAAAAGATGACATATCTATGGAATTTATATAAATTCCAATTACATTTCCCCGGTGGTTTTTTAACGGCGTTTTCTGGCATAACTGAACCATAGTCTCACAGCCAAAATCAAAAATATCCAGAGCTACAACTTTTTTACTAGAAGTTACAACTTTCTGATCAAGGTTAAGTATTGATCTGTGATATTCTGAGTATTTATTTGGAACTTCTTCTACTGTTTTGCCTATAAGCTTATTAGCACTAGTTACCCCACTAAGCTTTACAAAATCAGGACTAATATTTTGATATCTTGAGTTAACGTCCTTAATTAAAAAATATCCGGGTATATGGTTTATATACTCAAATTTAGTTGCTAAGTTCTCACCTTCCTTAAGCTCATAAAATTTGCTCATGCTCCATTACCCTAAACATATTAGTTAAATTGCAGATAACTTATCGATCATGCTAGCACAGGTTAAAGCTAACTACTATTCGTACTTTTTACGGATGCAAATACAATAATAATTTTGCCAAAGTCTTTATGAATAGTAGGCTATATTATTTTGGTACCTTTCAGGTTAAAGTGATAGAGCAGCCACCAACCCTAGTTTTTTAATATACTTCACCTATAAAGTTTAGATAATCATTTAAATTAAGCTCATAATCTATCCATTTTTCTCCATTATGCCCTCCCCGCCAAGCTATCCCCTGTATTACAGAATTTAATGCCTCAACCGGGATTGCATCATACTCATTTAGATTTTCAATCAGTTTTATGTATTTCGATATTTGATTTACACATAATAATGAACCGTTTATAATTGCCTGTAACTGACGTACTACAACACCATGCAATCCAAGGCTAAACATGTAACCATTCGGATCCAGATACCTTACAACTATTTCGCTGGTGTTATCTGTGCTAACAACTAGCCCAGCCCTATTTTCGGCATCTATATCGATTGTTATAACGTATTTACAGTTATCTTCACTCCATAGATCAATTGTGTTTAACACAGCAATTAATTCCGTACTATCAATAACATCAGATATTTTGTACTTACCCATAATTTTTCTCCTTTGATTTGTTGGTATAGCTAAATGCTATAGCCACTTACAAATGAGAAAAATCCGTAAAAAACACTGCAGTAAAAACCAACCACCGTAAAAAATACGGGGCTTGTATTTAATTAAAAGTTGGTATAATGCTTTGTATATTAAACCTTTTTGTTATTTTGATTAATTACTTATCATGTATAAACCCTCTAATAATAGTTTTAATTCCTTGGTAGAGCGGTTCAAGTATTTAAAAGACCTACCTACATATATTATGGTTAAAGATAAAAACTCTACAATAGCAGCTATAAGTCATAATATGGCAATATTAATTGGCTGGAATAATTCAAAACAAGCTATATCCAAAACTGATTATGAGATACCATGCAAAGCATCAGAAAATGCAGAAAATTTTATTAATGAGGATCTAATAGTTTTTAGAACAGGACAGCCCACCTTACGAGCATATGTCTGTGATTATAGTCAAGGATGGAAAGTGATGATGGGAACGAAAAACCCTATAAAAAATAAATACGGTAAAACAATAGGCATACTTGGGCAAGGATTAGATATAACAGATACTGATACGGGAAAAAGATTCTGGTATCTACATCAATCAAATTATAAATTTCA